>Ga0326727_10004808_pt1 | contig 39734 bp, 35 predicted proteins | sample MB2enrmetagenome_FD_207643 | JGI IMG/M metagenome (GOLD analysis project Ga0326727, IMG submission 207643) | Lab enriched peat soil microbial communities from McLean, Ithaca, NY, United States - MB29MY | ecosystem: Environmental > Terrestrial > Soil > Wetlands > Peat | place: USA: New York...
TGTAGGTGTGAAACTTCGCCATTGCTCCGAGGTATGCGGTGAGGACTTCACTGTGACCGGACTCCAGTGCTGCAACGAGGAAATCCACGGCCTCTTTGGTTCGTGTGTTGACTTCTTCTAATTTCATTGTTTTTTCCCTTCTGCCGGTGTCGGCTTGTTTTTTCTTTCACTTGAGCGGCAGCGAGGAAAAACAAGGCGACACTGGCGAAGGGACGAAACGGAGCTCGAAGGAGGGTGGCAGGGCGTGAGTGAAAGCGCGGTGAGTGCCAAACGGGGTTGGGGTTAGTTTGGCGCGAAACCGGCGCAGTCCGAAACGCCCGTCCGAGCCGCGGCGAAGCGGCGTCCACCCGGAAGAGGGCGCAGTGGAAGAAAGACGCGCAGCCACCTTTAACGTCTTCGGAGGTCGGTTACACTTCAAGGCATGAAGTTTCCGATGGTGTTGACATGCCCCAATTGCAAGAAACGCCTCATCGTGCAGGCAGAAGGCAGTAAACCTTATCCGAATCCTCATTGTGATTGTGGCGCAACGATCTACCTTCTTCAATCTGACATGCGTGTGAGCCGTCGCGCTTTTTGCCGGGCAGAGGTCGAACTGGGTGACGGCGACTTCTCACTCGCTATTGTCTTGAGTGCAATGGCGGTCGAATCTGAGTTGGCATTTCTATTCTCGAAGTGGAAGATGCTCGACGCACGCTTGTTACCTCAAGAAGTAAAGCCGTCTCATAGGAGTGCTTGGGAGCAAGAATTTCGGAAGATGAAAGGTGTCGGCGGCAAGCTGGATCACACCGTTCAGCTAATGACGGGTGAAACATTCGATTCATTCCTGTCGCGGAGGGCTGACTTGTCGTCACGGCTTCAAAAGAATTACACAAACTTGGGGAATAGGTGCCCGAGCAAATTCTTCGTTGAAGAGCTTTTTCGCAAGAGAAACAAAATCCTGCATTCCGGGCACACAGAATCTGGTAAAGCTGAAGCAGAAGCCTGCGTGAAAATGGCGAATAGCCTTCTTCAGATCATTGCGGATGCTGACAAGGAAAGATATACGCGATTTGATGAAGAACTACGAAGTCAAGCCTGAGTTGTCACCGCTGTCACTTGCCCCGGCGGCGTATCTGGTACTACGCTCAGAGCATGGACGCATCCGAAACCCATGTTCGAGAGTACTTAGAGTATCTGGCACTCGGAGATGTTATCTATCAGCCTGACGGCAACATCCCTCCAGACTTTTTAGTTGACGGCAGAATCGCCATCGAAGTCCGCCGATTGAATGAGAACGAACTGACGGAATCGGGTGGATTTCGCGGCTTGGAAACGGACCGCATTTCGACGGGGCGCAAGTTTGACGCGCTGCTACGCTCCCTCGGTCCTGCAAAATCAGGCACTAGTTGGTTCGTCGGATGCAAGCTCACGCGCCCAGTTCCGCGGTGGAAAGAAATCGAGGCTGACCTACGCCAGGCACTTGAGCATGTTCGAGACAATGAGGAGTGCCAAAGGCTCTGTGTGCTCAAGATCGCAGAGGGCTTTGAGGTACAGATTGTTCACCACGCCAGTAGTCCTCATCCAACGTGCTTCGTGTTTGCCGGTTGTAATGACAGAGATGTCGGTGGTTTTGTGTTTGGCGACACGCAATGGAACTTGCGTCTCTGCGTCGAAGACAAGATGAGGAGAATTGCCCGCGTGCGGAACAAATATCCTGAATGGTGGTTGGTGTTCGTGGATCACATCGGAGCAGGTGTTGACGATCGCGATCAAGAACTATTCCGCAAGCACCTTGACATCGAGCATGATCTGGACCGCCTAATACTTTTGGACCCTTTTGATAAAACTCGTGCGTTTGAAGTGCCCAAGAAGAGCATGTCACATCACGCCGTCGGTGGAACCCAATAGCCCGATTTCTTTGTCCGTCATGGCGCAGATAGTAGCTCCGCCTTTGCGAGGGTGGGAACCAGAGTAATCAAAGTTGACAATACCGAGAATGCTATCTTCAAAGCAGTGTCAAAGCCCGAACTAAAAACCACGGTGACGTACACTTCTGGCACGAGCGAAGCCCTGGGTGCGGGATGGGACGTGATGCGAGTTCTTTATCGCCGTGAAGACGGTGAACAGAATTCCTTTCTGATTGCCCGCGACACAAGTGGAAACATAATCCGTAAGACCGACCTGATCCTGGAACGATGGGAAGTTGTGAACGAGGAAGATTTCTTGCGTGAATGCCGGAACTGCTATGACGAAAGAGACAGGCTGGCAGCAGAGAAAGCAGCGAATATGGAAAAAGATACAGACGCTTGCAAGTGCGGGCACCCGTTCTCTTCGCACACCAGAAACATCCGCGAGACCGAAACGATTAGAGTAGATGACGCGCTTCTCCCACCAAAGAAGTACGACATATTTTCGGGTAAGCACGCTGGGGAATCGGGATGCACAGAATGCGAGTGCTCTCGGTGGATACCTCGATCCTGAGTCGAACCCTCTAAGTGCCTGTCTAGAGCATCACGATAAATGGCGAAACTCCGACCCTGTCACGGATCAGAAATTGAGCATGTTCGAAGATTCGTGACTTACGCGAAACACTGTCTGGACCAGGCTGGGTACTATCCACCCGTCAACGCTCATCGGTACATGGTTGCTCTGGCGCTTTATTCAAAATGCATCACGGTCGCGGAGGCAGTACTTGCATTAATTGATGCAGGGTTCGGCGATGAGGCGTTCGCAATGACCCGAACCTTGGTTGATGTGTTCATTACGCTCCGCTACATCACCAACAAGGACACAGACGACCGGGCGAAGAGGTACGCACACTTCACCGCGAAAGAAAGCGAGCAATGGGAGAAAGTCGCCCGAGAATTTTGGCCTCAAAATCCCACGCCCGCGCTAAGCACAAAAACAAAACAGCTTGCAGCCACTTTCCCACACCCGCACAAATGGTCAGGCAAGACGGTTTGGGAAATGGCGACAGAGGAAGATGCATTTGAAAATGACCCGTCCACCGGAAAGCCGCTAGTTCATAGTTTCGCGTACCGAGTTGTGTATCGCTGGACTTCGTTGTATGTGCATCCCACAGTTGGTGCTCTGTGGAACCACTTGGTGCAGGCAGGGCGAGACGTTTTCAAAGTGCGAAGTGGGGATCGGCGAGACATGCGCCACATGGCTCTTTTCAATACTGCGGCCTACTTATCGAACACGATGGTTACTTTCTATCGTTGCATGGGCGACCCACAGCCATCCCGCTTGGGCACATGGTCCGGTGCCATCATGGCACATTTGGCGAGACGGCACGGATAGGCGCTCCCATCCACCGCCTCTGACGGACAATTCATTCGATATTTGGTTGTTGGTCGGCTGGCTAAGATTCATCTTCCGAACCAGTTCACGTTGTCAACCGGAATTCCGAATGCCTTCGCTAAGCGATGTCGAACCATCCGATAAGCATGCGGGGCAATAACGCGGCAAACGATGACCAAGAATGCTCGCGCCCGGTCGAACTCGACGTGCAAGCGAGACTTTTTTCGAGCATATGAAACAATGACGTTCTTAACTGCGCGTTGTGCTCGCTGCAAATGCGACGATAGCCACGCCCGCCGTGATCATCGCAGCCAGTCCTAATTGCTCACTGTAGGATTTTCCGGTCACAGCCCAATTCACGACGTGCTCGCAGTTTGCGACGAACAGGTCATACGGCTTCCCGTCCAAGCTGTGCATTCGCTCTAGCGCTGCATTCTGCTGATCCCAAGTCTGCGGTACCCACAGGACATGAACGGTCTCACCGGCCGCAAATTCTGTCAAAGACGTGGTGCGAACAAATTGGCGTTTTTCGCTATGGATTACGCGCTGCTCTCCCGTGAAAGGATCGGGCCAGTCCACCATGCCCTTGTGCCAGAAACAGTACCGTCTGCTCCATACCTTAACGACCGATCCCGGCGTAAACATCATCGTGTACATATCAGTCACCCCGAGCACAAAGACTGCTCACTGAAAGTGTAACCGCCGGGTTCGAGAGCGAGTCAAGTGAAAAAAAAGCAGGCCGATGTTAGGGGTCAGAATCTACCGATTCTGCCTATCCAAAATTTCCAGCACATCCTTCGGATGCCTGGAAACATCTGCCGTCCATTCGCCGAATCCGCCGTGCCCATTTACAGCCCTGACCCATTCCGATAGGAATTCCCTCTTCGTTTGCTGCTGCTGGTCGTCCTGCCCCTTTACTTCCAAAATCAGCGTTTTGCCGTTCGTGAGCCGCACTAGATAATCTGGCCGGAATTTGTGAATGATCCCTTTGAATGAGTATGTGATTTCAAAACCAATGTGATCGTTTTTCACCCAAGCGCGCACGTTCTTATTGCGATCGAGCTCAAGAGATTCATTGGCCTCCCACCGGCTATCGTAAACACACATGTTTATGTGTGAGCGTTTGGTGTGTTCACAAGCCTTGCCGCTGTACCAGGGCAGCATGTCGCCAGTGGAACGGATTGGCCGCTCTGTGTCGAACACGGGTTCCAGTGTGAGAGCGTTCTCGAACCGGATCGCTTCCCAAATGTGCTGGACAATTTTGGTCATGTTTAGTGTGATGACGATCCTTCTCCGTTTGTCGTCTTCATTAAACAGCGGCGGATCGACTACCACTCTTCCGGTATCAATGTAACGCTCCACCAACCGAACCAGTTGGGCAAGCAGGTATTCCCGGCTGCCCTTCCAGGTCGGAGCCATCAGGTCGTAAACCTCACTAGCAGTTTCAAACACGATTCGCTGCATTCGGAATCGTCGTGCCAGCTCCTCTAGATGAATCTCTTTCAACTTGGTGAAATCTGGCTTTCCGTCGATCATTGGCGCCAATTCTGCAATCATCGGGGTTTGGTAGGCGTCCAGCACGAGTCGCTTAACCTTATCGGTATCCAAGGTTAGCTGCGGTCGGTATTCGTGGTCGATCCGGATCACATTGGGCCAGGTCATCTCATACTGCGCTCGTCGCTCTGCGACAGGCTCAATTCTGGTCTTGCCGGTGGCCGGCGGAGGTGGCGGCGCATCGGCGCTACCTTCGTGTGGAAGAAACGTAAAGGGCACGCCAAATATGTTGACGTATTCTGGGCGGAACAGCCCGGTCGCCTCGTCAACTTCATACGATGTTCGCCGCAGGCCACGACCCACAACCTGCTCGCACAACAGTTGGGACGTGAACGCCCGCAGTCCCATGATGTGCGTAACGGTCTTGGCATCCCAGCCTTCTGAAAGCATCCCGACGGAAATGACGTTCTGGATTTGCTCACCCGGTTGGCCTTCACGTCCGATCGTGTCTACAGTTTTGCGCAGCAACTCTGCGCGGTCCTTCTTTGTGAGCTTCTTTTTCGTTCCTGTGCCGTTTTCTTCCCCGGTTTCCTCAATACTTTCTTCGTCTGCATCGGCGACAGTGGCGGCATCAACTAAGACGTCGCCAGGCTCGTCCTGCGCTTCCGCTTCGTCTAGCACCTTGGAATCAATGTGCAAGATTTTGTCGGGATCGCAGAGCTCCTCAATGCGAATCCGTTTGTGCTCGAATGCGTACTGCACACGAGCGGCCGTATACGTCAGGTTGGCCACGGTAATCATCACCGGCGGCGTTTTGATGTTTCCTTCTTTCCATGCTTTCGCCGTTTCCAGCCAATCTTTCCCAAGAAAGTAGTAGCCCTTGCCGACGAGATCAGGAAGCGGGGTATGCGGTTCAGCTTTGCGGTTCAAGTCCGGCTTTACTTCCAAGTCTGTGTAGATGTGGTAGAACTTCGACTTGTATTTACTGTTCAATTCGCCGTCATCGCGCACGACCACTCGCGGCGTTTTCACTAATCCTGATTCAATTGCATCATTGAGCCCGAAGTCGCTCACGATCCAGCCGAAGAGCGTCTCCTCCCCGCTCTTGCGTCCCGTTGGTGCGAACGGTGTGGCGGTGAGGTCGTAACAGGTCAAAATTCCGCGGGCGCGATGAATGCGGTCTAGTCCGCCTACCCATTTGGTGGCTTCTTTCAATTCGTCTTTCGAGAGTCCCGCAATCTTCACCTTCGGTGGTACCCGCCAAGCGTGGTGGGCTTCGTCATTGATGACGAGAAGGTTCTCAGCGGTATGCATCTCGCCCAGAACGTCGCGCACATAAGCCTCGTCGCTAAGCGCTCCGCGCTTGTCCACGCTCCGTCTCTTGGTAATCTGTTCCTCAGTGTCCCAATCCAGCTTGTGCCAGTTGCGCACCTGCACACGGCACGTTTGGCCTTGTCGTAGTTTGTCTTCCAAGCCGGGTGGGATGATCTGGAACTCTTGGTAGTAGTTTCCTGTGCTCCCAGGAACTAGCACCTCCAGCCGATTTCTGACTGTCAAGCCGGGCGCGATGAGGAGAATGTTTTTGGAAAAGCGTTTGTCTTGTGGATAGGTAACTTTGTTCAATACCTGCCATGCGATGAGCATGGACATCAGGATGGTCTTCCCGGAGCCCGTGGCCATTTTCGAGCATAGGCGCGTGAACTGGCCGCCATCGCCGGGGATCTTTATCCCGACTCGATCTGACTCGGGAGCTTCGGAAAGCCACATGAGCGTTTCGATCGCTTCGAGCTGGCAGAAAAAGAAACGGCGGCTGGCCTCTCGCTGTTCGATATCTCTCCAGTGTTTCAGCAGGCGCCGGGAGATGCCGCTTGTGCCGGGATAATCAGCGCTTCGCCAAGCATCCACGCGTGGACGAATCTTGTTCACTAGCGGCAACTCAACAAACTCACCGGGGTCATCAAACGACTTAGACGCGTCGGAAGCACGGATGTATCCAGCCGGACGGCGTCCCAGTTCGCGGGTGAATCGGCGCGTTTCCCGGTCGTATTTCCAATGCTCGCTAGGCTCATCGTACGGCGAGGTAATGATGAGCTGGTCAATGGTCGCCGAGGCTGCGTGTGTTGCCATTACTTCACCTCAACGACTTTGAGGCTCTCGATTCCTCGGTCATCGATGACTTTGACTGCGATGCGTTTATAGTCGCCCGCATCAAACGGTAGCGAAATGGTGCCGCGATATTCTTCTATCAAGTCAGGATCAATTTCTGCTTTGAGGTTCTTGGCAAGTCGGGCCCAACCGCCCTCAGCATCCGCCATGGGAAAGAACACCTGACGCGGATACAGGCTGCGCCCATCATAATCGGTGTCCAGCAACCACGTCGCAATGCGCGAGGGGCCTCCTGAGTCGATGGTTCCAGTACGCGTGTTGTAGTAATCAAAGCCCCGGACCTCAATCTCCCACTTTCCTTTGTTGTCGCCTTTCTTGATTTGTCGAAGGTCCACATCCGGGCGGCCCACGAGCCAAAAGCTCTGGTTGCTGGCGCGCTTCTTTTTGAGATCTTCCGTTAGCAAGTCGGCGTTCATCTGGGCCGTCAGGAAGATCATTCCCGTCTTTTCTTTGGTCAGCTCATCAATATCCTTCGCTGCTTCCGGGTCGAACTCGAATGCAGCAAAAACAATCATCACGGGTTTCGGAATAAGTGTGCGTGCCTCTTCCCAGGCCAGTTCTACCTGCCTTTGTTCTAGCAGGCTGTGTTCAGGCCCAAACGAAATGACCACTCGCTCTGCTTTTGCACCTTTTGTCTCTGCGTCGGCATGTAGCCAACGCGTACCGGCCAGTGGCTCGACTCGGGAGAAATCAATCTTGTTTCCGCTCTTGCCGCGCAAGCCGGTCTTGAGAAGTTCGTCGCGCCATTCTGAATGACGCAGAGTCGCACCCTTGCGAACGATTGAAACATCCGCGGGTTGTGTTTCGCCTTCTTCGATCGCTTCCAGAGAGCGCACAGTTGGAGCTGGGACCGCTTCGAATGTGAAGGGGCCAGATACACGAGCACGGGTGTTGTCTATTGCCGGTTGGTCATAGAGCGTTTCTGGATCTGCATACTTCGTGATGATCGCATCTATGTTGTTTTGGCTCATTCCCTCTCGGAGTTCAGGGTTGTTCGCGATAGACTTCAGGGTTATGTGGGGAACACTCTTGTATCGGAATCCGCTACCAACGCCTTCTTCCTGATGAGCCAGTTCGTAATAAGAAAAGACCCCTGCCATCAACCGTTGCTTTGCGAGAGTTATTGCCACTCTGGATGTGTCCGTGGTTATCCATCGCCTGCCCCATTGCTCTGCAACATACGCAGTTGTGCCGCTTCCACAGGTTGGATCCAAGACCAAATCGCCCGGATCAGTTGTCATTAGCATACATCTCTTAATGACTTCGGGATTTGTCTGCACGACGTATATCTTGTCCGGTGAGCCTCCTAGGCCGCTCCAAATGTTTGTCAGCGGCACGTAGTCAAAGTCATTTGCGTATCGGAGAAAAACAAGCCGTGTTTTTTGCCTGACGACTCTGCCAATTTTGTATAGCAGAGGAATCTTTGAAGGGTTTATTTTCCATGAGTTGCCTCCCGAAGGGTACGGCGTTCCCTCAATTTCAATCTCATCGTTAGGGCCTGGCTTGGCACTAAACAGCGGGTTATATCGAAAAGCCCGAGCGCCCTGCGGCAAAGCTTCTTTGCCAACCTTTTCCGCTTCGGTGAGATTTCGGATGCTGCCGTCGCTTAAATGTACATATTCAAACCCTGAACCACCAACACCCGCCAAATCCCGAGCTGTATACAGCCGCCGAAACTTTGCCTGAGTTTTATCCTTGGCGTACCAAACGATGTATTCGTGAATCGATGGGACGAAATCTCCTGACTGGCTTCCTTTCTTCTGAAAGGAGAGTAATGCTATGAAATTGTCGACGCCGAAAATGTCATCTAGCAGACTTCTCACAAGATGCACATTCTGATCACTGATCTGAATGAAACATGAGCCTGAGCTATGGAGGAGGTCTCGCGCGAGCAGCAACCTATCTCTCAGATAGGTCAGGTAAGAATGGAGACCCAACTCCCAAGTGTCTCGAAATGCTGTTAGCATTTCAGGCTCTTGTGTCAGATCTTCGTCCTTGTCGGTCGGGGAAACGGTCTTCTTGTTCACAAAGGGCTGAAAGTTTGAACCATATTTGATTCCGTACGGTGGATCGATGTAGAGCATCTGTACTTGGCCCGCCATGCCCTCTTTTTCAAGCAGTGAGTTCATGACCAGCAGTGAATCGCCGGCGATCAGTCGGTTAGACCAGCCGTGGGCGTGCTTATAGAAATCAATCTCCTCTCGCAGCGGGAGTCGTTCTTCGGGGCGCTCGAACAACGACGGTTGGACGGGTGCTCCATTTCCGTTCCTCTTCCGCACGGCCTTGATAATCGTGTGGGGATCGATTCGCTCATGCACGTGCAAGGAGACCGTCGGCACTTCAAATGAGCTGTGCTCCTTCTTGCCCGCCCACACCAACTGCGGATCAAGGTGCGGATCGTAATCCAGTTCCTGGCGAGGTTTCACCGATGGCACGGGTGCGACGTAGTCGTATGTCTTGTGCGTGGGTGCAACCGGATCGGTTTCCGGTGTCACCAACCCGACTGGAGGGTTGTTGATTCGTTTCTTGTCACTATGCTCATAGCGTTCTATCGGACGCTTTGGCGGCTTGCCGCCGCTGGTCTTTCCTCGCGGCATCTACTTGTTACCTCTTCGCATAAATCGTTGTTGGGGAACGCTGAATTCTAAGCTGCGAGGGCACTAAAAGCCAATAACGAGCATTGTCCTTACTCAGTAGTCGCGGGGTCCGAAGAAGAATTTGCGGTAGTTTTATTTCCAGCCTTGATTTGGAGTCCATGAAAGAGTGTCGGCGTTTGTCGGAGATCCGCTAGAGATACACGGCAGGAGGAAGGAACGAAGGACGTAGCCGACTTCTTTAAGGGATGGGGCTTTCTCTCCTGGGTTCAGCCGGTTCACAAATGCACTCCATTGCTGGGTCTTCCGCGGATCGTTTAGGAAGTCGTCCGTTAGCGCAAACGGGACTCCGGTTGGAAGCGCTGATCCGCGTCTCTCAAACGAAGCAAGGATAGCTTTGCGTAAGGACGCCATATCGAATGTCCAAGTATTTGCGATGAACCAGATGTCGTAGAAGTCTTTCATACGGCTGTTGCGGATGTCGAGCAGGATCATTGCCTGAAATTTCTCAGCGATGCTGGCCTCTCGCGGATATGCACGAATGAGAGGTGCTTTCATGTGCAGGAGGACAGGAAAGGAAACTAACTCGGGTTCCGGGTAGACCGCATCGCCGAATCCGATGTCAATCTGCATTGGAATCCGCGCTCCTGCCAATTCGGCAAGGAGCTTGATGCGGACACCATCGTATTCGTCATCTTCTTTGATTTTTGTGCCCTCGACCGATGCACTGTCGAATACAAGGCCGTCTTCTTCCTGAATCTCGCAGATTCCTCTGATTGTTTGTTCGACATCGCCGATAGCAGATGATCCATGTCCGAGTAGATCCAGATCCTTTGTGGGCCGGTGAGTGTGGCCAGTCCACAGCGTAAAGAGCGTCGCTCCCTTGAGGGCAAATTTGTCCCGATATGGTGACCAGCCCAGGCGATAGAGGAATCGTTCGACGGCGTATCTGCCGAGCACCCGTTGGTAGCCCTCACCTTTGCTCTGCGCGAGCGAAAGCAGGCGCGCGCGGATGGATGCCGCTGTGTTCTTGCCCTTCTCGCGTGTCACAGCGCCTCCATGTAGGGGCGAATTACATTGCTGACCCGGCAGATTTTTGCGTAACGGTGGATTTCATTGATGCTCGCCTTTTTCTGGCGAAGACAATCCTTTAGAGCTTCGATCGCGACATCGAGCCCGATCTTGTTTCTGAATTTAAAGCAATCCGCAACGGTTTTCGCTGCTGAATAGACGCGAATCGGAACGCCTTCAACCTGGTGATTCTCAGTTCCCTCTGTCAGTGATGGTCCAGAAAGGCGGACGATCCGAAGTGAGGGTGAGGTGAAGGCGGGTCTTCTTGCCCCCTTGGGGAGGGCAATCCAGATGGCAGGAGGGCTCTGTGTCGTGATCTCGTGGAAGGCGAGAGCTGAGAGCAGGCAAATAACGGCTTCCGGAACACGCTTCGCCACTTCAGCGTAAGAGTGGCGTTCCGTTATGTTGGCGTCGGGTAGTGTGTAAATTCCGCGTCCAGGCCGACTGAGCCGGCCTTGGCGGTGGAGACGAACGAGATACTCCCGTGGAAGGCCGATGGCCTCAATGTCACGGGGCCTAACGATCCCGTGTTGGCCGACGTACCGCATAATCTTCTGGAGAGGTTTTGCCATAGCAATGTCTCGATATGTCATTACTTAATCATATCTAATGACGTTTTGCAACATACCCTGGGGTCTAGCCTCAAATACCCTGTCCCAGACTGAGATCTGCCATCGCATTAGCTGTCGAGTGAGAAAACTCAATCGCAGAACTCTTGGAAACCTCGCCAGTCAACCTTTGGCCAAGCCCGGCAGTGTCATTCGTATAGATCTTAGCGTCGAGGCTTGCGCGCGAGATGGAAACGTAGGCGAAGCGGGAGTTGAGCAGGTCCGGGTGCACGGTGGTATCGCCGTGAACGAGGACGCGTTCGGCGGTGAGGCCTTGTGAGCTGTGACTGGTGACGGCGTAGCCGTGGTCGAGATGACGATGCTCGTTGGGGTTGAATTCGATTTGGCGGTTGTTGTCGAGACGGACGGACAGGCGACCGTCGGGTTGGATCGCCTCAATCGTGCCCATATCGCGATTTGCAACGCCGAGCCACTTGTCGGGGGCAGTAAACTGGATGCGTTCACCCACGGAGAACTCGCGTTCGATCTCTTGGTAGACGCTGACACCTGTAAGGCGGCGGGGATCGTAGGTCGCAAGCTCTCCGCTCGCTTTCTTGACCGTGAGTTCATTTGCGGATGGGTTGATCGCGACAACCGATGCGTAGGCGGCAGCTTCGATTCCGATGGCTTTGCTGCCGCGTGTGTAGCGTACTACGTCGTCGATCCCATAGTGTCTGGCCCAGGATCGTTCGGCTCCGGTCATGTCTTGACGCTGAACCAGCACACGGAAATTACGATCTTCCGGGGCAACGGCGCCCGTGGCTTTCAACTCCTGGCGAACCGCGAGATTCAGTTTGTGGCGGGAAGCATTGTCCGGCGCAACGATGAGAGTGTTCTGGGGCGATTCGATGTAGCTCTCAGCGATGGCCCGAACTCGCTCTTCCTGGTTGGGAATCTCCTTCACGTGACCTTGCTGTTGGAGTACGTCGAGCGCAGCGGAGACTTGGCCGGTCGCCAGCAGCTCGACGGCAGATTTCAGGGCTGGGTCCCTCTGCCGAACGATGTCATCCAGCGTTGCGGTGCGCATTCCCGCATCCTGTAGTTGCTCGAAGGGGCGGCCGGCTTCGACGCCCTGATGCTGGCGGATATCGCCGATCAGAAGCACGCGGTCATTGGAGCCAAGCCGGGAGAGGAATTCGCGCATCTGGTTAGTGCTAGCAAGGCTTGATTCATCGACAAGGTAGAAATGCCTCTGCTCGCGTAGGTCGGGATTTGCAGCACGGGCGAGGAAGCCTTGCAGGGTTCCCGATTCAATTCCTGCGTCGTTCAGCTGGCGCGCGGCGCGGGAGGTCGGGGCGAAACCCTCAACCTGATAGCCCTGCCTTTCCGCGGCGCTGCGGATGACTGTGAGGGTGGTCGTCTTGCCCGAGCCGGCGAAGCCTTGGATTCCTTGAATGCGGTCCGGCGAACTGAGCACGTCCTCCACCACGCTCTTTTGTGCTCGGTTGAGGTGCGGGTGCTGGTCGGCAACGGCGATGGCCTGGGGACGTGGAAGAACCGGCTCGGTATGGTTTTGGCCCTCACGGACTCTGCTGATAATTTCATGTTCCGCTTCTATGGTTTTCGCGGTGGTGAACTGGCGGCCCGGAACACTCTGAGTTCGTTCCACGATTTGAAATTCCCCGGAAGCCAAACGAGCCTCAAGATTGGAACGAACCTGTCCGTGAGTGATCTCACCCATGCCACGTCGGAGCCCGTCGCGGATCAAGGCACGTTCATCCACAACGGCCTCACGCTCAAAGTTCTTGTCGCGAGCAAAAGTCAGAGATTCTCGAACGCGGTCAAAAACGTTGGCTGGCCTCTCCTGATGTTGAGACCGTTCACGTGCCGCGCGTACAACAGCGTCTGCTTGGTGTCCAAAGTCTGCAGCCAGCTTTCGGTGTGCGGCCATCACCTCGCCCGGTGAATGAATTTCCTTGCGGTCACGGGTCGAGTGCGCAGCGATCTCGGCAGCTTCCTTCCCCGAGCGGCCGGTGCGTTCGAGGTATTCACGAATTTGCTGGCTTCGGGGGCTGGATGCGTCGAGATATTCCTGAGTGTATCCCTTGATCTCCGGGGCACCGCTCCGCCCTGTCGTAATTTCGTAGCCAAATTGTCGGAGGCGGTAAGTCAACTCGGATTGATAGATCGCCGTGGCAAATTGCTGGGAGGCGAAGAGGCTCTGCGGCTGGATTGCGCGCGGCTGGCCATTGTCGCGCTCCGTGACATTGAAAACGACCGCGTGAGTATGCAGCTGTGGCGCGACATACCCATCGACCGGACGGGCTGTATCGTGCTCAAACTTGGCGGCTATAAATTTGCCAGTGGTCTCGGGCGGATGATTGCCGCCGATGCGTGCTTGCGTGTAGTGTTCGAGCTGGTCGAGGGCAACGCGGACGCTGTCACGGTGGGCTTCACGGACACGCTCATCGCCGCCGACAAGCGCGGTCAGCGAGACAGATTTAGGTGCGGAAAAGGTCGCATCCCACCCGGCCCGGTGCTCCATTGTCTTGATGGTCTTGCCTTCGGCATCCTGATATTCATACGACGCGCGTTGCCGCACCAGTTGCTCTCCGGTCTGTGGATGCTGGCCCTGGCTGAGTTTCGCGAAGTCCTCGGCAGAAACGACCCCAGCAAGGCCGAACCGCTCGGCCAGTCCCCCTTGCCATTCGCCCGCGATGACGCCGCGTTGCGACCAATAGTTCTGCTCCTTCGCGGTGAACTCGGCCCGGTGGTAGGTCTGCGCTTGGCCGGCGGAGAGCGGCTTTGAAATCGTCAGCATGGCAGTTACTATCCCCGAAGATTGAGGCTTTGTTGGGCGTTGTCGTTCCTCTCAGCCTCGGTCTCCTCTGGCACGATCTCCGTCGCTTTCCGTGGTGATTTTCGCGGCGGCGTGGGGAGATTTGCGTCCGGCTTCAGTTCATGCGGACGCAACTCGGGCTTAGCTGCTCCTATGTTTCTTGGATCGTAGGGGAGTTTGTCGTCGGGTGTATCGCGGAGGTCGAAGTCGCTGGCGACAACCGGCATTTCGAAGTACGGGAATGAGAAGCGCGTCACATAGTTCTCGTACTTCATGTAGGCGTGGAGGTCCGGGAGTCCGGAGATTTCGGACTCCATTACCAGCGGCTCAATCTGCCGGTCCAGCGCGAAGTTTCTCCCAGCGCGGGAGCCGTCGAAGTGGGTCTCGCGCAGCCGTTCGATCTCGACCTTTCCAATGAACTTGCTGACCCACTCGCCAGCGGTCGGCTCTTTCGTCTTGAGCCAAATGCTGGTTGCCGGTTGGGACAGCATCACCTCAGCCAAGTGGCCGTATAGGTATTCGAGCTGGGCCTTTCCTTGGAAACCCAGAATTACAGGGTTGTTGCTCTTTCGATTTTCTGTAATGGCGGTATGGAGCTGTGGGAGCTTTTGCAAACTCGCCAACTCGTCGATCACGAACCATGCCCGCTTCTGCCCCTCCTTCGGCTCGTTTAACAGACGCAAGACGAGCAGGTCGATCCATAGACTTTGAAGCGGTCGAAGTGCCTCTCGTTCTGCCGGGAGTGAAGTAATGAAGATCCAGCCCTGCCGTGTCTCGGCCCACTCTGTCGCCGACCACTCGCCATTCCCGTCGCCCTTGTTCGGCAAGAGGCGGAGGCTGTCGGCGACGAGTCCAAGCGAGCCAAGAACTCCAGCACGCTGTTGGTGCGCCCTCGGGTCAATTAGGTGCGCATGCTCTGTTCCTTTTAGCCTTCGGTCGATCTCTTGTGGGTCCGACATCCACTTCACCAACTCCTCTGGCGTCGGGCCATAGGCCATCAGGAAGGCGAAGATTTTCTGGGGGGACTCGATAAAAAATTCACCCTTCTTGTCCTGCGGCGGCTGAAAGAGTGACACCGCCAGAGCCTTAGCCTCGGAGCGTCGGCGGAGTTCTTCAGAGGGCCCCCAGTAGGGACACCGCTTATCGAGCGGATTCAGGATAACGTCGCCGTTTTTCGGGTCGTAGAAGCGTTTGACGAACTCCCGTGCCGGGTCGTAGACGATCGCGGAATCGCCACGATGTTTTATCTGCCGAAGAATTTGGAGCATGATCATAGTCTTGCCCGCTCCGGTATCTCCGATGATCTGCATGTGCTGGGCCTCCGCCCGCTGCGGTATGCGGATCATGGTCTTCATTTCGTTGGTCTTAATACCTATGCCATCCCCTGCGACCCTGTCGTTGAACTCCCTCGGAGTCATGATCTCGGGGCCTTTCAATCGTCGTCCGTATCTCAGCGCCTTGCGTCGTCGAACGTCCTTGGCGATGGAAAACGGGAGCTGGATGCCGAGTGATAGCAGACCGAAAAGCAGCGGGAGCTTGTAGAGATCGAAAAGGCTGCTGTCACCGTAAACCGCACTCCGGAGATAGGCACTCAAGGACGCGTCGATATAGTTCTGCGCCGGTGCCAGGTAAAGGACCGTATAGCCGCGCTGCAAGGCGGGCTGCGAGAGCGCGAGCGGGATGGGCTTGCCGCCCGGTTGCGGCGTTGTGCCGTCCGTCACGTCGGTGTTCGTCGCCAGACGCGGTTGAATTCCGCGAGCGCCTACCATGAGCATCCGGTAGTTGTCTCGGCGGCTCATTCCGATTGCTCCTGCAATGCTTGATCGGATGTAGGTGGGCGTGTAGAACCGCTGTAGGGGGCTGTTGCCGAACGTGAACCGACAGTAAAGAAAAAGTCCGGCAAGAACGAGCGCCATGAATACCGCCCCGTACGTATAAATCGGGCTGTGCGGCGGCCAGATGATGGATTCCTTGCGTCCCCACTTTGTCATTGCCATCGCTATTTCCTTCCTGCGGAAGCGGCCAGTTTTCCAGCGAGTGCGTGCTTGGCCGCGCTGATTTCGTCGAGCAGTTTGTCGAACGCCTCCGGCGTGAGTCTCTGGCCTGCGGCCAGGGGCCGCAGTACGTTTACGAGGAGCAAGCGAACCCCGAGAATCTCGGCCAGCGACGGGTCGCTGGCCGACGCTCCGCGCATCTCCCGGAGGATCACATCGCGTATCCATTCCCCGCGTGCAAGGCCCTGCGACCTGGCAAACTCGGTGACTCTCCATCGCTCCTCTTTCGTTAGCTTCGCGGTCACGGGGAAGACGCGATTTGAAGTGTGATCGCTGTCAGAAATTGCGTCTGGCTTGGCTCTCAAAATTGTCATATTCCCTTGGATTAAACAGGTGCACCCAAGTGCACCGGGAAATCGTTATGTCTTTGAAAGTGCTGAAAGTGCACCGTGGTGCACCTGCACGACCCTCGAAGGGGTGGAGTGTCAAAATTGTTCCGGTGCGAAGCACCGTTTTGGCACAACGACGGAATCGACGGTAGAATCACGCCTTCACCGCACGCGCAGAAGGCGTGGACTCCACCCCGGCTACAAGCTTCTTTGCAGGCTCCTCTGCCGCACCGTTGCTCGGGCCTTTGCGGACACGCAAAGTCGACGCAACCTGCATGGCTTGCGGCGTCTTGAGGAACTCCTGAAAGTCACGGTCCTTTGAGAAGACATAGTTCAGCGCCTTGTCCACAACATCGTCGGCAGATGCGTGGATAAAAGCGGCGTACTGATCGACCTGTGCCGCGGTAACCTCGTCCAGCCGAACAGAAGCACAGATGCGGCGGATCTGATTGATCTCAAGCAGTGGCATATTGGTTCTCCTTTATAGGCATTGGAATCAAGGAATCGTTCTGCGCAGAATTGGTTCCCAAGTCAGCAGCAATAGGCGCCGTACTGAGTGACGATGCTTTGGCATGTTGCACTTCGAAGACAGGGTCAACAAGGAAGCGTTTCGCGTCGCGGTCGTAGCCGCGAAGCGCAAGCACCTCGCGGATAATCCGGCGGCCTGGCTGGCGCTCCACATGGACGACAAAATCGACAGCTTCTGCGATCTCGGCTTCGGTATCGGAGAAGGTGCTTTGCGCATGACTGCGCATCACGAGATTGGCGAAACGGTGAAGGGCTTTCTCCGCCGAGTTGGCATGGATCGTAGCCATGGAACCCGCATGGCCCGTGTTGAAGGAATCGAGCAGCGTTCGTGCCTCGATTCCGCGGACTTCCCCGAGAATGATCCGGTCCGGTCGCCAGCGGAGAGCGGACTTTAGAAGGTCGTCGAAAGTGATCTTGGCCTTGAACGTATCCGTCTGGCATTCCGTCGGCAGAATGTTCGGCTTCTGGATCTGAAGTTCGGAGGTGTCCTCGATGACAACCAGGCGATCTTGTTCGGGTATAAAGTCGGACAGTATGCGCAGCAGCGTGGTTTTGCCGGTACCGGTTCCGCCACTGATAAGGAGCGTCTTGCCGCTGCGAATCTGCTCCGCTAAGAAGTCCGCAAGGGCTCGCGTCAGGGTGCCCCGAGCAACCAGATCATCAACCGTGTAATGGCGGCTGGTGAATTTCCTGATGATGAGCGCAGGTGTACAGCGCACAACCGGCGGGATGACTGCCGCCAACCGACTCCCGTCCGGGAGTTGTGCGTGCAGGAGTGGGTTGTCCTCGTCGAGCTTCTTACCCAGTTGATTGGCAATAACTTCGAGGCCGGTTTGTAGCTGTCCGGCGGCGAACGAAATGTTCTGCTCTTGGATCATGATGCCGTCGCGTTCGTACCACCATGAGGCGTCGGGATTGCCCATGATCTCGCTGACGTTTTCGTCGAGCAGTAGCGACTCAATGGGCCGAAGGAATGGAAGGATCAGTTCGAAGCTCATAGCGGGAACCTCACAGCGATGGAAGCCCAGCGGTTAGCCGGGCTTCCGAGAGTGAAGAGCAAGGGCTTATCCAGCCGTTTCCTCGTGGGGCACTTCATCGTGATCCTGATCTTCCGGGGCCGCCTTTTCGGCGCGGTCCAGCTTCAGGATCGAAGCGACCCGAATTTCCCAGACGCGCTGCTTTGCGTCCGTCTTCTTGCTCTCGTACTCCCGGCTTCGCAGTTCGCCTTCCACCTGGACATGTGCGCCCTTGGTGAGCATCTTGGCGAACTCTGAAAGCTTGCCGAAGACAACGCAACGGTGCCATTCGGTGTGCGAGATGTATTTGTCGTCCTTCTTGTAGGAGGACTTGGTTGCCAGCGAGAGTGTCGCGAAACTGCCGTTGTTGGAGGTGCGAACTTCTGGGTTGCTGCCGAGAAAGCCGATGAGGGTTACTTTGTTCTGGTACATGATCTTGTCTCCGTTTGTTGAATTCGCCCGTTGTTGCTCGGGTCACACTGGGCGGAGCTTAGCGAGTGGGCCCGGCTCCCAAGTGCCGAAGGTCTGCTTTCTGGGAGGGGCCCGAAAGAAGTTTGAGGGGGCGTTCTTTGCCGTGGTTCTCAAACTTGTTTTGGGAGGAACCGAGACCCCGAAGGGGCGCTTAATGCGAAGCAGAAGACCGAGTGCCGCCGGGCGCCGGAAAGGCCCCGAAGCCGTGACCGAGCAAAAGACGGATACATAACGGCAGACCCATACCAGATCAAAGTTTTCATCTGCACATTGGCTGCGGAAGTTCGCCACACTTGCAGAGCGATTCGAGCTGGTATGTCCAACGTAAGAAGGGCGCAATTCGCCCCCGCAGTTGCGCGTCGAAAGGTTCTGGTTCGCCTGCTCTGCGAGGCACAGAGACAGGTTGGAAAAGCCCGCCGGATTAGCAGCATGAAAAAACATGAATAAGCCTCTGGGCAGGTCGATGAATCCCTAGCTGAATGCCTGGTCGGCGCGGAAGCGCACGATGGTCAGACCGAGGGGGTTCACGGCAAGCTCATTGTTTTTCACATTCTCGCGAAAGACATAGGTGACGCTGGCTGTCCATCGCTCCCGCTTGAGTTCGGAATGATCCGCGGGGTTGGTGTACACCTTCTCGAACTCGATGCGCGCCGAATACGGCGACTGTCGCATGTCGTCAAGGATGACGTTCTTGATCTCCACATCGATATACGGCAAACTGCTGTCTTTGACGTAATTCTGAATGCTGTTGTCCTTGCGTTCCTGATCGATCACGGCGCGTTGCACGTCGCTATTGAGGAAGTAGAGCGACTGCGTTTGATCACGTTCGATCGTGAAGCGATTGCGGCTGAAATACAGTTCCGCCCAGCGGGTGAGGTAATACTTGTTCTCTGCTTCTTGGGGGCGATACTGGAAGTTCCGGTAGTCGATCGCTTCGGCGTGGCCTACATCGTTGATCCGCACGATCATTGGGTGCATATTGGCGAGCGCTTGCTGACTCTTGAACGTGAGCGCCGCCAGCGCGAAACAGACGGCTGCGAGCACAAGAATGGTCACCTTTAAGTACGTATTCATCACCAATGGGTCGCCGTATTGCTCCAGGTAATGCTCTGCCGCTCGGGTGATTTCCCGGGTCGCTTTGGTTTCCATATTCGCTGTTTCAGTGCTCATCTGTGACCTCATTTCTCTTGCCGTCTACATCGCCGCCCGTATCGCCAACATCGCCAGCCCCAGGCCCCCACCGTGTCCACCAGTACCGCCAGTGAATAAGCTGTGTGTCATGGTAGGAATTTTGAAAAGGATGTAGATGTTGACCATTACAAGAAGGACGAGAAGCGGCAACGTCTGGACCATCATTGAAGGGTCCGACACGCTCTGGCCAAGCTGGATGTAATAGTTCGTCAGAACATGAGACAGAACATTCATCGTTGCTGCGGCGACGACTTTGTAAAAGCTGAATCCGAGATACGCTTTCAGCCAGCCCCAGAACAGCCAGTCCAGCTTGTCGAAGACAAGAAATGGGATAAAGATCGGCCCGAGTAATCCGATGATCGTTGCCGCAATCGCACCGTAGGCCAGGATGGCAGAGATAATCGCGGCCAGCATGGCTAACAGGAATTGGACCGCGAAGTACACGATCGCATAGTAGGGATTCATCATGCTGTTCAATATTGACGGCCCTGTCTTGGAAGATGCGGCGTGGATCTCGCTCAGCATTGAGGTGGAGCCATCGGCGCCAATCAAATTCACTAGACTTGTCGTGCCACCGTCGATAAAGCCTTTGATAGAAAAGCCAAGACCGGGGATCGAACTGTCGTAGTAGTTCACCATGACGTAAGCGAAGGTGAGGAGCATGAAGAGGTTCAGAAACCTCCCCATGCTGAACCCTGGCCCCCCATGTGCCGATGCCAGCGCCTCTTGCACGCCGAACCAAACCAGCATGATGGTTGCCAATGCCAAGACAATGTGAACTCCCATCGCTGTAATGGAGGGAGCCGCCGTGGCTGCAAGCGACTGGCACCCTTGCGCGATCAATTCGAAGAGCCCTGTACCCATGTTCCACGCCCTCTAGTTGTCTTGTGCTTGGGCTTACTCAGTACGCTTGCGTGAGGAGATTCGCCGCCCCACCGCTGGTTGTTGTTATGTTGGCGTTGTAGTAGCTTTCGTATCCCGATGAGTCACGGAATGCCGATTTCATCGCGTCCTGCTGCTGCTTTTGGGCAATGATCTGCTGCAGGGCAAGATTGGCATTGATCTGGTTTGCATCTTGCAAAGTGCGCAGTTGCAAGAGCAGGGCTTGGTTAATGCGTTGCAGTTCAGCCATGATGGTTTGCTGCGACGGGTCCTGGGTTTGGGTTGCCGCCTCCAGATTCGCAATGTCCGTTTGCCTAGCGGTCTGGTTGGCGCGGATGGTCCCGAGGGCTTGCAGGTTGTTGGTCATTACCGAGTCGGTAATGTCAACGGTGGCGCCCTGCGCGGCGATCTGCAACTGCCCCGCCATACTCGCGGTGCTGTAGCCGGGAATCATGTTATTGGTGTTCGGAACGCTGACTTGCTGGTACGAGGCTGCGGCTCCTTTTCCGGTGTTTGCGGAGTTGAGCCACCCCATCGAATTGCCATAGGTATTCGAGATTTGTTGCAGCATTAGCAAGTCAGAAGTTGGAGACAGAAATCGCGCATAGAGCATCCGTGGAGCGAGAATCATCTGATGCGTGAGTTCGTACTGCTGCTTTGCGACGTTGTAGGCTTGCAGTGCCGTCGTTGCAATCTTGACGGTATTGGTGAAGATTTGTTGGCCCTGCTCAATTTGCTGGGCTTCGTTGGCGATGGATTGTTCTTCGTGTTCGATTTGCACAATGGCGTGGCCCGACTGTGTCGGGTCGAACACGATGCCGGAACCAAATTGTGCGTTCGCGAGCGGTTGCAATGCCGCCGCAAACCCAACGGCGAGCACGGTAAGGGTTAGTTTCTTCATTGTCTCGTCCCTTCGGTGCCGTTGGTTTCGTGATGCTTTACAGCGGTACGGCTTTACTGCTGTGCAGCGAGAATCTCTCTCTGGAGCTCCGCAAGACGGTCCGCCTGCGGCTTGCAGCGAGCGTCGCGTTCCCTTTTCTTAGTTTCGAGATCCGTCATTTGTTCCTTGGTCAGCTTCTCTCCTGTCAGCATTCTTGCGGCCCCGGCGGTCTCTGGATCGACGCATTCCTTGGCATAGGCCGGGTATTCAGCGTTGTATTGGTCCTGCAACTTCCTCACTTTTTCGGTTTTGCTTTCGCAGCCGGCAAGTGTGAGAGTCCACAGAGCTAAAAGGGAGAGGGCAACGATTCGCATGGAAAGCCTCCTCAAAACGTCTGTGGAATAGTGTGGTTCGAGTACGCAGGAAGAAGCAAGTCCTGCGTGAAATACACTTTCACGCGATGCCCCTCGCGGATCGTGATGGTGGGAGGTATCTGGATGAAGCGGTCAAGGATCGTGGTGGCAGACTGCGAAACACTGCCCGCCGCCCCGTTGGTGAATGCCTGGGAACCGCTCGTGGTAATGGTGCCGCCACCCTGAGTGATCTCGCTCGCTCCAGCAATTACACCCAATGCGATCGAGGTACCGAAGATTTGGAGGTAGTGGTTGTTAACTTTATCTTTCAGCCCTTCCTCTCCGATCTGGTCGAGACCCTGGAACTGGTCGAGATCGACGGAGTAACCGTCCGGCATTATCAGGCGGTGGAAGACCACTGCCATGCGGCGTTGTTGGCCGAAGCCGGCCGCTCCAATCTTCTTTGCCTCACCTAGAACAACCGTTCCTTCTGGAATGATGACGTGTTGATGATCGTGCGAATACAACGGATTTGAGACAAGGACTTTGACCGGCCCTACGGCATCTCCATCCAGACGATTCATCAGAACCGTGTCGAGAACCGAACCCTCATAGACGAGATAAGGCTGACCGATGGCTGAATCGAGATTGGCCTCCAGTGGGCGTTTATAGGCTCCGGGCGTGTCCTCCTGTTTTCCTTCGGCTGGTCGGGAGACGAGACTGCTGTTTGTCTGCCGTTCGGCAGGGCCATATTGCGCGGGCATCGTCTGGCTTTGCTGTTGCTGCTGCGGCGGATCGGCAGAGCGGGAGTACACCAGATTGGACGCGAAACGTGAGTCATCCGCCCGCTCGCGTTCTTTCGCTGCGATTAACTGTGCCTGCTGTTGCACCGGCGTGAGTTGCATCTGCATGTTGCCCTGCTGCGCTTGCGGGCAGGGCTGGCCCGGAATACAGGGGACGGCAACACCGGTCGGTCCATAGGCCGCGGCTGCAGCCCGCTGCTGGGGAGTCGCAGACGCGAGCCCTGAATCTCCCACCGCAGCGGCGGCCATTGTCGCCTGCTGTTCTTTCTGACGTTCGGCCTGAAGCTGGTTCTTCAACTCCTGCACGTTGCTGTCGGTGTTGTCCTGCAAGGCTGGTTGCGGGGGTTGTCCTTTCACGCTCGACTGTTGTCCGGGCGTCTTCTTGCCAGACGAACTGAACAGCGCCGCAATAATTACGAGCAATGCCGCACCCAGATAAACGAAGGTCTTGAGATTCTTCTGCAAAACACCCTTTGGCAGTTCAAGGTTGCGGCGCAGCATTGGCTCGGTCTGCGGCTCTGTGTGGGGAGTAAAGACGTTCTCGGTCATGACGGAGATCCCTTGCGAGTGAATTCCATTTTCTTTTTGCCGAGTTCCACGTATCCGCTGTCCATGATCTTCGGGATGATGTACGTTCCTTCCCGAAGGTCGTAGGTGACGAGGTTGGGTTTGCCGTCTTTCATCTCGTAGACGCTGAATTTCTCAGGCGCATTCGTCTTGATGTAGGTGAACCTGTCGTCGTGATAGATCGACTGAATGTCGAAAGGAGCTTCGTTTGCCTTGTAGGCATAGTCGAACTTGAGCCGCGTCGGATAGGCGCTCTTGTACTCATCCACCGCCTGCTCGACGTGCGATTGCAGAGCGGCAAGCTGTTGCCTCGATTGTTCGAGTTGGGCGGCGGGTACGAACTGCGGGGGGCCGCTGGCGGCAACGATGGCAGAGCGATCGGAGGGTTCGACGATCACTTTCAAATCAGGGGTGGTCGATGTGGCAGAGATGTCCTGGAGTGTGAAACTGTAGATGTTCCCCTTGTCCGTAATGAGATTCAGGTTGGAGCTGATGCCTGGCTTCGCCGGATGCACAAAGCAAAAGTTGCCAACCACGTCCACGATCCAGAACTCCTTGTCGCCCGTGGCGGCTTCCATGATTTTCTCGGTCGTTGGTAGTTCGATAAGGGTCGTATATTTCACCTTGGCGCGGATGGGGACGATGTCCTGTGAGTGATACTGCACAGTGCGTGCAGAGTCTTGGGCCAGGGCACCGACGGAGAAAACCACCAAAACACAATCAACGATGAATCCTAGGTGTCGCATACTTCGCTCCTTACGGGTTGGTGTTGGTGGTTGATACGGCCCGCCCACGCGGCTGGAATGGCCACTCCTCCGCCAGATGGCGAAGCCCATCCGCGAAACCGTGGCGGTCAAAATATTCCCTTTTCTTTAGGTTGTCGCGGGCGTTGTTTGTTGCCATCCAGTGCGTGACCGAATCGACGTTCAAATGCACTTTCTTGGAGGTCTGCGCCTTGCGAATCAGCATTTGGCCAGGTGGAACAAGGCCGTCGATAAGGTCCAGTTCGGTGTCGTTCAGATGAAATGCCTCGCGATAAACTTCCCGGTTCATGTCCGGGTTGGCGAGGAAGATCTTTGTCGGGCAACTCTCCGCCACTATCGCCAGCATCCCCGATTCCTCAAGTTCTTTAATGGATTGCGTGGCAAGGATCATCGCCGCCATGTGCTTGCGCCAGGTCTTCTGCGCCTGCACCACATAATTACGAATGGTCTCGTTCTTGATGAACAGCCACGCCTCATCAAGCAGAAAGAACTTGGAGGTGCCGAGGTTCTTCGGGTCGGTGATTTCATTCGACGCCCGATGCAAAACATAAAACAGAAGTGGTTCCAGAACTTCGGGCGCGTCATTCCAACCGTGGAAGTTAAACGTCTGGAAGCGTTTGAACGAAAGTGTGTCTTCGGCGTTGTCGAAGAGGAAGCCGTACTGTCCACCGCGGGTCCAGCGGTGGAGACGTTCTTTTAACTCGCCAATGATGTTCCCAAAATTCGAAATCGTGCGCTGGTTTTCCTCCAGTACGTAAATCCGCTCGATCGCATCCCACAGCCGGCGTTCTTCTTTGAAGTCCAGACGATAGCGCTGTTCGTTGCCCTCAATGAGTACTCTGAAGAAGCTGAAGAGAAACTGCAGGTTCTCTTTGGTCTGGGGCAGCGAGAAGGGGTTGATGGTGAAGTCCCGCGCTTCCTGACCCACATTGAGATACGAGCCTTCGAATATCGTCGTAAGCGAGTGGAAGCTGCCGCCGATATCAAAGATGAAAGTCAGCGGCTTGTACTTCTGTGCATTCTGCAGCAGAAAAACGCAAAGATAGGACTTCCCACTGCCCGTCATACCGAGAATCAGGGTATGTGCAACGTCGCGGGTGTGCAGGTTGAGAAAGTAGGGGGTGCTGTTGTCGGTTTCGACGACTGCCAGGCACTCCGTGCCGAGGTGCGCGTTCGTCTTCTCGCCGGAAAGGATCGTAAAGAGAAAGGAAAGGTCGGCGTAGTTCGTGTTCAGCAGGTACAGCTTGCGAAGGTTCATTGCATAGTTGCCGGGCACGGTCGCGAAGTATGCGTTCAGCTGGTTGTAGGTTTCCGCAAACAGATTGCCGTCCGCGTTGGTGAAGACGCCAGTAAACTCGGACACGAGCTGATCGAGTTCTATCCGTGACCGACCGTACAGCACAATCGTGAGCGAGAAATCGCCAAGCGATTGACCGTCACCGAGAGCTCGCAAGCAATCGCCAAGATTCTCGATGTCAGCCTGTTTGGACTCGTCCACCAGCACGTCGCGCGGGTTCGTCTTGGTCGCGTCGTTGCCCATCTGCGAGACGAATCCGGTCTTTGACATATTGAAGTGGCGGCGGCGCTTGTTCACTTCTTTGCGGGCCTTGTCCGCGGGGAGCGGCGTCCACTCTGTGACCACGTAGAAGTTGGCCGGAATCTTCAGCAGCGCGTCGAGCACTAGGGGCCGCGTCTCTGTGATGGCTTCTTTCATCGTCAGCACACGGACGATGTGATCGCCTACCCGCAGATGATCGCGTTCGGCTTCGATGTCGGAGTTGACCGCCTGATAGTCGAGAAACTGAGTGGATTGCGGCCTACCGGCAACACGCCAATCGTCATAATTGAGCAAGCGGCGGAAAAACCTAAACTGCCCTTGCCGATTCAACACCTCGATTTGCATGAAATCCACTAGCTGGCGAACGAATGCCTGCACGTGTTGGTCGAGCCGCTGAAGATCGCGCTCGATATGTGTCCGCAACAATTTCTTCATGCTGTCGTTGGTGAACTGCGATTTGAGTTCGGCAATCGCGCCCTCAGGATCGCGTAACAGGCGAGCAAGCGCCGTGCCGACGCCGGTCTTTGACCGGGAGCCTTCGAGCAGGATGCAGTAGAAGATTTCAACTTGATAGAGATGGTCCCGCTTCGCTTCAAAGAACTTCCGTCGCTGGTCAATGGCCGCTTCGACAATGGGGTCATCATATGAGGCGAATGGAATGTCGGGCCGATTCGACTTAAAGAGGTACTGGTAAACATGGAAGCCTGGCCCAATCGCTTTGAGCGCTGCCTCCAATCGCTTGACCGCATACTCCTGTTCCGAGCGGTCCAAACTCTCGTAGTCCACGCCAGGGACACTGAGAACCATGCCTAGATCGCCGCTTTTGGTGAGGAAGGCCGTCTCATTCCAGAAGCCGTAGAGGTTGATGTGGTCGTTCAGCGCCGCGCTTTCTTTCCAGGGCTTGATGACTTTGTCGAGACGGAGCATCACACTACCTCCACGGGAGGGACGTGCTGTTTGGCCGCGTCGTAGCGCAGTTTGTAGCGTTCGGACTTGGCCAGGATGCGGAGGAATGCCGGATCGCTGTTCGTTACCCAATGGCCGAAGGCAAAGCCGCCTATGAAGACGGCGATACCTGCGCCGATGGAATTGAAGAGATTGAAGGCCCCCACGGCGCCGACGCAGACGAAGTAGAACAACGTGCGCTCAACGCCCAAGTAGGTGAGCGGCTTATGCAGGCTCCTGAAGACTCGATTTGTGCGATGCTTCTGCTGTGCTTTGTCGGGCATAAAACCCTCGTCTCAGCGCGGGTTGGAGGGCCCTATACACCCCAGAGCCAACTCAAGACATTCACTGCCATAACGGCAATGCCCGTTCCGGCGGCAACGCCGGCGAGCGCCTTTTTCGCGCCGGGTTCGCCGTGCGCAAATCCATAGCCCCCGATGACAATTGCTACCAGACTTGCAACCTTCGCGATCGTGCCAGTGAAAAGACCTTGTATGGCGTTGAACCCGGTGTCGAATGGGGAGCCCTGCGCCAGTGCGACGACGGGCAAGAGAAGAAGCATGGCGAGGACAGCAGTGGTTGGTCGCGCCCACTTCGACCCGATTAAACGCTGAACTTGGGAAATCAGATCAACTTGTGACCAACTTGGCATTTGCACCTCCCGCAGCGCCTCGAATCGGCTGCTTCTGGCGCAAACCTAACCACACTAAACGAACAAGTCCAATGAATGTTCGGCGGACAGCTATTCCTAGCGGGAATAGCTGGGGAAATTCGAATGATTGGGTGTTTGCACCGCCGTGCTTGGACCAGGGCCTACATAGCGACCTGTTTGCCGATCATCCTACCGAAATCTAACGAGGCTGTAAGATGGTCTTGATTTGATTTTAGAGGGAGCACACGGATGAGCATCATGCAGCAATCCAGCAAAGCTCAGGACCGCACACTCGGTGCCTGGTTTAATCAGATCGATCAGGGATCGGTGAAGCTGCCACGATTTCAGCGGTTCGAGGCATGGGATCGGGGAAGGATTACGAGCTTCTTAAACACCATCATTAGCAATCTTCCGGTCGGAGTCACCCTTGTGCTGGAAGTTGCTGGGCCTGAAAAGTTTGTCTCCCGCTACATCGTTAGTGCCGATCGAACGACCGGAACTGTAACCCAAAATCTCCTGGACGGGCAGCAGCGGCTGACAGCCTTCTGGCGAGCAATGCATGACAATTATGAGTGGGAAACCTTCTTTGTTTATCTGCCCCAGTTTGACCGCAGCGGCGAAACAGTAGGTGAGGAGGTTGAGGTACGCTGCGTTCCACGGTGGTTTAACAAAAATGACATGCGTATGCCCCGCTGGGCGGAGGAGCCAGCAAAGTGCTTTGAGCGGGGCTTGATACCGATTGCGCTGCTGCAACCGGGAGACCTCATGACGAAAATCGACGGTTGGCTCGACGCGGCCATCAAACCCCTAGAGCCGACCGAGGTAGAACCCGATGCTCTCAAGAAATTCAAAGCCTACTCAGATCTGAAAGACAAGATAAAGGGAGAGATCACCGCGCTTCGGGAGCGCGTTACTTATTTCAACCTTCCATACCTCTCTCTTCCTTCGGATACGCGCAAGGACGTCGCTCTACAAGTGTTCATTAACATGAACACCAATAGCCAACCGCTGTCGTTGTACGACATCATCGTTGCCGAGGTGGAGAGCGTTGTTGGGGAGTCGTTACACGACTTGCAGACAAGCCTCAAAGAGCATTGCCCGAGCGCGGGCCACTACGGAGACCTTTCTGATCTGATCCTTTCGACGTCGGCATTACTGCAGGACAAGACGCCTAACGCCCGGGGTGAAGTTGAAATGGACAAGGCCGTGATGTTGGCAAACTGGGCCAAGCTGGAACGTGGATTCGACCGAATGGCAAAGTTTCTCGCGAACAACGGCGTCTACGACGAGGCACGACTTCCCACAAATGCGGTGCTCCCAGTGATAGCGGCTTGCTACGACCTGATCCCGGAGACGGGCGACTTCTTAGGCAAAGGCGAGAAGCTCCTACGGCAGTATTTGTGGTCGTCTTTCTTCACAGACAGGTACGAAAACACAGCTGCCTCCCGTGCCTACGCAGACTTTAAGGCGCTGAAGGCGCTCTTGCTAAAGCAGTCATACTCCGATGACGAGTTAGCCACGGTTCCGGTTCTAAACAGAAAGGAGTTCGCCATCGCCGATGTTGACTCGTTGCTCGGCGCTGGGTGGCCGAAGCAGGTCGGGATTGGCGCACGCGGGATCCTGGCGGTGACGACTCACCTCGGAGCTTTAGATTTTGCCGATAACAAGCCAGCGTCCTTCGAAAGCGATCAGAAACGAGAGTATCACCACATTTTCCCTGACGCCCTGCTGACGGACGCGAAGATCGACAGCTACCTTGCCCTCAATTGCGCGTTCATTACATGGAAAACAAACCGTATCATTGGCCGCAAGGATCCTCTCGAATACTTGCAGGATCGAGTCGAATGGGCCGGCGAAGAGTCGGTCAGGGAACGAATGAAGTCGCATCTCATCGACTTCGATCTTCTGGCGAAGGCGAGCTATAAGGGACTAGCAGGCGAAGAATTGGCCGCTAAATTGAAGCCGGACTTTGAGGCGTTTTTGCGTGCCAGGGCGAAGCTCGTCCATACCGCTGTCACGGCCCTTGCCCAAGGCAAGACCATTACCGTCGGATCGCTCCAAGCGATGTCGAACGTTGCGGAGTCCCTCTAAACCACGTACCGAAGAAATGGGAAAGAGTGACTTGCAGTATCGTACGGTGCTAGGTGCTTTTTCTCGATCCATCCGGGCAAATCTATGGGATACTGTGCTCTCTTTGCGATGTCCGCGCGCATTCGAGAGTGAAAAAGGCATTTTCGTACAATAAACGTACAATGGATCGGACAATGGGGCCTTTTTAGCCTTTGTAGCAGTTCCTAGAATCAATAAGTTACGTGTTATCAATATAGTGATTAGTTCGACTCCCGCCGCCTCCACCATGCAATAAAGAAACTCTCATTGGCACTGCTTGCAACTTCTCGATACTCACAATCGACCATGCAAGTGGATTCCGCGTCTTGAGCCGTGATCGGTTCTTGATCACAAGTGACGGTAAGCTCGATCACTGACTCGCCGGTAGCATGGGCAAATAATTGCTGACCAAGGAATGGATTCCGCTTCCGGCGAAGTGCCGGTGTGCATGGTACCGAGCGCCTGTTGTTCAGCAGCGAAATTCCAATCCGCATGAAGTTGGGAACCCCAGCAAGTGCACGACTCCAACCGGCGCGCTTCGGGGGAGGGGCGCCGGTTTTTATGATTTCGTAGCGCCGCAGTGTCCTACACCCACTAACTCCTGAACATCCGCCCGGTTGCGCTTTCTGCTTTGGTCGCTCGGTCTCTATTTTATGTCGCCGCAAGATGCCCCAAGATACTTGGAGGTGAAGCTCATATCCATGGTCATCGGATGTCCTGCGTTGTTGGTAACACTGTGAATGCTGCCCTTCGTGGTATCGGAGCTCACAACATCCACGTTCACGGTCCCATCGATTGCGGTTTTTCCACCGTCTGTTCGATTGGATTCGTCGCAGTGGAACTTGACTTCGACATGGGTGGGCGTGGAACTCACGAACTGGCGCGTGCAGTTTTCCTTATTTTCGCCAAACGCCATTCCCTTCTCGATTTTTTCCTTCGTGACGCAGCTCTTGGTGACCGTCGTTTTGCCGTTCATCGACATGCCCTTCTGCTTCATCATCTCTTCCACCTTGGCGCGCTGCTCAGGGGGCAACTGGGCCAACATATCCGATGGATCGGGCATGCCGGTCATCGAGCGAGTCGTGGTGGTTTCCCACAGGCCCTCCTTGACGTTGAGCATCGCGGGCTTATCGGCAGCGAGCAGAGGAAGTGCGAAGATAACAATCAGGCAAATCGCAAGGCAGACAGTCAATTGCGCACGCATCGGGAAGGGCCTCCTGGGCCGGTGGATTCACAGCTCGAAACAGGATTACACAGGACGAGGGGGGCTGCAAACCGCGCCGGTGCGGGACTTGATACCTGGAGCCCGTGCTCACCGATTGCGAAGTAAAGATGCGCGAGGCCGGCGGCGCTAACTCGCGTGGTCCGAACGCTGGCCGCCGCTGTTCTTGATGGCAGAACGGGTGTGCGAAATCTCGTGGCTGAGAATGTCCATCACCTCAAAGCACAAGGCCGGGTTCTGGCGCAGGCAGTCGGCAAGCGCCTTTTGCGGGACGCAGGCCAGTTCGGCATCCTCGACAACGTCGGCCGACAAACTATAGGGTGTTCCGGCAACCGCAGCCGGCAATCCGACCACGCTGCCCGGGCCCAGAATGCGGGGACCAAACAGCGCTTCCGAATTGTCGAGGAATAGGCGCACCTTCCCTTTGCAAACCAGGAAGGCTCCGGCGCAAGGATCGCCGCGGCGGAACAGGTTTGTCCCCTTGGATTTGGAAATGGGCTTAGAAATTGCCCGAAGCTCTGCGCTCAAAGCAGCAGAAACGACCGGACCATCCGTCGTTGACGCCATCTCTCCCTCCCCCGCCGTTTGTCTCTTTTATCGGAGATATGAACTTAGCTTCTGTGATGACGGTCACCGGTCCGTGTGAGGCATCATTAACGGAACGTGACTACGGGGCTAATTTAAGTTCAGCGACGACGGCTTGCGGAATCGCAATTTCCCGGCGTTTTCTGGTGCTGGGCGCTATGCTACGAGCATCTAATCGAGCACCGATGGCGATACGATCCGATGCCTTCATCTTGTGGGAAGTGGATGTGCAGAGGGATTTTGTGCTGCCCGGCGGGAAGCTTTACGCGCCCGGCGCTGAAAAGCTTTTACCCAACATTCAAAAGCTTACCGACGCCGCGCGGCACGGCCAGGTATTTCTGGTTTCGAGTGGAGACTTTCACTCGGCCGACGATCCGGAGTTCAAGCAATTCCCTCCCCACTGCATGAAAGGCACGCCGGGCGCGGATTTGCTGCCCGAGGCGCTGACTGAGAAAGTGGTGCGAGTGGAAAATGCGTCGAGCGCGAAGATTCCTGCCGACCTGTCGCGCTTCCAGCAGATCCTTTTGGAAAAGCAAACGCTGGACATATTTCAGACACTGCACGCGGAGGAACTCGTAGATCGCCTCGGCGCGCGGGCAGAGTTCGTAGTCTTCGGCGCGGTCACGGAGTACTGCGTGGCTTGCGCAGTCAAGGGACTGCTTGCGCGCAAGCGCCGCGTGGCCGTTGTTGAGGACGCGATCCAGACGCTGGACGCGGCGGTGGGAGCACAGGCACTGGCCGAATTCCAGCAACTGGGGGCGCGGTTAGTCACTACAGAGAAAATCCTGGCAGAAATTTCAGCCTAGGCCGCCAATTTCGCCGCCTATAGCAGTATCCCCGCGATCGAAGCTGACATGAGATTGGCCATCGTTCCCGCCAGCATCGCGCGAATGCCCAGCTTGGCCAGCTCTCCCTTTTTGTTGGGCGCGAGCGCACCGATTCCGCCCATCTGAATTCCGATCGAACTGAAGTTGGCAAAGCCGCACAACGCAAACGTGGCGATGGTAAAAGATCGCGGATCGAGCACAGCCTTCTGCGGACCAAGCATGGAAAAGGCCACCAACTCATTCAGCACCATGCGCACGCCGAGCAGATTGCCAATTGCGGCGCAGTCGTGCCATGGGATTCCGATGACGAATGCGACGGGCGCAAACAGAGCACCGAGAATTGATTCCAGACTCGTCGGAAACCACCCGAAGTGCGCGTGGATGCCGCCCATAATTCCATCGAGCAGAGCGATCAGCGCGAGGAACGAAATCAGCATGGCGGCGATGTTGAGCGCCATGTGCAGGCCGTCGGTGGTGCCGCGCGCGATGGCCCCGAGCAGATTCGAATGCTCTTCTTCCTTTGGCATCACGACTTGTCCGGCCGTCCTGGGCGTCTCCGTCTCCGGCACCAGCATCTTTGCCATCAGCAGCGTGCCGGGCGCAGTCATGATGACAGCGCTCAACAAGTGCTTGGGCTCGATTCCGAAGGCGATATACGCGGCCATGATACTGCCGGAAACGTGCGCCATGCCGCTGGTCATCACGGTCATCAGTTCGGAGCGAGTGAGGTCGGGAAGAAAGGGACGGATGGTCTGCGGCGCTTCGGTCTGTCCCATGAAAATGCTGGCCGCGACATTCAGCGATTCCGCGCCACTCACGCCCATAAGACGGGTCATGAACCAGGCTGCGCCCCGGATGATTACTTGCATCACTCCGATGTGGTAGAGAACGGCAAACAGCGCGCAGATGAAAATCACGGTGGGCAGAACTTGAAAAGCAAAGTAGAAACCCAGGTGCGACCCTTGCTTGCCGAGATCGCCAAACACAAACTGTGATCCGGCGAAAGCGTAGCCGAGAAGGCGGCTCACAGCGTCTCCGGCCTTTTGAAAGAGCCGACGGCCGTAGTCCATCTTCAACACGAACACGGCGAAGGCAATCTGCAGGCCAAGCCCCCAACCGACCGTCTTGAGCCGGATGGCCTTACGGTTGGTCGAAAAGAGATAGGCCAGCGCCAGCATGGTAAGCAGGCCGAGGATGCCGGTAAACCTCCCCATTTAGTGGTCTCCTTTATGAATCACGCGGTGAATCAGCGAAGGTCGGTGCGGCGGCGGCGCGGCCGCAATCGTGTAGCTCTCCCTCAGCAACTTCCTGGCGCGAGCGGCCTGCGCCTCGGAATGGCAATGAATTGTGCACAGCGCTTCGCCGGTTGAAACCTGGTCGCCAATCTTCTTGTGAACCGCGATGCCCACGGCCGGATCGACCGAGTCTTCCTTCTTCTCGCGGCCGCCGCCGAGAATCACGCAAGCCGTGCCGATGTGCTCACACTGGATGGCTGACACGTACCCTGCAGAGGAGCTCGGAACGTCCACGCGGCAATCGGCAGACGGCAGCCGCGAAGGATCGTCAATCGTGCTGACGTCCCCACCTTGCAGTTCGACCATCTGACGGAAGCGGTCGAATGCCTGTCCGGAGGCAATCAGCTCGTGCGCGCGGTGCTTCCCTTCCGCAACCGTTTTTGCCGCACCGCCGACAAAGAACATCCAGGCCGCAAGATGCAGGCAAAGCTCACGAAGATCAGGCGGCCCGCCGCCGTGCAATACCTCGATGCACTCCTCTACTTCCATGGCGTTCCCCACCATGCGCCCGAGCGGCTGATCCATGTTGGTGATGAGAGCGGCCATGCGCTTGCCCATGCGCTCGCCGGTTTCGACCATCAACTCAGCTAGGTGCACGGCATCCTCTTCATTTTTCATGAAAGCGCCGGAGCCGGTTTTGACGTCGAGCACGAGCGCATCCGTGCCTTCGGCGAGTTTCTTGCTCATGATGGAGGCGCAAATCAGGTTAGGGCTCTCGACGGTCCCAGTCACGTCGCGCAGCGCGTAGAGCTTGCGGTCGGCCGGCGCAATCTTCTCCGTCTGGCCGATCATCGCCGCGCCACACGCCTTCAGCACGCGGCGAAATTCGACCACGGACAGGCCGACGCGAAAACCGGGAATCGATTCCAGCTTGTCAAGTGTACCGCCAGTATGGCCGAGGCCGCGCCCGCTGATCATGGGCACATACAGCCCACCCGCAGCAACGAGAGGAGCAAGCACCAGCGAGGTCTTATCGCCAACGCCGCCGGTCGAATGCTTGTCGACTTTCTTCGCGGGAAGAAAACTTAGATCCAGCACTTCGCCCGAATGCAGCATCGCATGCGTCAGTGCGCTCAGTTCCTCGCGCGTCATGCCGCGCAGCAGGACGGCCATCAGCCATGCGGATACCTGGTAGTCGGGGATTGAACCGGCGGTGTAGGCGTCGACGATATAAGTGATTTCGGCGTCGGAGAGCGCTCCACCATCGCGCTTCCTGCGAATGAGATCGACGACGCGAAATGCGGGATGCGGCGCGTTCGACTGGCTCACTTGAGGCGGAATCCTTCCGGCAGAAGTTCGGTGATGTGGCTTTGTTTCGGGCCGTCCGCGCCCTGATAGAAGACGATCGCATCCGGGCCGAACTCGTAGATTACCTGGCGGCAGGCGCCGCATGGAGAACAGGCAACACCCTGGGCGTTGGCGACAGCCACGGCTCGAATTTCTAGCTTGGGCCCCTTGGCGGCGACGGCAGAGAAAATCGCGGTGCGCTCGGCGCAATTCGTCATTCCATAGGATGAATTTTCCACATTGCAGCCCGTGAAAATATCGCCTCGGGCGGTTAGGATGGCGGCGCCTACGCAGAAATTGGAAAAGGGCGCATAAGCATTTTTCATGGCTTTGCGGGCCGCGCGGATAAGGCGCTCGCCGGCAGACGGCGGCAGTTTTCTGTTCTGCATAAATTCTTCAGATGGCCCTTGGGCCCAATTTTCCGCAGTGCGCCATTGTAACGCCTGATTCCAGCGCGCAGGAAACATTTTCCCTTTTGCCCCGCGCATATTCGTTCAGCAGAGGGGTCTTCTGAAGGCAAGCGGCATCACCCGCGAATGTCAACCGGTCACCAGATGGTGTGACTGCCCTCACAGCGCACGTGTGAGTTCACGGGCAAGCTCTTAGATTCTGTGTCAGCTTTATAATTATTGGTTCCCTACCACACGCGGAGGCAAGTGTCATGACGGATTTCAACGGAGTTCCGGTTCCATCCAAAGGTCAGAAAATCGAGTACAGCGGCGGCAAGTACCGCATTCCCGATCATCCGATCATTCCCTTCATTGAAGGCGACGGCACCGGCCGCGACATCTGGAAAGCTTCTGTGCGCGTGTTCGACGCCGCTGTGGAAAAAGCTTACCAGGGAAAACGTTCTGTGGCGTGGTACGAAGTTTTTGCCGGCGAAAAGGCCAAAGCGAAGTTCCAGAACTGGCTACCCGACGACACGGTCAGCGCCATCCGCGAATTTCGCGTGGCCGTCAAAGGGCCGCTGACTACGCCGGTTGGCGGCGGCATTCGGTCGTTGAACGTGGCGCTGCGCCAGATTCTCGATCTCTATGCCTGTGTGCGGCCGGTGAAGTACTACAACGGCGTTCCCTCCCCCGTAAAACATCCCGAGCGCATGCATCTCACCATCTTCCGCGAGAACACCGAAGACGTTTATGCCGGCATCGAGTGGGAGCAAGGCACGCCCGAAGTTGCGCGCCTCATCGAATTCCTCAACAAAGACATGCTCAAAGGCGGCAAGAAACAAATCCGCCTCGATTCCGGCGTCGGCATCAAGCCTATCTCCATCACCGGCACCAAGCGCCTGGTCCGCATGGCCATCCAGTTCGCCCTCGAAAACAAGCGCAAGTCCGTCACCCTGGTTCACAAGGGCAACATTCAGAAGTTCACCGAGGGCGCTTTCCGCCAGTGGGGGTACGATGTCGCCACGCAGGAATTCCGCGATCAGGTCGTAACCGAGCGCGAAAGCTGGATTCTCGACAACAAGGACAAGAACCCGAGTCTGACCGTCGCGCAAAACGCCGAACTGGTCGAGCCGGGAATGGAATTTGCTCCACCGGAATTTCGCCGGGCGGTGGAAAAAGAAGTGCAGCAGGTGCTCGACTCCATCTACGCGACGCACGGCAATGGCGCGTGGAAGAAGAAGCTCATGATCAACGACCGCATCGCCGATTCCATCTTCCAGCAGGTTGTGACCCGAGCCGATGAATACACCGTGCTCGCTACGCCTAACCTGAACGGCGACTATATTTCGGACGCCTGCGCCGCCCAAGTAGGCGGTCTCGGCATTGCGCCCGGAGCCAACGTTGGCGATGGCTACGCCATCTTCGAAGCCACGCACGGCACCGCGCCCAAGTATGCCGACAAGGACGTCATCAATCCCGGCTCGGTCATTCTTTCCGGCGTGATGATGTTCCGCTTCCTGGGCTGGCCCGAAGCTGCAGACCTGATCGAACAGAGCCTGGAGCGCACCATCGAGCAAAAGAAGGTCACGTACGACTTCGAGCGTCTGATGCCGGGTTCAACCAAAGTGAGGACCAGCGAATTCGCCGACTGCATGATCGAGAATATGCGGGTACCGGTCGCGGCCGACTGAAAAGGGGTTCCTCCGTGAACCTCTGTGTACTCCGTGGATAAGAGTTCTGACTTCTTAAACGAGAGGAAATTTTCATGCGCAACAAAATTACCGTAGTCGGTTCCGGAAACGTAGGTGCCACCGCCGCTCACTGGATCGCCTCCAAAGAATTGGGTGACGTGGTACTGATTGACATCATCGAAGGCGTGCCGCAGGGAAAAGGTCTCGATCTGCTCCAGGCAATGCCGATTGAGAAGCGCGACTCGTTCGTCAAAGGCAGCAACGATTACGCCGACACCGCCAACTCGGACATCGTGGTGATCACTGCCGGCATCCCGCGCAAGCCCGGCATGAGCCGCGACGACCTGCTCAACACGAATTACAAAATCATGAGCGACGTAGTCGGCAAGGTTGTGAAGTACTCGCCAAACTGCATCCTCATCATCGTTTCGAACCCGCTCGACGCGATGGCGCAGGCCGCCTTCAAACTCAGCGGATTCCCGCGCGAGCGTGTGATTGGCATGGCCGGCGTGCTCGACTCGGCCCGCTTCCGTGCCTTCATCGCCATGGAACTCAACGTCAGCGTGGAAAACGTCACTGCCTTCGTGCTCGGCGGCCACGGCGACACCATGGTTCCTCTCCCCCGTTATTCCACCGTCGCCGGCATTCCGATCACGGAGCTGATTGCGAAAGACCGCCTCGATGCGATCGTCCAGCGCACGCGCGACGGCGGCGCCGAGATCGTGAAATTTCTCAAGACCGGCTCGGCGTACTACGCGCCTTCAGCGGCATCCACCGAAATGGTCGAGGCCATTCTGAAGGACAAGAAGAAGATCCTGCCCTGCGCCGCGTATCTCGATGGCGAGTACGGCATCAAGGGTCTTTATGTCGGCGTGCCGGTCAAGCTGGGATCCAAGGGCATTGAGCAGATCATCGAGATCAAGCTGACCCCGGAAGAAAAGGCGGCGCTGGACAAGAGCGCAGCTGCCGTGAAGGAACTGGTAGCCGTAATCAACGTCTAGGAATACCGTGAGCCACGTAGGGACAGCTGCCCTCGGCTGTCCCAAAACTCAACATCCAAGTTCGACTGTGGCGCAGGCATTCCACCTGCCCTCTTCTTGCACACCGTTGCAGGGGTTCCCCGAAGTCGCATTGTCGCCGAGTTGACCATGGTCATTGACCATAGTACGATATAATCATGAAGGAAGTCGCCATCTCCGTATTCAAGGCCAAGTGCCTGGGCATGTTAGAAGAGGTCCGCAAGACGCGCCAACCGATTCGCGTCACTCGCTTCGGCAAGCCCATGGCGGAAATCGTGCCCCCCTCCCCGCCAAAATCCAAAGGCAGGCGATTGGGCAGCATGGCGGGAACGGGACGCATCTTGGGCGACATTGTCGGCTCCATTAGCCCCGAGAGCGAGTGGGACGCTTCGCGCGAATGAAACTCCTGCTCGATACCCACATCTGGATCTGGAGTGCTCTGGAACCGGAACGCATTTCGCGGCACGTTGCGCGGGCGCTTGCCCGCCACGAGAACCAACTCTGGCTTTCTCCAATGAGCGTGTGGGAGTTGATCATGCTCGTTCAGAAGGGCCGCGTGGAGTTGGACGAAGATGTCCTCGCATGGGCGCGGCGCAGTCTGGAGCAAATGAGGCTTTGTGAGGCGCCTCTCACGACCGAAGTCGCGCTCGAATCCGGCACGCTGAGTCTACCCCACGCCGATCCTGCCGACCTCCTCATTGCCGCTACCGCCAAGGTTTTTGATCTGACGCTCGTAACAGCCGACGAGAAGCTGATTTACGCGCCCGGCATCAAAGTCCTGGCCAATCGATAGTTGCGATACCTGCCATGGCAGACGCCTGCTGAACCTTTTGCCCATCGCGCCATGCACGTGGTAGTGTGGGGCGGCTAAACAACTACTGCCTGAACCATGGACTTCGACCAGCTCGAAATCTTTCTTGAAGTAGCCCGCCTCTCCAGCTTTTCGCGCGCCGCGGAGAAGCGCTTTCGCACCCAGCCCGCAGTCTCGTCGCAAATCCGCGCGCTCGAAGAAGAAGTCGGCGCGCGCCTGCTCGACCGCTCCGGCGGCCGCGTCTCACTCACTGCTGCCGGCAAGCTGTTTTTCAAGTACGCGGAAGAAACCGTCGAACGCCGCAAAACCATCCTCACCGAAATTGCCGATACCGAGCGCGTGCCTCGCGGAGAAATCGTTGTCGGCGCCAACGAGGGCACTTGCCTGCACATTCTGCCCGAGGTCTTTGCGCAATTTAAGCGCGACTATCCCAACGTTTCGGTCAGCATCAAACGCTCCGACTACGCCAAGATTCTCGAGTCCATCCTTGAGAACGCGGTGGATTTTGGCGTGGTCTCGCTGCCGGTCAACGACAATCGCCTCGAAGCGCAACTGGTGCATCGCGACCATCTCGTCGTGATCACCGCGCCCGGACATCCGCTTGCGGCCGGGAAAGCGGTGAGCGTCGCCGAGGTTGCCAGTTATCCGCTGGTGCTGCCGCGGCTCGGCCACACGCGCGACGCGCTCAACGCGCTCTTCTACGATCACCAGGTGAAGCCGCATCTGGCCATGGAACTCGATTCGAGTGAACTGCTCAAGCGCTTTGTCGCCGCCGGGGTGGGTATTGGTTTCATCGCGCGCTCGAATATCGAGGAGGATATTCGCGCCAAGGCGCTGGTCGCGCTCACCATTGCCGATGTGCACATGACCCGCGATCTGGCTCTGGTGTTCCGCAAGGATAAAACCCTGAGCCGAGCCGCCCGCGCCTTCATGGAGATTGCACTGAAGCACAACAACGTCAACGCGGCGGCCGCATCCAAACGATCAAAATGAAGCGCTTCGCACTCGCGATAAGACGAACCACCGCTACACTCGCCTTGTGCCTGGCTCTGCCGTTGTATGCTTCGGCGCAGTCGCGGAGCGCTCCCGGCAAAGCATCCGGCTCAGGCTCCCACAAGCTCCTGGTGGTTAAGGCGGCCGGAACCAAGCGCTACACCGATCCGGAGATTCTCGCGGCCAGCCGCCTCGAGCTTGGCCAGGACGCCGCCGAAGGCAATTTCCAGGAGGCCGCGCAGCGTCTGGTAAACTCCGGCGTTTTCACCGAGGTCGCTTATTCGTTTTCCTATACCGACACCGGCGTCAAGCTGGAGTTTCAGCTTACCGACATCGACAAGGCCAAACTTGTTCCCGCCCACTTCGAAAACTTCATTTGGTTTACCGAATCCGATTTGCGCAGTGCCCTCGCTCACCGTGTTCCCCTCTTCAAGGATGCGCTGCCCGCGGGCGGACGGTTGTCCGGTGAAGTCGCCCAGGCGCTCCAGGCGATGCTCGCCGAGCGCCATTTGCCGGGCC
>Ga0326727_10004809_pt1 | contig 39720 bp, 38 predicted proteins | sample MB2enrmetagenome_FD_207643 | JGI IMG/M metagenome (GOLD analysis project Ga0326727, IMG submission 207643) | Lab enriched peat soil microbial communities from McLean, Ithaca, NY, United States - MB29MY | ecosystem: Environmental > Terrestrial > Soil > Wetlands > Peat | place: USA: New York...
CCTGCTGGTCACCCACGACCACGACCTCATCGACGAAGTAGCCACCCGCCTCTGGCACTTCGACGAGCACGGCATCGAAGACTTCCACGGCCCCTACGAGGAGTGGAAGGGCAAGCACAGCTGATCAAAGGACGGTGAGTGATGTAGAGCAAGCACGGACCTCACAAAATCACTCCGTCGGTGCATTAGGTTCTATTTCCCAGGTGCCAAATCTCTTTTGAAGTTCAGTCCGGATTTTTTCCTTGCGCCCAAGGCTCGGCTTTGTCGATGCCGTAGATTCAAGCCCAAGGATGGAGGTATGCGCCCTGTTGTCGATTTGCCCCACTGCGCCCTGAATTGGAGAATGCAAAATTGTCAGCCCATCGATTTCCCGAACTGACCCAGCAATCATTCTGATTACTGCGAAGCGTTCAGGGCGTCCCTGTCGTGAACGGGTCTGTGCAGCAGTGCTATATTTCTCCCAATCAGAGGAAATGGCTCCCTTGTTTTCTCTAAATACCCCGGGGGCGACCCTTAGGTCTCCGGGCTTAAGCCATCCTACCGAAACCCTATAAAACAGCGAGTCGGGGTTCGGAATCTCCTCCACTGGCCAATCGTTCATTGTTAGTCCGCCAACCAAACGACGAGATCTGCTATCGGTCCCGAGGGGTCAATCTTTCCGGAAGTTTCGTTCTTGGGCTTCTTCCCGTAGTAATTCGCGATACTCTCATGCGCGGGAAAATTGATCAAGAGGGTCCGATCGCCGGTTTCCCAGTAGAGATCAATGCTCCCGCACTCAGCCGGCCCTATTCTTGGTACTCCTGTATTCATTAAGTTTGCGCTATGTGCATGAATCATGAGCCTCTGGAGGAAATTCGTTGCGCGTGATAGCGTATCGCGCGAATAGGGTACAAAATCTTCCAGCTCGTCGTCATTTTGAATGCCCAAGATGAAATCCGCGGCCCTGATCTCAGCCTCCATCGCGCTCCATTCCTGTTCAGACGGCGACGGCTGCTTAGGCACCGAACCAATTTGAACATATTCCGTGCGACTTCTATCCGGTACACGTGTTCGGAATCCGAACTCGCGATCCCTCATTTTGTACGGTGATCCTGAAAAGAGACGCTCGCGGGAACTGCTTTCAAGAAGTTTTTCCATGCGACTCTGTGCCACGAGGCACCCCCTCATTCCACTGGTGGGCTCAAAACAGGTGCATTCGAACATACTGCTAGTTCTCTTAAGGCCTTGTCCTTTTTCATGGCTCGGACGATAACCTCGTTGAACTCCGTAAGGTCCGTTGAGTCCAGTGCAATATATGTGACCTCACGCCGGCCATTGCGCGAAGCACGAATAGCCAGCTGGTGAACAATAACCGTCCCCCCAATCTTTGCACCCTTCCCTAAGCAAATGGGGCGCAAATCGCTTACGATCCGGACAGAATGAAAGGTTCGCTCATTCGATTTTAGGAGCTCACTCGCCTTTGCGATCAACTCAATGGCTTCCAACTTTTCAAGACTCGACAGTCGCACCTTAAGAGTCTCTGCATCTTCGTCGGAGAGTTCAAGAACGTCGTCGTTCTTAATTGTCTGAATTGCGGCTTCGATGACATCACCTGTATCGACCCCCGACGAATACGCGGTGCCTGCGATATTGACGAGCGAGGCTACGATTCCGTCTAAATCCGAAACGTGTGCTAGGCCTGGGCTCTCCCGCAATTGCGAGATCAGGATCTCCTTGTCAAGGGTTAACTTCACTTCCTTTAGCGCCGATTCCAATTCTCCCAGGGATTGGTCGGAGAGCCGGACGAGGCTTGCAAGCATACCTTGCTCCTCGCCGGGAATCTCAAGAAGTTGAATTCGCATGTTTGTCATTTGTGGCTCACTTCAAGGCTATACGGCATGATGATACCACTGTCAAGGGGCAGATGGCCCACATCTTGCACCATGATAAATTGGATACCCCAAGGTGCCCAATCCTCAACGCGTCCTTCGAGGAAATAATCGCGGCAAGGGTGGGAGACCACGGCGGGTGGCGCACCTTAAGTCTTGTCGATTGTTAACCTTCCCAATAATGAGGGCGGGTGGCCCAGGTGCCGGGAGAAGTGTGCAGAACCACTGAAGATGGGCACCTGGGAGGGCACGGACTTTGGCAGGCCGGTTCCCAGCAATTCTAAAAGGAGGCGGGTGGTCAACCCCAAAACGGCGGGTGGCGGGTGGCCCAGGTGCCGGGAGAAGTGTGCAGAACCACTGAAGATGGGTGGCCCAGGTGCCTCGCATTTGGGCACCTGGGTGGGCACGGACCCTGGCAGGCCGGTTCGCAGCAATTCTAAAAGGGGAGCGGGTGGCCAACCCCAAAATGAGCCACAAATGCGAGGGTGCCCCATCCTTCGTTCCGCCGCGGCGGATTCTGGCGAAGGGCGGGAGATCAAGAACCTCGCCGTTCCGTCTCCCAAGGTCCCCGGCTTCGGAATTCCGGCAGCCCGGGACGGGTAGGCAGGGGATTCATCCCCGGCAACACGGCGGCCCTTCGCGAGGGGGGGTAACCCCTGAGGCATGCTTTTCGTTCCCAGCCAAACTCGCTCCAATTGTGCGGGCATGGAGCCCACACGGCCGAGGTCCCGATTGACATTGAAGGCGGGAAGAGGCGTTTGCGGTCAGAGGTGGAGATCTGGCTTCCTGAGCAAACATTGGAGCCCCGATCCAAACAAGAACCCTAACTCCAAACGGGAGCGTACCTCGGCTCGCCGCACGCCCCATTCAAAACCTCGTCAGTTCCCTCAACGGTCGTCTATCCTGTTGGCGAGCCTAACAATTCCGTAGTTTCGGCCACGTGTTCCGTTCGTCCGCGCCGGACCAGAATCACGGCTAAACTCGCGTATATGGCCAGACACAGCAAGTTCAAATTGTTGATTCCTATAGCCGTGGAACTGTATTCCAGCACGCCGCCCACCATGGCGCCGAGCAGGTTGTATCCGAATGCAACGCTGGGGATTCTGCTGCGCTGGTAGAGCGTAGCGAAAACCAGCCCCGCAAAGAAAACCGGCGACGCCAGGAAGACCAGCGCCAAGACTATATTCAGCCCGGGCCGTGTACTTAGCGCAAGACTCTTCTCTCGCAGCAGCCAATCGGCCAGAATCAATGCTATAAGTGGCACAAGGCACAAAACAGGATTGCTCGCCCACCTCCACCCCTTGCTCACCACCACATTTGCCAAAAGGATCATTACCAAGACTGTGCTGATCACGAACGTATTTACCGTCCAAGTCGTCCCTAACAAAAGCGCAAGCTTGGCGATGAGTTTGGTCTCGAGGAGCATGAAACCGGCTCCAAGCAGTACCATAGGCCAGTTGCAACGGGCATTTGTGACTTCGACGGCGCGTCTAATCGCGAGGTAAGAGAACCCTAAAATCAATACGAAGATGGAAAGGTACCCGGACGGGAATCCGCGCTTTGGGAGGAACAGGAAAGGCCAATCGTCGGTTGTCGGCTGGACCTCCCCGTTACCTACCATATTTTCGGCGTTCTGCGCAAGGACATACGGATTCGCGAGCAGTGCATTGCGTTCTGCCCCCGGCCCCGCGAACATAACAAGATTGTTGCGGTCATTCCCAAGCGAGTGGACGATGATCGGCTTCATCCCGTTTGCTTGCCATAGAGCATCATAAACGCGCTCCAGTTGAAACTGTTTGTAGCAGAAGAACGTAACCGCGAGTACGCCATTGGGCTGGAGACGTTTGATAGCATCTCGAAGACTCTCTACCGTGTAGACGTAATTGTCCAGTCGTATGCTGGACATCGAGGAGAATACCGTGTGACTGTCGAGCGCTCCGATTACTATAAGGTCATAGTTACTGTGATCCGGATCGCGGAGAAAGGTACGGCCGTCCATTATGTAAGCTTTTACCTTGTCGGACTGGTATGGGTGCTCAGGATGAATCTGCCGGCCAATGTTCGCGATTGCTGGATCGATCTCCACAGCATCGACTGAGGTCGCGCCATTCCTGAGTGCGGCGGCTACATCATTGCCGGCGCCAGCGCCAAGCACCATTACCTTGCGGAAGCGAGGGCCAAATACGCGATACGGCACGTTGAAGTAGTCCAGCAGCATTTCTCTGACGTCGGGCGGCAGTGAGCGCGCAAACTGTTCCGTGCCGTCAAATGCGCTCAATATGCTGTCGTGGTTCACGTTGACGTTATGGCCGATCAGGTACGTGTTGCCGTTATTGGAGGTGACCGACACGGGAATAACATCTATACGGTAGTATGGCGACCAGACCACACCCTTCGGTATGAGGAACCACGGGAGCAAGAGCAAGCATGGGAAAACCAGCAGGGTTGTCCTGGATTTCCAGAAGAATGGGAGGAGCAGCAGGGAGGCAAAAGCCATCCATACGATAGGCCCCGTTTGAAGCGATGTGAGAGCGGCATAAAACAAGCCGCCCAGCAGGCTGAATGCAACATTGACCGTATAGCCAGGCAACGTCTCAACATTGTTGAAGCATTGGCCGAGTTTCTCGCCCAGGGTTACAAACAAACCAACCACCAAAGCGAAGATGCCTACGAGCACACCAGATCCCGTCAGCACAGTTGTCAGCGGATTGGTTCGACTCCAGTTGCCGATAAGGTAGTATTCGAATGGGTCGATGAAGGTGACATGCACATAGCCGCCCCGGTTGGCAAAACAAATGACCGCCGAAAGAATGAGCAACAACCAGGGGGCGAAGCGGAAATAATTGCGCGCGCGCGGAGCCAGGATACAGCCAATTCCAAATCCCAGGAACGTCGCTAAGAGAGGAAAATTCTTAAAGTATGCGAATATTCGGATCTCCGATGCAAGCCAGCGAATGACAACGAGTTCAAGGTACAGCAGTGCAAAACTGATCAGCGCCAGAGAGGCGTAACTTCGCAATAGGGACCTTCCGCGTGGCATAAGGCTCGACCTTCTTTCGGGGCAACCCGTTGAGCGGGAATGTCCATTTGTGCTTTCCCGGTTTCAAACCATTTTACATGCAGTTGGCGGGTGGCCCACCCTTGAACCGGGCCCAAACCTGCGGGTGCGATACCGCCGACCTGGCCGTTCCGTCTCCCACGCGTTCGCTTTGAGAGTTCTGGCAGCCCGCGAGCGCCATGCCGGCCCTTCGGCAACAGGGGTTAGCCCCTGAGGTATGCTTTTCCGCCTCTGTGGCAATTCCTCACAGCCTAAAGGCCGCGCTGAATCTTCGCATTTGTGCGTCGGGGTCAGAACTCTGGCCTACTGCTCCCAAAACGCATACCCTACCGGCCCGGCCATCCCCGCTACCTACCGCTCGAACAGCGGCCCGCACGGGATCGAGCCGGCGGGAACGGCGCACAGGCGCAACAGGACCATCGGCGAGGCCCCAGCGTGGTATGGCCATGCAAGCGCAACCGATCGCGGGCGCGGCGTAAAACTCGCGCACAGGCCGCGAAGAGCATGAAACCAGCCGTACAATGGTTGCATGAAAAAAGCTCTCGCAATCGCCGCCCTGGCCCTCCTGGTATCCGGTTTGGCAATCTTCCTTGTCGTCAAGTTGATCTGGCGCCATGCCAACGAAGAAGGCGATGCGGGGTGGGGGCCGGAACCTCGCGCGGTCAAGATTCTTTCAGTGGATGCAATTCCCGCCAGTGTTTTTTATGGGAGCGGCAGCAGCGCCCCAGGTAGCCTCGGAAACGGGAATCCAGCAAGCTATTACTACAGAGCGAAGGCGCTCGATGTCGCCTCCGGGGCCAACCTTCGCTGGAAACTCGGCTGCGCCCAGGAGCTTAAGCCGCCAGCGACAATGACCTACACTCCTTATGGCGACGATTCCGCGCCCCGCCTGGAGATTCGCGCCGTCGTCAGCGGTCCCTACAAGGACGTGGCGGAAGCGACGGCCAGCCTTGGCGGCAGCCTTCCGGCGGACGAAGAAGTGAAGAGTTTTCTCGGAGTGACGGGGGACGGTTCCCAGGCGGAGAGCGTATATGTGTTGCAGCGCGTCCCGATCGTGGCCGGCAACGACTTCCGCTCCGCCGATCCAGGTACCGATCCGAACTCGGGGCAGAGAGTGGTCCGGTTCACGCTGACCGCCCAGGCCGGTAACAAGCTCTACGACTTTACCAGCGGCAACATTGGCCAGCGCATGGCTGTTGTGATGGGCGGCCGGGTGCGGGAGGTGGCCACGATTGAGAGCGCGATTCGCGATTCCGGCGAGATCATGGGGAGCTTCACCCCGGATGATGTCGCGGCGCTTTCAGGTCTGCTGCGAGGGAACGCCTCGAAGAAACTTCTCGCCGAGAATTACGGGGCCCTGGCCGGCGCGAGCACCCCAAACTCCAGCAACCAGTGCAGTGTTACCGCCGACCGCTGAGGCGCTCGGCGAGAGCATCTTCACTCAGGCAGATAGCTGGGAAGAGCTGAAACCAACGTCAGGGAGGCTGTTCAAGCCTTCTATTTCGACTCGGTTGCGCCTGCTTCCATTCGCCCCCTCAGGGAAGCCTGACCCAGCTCTCGGTCCGCCCCAGCAGGCTGATGCCGATATACCCGCGCATTCTGAGCGTGTCTTTTCCGACCGCCCAGATCTTGCCCTTGTATTCCTTTCCATTCTCCGGGTCCACCACCGTTCCATCCACCCAGTCGTCTCCCTGCTGACGGAAGTTGCGCATGAGGATCATGCCCAGGATGAGCTGATTCTTGTACTCGCCGGAACACTTGTCGCACACATCCCGCGGAGTGCGCCCCGGCCGCACCTCGGTCACGCGGCCAAAGAGCTTGCCGTCCACCAGGTAGGTATCCACATGGCCTCCGGGGCTGCCGTCGCTGTTGACCACCTGCCAGTGCCCGATCGCGTTCTGAAGTTTTGGCGTAAGCTGCGGTGTGATTTGCTGAGCGCAGGCTCCGGCAAAAGAAACCATCCCCATGAGAGCCACGGCGAAGGCGCGAAGCCATCTGTGTCGAGTCGATTCCACGGCGTCATCTCCCGCGGTGATTATAGAGCCATCGGTCAGGAAGGGAGCGCCGCGGAAGAGGCCGTAAGCGCGGCTATCGCGGCGGCTCGTAGGGCTCGGCGCGCAAAAAGTCGGTCAGGATGCCACGCTCCTCGGGTGTGAAAACGCCCTGGTAGCGGCTGGAGTTGAGCACCGTCTGTCGCTGATCGAGGGGAACGGAGCGCAGATCCTGGAACGCCCGCTTCACCAGCGCCTGGCGATCCGGCGGCAAGGCTGCCAAGCGGCGGCCGGAGAGGTTCAGGCTCATGCGTTCCTGGGGCGTCATGTGCTCCAAAGCCTCGGCCCGGGCCAGCCGGCGCTCCCGCTGCTCCTCGGGCAACTGGTTCACCTGGTGCAACTGCCGCAGCAGCCGCTGCTGGTCGGCGGGGGGAAGCCTGTAGAAGCTGGGATCGCTGCGCAGCAACCGCTCCTGCTCCTGGGCCGGGAGCCCGCGGTGCTGATTGAGCCAGTCGCCCAGGTGCCCCGGCGGCGCCGCGTTGGAATAGACGTGAATTGTGCTGCGAGGGGCCGCGTAGGGCGAGGCCGGGTAACCGGGCCGGGCGTATACAGAGCCGGGAGCCGCACCCTGAGAGCCGGGCCGAAGCCCAGGTGGCGCGTAGCCGGGCGCGGGACGCTGAACCGCATTTCCTGGCATCCTGCCTGGAGACTGCGGGCCAGAGCGGTTCTGGTTTTGAGGCCTGTACGGCTGACGTCCGGCGGCCTGAGGCCGGCCGTTTTGAGTCCTGGGTCCGGCAGCATGGATCGCCGGCCTGGCGGCCGAACGCTGCGCCGGCGCGCTCTCACGCTGGCCGCGCGCCCAGGCAGCGGAGACGCACAGAAGCGCAATCGTCACGGCCAAAGCCGCGCGGCTCATGCGTTCCGCATTGTGTCCACCGATCCTCATCTCTGCACGCTTCCTCGCGACCTGCGCAATACAGACTACTCCCCGTTGTTGTTGTCGGTGGTGGAAAGCGCCTCCATCTGATCCAAAAGTTGAGCGTTGCTATCCAGCGTCTGCAGGTCGTGTACCACGTAAGCCTCTGTTCCGGGCTTAGCCGACTGATCCCAATCGGTGACGCCCAGGTACGTTCCGCCGCCAAGCAGCAGCAAGACGGTCAGCGCCATGGCCGCCAGCGGGCGAACATGCATCGCCGGCCCGTAAGTGAAGCGGGCGCGCAGGCGGGCAAGCCAGCTTGCCGGCGCCGCCTCGCGCGCCTCGCGTAGCCGCGCATCGAATCGAGTCATGAAGTAGGGGCTTGTTTCCGGAACCTCCCAGGTATCGAGCAAGGCAAGGGTCGCCCGCAGCTCCGCCAGCTCCCGGCGGCAGCGGTCGCACTCCGCCACATGAGCTTGAACCTTGGCCGGCGCCTTCTCGGGCTCCAGCAGCAGGTCCGCCAGGTTGCGGTCCATTCCGGTGCATTGGTTCTTCATCCGTTCCATCGTTCACCCCCCACTTCCGCCGGTGTCGCCCGGCTCTTTCCACTTACACAAAATCCCTTAACTTATCCCGGAGCGTCTGGTAGGCGCGGAAGAGCAGCGACTTGGTCGCCGACTCGCTCAACTTCAGCACCTCTCCGATCTGCCGGTAGTCCATCCCCTGGTACTTGTGCATCAGCACCGCCATACGCTGCCGCTCCGGCAGGGCCATCACGTGCATGCGAATGGCGGCCATGCGCTCCTCGCGCATCAGCCGCTCTTCCACCGTCGGTTCATCGTCGGCCACGTCCGGCGTTGTGCCCGTCTCCTCATCTGAAGCATCCAGATAGACGGTCTGGGCCGCCCGCTCGTGCCGTGTATCGCGTGCATAGTTCACCGCCAGGTTGGTCGCGATCCGGTAAAGCCAGGTGGTGAACTTGGCTTCGGCCCGGTAGCTCTCCCTGGAGCGGTAGACGCGCAAGAACACCTCCTGCGCCAGTTCTTCGGCGATCGCCTGTTCGCGCACCATCCGCGACAGGAAGTGAATCATGGCCCGGTGGTACTTTTCCACCAGATAATTGAAGCCCGATTCGTCGCCCGCGGCCACGCGCAGCATGATGGCCGCGTCGCTGGCCGGGTCCAGGCCGCCGTTCCTGTCGCCGGTTGCATCCGCTCTTGAGTCCGGCCGCGAGGCCGCGCTCGCTCCCAGGGCCGAGTTGTCCAGCACCAAGGCAGCCATATCCTCTGCAACCCGATTCGCGGCGGAAGGTTGCGCCCTGTGCCCTGATTTCATTGCATTTTCAGGGCTGGAATTGCCGCTTGCGTCCCCCTGCGGCTGCGGGCCAGGCCCTGGACCGGAAGATCGGGCCATCGAGGAAGGCAGACCCGAACTGCCCGCGCCTTCAGTGAACCTATCCGCGCCCGGCAGGTGGAGGCTCATCCGATCCGAACCCGAAAAACCCGGATTCGGCACACGCAGGCTGCCGATGCCTGGTGCAGGGCATAGCGCCGCTTCCCCGTCGGATGGGAACTCGTCTGCGGAACGGATCGATCTGGCTCTCCAGCGCATTGTCGGCTTGGCGCGGCCCCCGGCCGACCTCAAGCGCATGCAAGGGTTGGCCGCAAAGCCCCGCTGGTGTTACTCTAAACCACGGGATGCCCCGCCGGCGCGGCTCTTGCCAGTCCACCCTTTGGGGCGCTTAACTCAGCGGTAGAGTGCCACCTTCACACGGTGGAAGTCGCAGGTTCAAATCCTGCAGCGCCCACCATAAAATCAACAACTTACAGCATCTCCGCCGAGCGATTTGCTAGCGTTTGGCAGCAACAGTACAGAACCTTTGCGCGGTTCAGCCTGCATCGACAGCATTGCATAGACGGAACCGACCATCTGCTTCACACTTTCCGGCAGCTCCTGCATGTATTCGTGGCCGTGGTATCGGCCTTGGCATGTAGCAGGTGCGCCAGAATATCCTTTACCGATCCCATCTTCTGTGCCCGTGTAGCCATGGTGCGACGCAGAATCTGGAAGTTCAGTTTGGGAATCCCCAACTTCTCTGCGAGGGGGTTGAGAACCCTGTTTAGGTAGTTCCCGGTGTCCATGACGCCACCTTCCTGGTTGGGAAAGATGAACGCGTCAGGAGGCGCATCGGGGCACTCCCGCTTCGATTGCAAAAGCTCAGTGGCAAGCCCATCGGGAAGATGTATGTCGCCGAGACTCTTTTTTGTCTTCCCGAACGGCCTGTGCCTCCGGTAGACGGTTTCCGTAATCGACAACGTATTGCGGTTGTCGAAGGATCTCCAGCGCAATCCAAACAACTCGCTTGGGCGAAGCGCTCCGGTGATGTCCAGCATGAGCAAAACCCTATCCTTCTTGCCGGTCTGCTCCAACATCGACCACAGTTGTTCCCAGGTCAGCACCCATTTGTCCTTGGGTCGAAGATTCTTTGGAATCTTCAGTTTCCGGGTCGGGTTCCTCATCAGGAATTCCTGTTCGATGGCCTCGTCAAAGATGGACTTCATATAAGACCGAGCCTGCTTCACCCGATCCTGTGAGAAACGGTCCGCCAAATCGTTCAGGTGCATTTGAAGCACAAATCTGTCCAACGAGTCGAGCGCGATCTCCCCAAACTTGGCCAGCAAGTCGTGTTCAATCTGCCTCTTCTTTTCTTTTGCTGTCTCCGGTCGCCAATCCCCTTGCCTCAGCGGGAAATAGCGGTTCCGAACAAACCATGCCAGGGTTACAGAGCTGGGGTTAAGGACTCTGCCCCCGAGGTTCTGGCCTGTCTGCTTCGTAATTTCCGTCCGCAACGCTTCTCGCGCTGCGGATCTGGTCATCTGCGATTTGAGGCCGAGCTTGATACAAGAGGTATCGGCTCGTTCCTGCTGGGTTGTAGGATCAAGCACATGCCGCCGGAAGTATCCGTACCACTGCTTTCCGCGCAGCACCACCCATCCCGCCTGGTGCGATTTACCCATGAGTTCCTCTCATTCTGTGGGGGGAACCGTGGGCCGCATTCATTTTACCGGCTCCCACGTCTCAAATTGGACAGGCGTTCCCTTTCGCTGATGAATTCTTCGATTCTGCTCGCGCGAAAGCGCAGTGCACCGTCACCCAAACGGATACCGGAAAAATGCGGGGCTTTCCGGGAGGAATGGTCCCAGACCCAGTCCTTGCTGAATCCCGGCGGCCGTCAGGCGCAACCGGAAAGCGGACTCCGGGGTGGAACTGGCCTGCTCTATGTTTGGAAAGATGATGCCGGGAGGGCCGCGCCAAGACCGGCAAGAGCTCATTCCGGGCCCCGGCGTATCCCACCTGAATCTCTCTCGCTGGAGGGCGGCTGCCAGGTCACTGACCCCATCTGGACCTGCCTGAAGACTCGGGCAGGCCGGAAGAGGCGGTTTCCGGGAAACAAGAACTGGGTATTGATCTGTCTACCATAAGAATCTCCCATCCCAGCACAGTTTTGCTTGAATCCTTCCGCTCGCAGACCGGCTTCGAAAGACCAGACCTGGATCCGCGGTCGAAAAACGGCGCGATTTCTTGCTGGCTGCTCCCAGTTCCGGCACTTGATCACTCAATTTCACCGTTGCGCAACATGAACTCTCTCCGCAGTGCTAAGTGTTGGACGGTCCGCCTCTACTTTGAGCCCATCTCATAAACATATTGGCGGCTGAGATTCGCGAAACTGGAGTTGCTCAGGACGCCTCTGCGGATTGCGATGGCCGGCCGTTGGGAACGGACAGACGAACAGTGGGGATTGGTGGAAACTGCCTTGCGCCCGGCGTCGTGATGGGCGAAGGTTGCGCGCGAGCGCGCTCTCCGCGATCGGGCGCAGATGTACCTTTTCTCGCGGGGCATCGACAGTCATGGGGACCGGTTCACATTTGGATGGCGAACCGCTTTCAAAACGGCATTCGACCGCTCTGGCGGCGACTAGCGCCGTGGCCAGCCTGGCCGCGACCCAGCCGTTCAAGAACAGGTTCGTCGAGTAGCTGTAGAAGACGCCCATCCCCAGCGGACATGAGCGCTGCTGAGATGGTATGCTTTATCTGATGAGCCTGATGCACGTGTCGGGGAGCTATCGTATCTGAGGTCCGCGATAGGGCGCCGGCAAGCAGGGAATCACTGTGTTCGGCCTTGGGGTTCATGTCATAGTGGCGCATTGTCCGGTTCATTTTTTAGCTGCGGCCTGGTTTGTCCATTCCAACTGCCTTGGAGAACCATTGTCTTTCGATCGAGTTAGTAAGTCTTTATTCGCCCTGCGACGGAGTAAGTGTAGCTTTGCTGGCAACCCTGGCCGCAACTTGCTCTTCATTCTGGCCGCGCTCTGTTTGCTCGCGCCGCAAGTCGCGCACGGCCAGGAGACCCAGGCAGCAGTGGTGGCGAACGCTCTGCCGGAGACCCAGAGCGGGCTGGTGACGAAGACGCCGCTAGAGACGGAGAGTGGGCCGGTGGCGAACGCTCCGGCGGAACCGCTACACCCTGCCAAGCAGCCGGTGGAAAGCGAACTTATTGTGGAGGGAATGGCTTCCTATGGCAATTACCGGATCTTTGCCAGCGGAACAGACTGCAAGCTATACACGGGGGGGCTCGAGTACGACCGTCATTCCTGGGGCAACTTCCTGAAAGCCCGGTTGGATTACGTGGGCGAGGTTCTGCCTTTGGTGATTCTGAATGAGCCGGTTAAGGCGGATATATGGGGCAATCCAATGAGCTACAACCACAAGCTTGTGCCTGGGTTTGAGTTTTCGCCCATCGGCTTTCGCATGATGTGGCGGAACAAAACGGCCATCGAACCCTACCTGACCGCCAAGGGGGGGCTTATCGCCTTCCCTGTCAAGGTTATCTCGACGGAGGCAACCTATGTGAACTTCAGCTTGCAGTCCGGCTTCGGCGTGCAAGCCAGATTGACGGACCGGTTCGGCCTGCGCTTGGGCCTCTGGAACGACTTTCACTTTTCGAACGCGTTTATGGTGCCGGTCAACCCCGGCCTGGATGTAATGAACGCCAATCTGGGGTTGAGCTACCATTTTCAAAGGTAGGTTTTGACGAGAGCCACTGCGACCGCATCCCCGCTCGGGGAAGCGGAAGCACGGTTGCATTCCGGCGGCAATCAGCTCGACGCGCAGCCGCGCGATGATGGAGAACTGAATGGCTTTGATGCCCGGCTCCCGCACGTCCTCGACGCTGAGCGGCAACCGCAACACCTCCAGACGATGTTCCGGTGCGGACATCCTCGTTCATCCCAGAAGGCAGTTCTCTCGGATTCATCTTCGCCGCGGTGGCCAACACGCTCTCCCGCCAGCTACAGAACGCAGTTTGAGCCAATGCTGAAGTACAGCACTACTGTTGCAAAGAGCCGCCCATTTTCTTTGCAGAAGGAGGCCATGACAGCATGTACCCCCTTCATGTCACTGGCGAGGTTCTGATTCCATGTGCCGCGAGCACAAAGCCAAATCTACTCCTGCCCCGACCGTTGGCGGATACAATTCTCCTCCGGAGGGGTTACGTGTAACTAATTGAATGCACAGTACTTATTGAGCACTGTTTATTAAACACTAAATAACCAGAGACTGCAGAAGGTCATTTGCCAGCGATCCTTGACGCCAGAATTTCACAATTCGGCGCTTGCAAAATCGGCGGCACTGGCTTACGATCATAGAAACCATAGGCCAAGCGTTGCCAATCCCGCGCGCAGATGCCCACCTTTCACAGTTGTGTTGTTGACGGCCTCACATAAAAGTGTTTTCAGCGCTGGATGGATTCGTGGCGAGCATCAGTTGTCGTCGTGAGTCGGCTGCTATGGTATAGCGATGACCGAACACGGGGCTGAGTGTAGGCCTCGTGTGCTCAGTCAGGATGGCGGAGCCTTGCGCATTTTGAATCTACTGGACGGACTGGTGTTTTCATCCCGCCTGCTGGCACGGCGGCTGCTCTCGGTGGGATCTGCGACGCTCCGGCTGAAGGGGAAGTGCCGGGTGACTTTGCAGACGGCAGATCGACGGCTCGACGGCCGGGCTTCCCTGAATCGGAGGATAGCGGGCGCCGCGCGCGATCGCCGTTGGTATGCGGTCTTTGCTGTTCCGCAAAACGAACAGTCGGTAGTGAGGCATCTCGACAAGCGGGGAATTTAGTCGTTTCTTCCCCCAGCTATGAAATTGTGAGGAGATGGAAGAATCGGCAACGGGCAAAGGTCGCCCTTGGCTGGACGATATAGACTTTGTTCCATGGGTTGGCTTCTTCCATTGTTCCTATTTGTATCGGTTGTCGAATTGATAACAACCAACCCGGCTCATGCCGGGGCAATGCGGTAAGGAATTTGATCAGTTCCTTAGAAGGCCGGAAAACAAGCCAAGGGAATTCGGAGTACCGAGATCGACCTGCATTCCCCGGCTGCGATGTCAGCCAACGGCTGTCTTGCGCTCCATAGGGGCACGGAGCCACCGACGGAGTAAGTGCGTGTCCTATCCAGGCCGCAGGTTCACTGCAAAGGTAGGACAAGGGCAAGACAAGGGTTCGGGGCAAGGAGGTGTAAGATGCCGACCGTGACCATAAGCTCCATCAAGAGGGACAGGATTGTCCAGGCAGCAGGCAAGCTGTTCGCGCGCCAGGGATACCGCGGAACAACGACTCGCGAGATAGCCCATCTTGCCGATGTGAGTGAAAACACGCTGTTTCGGCAATTCGATCACAAAGAGAACCTTTTCTGGTCAGCCCTCCGTTCGCATTCCGCAGGGATAAGATTTCACAGGGATCTTCTGGAAGGGATAGCACAATGTGAATCTCCGGAAGTGGTCCTCCCAAAGATTGTCGAGTTGCTGACGGATACAGTCAACTACCGGCCGGAGTTGCTGAGGTTGATCGCGGTCGCATTCCTCGAGTTGCACCCAAAAGCCGAGGCGTTCAGCCGCGAGCATTTTTCGCCCGCTCTTTCGGCAATCAGCCATTACCTGGAAATGAGTATTGCGGGCGGGAGAATTCGTGCTCTGGATCCCAAAATGCTTACAGCCGCATTGGTAATGACGGGGTTGATGCATCCGGGAATTTCCAGGCTGATCGACGACAACACTTCGCGTCTGAACAGCCTGGAAGCGCACCGTGTGCACGCCAGGTTCTGGCTGGACTTAGTCGTACCGAGGCTATCTCCGTATGCACAGCCCATTGCGCGAGGGACAGAGGGACATTCAGACTGAAGGGTGAAGAAACTGGACCAAGGGGGCTCGGAATCTACAGCACATGCGCGTGTGGAGCATTCTGTAAACCATATGCGCATTTGGTTTTGACACTGCGTTTGGTTTCCAAGGCATCGGATCTTCTGAGATGAAGCAATCGAAAACTGCAATTAGAAACAGAACGAGGAGAAATCAGCGATGAGTTCAAATGCGACCAAACCATTTCAGGGCGTATTCGACGGTCTCGACATTCTGTCGGCATCTGCCGATTTGGGTGAAGCGCGGTTCAAGCTCAGATTCAACCAGGTTGCCATCGCCGCTGAAGTCATAGGAGACTTCGCGGCCGCGGCTATCGGCCTGGTCGTCTCATACTTGTTCTATCGTTTCTCCGAACTGGGAAAGGGCGTTGCCTATTCAATGCCGGCCTTAGTCATCGGCGCATTGGCGTTCGGGTTGCTTTTCGTTATCATGTTGGATCGCGAAGGGGCCTATCGCGCAGGCTCCGGAATGCTGCGAATCAGTGAGACGGAGCGAATCTTGCGGGTGTCGGTCCAGACGTTTTTCGTGCTATTTGCGGTTTCAATTGTCACGGCACAACTGATGCCCCGCGCGGTGCTGGCAATTGCCCTTTTCCTTGTACCGATGACGGTTGTCGTCGAAAAGCAGATGTTCTTCTCGCTGGTGGGATTCCTGCATACCCGCGGTCGAGGCGTGCGGAAGGCAATTGTCTATGGCGCTGGCTTCACCGGGAAGCACGTGTATTCCGCATTGCTGTGTTCAAGGAAACTGGGGATCAACCCAGTGGTTTTTGTGGACGACGACGAAGAACTGGTAGGAAAGTCGATCTTCGCCCTCGGTTATCATCATGAGGAATGCGCGCCAATAATCCACGGACCGGTGACATCGCAGCTGATCGAGAGCTACGGCGCCGACATGGTTGTGATAGCCATCCCTTCGCTGGGACAGGAGAAGATGTCTGAGTTAGCCGTTGCGGCGAGAAAAGCGAGCGCGGAATTGTCCTTTGTTCCGAGTGAAGCGATTCATGAAGATGCGTGGGTCGATTATGCCGATGTGGATGGAATCATGCTCGCAACCGTCGGCGCTCCCAAGAGCATGTACCTCTACGAGCGAGTGAAGCGGATTGTGGATATCCTCCTGAGCGTGACAGCGTTAGTTCTTCTGTCGCCTGTTTTTGCCGTGCTGGCGCTGGCGGTGCGCTTCGATTCCGAGGGCCCTATTATCTTCAAGCAGTTGCGCGTAGGCAGGAACGGCAGGCTATTTGAGATTCTCAAGTTCCGGACGATGCGAGTCGATGCGCCGCGATATCATCATTCTCCAACCACGGTCGAAGATCCCAGAATCACCGGAATCGGACGAATCCTCAGGAAAACAAGCCTGGACGAATTGCCGCAGATAGTGAATGTGATCCGGGGCGACATGTCGCTCGTCGGCCCCCGCCCGGAAATGCCGTTCATCGTCGAAAACTACGGAGCGCGAGAGCTGCAGCGTCTGTCCGTTATGCCGGGGGTCACGGGAATGTGGCAGTTGAGCGGCGACCGGGCCTATCTCATTCACGAAAACCTCCACTACGATCTTTACTATATCCGAAATCGCGGTTTTTTTATGGATATTGCAATCCTGCTGCACACGGCGCTTTTTGCAGTAAGGGGCGTGTAGTGGAAAGGCCGATAAGACGGGCTCCTGAGTATTTCTTCGGGGACGAGAGTCCTGCCGGAAGTGAGCAATTGAGACGGTGCGGGGTTGCAGGCCTCGAGCCACCGACGTTGAGCGCCAGAACCCACTCGCCAAAAGGTCGAGGAATGAGCGAAGTTTTGCTTGATGACGGAAAGACATCCGGCTCCAGGTCGCGATGGAACCGAGTCGGTGGTCTCCTGTTCGCTTTCGGATTGGTCGTATTGTTACTTGGCGGTCTTTTCGCCGCGCAAGGTTGCTTTGGGCAAGCTGCAGATCAACCGGGCAATCAGCAACCGTACCCACAGATAGGTCAGGCGACAGGCCAGCAAACGGGCCAATTGACAGACCAGCAAACGAGTCAGTCGGCAGACCAACAGATGATGTCCGCAGAGCAGATCATCGACATTCTGCAGCAGGAACCGGAGATCCTGGCCACTTTGAAGATGCAGGCTGCGCAACAGTTGGGGGTGGATCCGGGTACAATTAGCGATGAGGCGATCTATGACCGCATTCGCCAGGATGCGACACTGCGCGATTTGGCTACTAAAGAGCTGGTCAAGCGCGGCTACGGAATAAATCCGGCGGCGCCGAATCAGAATCCCGCAAATGCTCTTCCCACTAAGAGAGCGGTGCCGCAGCCGCCAAAACCGCCAGGCACCGAGGCCCGCCCTTATGAGGAGCCGGACGATTCCCGTGCTCTACATCAGCCTAGTCCTTATCCGAACCTTCCCTCGTTGGGCCAGCTATACTCTCAGTTCCCATCCGCTGAAGCGAAATTGCACCGCTTCGGCAGCGACACCTTTGTTCTAGGCACAGGGAATGCGAACCAGTTGCCGATGGATCTTCCGGCCGGTCCCGACTATCTTCTTGGGCCGGGAGATAGCCTGGTGGTCAATATCTGGGGCGGCCAGTCCAACCGGCTGGAAAGGACTATCGATCGTCAGGGCCAGATCGCGCTTCCTGAGGCAGGCACTATTACCATCGCCGGGCTCACGATTGCCCAGGCGCAGATTGCGATTCAAGAGGCTCTCGGCACACAGTTTCAGCATGAGCGCGTCGAGATTTCATTGGGCCGGGTGCGCACGGTGCGGGTGTATGTAGTGGGAGATGTGCAGCGGCCTGGCGCATATGACGTCAGTTCCCTGTCGACGCCACTGAACGCTCTGTACGCCGCGGGCGGCCCGACCAACAATGGGTCGCTTCGCACCTTGCGGCAGTTCCGGGGGGCACATCTGGTCCGCGAGATCGATCTTTACGACTTTCTGCTGCGGGGAGTTCGCTCGGAGATCGACCGGCTGCAGCCTGGAGACACTCTTCTGGTTCCCCCGGTTGGCTCGCAGGTTTCAGTGAGCGGAATGGTGCGCCGCCCGGCGATTTACGAATTGAAGGGCGAGCAGGGGCTGAATGAAGTCCTCGATCTTGCCGGGGGCGTTCTGGTCTCAGCGAGCTTGAAGCAGATCAGGGTGGAGCGGATCGAGGCCCATCAGCGCCGCACCATGTTGAGTTTGCAACTCCCGGTGGGTCACGGTGAGGCCACGCAGGATCTGACTGCTTTCCGGGTCCAGGACGGGGACAGCGTTCTTGTCTCGCAGATTCTGCCCTACAACGAACAAATGGTTTACCTGGATGGCCATGTATTTCGTCCCGGCAAATACCCGTATTGGGAGGGGATGACCGTCAACGACCTGTTGCATTCGTATCAAGACATAATGCCTGAGCCGGCCGACCATGCCGAGATCGTTCGCTTGCATCCGCCCGACTTCCGGCCGGAGACCATCGGCTTCAATTTGCCGGAGACGCTTATCGGCAACGATGCGATCGCGCTCCAGCCCTACGACCTGGTCCGTATCTTCGGCCGCTATGAGATCGATTCGCCCAAGGTTTCCATCAAGGGGGAAGTCCTTCGCCCCGGCGAGTTTCCGATGTCTGAAGGCATGACGGTGGCTGCGCTGGTCCGCATGGCCGGAGGCTTCAAGCGCAGCGCATTCCGCGAAGAAGCCGATCTCTCCAGCTATACGGTGGAAAATGGCCAGAAGGTGCTGCTCAACCATAGCGTGGTCGCCATAGAGAAAGCGCTGGACGGAGACAAGAGCGCGGATGTCGCACTCAAGCCCGGAGACGTTGTCAGCATCCGGCAGCTGACAGGTTGGGAGGATATCGGAGCCTCGGTAACGATAACCGGCGAGGTAGCACATCCCGGCACTTACGGAATTCAAACGGGAGAGCGCCTCAGTGCATTGTTGAAGCGCGCCGGCGGCTTTCGAGAGACGGCCTATCCCGCGGGCGCGAATCTCGAACGCGTGGAGGTTCGCAAACTGGGCGAGCAGGCTCGCCAGGAGATGATCCGGCGAATCGAGACCACCCCCATCACATTCAGCGCCGGAGTGCTCTCTACACAGGACCAGGCAGACCTGCAGAAAGCCGGCGAACAGCAGCGCGACCAGGTTCTCACCGCGCTTCGCAACCATCCGGCCAGCGGGCGATTGGTGATCAACATTTCCTCGGACATCAGTCGATGGCAAAACACACCGGCTGATATAGAAATGCGCCCAGGCGATACGCTGACGATTCCCAAGCGGGAAAACTTTGTGTTGGTCACTGGCCAGGTATTCAACCAGACAGCTATCACCTATATCCCGGGAAAAGATGGCAGTTGGTATCTTCGCCAGGCCGGCGGAGTGACACAATCCGGTAACAAGGGAGCCATCTTCGTGGTGCGCTCCAACGGCTCCGTCGTGGGGCACGCCAGCGGCTGGATAACGGGCAATTCCCTCAACTTCCGCATGAGACCGGGCGATACGATTATCGTTCCGGAGAAGACCATTGGCTCACAAGTCTGGAAGAACTTGATCTCCGCGGCACAGATCATGTCTTCGGTCGCCATTACTGGCGCCGTTGCGGGAATCTTCTGATGCTTGGATAGGAACATCAGCCTCTCGAACCATGCTCCGCGCCGCGATCGTGGCATCGGAGTTCAGATGCGCGGGGCGGGCGCGGCAGTTTGCGCAAGATGATCGGTCGAGTGTCCGGTTTGTTGGTTTTCTGCTTGGCCGGCCGCTTGGCTCAAATGGAGAACCAATGTTGAATACCGAGGAAGAACTGCAGCGCGGTTTGGCCGAGGAAGAATCCGATTCGGAGCCGTTTCCGACTCGCGAGCTGCTGACCGCGTTATGGGAGCGCCGGCGCCTACTTGCCACGGTAGTCGGCCTGGGATTGCTGGCTTCGATCGGCATCGCCTTCGTGATTCCAAAGCAGTACACCTCAACCGCCCAACTGATGCCGCCCGATCAGCAGACCTTCGCAAGTTCCTCCACGATTACCGCGTTGTCGGGATTGGGAAGCAGCCTGCTGGCGGCAGGCGGCGGGGGAGGCTTGTTGAGCCAGAGAACGCCGGGGACAACCTGTATCGGCATTCTCACCAGCCGCACCTCCCTGGATGACATCATCAATCGCTTTGACCTGCGCAAGGTCTACAATCGCAAACTCTATCTCGACGCCCGCAAAAAACTGCTGAAACGCACCGTGATCGCGGAAGACAAGAAGAGCGGAATCATTACCATCAGCGTGACGGATCGGGATCCCAATCGTGCGCGCGACCTTACTGGAGCCTACATCGAGGAACTCGATAAGCTCGTCAACAGCTTGAGCACCTCCTCTGCCCGTCGCGAGCGGGTCTTTCTGGAGCAAAGGCTGAAATCCATCAAGGAAGATCTCGATGCCAGCTCCCGGGCATTGAGCCAATTCTCCAGTCGCAACGCCACAATGGACATTCAAAAGCAAGGCGAAGCGACGGTAGAGGCAGCGGGAAAGCTGCAAGGCGAATTGATTGCGGCCGAGAGCGAGCTCTCCGGATTGAAAGCCCAGTATACCGACGATAACGTGCGTGTGCGGACAGTTAGGGGCCGCATCGATGAGCTCCAAAGCCAATTGCGGAAGATGAGCGGCGTGGGAGAAGATGTAGATGCCTCTTCCCTTGATGCCGGCCAGCTCTTCCCTTCCGTCCGAAAGCTGCCGCTGCTGGGATTGACTTACTACGATCTGTACCGCCAGGTGGCAATGCAAGAGTCCCTTTATGAGACTATGAGCAAGCAATACGAATTCGCCAAGGTTCAGGAAGCGAAGGAGATCCCCCCCATCAAAGTGCTGGATGCTCCGGACTTGCCGGAAAAGAAGTCGTTTCCGCACCGGTCGATCGTCATCCTCGCCGGTTTCTTGCTTTCGGCTCTCGCAGGGATTGCATGGATTGTCGCGGGAAAGTTATGGGAACTGACCGACGACTCCCACCCGGCAAAGACCTTCGGAACTGAGCTTTGGCGCTCGATTCGGCGGCGGAGTCCTGCCATGACGACCTGACTCAGCTTGAACTCGGGGCTCGGAAGAGAGGACGCCCGTTGGGGCTGAATAGTGAAGGAGGACCCCATAGCAAGAGAATCGGAGGACGGACAAACCCGCTCCCTGCGACTGAAACGGATCGAGATTGCCCATGGCCTTTGGGAAGATCTCGGATCGCCAGCCGGCGATTATGCACATATCTAACTTTGAGAAGATAACGAAGGGAAGACCGATTGAAGCGACGCTTGCTGAAGAATGCATTTGCCAACCTTAGCAAGGGGGGAGCCGGGGCCGTTGTAGCAATGGTGCTGCCACCCATTCTGGTGCGGCACATGCCGCTCGCGGCTTACGCGGTTTGGATACTTATTTTGCAGGTTGTTGGCTATCTCGGCTATCTCGACTTCGGATTGCAGACAGCCGTCGGTCGCTATATCGCCTTCGCCAACGAAACGAAGGACGCCGATCTTCGCGACGGAGTCTTCAGCACCGCCGTTGTTGGGCTCGCTATCGCCGCATTGCTCGGCCTGGCAGTTATCGCTGCTGCAGCCGCTGCATGTCGAATCATCTTTCCCAGCATCCCTTTGGCGCTTGTGCCGCCGATGCGCATTGCAATCCTGATCGTCGGGTTTTCAGTGGCACTGGGGCTGCCTGCGTCAGCCTGGAACGGCATCTTTGTTGGGCTCCAGCGCTACGAAATTCCGGCAATAACCACGGGAACGGGCAAGCTGCTCTCCGCGGCGGGACTCATCTGGGCGGCGCTGACGGGAAAGTCGCTAGTCGTCATGGCCACGATCGTGGCCGCAACCAACCTCTTCTCCTATGCCTTGCAATTAGGAGCTGTGCGGCGGATTGCTTCCAATATCCGTTTCAGATTCGAGCTAATAACCAGATCGATGATCCGCGAGTTGTGGGAGTATTGCTTGAGCCTGACCGTGTGGTCGTTTGGAATGCTTCTCGTGGGCGGCCTCAGCCTCGTCCTGGTCGGCCGGTTTCAATTCAGCGCCGTTGCGCCTTATGGGATATCGGCCGCGCTTATTGCATTCCTGGCGGGGCTACAAAATGCAATCTTCGGCGTGCTGATCCCGCACGCTGCCGGGCTTCACGCCAATCGAGACTCCAAGGCAATCGGCGAGCTACTCATCAAGACGACGAAACTGGGTGTGCTTCTGCTGCTCTTGACCGGCTTGCCGTTGATTGTCTTCGCCTCGCCCATCGTCGGAGCCTGGATCGGGCCGCAGTTCGCTCAAATCGGCGGCAGCATCCTTTCGATTCTTGTCTTTGGCCACCTCGTGCGGCTGGTTGCCACGCCCTACGCCACCATTCTCATTGGAACCGGCCAACAAAGGCTGGTACTCGTGAGTCCGCTGATGGAGGGAGTCTCAAACCTCTCCGCGAGCGTCTTTCTGGGGCTGAAGTATGGCGTGATCGGAGTGGCGTGGGGGACGTTGATCGGTGCGGCCGTCGGGGTGTTGATGCACGTCGTCTACAACATCCCCCGGACTCGCCAAAGCATCGACGTTTCCCAATTTCGTTTTGTTCGCGATGGGGTGATGATTCCCGCGGCCTGCGGGGCGCCGGTCGTCGCGGCCCTGTTTCTTTCTTCGCTCGGCAACCTCGCGGCGAAGCAAGCACTACGGCCCTGTCTGCTTCTTTCATGCTTGGCCTGCGCTGTTCTGATTGCCAGGATAGCTAGTACGAAGAGGGGTTTGCATCTGGCGACTTCAATTCCCAGTTGCTAGGGACTTTGTGTGCGCCGGTTGTCGCAAACCGCTCCTCGGCAAGCATCGGGATCATGGAATAGAGTACTGCGGCAGATTCATTCGAAACCCCGCAAGCTGTAGAGAACCGCCAGCCCGCGCTGGCTCCGCAGTTTGCCCACCCGCGCAAGGGACTGGAAATGCGGCGTGCAGCGATAGGCTTTCTTAAGTTCGTGAGATCTTTGATGCTATCCGGCGTTTGGATATATGTCCGCTTTGCTTCCTTCCTTCCTTCCAACCACTTGCGGAAGCTCGCTCTTCGTTGTCTTGGGGCTAAGATAGCCAAGGGAGTTGTAATCTACTCCGGTTTCAATGTTATACACCCCTGGAACCTGAAAATTCGACGGGGATGTATCATAGGCCACAACTGCATTCTCGATTGTCGGGCGCCGGTTACAATTTGCGAGAACGTAAACCTCTCGACGGAGGTTGCTATCTGGACAGCCCAGCACGATCCCCAGTCTGCGACTTTCGATGTGGAGTACGGGCCGGTCACGGTGGAAGAAAGGGCCTGGCTCAGCTTTCGCGCAACCGTGCTGCCGGGCGTGACGATTCACGAAGGCGCTGTATTGGCTGCTCACGCCGTGGCGACCAAGGACATCCCGCCGTATTCCATCGCCGGTGGAATCCCCGCACGCGTGATTGGGAAGAGAAATGCCGCCCTTACTTATGAATTGACCGGCTTCCCATATATGCACATGATATGAGGCCGCCGAGATCCTGAGGCTAGTCAGGGGTGCATGCAGTTGCCTAGAAGCCACAAACCCGGCATCCGTCCAGGGCGCGTCTCATATCTTGTCGTCATCCTTTTGTTAATGTTCCAGACGGTTCAGTTCTTTCCTGGAATGGCGGCGATCCAGGAAGTCTGGTATGTTTTCTGCTTTTTATATCTTGTATTTGGATATACTCGGCTGAAATCGCGGGAACATTGGAAGCTGGATGGCTTCGAGTGGTACTTGATCACGATAATCGCCGTCGTCCCGATCATGTCGGCCTTGTGTTCCAGGAGCGAGTTCGGCCAGCCAATCGCATACGGCCTGGTAAGAGAAAGAGCCATAATCAGCATCGCGGCCGTGTTATTCTGCATGACTGCATTGCGAAGGCGGCTCTTTACTTTGACCGAAGTCAAAGCTGCGCTGCTGACACTCGCCTGGGGTACGGCCATACTCTGGGCTTTCATGAGGATCGCGCTGAACCCTGCCGATTACGTGAATACCGCCAACTACATAGGATTCGTAGGCGAAGGAGATGAACATAGATTTGTCCTTCAGACGCAATTCATAGTCTTTGGCGTGTTATATTATGCCCTTCGCGGCCTCCGGACAGGGAGAGCCAGGAACTATTTGCTGGGACTGCTTCTGCTCGCCGGTGCAGTCGATAAGGTTGGAGGCCGGCAGATGATCCTCGCGCTTCTAGCTACGTTTTTGTTCTTTGCGGTCCTCTGGACAAATTTGAAGCGCTTGCTGATTCTGCTTCCGGCAATAGCGATGGGAATTGGATTGATTGTGGGGCTTCTCTATTTTGCGATGCCTCAAACAGTGACGGAGCGGCTGGGCCAGTTTCGGGACGCATTTCTTGTCGTCTTCACGGGTGAGGCAGTCGAAGATTCTTCGGCCACCGGCAGGATCGGCCAAGTTCTGATTGCGTTGGATTCGATTGTGGAGCGGCCAGCTTTCGGCAGCGGGGAGATTAGCGCCCAATGGGAGGGCGGTGTCCAATCAGCTATAGGGGCGCGTTTCTATGGCAATGATATCGGGCTGATCGGAGCAGTCTACACTTACGGTTTCTTTGGGTTGGTGTTATACAGCGGGCAGTACTGGTTTGCATTGCGTGCCGTGAAGAACTTGCCGCCCGCGAGCATTAACCCCTTGCTGGACTCGTCGAAAGGATTCTTGCTTTACACTGTGCTCTTCTCAATTGGCACGGGGATGTTCGTCTTCCAGGCGGCGGAATCTCTATTCTTTGTAATGTTGCTTCGGAGCATGGCCAGCAAGGGTCGCTCCGAAGAGCGAACTGGTGAGATAAAGACGCAGCCCCTTTTGAGTCCGAGGTCTGCGACATAGCGACCGGCTGTTGTCGAAGCGACTGCAGCCTTTCTATATTCCGCCTTTGGTGGCAGGACGATTTGATCTTTCGTTGTGCCACACCAGGATGCCTTGTAGCAAAGATTGCTTAGCTGGCCCGCCCAAGCCAGTCTAATTCTTCGAAGGACGGAGTCAAAGGAATGCTGCAGGGAGCCGAGGAGCGAAGGTGATGAAGCTGCGAGAGTTAGGTTCCGGCCTAGGTTGGATCGTTTTGTTATTTGCCTTCTGGCTAGCGGGATCCATTCTTGATCTTTCAAAATATCTCCCACACAAGGTGTGGGCGTTTGCCGCCCTCGGCTTCTTCGGCATCCTGGCAGTCGTCGCCAGCCTGAGATGGGTGCAGAAGGGAAAAGGCAACAGACAATTGGGATGGGGTTGGTTTGCCGCCTCGTGGGCACTGGTGGCCATTCTGCACATGATCGTCTTTCCGATGGCTCAACGAAAGGCAGACCGAAACGACAGCTATGATGGAATGCTTGTTTCGTCCGCCCAGCTGCTGCATCTTCACTTCCCTTACTATGTGCGCTCATTTAAGGGAGCTCCCATTACCCCAATGCCCGGAGCGCTTCTTCTGGCTCTTCCCTTCCAAATACTTGGTAGCGTGAGCCTCCAGAACCTGTTTTGGCTGGGCATTTTCATGTGGTTTGCTGCACAATTCTTTCGATTTCGATCCACGGCTTTCGCCTTTATCCTGGTAACTGTTTTAGCCAGCGCGCGCACGCTGGTGGATATTCTGGTTGGAGCCGATTATCCGATTAACTGGATGTATATATGCATCAGCACTGTTCTCTTCTTGAATTCCTCCAAGGGACCTTTGCGATGGAAATATGTTGCGAGCGGCATACTTCTGGGAGTCGCTTTGAGTTCGCGCCCAACATACGCGCTCGTGCTCTCCCCGCTGATTCTGGCCTATTTGTCGCAACAGGTCGGGGTAATGGCTGGACTGCGCAGGATTGCGCTGCCCTTGTCAGTGACGGTAGCGGTCACGCTCCCTTTCTACCTGTACGATCCAGCACATTTTACCCCGTTCCATGTAACAGACAGACTCGCTTTTCTTCCCGAGCGGTTGCAACACCCGGTGGTAGTGCTGCTGATCGTGCTGGCCGTGGTTACGGCCTGCACGGGATTCCTCATTCGACTCACTCTTCCTCGTCTTTTTCTGCTGGCGGGTGTCGCCAGCGCGGCCTTGCTTGTGCCGCCGGGATTGATTTTGGCGCTGGGGCCTAACACTTCGTTCCTTCTGTTGGGTTACAGTAGTGCTTCAGCATGTTTCCTTTCGCTTTGGGCGTTCCGCCGGATGGAAGATGAGTTCTCGGTTCAAGGCGCAGGTTTTACTCTGCCGCAGCCAGCGGAACAATAGTTTGAGTCTGTACTTTCAATGCCGCGCATTTTGAAGGAGACATTGCTTCCATGGCCGGGAAAACAACAAGATCCAATTGGTCCTCCATCGTGCTTCCCCTAATGCGCTTGTTCAGATTGTCTAGGGCGCGAAGGATCAAAGCCCTTGTTCCGGACATTGAGCATCAGTTCGTTTGCGATCTCGGAGGCTCACTGCACTATTGGGAGGCCGTGAAATCGGTCATTAACCCATTGAACTTAGTCATCCTCAATGTGGAGGAAGGAAGAGGTTTGGGATATGAGCCGAGTGCCGACGAGCGAATTGTCTTGTACGATGGCAGACGTATTCCCTTCGAAGACGGAGAGATCGATGTGCTCATGTGCAATTCGGTTATCGAACACGTTCCGCTATCGGAGAGAGGCAATCTCGCCAAAGAAATCAAGAGAGTTTCGAAGTGTTATGTCGTTCAAACGCCGGCATATGAGTTTCCGCTCGAACCGCATTTTCTGGTGCCGTTCTTTCATTACCTTCCGCGGACGATCGGGCGGAGACTCGCACCCATAACGCCGTACTGTCTGATTACGAGAAGCAGCACCGAAACCTCGCGCCGGACGTTCGACGAGATTCACTTGCTGACGCGGGGCCAGATGCAATCCTTCTTTCCCGAGGCGCGGCTTGTTGTGGAACGGTTCTTAGGTATTCCGAAATCCTATCTCTGCATCGGTTTCAATACCGATCAGAAGCGGAGTTCAGCACAGCCGGAGAAAGATTAAGCATCTGACAGTTCCGGGGTGCATGGCATGGTCACGCGTCAGCGAGCTCGAGACAAATCAGTGGGAGCCATGCATCGAATGGGGCACGGGAAGAAGCGTACTTGAGAGCAGATCGCGGTTCCAACTCTTCAGGGTAGATCGGCAGTTGCGAAGAGGAATCGCGGTTCCACAGAAGAGCGTGTTTTCAGTTTCAGAAGGGTGGGATTAAGTCGATGAAGGCCATTATTTTGGCAGGGGGGCTCGGCAGCCGGTTGAGCGAGGAGACTTCGCTGCGTCCGAAGCCGATGGTGGAGATAGGCGGAAGGCCGATCCTGTGGCACATCATGAAGATTTACTCATCTTTTGGAGTCAACGATTTCATCGTCTGTCTAGGTTACAAGGGAAATATGATTAAGGAGTTTTTTGCCAATTACTTTCTTTACTCTGCCGATGTAACCTTCGATCTGGCGAAGAACACTGCACAATACCATAGGAGCGACTCCGAGCCGTGGCGCGTAACCCTGGTTGATACAGGTTCGGACACGATGACTGGCGGGAGGCTCCGGCGCGTGCTGCCTTATGTGGAGAACGAAGAAATGTTCTGCTTCACCTATGGCGACGGCGTGGCGGATGTTAATGTGACGGCATTGATTGAATTTCATCGGCGGCACGGCAAGCTGGTGAGTCTTACTGCGGCGCAGCCGACCGGAAGGTTTGGAGCCCTAAAGATCGGGGAAGATGGGACGGTCCTATCGTTCACCGAGAAGCCTCAAGGCGATGGGCGGTGGGTAAATGGCGGCTTCTTTGTGCTTTCTCCGAAGATAGGAGCTTACCTCAAGGACGACGCGACAGTTCTGGAGCGAGAGCCGCTGGAGACGATCGCGCGGGAAGGGCAAGTTGCGGCCTACAAGCATTCCGGATTCTGGCAGGCAATGGACACAGTTCATGACAAGGCGGTCTTGGAGGGGCTTTGGAGCGGCGGTTCGGCTCCGTGGAAGGTATGGCAATGAACTGGGCGGGGAAGCGCGTTCTATTGACTGGGCACACCGGTTTCAAGGGGGGCTGGCTCTCGCTTTGGCTTCAGAAGCTGGGCGCAGAGTTGTGCGGCATCGCGCTCGATCCGCCAACTGAAGTGAATCTATTTTGGGATGCCAAGGTCGAGCGCGGAATGCGGTCTGTGATCGGGGACATACGCGACCTTGGGCTATTGAAGCGGACTCTTGCCAGCCATTGTCCCGAGATCGTCTTTCATCTTGCGGCGCAGCCATTGGTGCGCACGTCCTATCAAGATCCACTCGGCACATACTCGACGAACGTAATGGGCACGGCGAATGTCCTGGAAGCATCACGACAATCGGAGAGTTTGCGGGCCATAATCGTTATCACCACCGACAAGTGTCATGAGAATCGGGAGTGGGAGTGGCCCTACCGCGAGACGGACCGGCTGGGCGGCTTCGATCCGTACAGCAACAGCAAGGCCTGTGCTGAGCTGGTAGTTTCCGCCTATCGGAGTTCATTCTTTAACCCGGCGGATTACCTGCGGCATGGAGTCGCGATTGCGTCGGTTCGCGCGGGCAACGTGTTAGGCGGTGGTGACTGGGCTGAAGACAGGCTTGTGCCGGACATCATCCGCGCATTCATGGCTGAGCGCCCGGTGCGGATTCGTAATCCACGCGCGATCCGTCCCTGGCAGCATGTTCTGGAACCATTGCGAGGCTATATGGCGGTGGCTGAAATGCTGTGTGAGAAAGGTACGGCAGGCGGGGAAGCATGGAACTTCGGCCCCGAGCAGTGCGATGCGCAGCCGGTTGAGTGGATTGTGCGCGAACTTGCATCGCTTTGGGGCATGGGCGCTCAGTGGGAATTGGAGAGTTCCCGTCAACCTCACGAAGCGGGAAACCTCAAGTTGGATTGGTCCAAGGCAGCAGCACGCCTCGATTGGCGGCCTGTTCTCCGGCTGAAGGACGCGCTTGCGATGACCTCTGCCTGGTACAAGGCAAAACTGCAAGGGCAGGACATGCACATGTTTTCTGTTGCTCAGATCGAGCAGTATGAAAGGCGATTGCAGCCGAATGCGACAACGGGTCAATTTGCCGGCGGGGGGGGCGCATGAGCGTCAGTCGAAAAGATGAAATTCGAGACGCGATTCGGCGGCTCACAAAGGAATACTACGATGAGGCCTTCTCCAAGAGGCCGTTCGCGCCTGGAGAATCGCCTGTTCCCGTTTCAGGGCGGGTATTTGACGACAACGACATGTTTGCAATTGTCGACTCAGGCCTGGATTTCTGGCTGACTGCCGGTCGATTTGCCGATTCGTTTGAATTCAAGTTCGCGAAGTTTATAGGTGTGCGTGATGCACGGTTGGTGAACTCTGGCTCGTCTGCGAATCTGGTTGCAGTTTCAGTGCTGACATCTTCTACCCTCGGCGAACGGCAACTCAAACCCGGCGATGAAGTCATAACAGTGGCGGCGGGATTTCCGACGACGGTGAACCCGATTGTGCAGAACGGCTTGGTGCCGGTCTTCGTGGACGTGGAGCTGGGAACATACAACGTCGATGTCTCTCAGCTGGAGAAAGCTCTCGGCCCGCGCACAAAGGCGATGATCTTTGCGCACACACTGGGTAATCCGTTTAATGTTGCTGCGGTCACCGAAATCGCGCGCGATCACAATCTATGGCTGATAGAGGATTGCTGTGATGCGCTGGGCTCGACCTATGGAGGAAGGCGGGTCGGCACTTTTGGCGATTTAGCAACATTCAGTTTTTATCCTGCGCACCACATCACCATGGGCGAGGGCGGATGCGTTGCTGCCAACAGGCCTCAACTGACGAAACTTATCGAGTCATTTCGCGATTGGGGGCGCGATTGCTGGTGCGCGCCAGGCAAGGACAATACCTGCGGCAAGCGCTTCGACTGGCAACTTGGGACTCTTCCATACGGGTACGATCATAAGTACACGTACTCGCACCTCGGATACAACCTCAAGGTAAGCGACATGCAGGCTGCGGTTGGTGCCGCTCAACTGGAGAAGCTGCAAGGATTCATCGCGGCGCGCATAGCCAACTTCAATTATCTTACCGGGCAATTGCAACAGCTTTCGAATGTCTTTCTGCTTCCCAAAGCGACCGTTGGCTCGGCCCCGAGCTGGTTTGGATATCCAATGGCTGTGCTCCCACGGTCCGGCCTGAAGAGAGAAGACGTGATTCGATTTCTCGATTCGCGCAAAATCGGAACCAGGTTGCTGTTCGGCGGAAACCTGCTTCGCCAGCCGGCTTACCGCAAGATCGAGAAGCGCGTCATCGGCAGCCTGCCGAATTCGGATTTCATCACCGAAAACGTCTTCTGGATCGGGGTCTATCCTGGATTGACGGAGCCGATGCTGCAGCACGTGGTCAACTCGCTGATCGAGGTTGCTTCCACGAGAGCGAAGGAGTCTTCAATCGATATTTTTGCCGAGGAACCAAAGTGAACGTTTTTGAGGAATTCGAACAGACTCGCATACCAGGCTGTTATCTTATCCGCCCTTGGCGGCGTCCGGACGAGCGCGGTCTGTTCGTAAAGACATTTCATACCGAGGCGTTTCGAGAACGCGGCCTTCAAACCGATTTCAGAGAGAGTTACTTCTCTGTTTCCCGGAAAGGGGTTCTTCGCGGGATGCACTTTCAGCGGCCACCCCATGAGCACGCAAAGCTGGTATATTGCGTCATGGGATGCGTCTTGGACGCCGTCGTGGATTTGCGAAGCGATCGTGGAGGATTTGGGAAACATCAGGAATTCGAGTTGTCAGATCGGAACTCATGCATCCTTTATCTCTCCCCTGGTGTAGCTCATGGGTTTTATGTTTTGAGTGAGGAAGCAATCACAGTTTACAGCGTGACGGGCGAATACAATCCGGGATCCGACAGTGGCGTCAGGTGGAATAGTTGCGGAGTGGATTGGCCTACCGACTCGCCGGTCGTGTCTCCTCGGGATTCCAATTTCCCTCTCATCGAAGATGCGAGGAACATCTTCGGTGCGCCCGTGGCAGGCGTGCATCGGCACTCATGCCCGAAATGATGTGCAGCATGGTTTGAGGGTGCTTGTATGAAAGTGATTCTCACTGGCGCGAGTTCGTTTACGGGTTATTGGTTTGTCGAGGCGCTCAGCACGGCGGGACACGAAGTGACAGCCACGCTGAGTGGTGCTGACAGCTCCGGTGCCTATGAGAGCACCCGTCGCGTGCGCCTAGATCGACTCCGGAAGGTCTGCAACCTCATCTTCGATGCGTCATTTGGGTCGCGGCGTTTTCTCGAGGTCATCGCGGAATCGGGAAAAATCGATGTCCTTTGCCACCATTGGGCGGAAGTGAGAGACTATCGCAGCGCGAATTTCGATGCTTTGGCCGCTCTCGGGAAGAATACTAAAGCGATCGAGAGCGTGCTACAGGCGCTTGTCCGGGCCGGAGGGCAGAGTTTCGTTCTAACTGGCTCTGTCTTCGAACCCGGGGAAGGCGCAGGTAATTTACCCATGAGGGCATTCAGCCCGTACGGATTGTCGAAGGGGCTGACGGCCTCGGTCTGCGCCTACAACTGCGAGCGCGTGGGCGTTCCCTTGCGGAAGTTCGTGATTCCCAATCCATTCGGTCCTCTCGAAGAAGCGCGTTTCACGGACTACCTCATGCGCACCTGGTTTTCGCATCGGACGGCCTCGGTTACCACGCCGGCCTATGTCCGCGACAACATCCATGTGTCGTTGCTTGCCATGGCATATGCCGCCTTTGTGGCCGGAAAGGGCAAGTTTTCGGGCGATCATCTTGGGCCTATCGGCTATGCCGAAACGCAGGGCGCCTTCGCCGAGCGGATGGCGCGCGAATGCAGAACGCGCCTGGGCCTGGAATGCGATTTGGAGCTTCGGCCACAGACGGAGTTTCCCGAACCGCTGATCCGGACCAACCGCGATTGGGTCGATCGCAAAGCGCTTGGCTGGTGTGAGAATGACGCTTGGAACGAGTTCGCGTCGTATTATCAAGAGAAATACACTGGACATCAGACAAAGAGCGATTTGTGAGTGGAGCCTTCATGACTGAAATTACGGTCGGGTTACCCGTCCACAACGGCGCACAGACCTTGGCGCGGGCCTTTGATCAGATGCAAGCGCAAACCTACGCGGATTTTCGCTTGGTTGTCTCCGATAACGCTTCAACGGACGATACGCAGCGCATATGCAAGGACTACGCCGCTCGCGATTCCAGGATCGAATATCACCGTATTGACAAGCTCATTCCGGCATCCGAGAACTACCGTGGCCTGATCATGGGCGCGAGCACGCCCTACTTTATGTGGATCTCGCATGACGACATTTGGCTTCCCACGTTCATCGAGAAGTGCCTGGGCGCAATCCGCAACCGCCCCAACGTCGTTTGCGTTGTTCCCCGCTCGAATGTTATCGAATACGATGGCAGGCGCACGCTCGACTACGACACTGCGCCGCTACGCGGAACAGCAGCCCTGCGACTGGCTTTGTTCCTGAGCAAGGTGAGCAACAACCATCGCTATTATGGCGTCTTTCGTACTGACGCGCTGCAGCGCAGTTTTCCTGTCGGAGATTGGTTCTTTGCTTATGATTGGCTGGTTGTTGCGCTTTCGACCCTTGAAGGGGAGCACGAGGAAATACCCGATGTTCTTTTCGAAAAGTATGCCAATCCCAAGTATCACTATTTCAGGTCCCACACTTTTGAAGCGCGAACCTCTCTCGAATGGCTTTTCCCGTGCCTCCGTTTCACAAAGGAATTGCACTCCCGGATTCCCCTGCCGGTCTGGCGCGCCTGTCTGCCGAAGTTGGTGGCGATCAACGCTGAATTGCTGTTGCAGAGTGTGGAGTCCTTCTACCCATGGCTGAGAAGGCCGCTTGGTATGTTGCGGGTAGTGGCGAGGTTTCTAGGCGGCCGGGTGGTGCTGACGCAAACGTTGCTGGAGTCGAAAGAACTCCATCAGCGAATGGCTTCGCTGCACGCCAAGCCCGGCGCCAGGTTGTAGGTTTCCCTTGGCCATGCCAACGGCGCTGGCATAGCGGTTCTTTGGTAGCACGAGCCGCGGAGACGGTCGAGTTCCTTTGATTGCCGGATGGGCCGGTCAACGGAAAACTTCCCTGTGCGCTTCATATTAAATGGCCAAGAGCCGCCTTACTCATTGATCGTCGCATTTCTGCCTTCGCCGGACGGATATCTATCATGTCCGAGATAGCACTAGCTGGCAGGCGCTAGACGGCTCAACGCGAGGAAACAATGGCAAGGAAGATATTAGTAGCGATCATTGAACCTGTTGGCGGCCATGCCGGGATGGACTATTACGACTTCGGGTTGTGTCGTGGCTTGCTGGCTGCTGGTTGCGGTGTCAGTTTGTATACCTGCGACGAGACAGTTGAGCCGGAAATTATAGGCCTTCGCTTTTGCCCTACGTATAAGCGAATCTATGGACCAGGAAACCGCTGGATACGCGCTTGCCGCTATTTCAGCGGAAGTGTGGCAGCCATCGCAAAGGCGGTAGCCAATGGCGAGAAGGTCTGTCACCTTCATCTATTCCATGGAGAATTGCAGGAGTTGGCTCTGGTAGTGTTCTCCAAGCTTTGCGGAAGGAAATTGATCATCACCGTGCACGATGTGGAGTCTTTCTCTCCTGTCGCAATCAGTCGAAAGGTTATTGCGAGGATCTATCGGCTTGCCGACAGGTTCGTCGTTCATAACCAGGTCTGCAAGCGCGAGTTGGTCGAGAAGCTCGGAGTTGTCCCGGCGAGAATCGAAGTTGTTCCTTCTGGTAACTACATGAATGAAGCGCGCGAGGGATCGAATCCCGTTCAGGCCAGACGCGAGCTCGGCGTCACCGAAAGGAATAGAGTCGTTCTCTTCTTTGGCCAGATCAAGGAGGTGAAGGGGCTGGATATTCTGATTGAGGCGATTCCTGAGGTCGCCCGCTATATTCCAGAGGTTACGCTCCTAATCGCTGGGCGTCCCTGGAGGGACGACTTCTCGTCGTATGAGAGACTGATTGACAATCTCGGCATTCGCGACCGCTGCGTGCTGCATATCCGGTATATCCCCAATGAGGAACTGGGCCTTTACTTCGCCGCCGCTGATGTTGTTGTCCTTCCCTATAGGAGAATCTACCAGAGCGCCGTGATTCTTATGGCAATGAGTTACGGAAGACCGGTGGTCGTATCCGATCTGCCGGGCATGACTGAGATGGTCACAGACGGGCAGAACGGATATGTTTTCGTGCAGGAATCAAAGGATGCGCTATCGGAGCAATTAATACGGGTGCTGCAAGATGAGCAAGGGCGCGAGGCAGTTGCGGCGCGCGCTGCGGAGTATGTCCGTCAAAACAACAGCTGGGAACAGATCGGCATTCAAACGACGATGCTCTATCGAGCCGTTCTTTCAAACAAATCTCCGCGTTCTCCGCACTTTGACTGAATAGTCTGCGGGCCATAGTTTCACACTGCGCTGCGAAGCGGAGTCGGAGCTCTTGCCGCGACTTCCAGACTAATAAATTCCGCTGAGCTTGCGGTTTCTGCTACCGCGTGGAATGGCATGACAGGCTTACAAGTTATCAATCCGATGAAGATGCTAGTCACCGGGTACGACGGATTCGTCGGGAGTCACTTCTGCTCCGCTTATGGAGGCATTCCGCTGGCGGATCATGAAGGCCTGGTGGATATGCGCGATGCAGGGAGACTGCGCTCCGCGGTAGCTGCTCTCGCCCCTGAGGCTGTCTTGCACTTGGCCGCGCAAAGCTCTATCGCTCAATCCTTTAGCGACCCGATGGAAACACTCTCCATAAACTTTTTAGGTACGTTTAACCTGCTACAAGCGTTGAGCGCGGCGGGATTTCAGGGTGTTCTTGTCTACGTTGGTTCGGCCGATGTTTACGGGAAAGTAAGCGAGGCGGAACTGCCAGTCAGGGAAACTCATCCGCTGCGCCCCCGCAGTCCCTATGCTGTTAGCAAGGCAGCGGCCGAGGCATTGTGCTACCAGTGGAGTCAAACAGAGAGCTTTCGTATCGTGCTGACGCGGCCATTTACTCAAATCGGCCCGAAGCAGGACAGCCGGTTTGCCATTGCAGGCTTTGCGAGGCAGATCGTCAAGATTCGTCGGGGCGGAAGGCCCCCGGTCCTTGTTACTGGCGATTTGGACGTGACACGGGATTTTACGGATGTTCGGGATGCCGTCCGGGCGTACCAGCTCCTACTGGAGGGCGGAGAGAATGGCGAAGTATACAATATCTCTTCAGGCCGGGAGAGAACCTTGCGCTCCCTGGCGGTCAGGCTGCTAGAAATCGCAGGAGTTGAGGCAGAATTGAAGATGGATGCGGCTCTGTTGCGCGCGGCGGAGCAGCGGCGGATGGTTGGCGAATCCACGAAAATCAAGGAAAGATTGGGATGGGTGTCCGAGATACCCATGGACAAGACACTGACAGATCTCTTGAACGAGATGGAGAGGCACTCATTTTGAGAAAGCATGCACTAATAACTGGCGTAACCGGTCAAGATGGCGCTTATCTTTCGAAGTTTCTTCTCGACAGAGGATACTCCGTGCATGGGGTAATGGCGCGCCGCGGGACGGATACGCTATGGAGGTTACGGGAACTTTCCGTTCTCGATGAGATCGAGATAATCGATGCCGATCTCCTCGATCTCTCGTCGCTGATCCGCGCGCTGGAGAGGTCGCAGGCGGAGGAGGTATATAACCTGGCAGCTCAGAGCTTTGTGGCCACATCCTGGGATCAGCCATTGCTCACCGCCGAGGTGACAGCGCTCGGCGCGCTCCGAATTCTTGAGGCCGTGCGCATCGTGAATTCGAAGGCGCGTGTCTATCAGGCATCGAGCAGCGAAATGTTCGGGAAGATCCAACAGCAAGTGCAGGACGAGAATACCCCCTTTTATCCACGCAGCCCGTACGGAGTGTCCAAGCTGTTTGCATACTGGAGCACTATCAATCACAGGGAGAGCTTCGCAATGCATGCGTCGAACGGAATTCTGTTCAATCACGAATCGCCCTTGCGCGGAATAGAGTTTGTAACTCGTAAAGTCACCGATGCCGTGGCCCGGATTCACTTGGGCCGCCAGAAGGAGCTCAGGCTTGGCAATATGGACGCACGGAGGGATTGGGGCTATGCGGGCGACTATGTTGAGGCAATGTGGATGATGCTCCAGCAGCCAGAGCCAGGCGACTACGTCGTCGCCACTGGAACGGCCACGTCAATAGGAGAAATGTGCAAAATGGCATTTGCGCATGTGGGTTTGAACTACAAGGACTACGTGGTTGTCGATCCGCGATTCTATCGCCTAGCCGAAGTCGATTTTCTGGTTGGTAATCCGGCCAAGGCTCGGACGCGTCTCGGCTGGGAATGCAAGACATCGCTGGAAGCCATGATTCAGATGATGGTGGAAGCGGATTTGCGCCGGGTCAGGCGTGAGTAAGCCTCGCTTTATTCCGGAGCGACAGGACTGAGTGAGTTAGAAATACCGCGCTCTCCTTGGCGCGGTGATCTACTAAACGCATCCCAGCGGAGTCGGAAGATCTGCAAGAAAGTCGATGCCCGATGCATGTCTTGATTCTAGGAACCCGGGGAATTCCGTCGAAGCATAGCGGATTTGAGACGTTTGCTCAGGACTTGTCGTTTTTCTTGCGGAGCCGGGGCCATGACGTTACCGTCTATTGTCAAGTCGGCAAGGAAGAGCATTTCCTCGAGGACGAATGGAACGAAATACGCCGCGTTCTGATCCCAGCGAGAGAGGGCTCGCTTGGAACAATCGTATTCGACTGGCTTGCCATCAGGCACTCAATGCGTGAGAAGGGAGTCGTTCTTACTCTAGGCTACAACACGGGAGTATTCAATGCGTTGTATCGACTGCGTAGTATTCCAAACCTCATGAATATGGACGGCATCGAATGGAGGCGGGAGAAATGGTCACGGCTTGCGCGCGCGTGGTTTTGGTTCAACGAATGGGCAGGCGCGCGGGTGGCGACTCACTTGATCGCAGATCATCCCGAGATCGGCAAGCACCTGCTTCGGCACACATCTCCCGAGAAGATAACCGTTATTCCATACGGGGCCGATCTTGTCTCTTCGGCGCCCGTTGACCTGATACGCCAGTATAGGCTGATTTCAAAAGGGTATTATCTTCTGATTGCCAGACCGGAGCCCGAGAACTCGATTCTTGAGATAGTACAGGGATATTCTCTTCGGCTTAGGGGAATGCCATTGGTTCTGTTGGGAAAGTACACACAGGATGGCACCAGTTATCAAAGGAAGGTCTTGACAGCGGCAGGCCCGGAGGTTAAGTTTCTTGGCGCGGTTTTTGAGCGTGATGTGGTGCGGAGTTTACGATTCCACGCTCGCGCCTACATCCATGGACATCGTGTCGGTGGCACAAATCCATCTTTGGTTGAATCGCTTGCCGCCGGCAACGCAGTAATTGCCAGTGACAATCTTTTTAATCGCTGGGTAGCCGGAGAAGGCGCGCTCTATTTTAGGAGCGCCGACGGTCTTGGAGAGATACTGGAGTCTCTCGAGACGGATTGCACGCAGTTGATCGCCATGGAAGAGGCAAGTCGCAGAAGGTATCGCGAGTCGTTCACGCAAGCCAGTGTTCTTAGGGCCTATGAGGAACTACTCCTTCAATTCTCGCCTGAAAATGCAGTCCCCTCCTAGAAAGCTTGCGGCAGGGATGGAAGATGATCCCTCTATGAGCGTGGAAGGAGAGCAATGCGACCTCTTCCGGTTGGTCCTTCTTGTCGAAGGTGGAACGTCCAATTTAGCGTGAACTCTTTGTGCCGGATTTCGACGGCTCTAAGGATATAAGAGCAGAAATCTGATGGAGTTCTGGTCGTTTCTTCCGCCGCGCCCTGTTTTGAGGTGCTGCGGACACACTACGGCCCCAGAGGGACCAGCAGTTTGCGCGGGATATAGGGGTTCAGCAGCGCAAAACAAGCAAACATCCGGTTGGCGTTCTTTTCGAGGCCCCGATAGCGGACTCGGCCGAGCCCAAATTGCCGCTTCATCACTTGAAATGCGTGCTCGACCCTGGAGCGCACCGTCGCCTCGGTCCGCTCCTTTCTTCTCCATAACTCGTCCACTGCCTGCTTGTATGTCGCCCGCCGCGAAGTCATGTCCTGCGCCAAGGGAGCCTTGTGGCGAATCTTCTCTCCCTTTCTCTGATAGGCTCCATCGCCCCATACGTTGGGTTGCTGGCCGTGCAATAGCTCGGACCGAACCTTTGCATCAGCTATGTAAGCTGGCGTGGCGGCCGCACGCATGTACGATGCCCGCAAAAGCGCCGCAACGCCCCCGACTTGTACAGTGCGCATTCGAGTTTAGGGCTGGAAAGGTTGAACCATTGCTGTACAAAATGGAGGCGAAGCATCCGCGCCGGGCCTGCCGGAGGACGGCCGTTTTCGCCCTTTGGATAGTGTGGCCGGACAAGAGCAACTAACTCATCTCAGGAAAGGACCCTATCGGCTCAAGGGAGAAGTAAAGGTAGACCACTGCGGCGGAGGAAAGGGAAGCAGTGGTAGGAACCGCGAAGCAGGATTTTTCGGGGGAGAAGCGGCTCTGGAGCACAGCGGAAGAGCCGCTTCTCCCCCGAAGTGCGTTTTTTGTGGGGGAAAAGTCCAACGGTCTTGGGGTAAGGATCCTTTTCTCCGGCGCGGCCACGCGCTTATGCTACGCGAGAGAATATCCCATAGAATGGACAAAACTCATTCCCAGTCCTCCCGGCGCTCGCTCCAACCAAAGGAGTTCTCGAAGTGGACGAACTCCTTCTCCGTAACCGTTCGGAGTTTCCAAGTGGTACGGCCTCTGGGTAGTGTGGGAGACTCTTGCAGGGGCAACGAAGTGTCCACTTCACTGCTGTCCGGCTATAAGTTGAACAGATTCAGTTGATTGGCGGGGCATGGTAAATGATCTTGGGATTCGACCTGCTGAAGTGCCTGTAATATGGGGGTTTTCTCGAAAAGGGTAAGACTCAAGACCTGTAGGATTTGGTAGAGGCTGGTTTCGACTTCGAGCCTTTTGCGCACGATGGCGACCAGCACATAAACCGAGACGGCGATCCAGATTTGCGTCTTCACGGCGTTTTCGCTGGTTCCGTAGAAGGCCTTGATGCGCAGATGCTGCTTGATCCATTTGAAGAACAGTTCTACTTGCCGGCGCTGCTTGTAGATGGCGGCGATGGTTGCGGCTGGCAACGCGAAGTTGTTCGTGATGTACGCGCTCGATGCGGCACAAGACGAGGTGCCGCACGGCGTCGAAGCCGATCGCGTTCAGCGCGAGCGCCTGCTCGACGGCGGCCGTGACCTCTTCGAACGCGAAGTGCTCGATCAGCCGCAAGACCTGGATATACTCCTGGCCGGCGTGCTTGCGCAATCGCGCCTCCAGCAGACGGCGCAGTTGAGCGAAGCACTCGGGTAACTGCCATCCGGCGAGCGGCGCGGCCTGGTCCAGCGCCCGGCTCTTGTGTTCGAGCAGAGCCAGGTAGTGCAGCGGATCGTAGATGGCAGCTTCGCGTTCGTAGCTGCGCTTGTGTTCGGCGATGACTTCGCTCCCCGCTACGATCACGATGCGGTGAACGTAGGCCTTGACCAGCACCTGGCGATGGCCGAACTGGGTCGGAACCGAGTAATCGTTGGTGCGGTAGCGAACCAGCGAGATGGAACTGACGCGCGCGGTGGTCTTGT
>Ga0326727_10004811_pt1 | contig 39714 bp, 39 predicted proteins | sample MB2enrmetagenome_FD_207643 | JGI IMG/M metagenome (GOLD analysis project Ga0326727, IMG submission 207643) | Lab enriched peat soil microbial communities from McLean, Ithaca, NY, United States - MB29MY | ecosystem: Environmental > Terrestrial > Soil > Wetlands > Peat | place: USA: New York...
GATCGGGCCGGATTCGTCCGTCGAAGGCCTTGGTTGCGAAAGGCCTGAACCGCGCGGACGCGTCAATGGCGGCCGAAGGCCGCCCGCGGAGCGGGCGCGAAGCGCCATTGATGCCGAGCACGGTTCAGGCATCCGGCACGCCCGTCGAGTCGAGATGTGTGAATACGCTGGCCCGCTTGCGGGAGAGGGTTGGGGTGAGGGCGCGGTTCAACCCAAACGCCGCGCTTCACCCGCGCGAGGCCAGCGAGCGGGCGAGCAGCGTCACGCTGCCCGGATTCTCGCCGACGCGGCGGATGGCGTAGGGCCACCAATCGCGGCCGAACGGCAGGTAAAGCCGCACGCGGCGGCCGACGGCGGCGTGGGCGGCGGCGAGCTCGCCGCGCACGCCGAGCAGCATCTCGATCTCCCACTGGTCGTCGGACCAGCCGTTCGCCGCCGCGCGCTCGATCGCATAGAGCTGCAGCGCGTCGTCGTGGGTGGCGATCGACGGGTAGAAGCCGCGCTCGCGCGCGCGCCGCGACAGCATCAGGTCGATCAGGCGGCGCGAGTTCGCCTTGATCTCGGCGCGCCCGGTGAAGCTCTCCGCCGCGCCGGCGACGAAGGCGCCCTTGACCAGCCGCGCGCGCCCGCCGCGCTCGATCTGGCGCTCTAGATCGGCTTCGGTGCGGCGCAGGTAGGCCTGCAGCGTCAGCGCGACCGGCAGGCCGGCGTCGCGAAGGGCGTCGTGCAACGCGATGGTCGGATCGACGAACGACAGATCCTCCATGTCGAGCATCATCGCCCGGAGGCGCGATGGCAAGTCGGGCGCCGCGGCGATCGCCTCGGCGACCGCGAAGGCGTTGCGGCGGGCGAGCGCGGGATCGAACACCTGGCCGATCTGGGTCGGGTCGACGGAGAGATGCACGTCGAGCGCGGAGGCCGCGAGCCGCTCGACGATCGCCGACTGCTGGGCGACCGTTTCGGCGACGGTGGCGGCGTCGGCGACGTACTCGCCGAGCGCGTAGAGCGAGCCGCGGATGGCGCGCTCGCGCTTGAGCGACTCTGCGCGGGCGAGCGCCGCGTCGGGTCCCTCGCCGGCGGTGTAGCGGCGCGCCAGCGCCGCGCCGAGGCGCGAGCCCTGAATGGCGCGCTTCAGCCCCTGCTGACGGGCCAGCGCGATCATTGTGGTCTGCCAGGCGCGTCTGAGCATGGTTCGCTCCGCGAAAGAGGTCGGCTCGCGCAGCTACGGCCGCCGCGCCGGCGCGGTCAACGCCGAGGCGGCGGCTGCGACGACGTGTCCGCGGCGGCGAGGGCGCTTCTGCGCTTCGCCGGCGCCGCCCTCACCCCAACCCTCTCCCGCAAGCGGGAGAGGGGGCGGAGGCGGCGTCGCGAACCCCTTCTCCCGCTTGCGGGAGAAGGTGGCGCGAAGCGCCGGATGAGGGTCGGCGCCTCGATTTCCTCCCATCGCGCCGCGCTCTGAAGACCGGATCGGCCGACGGCTTCGGCGCGCCGCCGCGCGTACTGGCGGCGAGCGCCTCAAACCCGCGGCGGCAGGTCCGGCGAAGCGGCGGCGGCGAGGGGGCGCTCGAAGCTTCGATGGCGGCGCACGCTCCGACTCTGTTCCGCAAAGCGGGCAGGGCCACGTCGATGCAACGCTGTCAACCGGCTTCGCCGGTCCTCCGCTCCGCTTCGGCCGCTCCGCGGTGACAGCGACGCATCGACGCGGCTTTTGGTTCCTGTGAGCTTTGCTGAGCGAACCGGCCCTTTGGGCCGGTGGGCTCAGCAAAGCTCACAGGAGCCGAACGCCTGAGCCGCGCGCAGGAGTCAATGGCGGCCGAAGGCCGCCCGCGCAGCGGGCGCGAAGCGCCATTGACGCCGAGCCCGGTTCAGGCATTCGCCGGACCCGTCGAATCGAGATGTGTGAATTCGATAGCCCGGCTCGCGCGGGGAGAAGGGATACGCGCGGCGCCGCTCGCATTCGCGGCGAACGCGTCAAACCCGCGGCGGCAGGTCGGCGAAGCGGCGGCGGGCGGCGGCGACGTCCTCCAGCTCGGCCAGCTCTTCGTCGCGCCGGTGGTAGCCGCACTCGGCGATCAGCTTGCGCGCCGCAGCGAGGTTCTGCGTCGCCTCCTCCGGTTGAAGGAAGCTCTGCACGAAGCTGAGCCATTGCACTTCGCTCTCGGCGGGCTTGTCCGGCTCGTCCGCGTGCGCGTAGCTGATGAAGATGACTGGTCTGGGCGGCAGCGTCGACATGCGAGCATTCACTCAACGTCCGCGTGTGACGTTGCGCGCGCGGGCGGGCGAGTCAAGGCGACGTGTGCGCCGATCGACGACTTGGATTCGGGCGATGTCACGGTCCCCGCCTTCGACCTCTTGGAGGCAAGATTTCCGACCGCGAGAGCCTGTCAAGGACTTTGGCCGCTACGCGGCGGCCCGAAGGGCCGTCCTTGACAGGCTCTCGCGGTCGGAAAAAGAGGCTCTCCAAGAGGTCGACGGCGAATTGCGGCGGCTTCCTCAGGGCTGACCCCGCGCCGGGCGCGCCTCCTGTAGACGCGACCGCCAGTCGCGTCCGGCGCGCGAGCGCCTTGTCGGGCCGGTGTCGGAGCCGCCGAACGGGCGCGGCCGGCGGCCGCGCCTATAGGGGCGCCGGGCGAGTTTTCGCGCGCCCACGCTGCCGCCGAACGAATCAATCGCGGCGCGCGGCGCAACGCGTCATATCACACATAATAACTATGTATATATCTCAATCCTCCTTTGTCCCGGCGCCAGCGCAGCCGTGGGGAAGCAAACCGCCTCGCAATCCCTTGAAATCAAGCCTTAGCGGGAAATCGGCGCCGGCCGCGGCGCTCGCGACCCGCGGTCGCGCCCCATTGCCCTCGGCGTCCCGCGCCTCTATACCGCTCGCCCATTCGCTTACGCCGGCTCGTTTCGGCGAGTGAGCCATAGGAGTGATTATGATCCAAGTGACCTTTCCCGACGGCGCGCTTCGCGCCTTCGAGCCCGGCCTCACCGGCCTGGAAATCGCCAAATCCATTTCCCCCTCTCTCGCCAAACGCAGCGTCGCCATGGCGCGCGACGGCGTGCTGACCGACCTTTCCGAGACGATCGACGCCGACGCGGCGATCGAGTTCGTCAGCCGCGACGATCCGCGCGCGCTCGAGCTCATCCGCCATGACGCGGCGCATGTGCTCGCCGAGGCGGTGCAGTCGCTGTGGCCGGACACGCAGGTGACGATCGGCCCGGTGATCGAGAACGGCTTCTACTACGACTTCTATCGCGCGACGCCGTTCACCCCCGAGGACTTCCCGGCGATCGAGAAGCGCATGCGCGAGATCGTCGCGCGAGATGAACCGTTCGTGAAGACGGCGATGAGCCGCGAGCAGGCGAAGAGCTACTTCGAGAAGAAGGGCGAGGCGTTCAAGCTCGAGCTGATCGACGCCATTCCCGAGGGCGAGGCGATCAAGCTCTACCGCCAGGGCGATTGGGCCGACCTCTGCCGCGGCCCGCACATGACCTCGACCGGCAAGGTCGGCGACGCCTTCAAGCTGATGAAGGTCGCCGGCGCCTACTGGCGCGGCGACTCGACCAAGCCGATGCTGTCGCGCATCTACGCGACCGCCTTCGCCAAGAAGGACGAGCTCGACGCCTACCTGAAGCGGCTCGAGGAGGCCGAGAAGCGCGACCACCGCAAGCTCGCGCGCGAGATGGACCTCTTCCATTTCCAGGAGGACGCGCCGGGCGCGGTGTTCTGGCACCCCAAGGGCTGGACCCTGTTCCAGACTCTGATCGCCTACATGCGCCGCCGTCTCGCCGCCGACTACCAGGAGGTCAGCGCGCCGCAGGTGCTCGACAAGCATCTGTGGGAGATCTCCGGCCATTGGGACTGGTACCGCGAGAGCATGTTCATGGCGCGCGTCGCCGGCGACGAGGCCAAGACCGAGGACGAGCGCGTCTACGCCATCAAGCCGATGAACTGCCCCGGCCATGTGCAGATCTTCAAGAACGGGCTGCGCAGCTACCGCGAGCTGCCGATGCGGCTCGCCGAGTTCGGCGTCGTCCATCGCTACGAGCCGTCGGGGGCGCTGCACGGGGTGATGCGGGTGCGCGCCTTCACCCAGGACGACGCCCACATCTTTTGCACCGAGGAGCAGCTCGCCAGCGAGTGCCACAAGATCAACGACCTGATCCTCTCGGTGTACGGCGACTTCGGCTTCGATCGCATCGTCGTCAAGCTGTCGACCCGGCCCGACAAGCGCGTCGGCGACGACGCGCTGTGGGACCACGCCGAGGCGGTGATGGCGCGCGTGCTCGACGAGATCAAGGCGCGACACGGCGACGTCGTGACCACCCAGATCAATCCCGGCGAAGGCGCCTTCTACGGACCGAAGTTCGAGTACGTGCTACGCGACGCGATCGGCCGCGACTGGCAGTGCGGCACCACTCAGGTCGACTTCAACCTGCCGGAGCGCTTCGGCGCCTTCTACATCGCCGCCAACAGCGAGAAGACGACGCCGGTGATGATTCACCGCGCCATCTGCGGCTCGATGGAGCGCTTCATCGGCATCCTGCTCGAGCACCACGCCGGCCACCTGCCGCTGTGGCTCGCCCCGACCCAGATCGTCGTCTGCACCATCACCCAGGAAGGCGACGACTACGCGATGGCGATCGCCGCCCAAGCGCGGAAAGCGGGCCTTCGGGTCGAGGTCGATCTGCGCAACGAGAAGATCAGCTACAAGGTGCGCGAGCACTCGCTGGCCAAGACCCCCGTGCTGCTGGCGATCGGCAAGAAGGAGGCGGCCGAGCGCGCGGTCTCGATCCGTCGCCTCGGCTCCAACGCGCAGACGACGATGGGCCTCGCGGAGGCGCTCGCCGCCTTCGTCGACGAAGCGACGCCGCCAGACCTACGGAGGGGGTGAGCTTCCTTTGACGCGTTGGCAGGCCGACGCGGCGCTGCTCTTCACGGCGGTGCTGTGGGGCGGCGCCTTCGTCGCGCAAAGACAGGCGGAAGCGGTCGTGCCGCCGCTGAGCTTCGTCGCGGCGCGGTTCGCCATCTCCGCGGCCGCGCTGGCGCCGTTCGCGGCGTTCGACGCGCGCCGCGCCGTCCGACCGCTCGACGCGCGGTCCTGGCGGCTGGCGATCGGCGTCGCGCTGACGCTGTTTGTCGGCTCCGTGCTGCAGCAGGTCGGGCTGGCGACGACCACCGCGACCAACAGCGGCTTTCTCACCGCCTGCTACGTCGCGCTGACGCCGCTGGCGGTGTGGCTGCTCACCGGCCGGCGGCCGCGGGCGATCGTCGCCGCCGCCTGCGCGCTGGCGCTCGCCGGGGCGTGGCTGTTGGCGACCGGCCGCGGCCCGGGCGAGCCTCTGACCATCGGCGACGGCTTGATCGTGGTTTCCGACTTCGCCTGGGCGCTCGGCATCGCCATGACGCCGATGTTTCTCGCGCTGAGCCCGCGGCCGTTCACGCTCGCCTTCATCGAATACGCGATCTGCTTCGCGCTCTCGGCGGCGGTCGCGCCGGTCTTCGAGGCGCCGCGCGCCGCCGACTTCGTCGCCGCGGGAGTCCCGCTGCTCTACGCCGGGCTGATCTCCGGCGGCGTCGCGTTCACGCTGCAGATCTTCGGCCAGCGCTGTACGCCGCCGTCGGAGGCGGCCTTGATCCTCTGCCTCGAAAGCGTGTTCGCGGCCATCCTCGGGGCGATCCTGCTCGCCGAGCGGCTGACGGCGGTCGCGACGGCGGGCTGCGCCCTGATCCTATCGAGCGTGCTGATCGTCGAGGTCGGCCCGCCGTTGTTGGCGAGACTGAGACGCGCGACGGCTCGAAACCCCGAAGCCGACCCGGCGACGGGCTCGGCGAAGCGGGGATTGGCGCGGACGCTCGACTGAGGCCTGTTCGGGCGCCTCAGCGCACAATCGCCGGACGGCCCGGCCTGCGGGCCACTTCCGCCGATTCCTGCGAGGGTTGCGAACCCGCGCGGCGCGCCGTCGCCGAACTCGGAAGGAGACGCCGATGAACCGTTGTTGGTTGCGCAGGCTGGCCCTGGCCGTCGCGCTGGGGACGGCTCTGTCCGCCGCCGCGCCGGCCTTGGCGCTCGACATCGACCTGACGCCCGCGCTCGCGGCCAATCCGCGAGTCCAGCAGGAAGTCGCGCGGCTGTGCAAGCGCGCTTGCCTCGGCAATCAGCGCCGAAGCTGGCTCGAATCGGCGATCGTCCACGCCGACATAGGCGGCTCGTCGGTCGCGGTGAGGCTGAAGCTGCGCAGCCGTCAGGCGGCGAAGAACGGCCTCGTCCTCTACGACAAGACGGCGACGGTCAAGGTCGACGCGGACCTGTCGCTCGCCGGTTGCGGGATCGCCAACGTCCGCGCCGCCTCCAACAACGATCTTTACCGCGTCCTGCTCAGGACCTTCGCGCCGCAGATCAAGGCCGCGATTCGCCGGCGCGGCCATTTCTGCTGAGAGCCGCGCGCGCCGATGGCGTCCGCTTCCGTCGCCGCTCGCCGCGACGGCGGCGACGACTCACGCGGCCTGGGCGTTGCGACGCGCTCTCACGGGCGGTGCGCACGAAAGCGGAACTTGCCGGGAAGCACGAAGCTCGCGCCGTCGACGTTGACGACCATCACGTCGACGGGAGCGTTCCCTGCGACCCCGGCGGGCGCGAGGCCGGCGATCGACGAGCCGTCGTCGGCGACGATCGCCTTTTCCAAAGGCTGGCCGCCGAGCTTCGCGGAAGCGCCTTTACCGATCCCGACGCCGCGCACGATCACGACGTCGCCGGGCCGAGCGGCGTCAGGCTCGATCGCGACGAGGCGCGGGCCGCGTTCGCCTCCGTCGTCGGGAACGGTCACGATCAGCTTGGCGATTTCGTAAAGCAGATTGAAGAACCGGCGCTCCTGGGTGCCGAAGACGAACGCGGCGACATAAACGATGTAGTCGCTCGGCGGCGGCGCGCTGGCGCCTTTGAGGTTGAGGACCTTGAGCAGCAGGAAGGTCATCAACCCCGCGATCGCGCCGCTGATCGGGCGACCGAGATGCCAGAGATTATATCCGCCCTCCCACGGCGGCGATGAGCCGCCTCGATGGTCGTACACGCCCTTCAGGCTGATTATCACCCCGCCCAGCGCGCCGAACCACATCGCCCTGACATATAAGCCGTAGCCGCTCCAGGGCGTTAGGTCGATCGCGCCGGCCAGGAAACCATTCGGTTTGTGGCATTCGACGTAGACAACGGCGAGAATGGCGAGCCCGACCAAGACGACGATGTCGTAGACGAAGATTTGCAGGCGGTTCAGCCCCGTGGCGAACCAACCGCTGAAGGCGCTCATTGCTTCCTCTCCCGACAGAGAAAGTGCGCTTGATTATCGCCAGAGTTTAACTCGTCCTTTGGGAAAGTAAATTGGTCAAGTCGTCGGGAAGTCGCTTCGGGCGGCGCCGATCATCGGCGATTTGACGACGATCGCCCGCGACATTAAGGACGTCCCCGCTGTCGATGCGGCGGCGGTCGACCCGTCGCCGCGCTTTTTTCCGCGCGCGCTTGAGCCCTTTTCTGCAGGCGCGAGAAGGGGCCGGAGCGGTTCGCAAGAGGTCCCATCCCATGTCGCTCAACGCAATCGTCCAGGTTGGCTGCGGCCCCCGCGCGGCGAGGTTCGGCGCCGATCTGCCGCTCGCCGTGATCGCCGGCCCCTGCCAGCTCGAAAGCCGCGCCCACGCGCTGGAGATGGCGACGGCGCTGAAGGAGATCGCCGCCCGGCGCAAGATCGGCCTTGTCTTCAAGACCTCGTTCGACAAAGCGAACCGCACTTCGGGCAAGGCGGCGCGCGGCGTCGGGCTGAAGGCGGCGCTGCCGATCTTCGCCGAGATCCGCGACCGGCTCGGCCTTCCGACGCTCACCGACGTCCACGAGTGCGGCCAGTGCGCGATGGTCGCCGAGGCGGTCGATGTGTTGCAGATCCCGGCGTTTCTGTGCCGCCAGACCGACCTCATCGTCGCCGCGGCGCGCACCGGGCGCGTCGTCAACGTCAAGAAGGGCCAGTTCCTCGCCCCCTGGGACATGAAGCACGTCGTCGCCAAGGTCGCCGCGGCGGGCGGCGTCGACGCGCTGGTCACCGAGCGCGGCGCGAGCTTCGGCTACAACACGCTGGTCTCCGATATGCGCGCGCTGCCGATTCTCGCGCGCGCGACCGGCGCGCCGGTGATCTTCGACGCCACCCATTCGGTGCAGCAGCCAGGCGGGCAGGGCGCCGCCTCGGGCGGCGAGCGCGAGTTCGTCGGCGTTCTCGCGCGCGCGGCGGTCGCGGTCGGCGTCGCCGGCGTCTTCATCGAAACCCACCAGGACCCCGACCGAGCGCCTTCCGACGGCCCCACCATGGTTCCGCTCAAGGACTTCGAAGCGCTGATCGCAGAATTGCAGGATTTCGATCGGCTGGCGAAGCGTCGGCGGGAATGAGTGCGCGGTCGGCGAAGGGGCGTTGACGAGCGAAAATGGAAGATTCTCTCTTCAGCAACAACGACGAAGTCGTTTCTCCGCTGAAACGCGCGCTCATCAGCCTGGTCGAGAAGGCGAGCGGCCAGACCGAACTGCGGCGCATCTACGAGAAGAACCTGCATTTCGCGCGCGCGGGCGAGAGCGTCTGGCAGGCGGCGGTGCGCGGCCTGGCGCTCGACGTGCGCTACGACGCTTCCGCGCTCGCCCGTCTGCCGACGACGGGGCCGCTGGTGGTGGTCGCCAACCATCCCTTCGGCGCGGTCGACGGCGTCGTCGCCGCTTGGCTGGTCGAGAAAGCGCGCAGCGACTTTCGCGTGCTCGCCAACAACGTGCTGACGCGCGCGCCCGAATTGCGCGCCTTCGTGTTGCCGATCGACTTTTCCCCGACCGGGGAGGCGCGCCGCGGCAATGTCGCGTCGCGGGCGGCGCTACGTGCGCATCTCGATGGCGGCGGCGCCGTCGTGACCTTTCCCGCCGGCGTCGTCTCGACCTCGCCGGACTGTCTCGGGCGCGAGACCGCCGTCGATGGCCGCTGGGGATCGTTCGTCGGCCAGCTCGTTCATCGAGCCCGAGCGACCGTCGCGCCCTTCTGGTTCGGCGGCCAGAACAGCCGCCTGTTCCAGATGGTCAGCCATGTGAGCGATACGCTGCGGCTCGCGCTGTTCTTCCACGAAGCGAGGGCGCAGATCGGCGCGACGGTTCCGGTCGCCGTCGGCGAACCGATCCCCTATGAAGCGATCGCGGCGATCAAGGACCGCCAGGCGCTCGCCGACGAATTGCGCGCGCGGGTCTACAGCTTGGCGGCGAGCGCGCCGGCGGCCTAAGCGAGGGAAATAGATCATCTCGTATTATCAAAGAGATGATCGCCTTTGTGCAAGCAAGGCGTCACTTGAACCGGCGGCGCGCCGACGCCGTCTCAGCCGCGCCCGCGATAGGGCGGCACGCCCTGATCGGGCGTCCACACGCCCTTCGGGGGATCGGCGGTCTGCCAGAACACGTCGATCGGAATGCCGCCGCGCGGATACCAATAGCCGCCAATGCGCAGCCAACGCGGCTCGAGCAGCGCGATCAGCTCCCTGGCGATGCGCACGGTGCAATCCTCGTGAAAAGCGCCGTGGTTGCGGAAGCTGGCGAGATGCAGCTTCAACGACTTCGATTCGACAATCCACTTATCTGGGATGTAGTCTACGACCAGGTGGGCGAAATCGGGCTGGCCGGTGATCGGACAAATCGAAGTGAACTCCGGCGCGGCGAAACGGACGACGTAATCGACGTCGGGGTGGGGATTGGGCGCGCGTTCGAGGGTTCGGGCGTCGGGGCGCTCAGGGATTCGCGAGGGCTTGCCGAGGTGAGCGAAGCCGCCGTCGGGCGCGATGGGATCGGTCATCGCCGCTTCATAGCGCGCCGCTGGGGAAAGACAATGGCGCGGGGCCGTTGCGCGACGGCGCGCGCGCCGCTAAAGCGGCGCAGTTCAGGATTGCGCGTGACTTCTCCTTACGACTCCAGCCTCAGCGACCGCGCCTTTTTCGCGCTCGGCGAGCTTGCAGACGCCGCGCGTCGGGCGGGGGAGATCGCCATGCGCGACTTCCGCTACGGCCAGCCGAGCCGAGTGCCCGTTCACATCAAGCCGGGAGGCTCGCCGGTCAGCGACGCGGATCTCGCCATCGACCGCTATCTGTCCGAGCGACTCCGCGCCACCTTTCCCGACGCCGGTTGGATTTCCGAAGAGACGCCGGACGAGCCCGCCCGGCTTTCGTGGGCGAGCGCCGTCATCGTCGATCCGATCGACGGCACGCGCGCCTTTCTCGCCGGCGATCCGCGCTGGACGGTATCGATCGCGCTCGTCCACGACGGGCGGCCGATCGCCGGCGTGCTCCATGCGCCGGCCCTCGACGAAACCTACGCCGCCGCGCTCGGCCACGGCGCAAGGCGTGACGGCGTGCAGCTGCGCGCCTCGGCGCGCAAAGAGCTCGACGGCGCGCTGATCGGCGGGCCGATGGCGATGATCGGCGCGCTGGCCAAGACCGCGGGCGTCGAATTCGTCGCCGTGCCGCGCATACCCTCGCTGGCGCTGCGCTTCGCGCGGGTCGCCAGCGGCGCGCCCGACATCGCCATCGGCACCCCCGGCGCCCACGACTGGGACGTCGCCGCCGCCGACGCGATCCTGCGCGAAGCAGGCGGACGGCTGGTCGACTCCGGGGGCCGGCCGCTGCGCTATAATGAGGCGATGACGAGTCGCGGCGCGCTGCTGGCCTCCGGCGCGGGCCTCGTGTCGGCGCTCGCCGCCGTCGCGGGGCGGGCCTTCGGCGAGCGGGCGGGTTGACCCAGCCTGCGCGAGGCCGCGACCGCGCGGATGGTTGCGTTTTGTGCCTTGACGGGGCAAAGCGCTCGCCGGCCGCGCCGGCGAAGCCGCCTGCGCCAAGAGGAAGCGCGTTTTCGAGGGGACCTGGCGCCAATGAGCGAAGACGAAGCCGCGGCCCGCGAATCGCGGCGGGCGGCGCGCCCGGCGTTCGGCGGCGGGCGTGGAGACTTCGGCGAACGGGCCCGCTCTTTCGTCGTCCGCCGCCATCGCTCGCCCGCGCGTCGACCGGCCCGAGGAGACGATGTTTAAACGGCTCGCGCAATTGATATTCGTGCAGGAGGCGCTCGGCTTCCTGCTCGCGCTTTATCTGCGCCTGGTCCGCCGCACCAACCGCTTCGTCACCGAGCCAACCGACCTCGACCGGGCGGTCGCCGAGCGAACGCCGCTGATCGCGGCGATGTGGCACGGTCAGCATCTGATGGTTTCGTTCGCCTGGACCCGCTCGATCGAGCGCGCGGCGGCGCTCATCTCGCGCCGCGCCGACGCCGGCGCGCAGGCCGCGGCGCTGCGCCGGCTCGGCGTCATTCCGGTGCGCGGCTCCGGCGGGAACGACAAGCGCCGCGGGAGCAAAGGCGGCGCGGCGGCGCTGCGCGAGCTCCTGCGGCTGCTGCGGGGCGGCGTCACCGTGGTGATGACTGCCGACGCCGCCAAGCGGGCGCGCGTCGCCGGGCTCGGCATCGTCACGTTGGCGCGTCTGTCGGGTCGGCCGATCGCGCCGATCGCGGTGGTCGTCAGCCGGCGCTTCGATTTCAAGTCGTGGGACCGCGCGAGCATCGGCAAGCCGTTCGGCCGCGGCGCGATCGTCCTCGGCGACTCCATCTATGTCGCCGCCGACGCGGATGACGCGGCGATGGAGGAGGCGCGCAAGGCGGTCGAGGCGGGGCTCGACGCGGTGCACGCGCGCGCCTACGCGCTGGTCGGCGATCGCGACCCCGGCGCCGGCCTGAGGCGTCCATGAGCCTGCCGCTCTCCCTCCACGCCTACCGTCTCGCCACCCGCCTGGCGACGCCGCTCAGCGGGCCGCTCCTTTCGCTGAGGCTCAACAAGGCCAAGGAAGATCCGTTGCGCGTCGACGAGCGACGCGGCGTGGCGAGCCTGCCGCGGCCGCCGGGGGCGCTCGTCTGGCTGCACGGCGCCAGCGTCGGCGAGGCGATGTCGCTGTTGCCGCTGGTCGAGCGCTTGACCCAGAGCGGGCGCGGCGCGCTGATCACCACCGGCACCGTCACCTCGGCGCGCCTGCTCGCGCCGCGACTGCCGGCGGGGGCGGCGCATCAATTCGCGCCGCTCGATGCGCCCGGCTTCATGCGCCGCTTCTTCGCCCATTGGCGCCCCGATCTTGCGCTGATCGCCGAATCCGAGCTGTGGCCGAACATGATCCTCGAAGCGTCGCGCGCCGGCGCGCCGCTGGCGATGGTCAACGCGCGAATGAGCGCGCGCTCCTTCGCGCGTTGGCGGCGGGCGCCGGCCTTCATCGCCGCGCTGTTGTCGCGCATCGATCTCTGCCTGGCGCAGAGCGAGACCGACGCCGAGCGGCTCGCCGAACTCGGCGCGCGCGGCGCGCGCGTCGTCGGCAACCTCAAGTTCGACGCGCCGGCGCCGCCCGCCGACCGACGCGAGCTCGCCGCGCTGGTGGGGCTGACCTCGGGTCGCCAGATCTGGATCGCCGCCTCGACTCACGAAGGCGAGGAGCGCATCGCCGCGGCGGCGCACCGGCGGGTGGCTGAAACCTTCCCCGACGCGCTGACCCTGATCGCGCCGCGCCACCCCGCGCGGGGCGAAGCGATCCTCGCCGAATTGCGCGCGCTCGGCTTCTCCTGCGCCCTGCGTTCGCGCGGCGAGCGTCCCGAGCGCGGCGCGGAGATCTACATCTGCGACACCATGGGCGAACTCGGCCTGTTCTATCGCCTCGCCGGGGTGGTGATGGTCGGCAAGTCGTTCGTCGCCGAGGGCGGGCAGAACCCGATCGAGCCCGCCAAGCTGGCGAGCGCGGTGCTGCACGGGCCGCACGTCGCGAACTTTCTCGACGTCTACGCCCTGCTCGACGAGGCGGGCGGGGCGGCGCTGGCGCGCGACGCCGAGGACTTGGCGGTTATCCTAGTCTCGCTGTTCGCCGATCCGGCGCGCTTGCGCGCGATGGCGCGCGCCGCCGCCGAGGCGGTGGAGTCGCGCGGGGGCGCGGTCGAGCGGGTGATGCGGGCGCTGACGCCGCTCCTGCCGGCGGCGAAAGAGGCCGCGCCGGCATGATCGCCCCCCGCTTCTGGGCGCGCGAGCGACCGAGCCCGGCGGCGAGGGCGCTCGCGCCCTTGGGCGCGCTCTACGGCCGCCTCGTCGCCCAACGCATGGCGCGCTCCGGCGTGCGGGTCGACGCCGCGGTCGTCTGCGTCGGCAATTTCGTCCTCGGCGGCGCCGGTAAGACGCCGACCGCGATCGCGGTGGCGCGGCTGCTCCTCGACGCCGGAGAGCGCGTCGCCTTTCTTTCCCGCGGCTACGGCGGGCGGGCGGGACGCGGGCCGCTCAAGGTCGATCCTGCGCGCCACGACGCGCGCGCCGTCGGCGACGAGCCGCTGCTGCTCGCGCGCGTCGCTCCCTGCTTCGTCGGCGCCGACCGCGTCGCGTCCGCGCGCGCCGCGGTCGCCGCAGGGGCGAGCGTCCTCGTGCTCGACGACGGACTGCAGAATTCGTCGCTCGCCAAGGACTTCGCCCTCGCGGCGGTCGACGGCGAGGCGGGCTTCGGCAACGGCCTGTGTTTTCCCGCTGGCCCATTGCGCGCGCCGCCGGCGCTGCAATGGCCGTTCGTCTCCGCCGCGGTCGCGATCGGCGGCGCGGCCGGCGTCGAAGCGGCGCTGCGCGGCCTCGCTCCATCGAAGCCGATCCTGGGCGCGCGGTTGGCGCCGGACGCGTCGGTCGCCGCGGCGCTGGTCGGCCGCCCCGTTCTCGCCTTCGCCGGCCTCGCCCGACCGGCGAAATTCTTCGCCACGCTGGAAGCGCTCGGGGCGCGCGTGGCGGCGCGGCGCGCCTTTCCCGACCACCACGTTTACGGCGAAAGCGAGATCGAAGCGCTGATCGCCGAAGCTGAGGCGCGCGGCTTTGCGGCGGTCACGACCGAGAAGGACCACGTGCGCCTCCCGCCCGCGTTCCGCCGCGCGGTTACGGCGTTGCCGGTAAGCCTACGCTTCGAGGCGCCCGAGCGCGTCGCGGCGCTGATCGCCGCGGCGCTGGCGGTGCGACAAGCGCGCTGAAGGGCGCTTGCTACCGCGCGATCGCCGCCTTCGTTCCGCCGGTCAGGCGGAGAAGGTCGGCCGGCGTGAGGCGGAAGACCGCGTTCGGCGTGCCCGCCGCCGCCCAGATCGTTTCGAAGGCGAACAGCCCTTCGTCGATCAGCGTCGGCAGCGGTCCGGCGTGGCCGACCGGCGGCACGCCGCCGATAGCGAAGCCGGTCTTCTCGCGCACGAAGTCGGCGTCGGCGCGGCCGACCTTCTCGCCGATGAGCTGGCCGAGCTTCTTCTCGTCGACCCGGTTCGCCCCGGAGGCGATCGCCAGCACCGCGCGCCCCGACGTCGCGGCGCGGAAGATGAGCGACTTGGCGATCTGCGCTGCGTCGCAGCCGATCGCCGCCGCCGCCTCCGCCGCGGTGCGGGTGCTCTCCTCGAACTCCACCACCTGGTAGGCGGGGCCGAGGACGGCCTGGACTTTCAAGGCGCTAGGGGCGGAGGCGGGCTTCATCGGCGACTCGCGGGTTGGACGCAGAGCATTTGTAACGCCCCGAGCCGCGCTCACCAAGGCTGGCGTCCTTTGGCGTTGAGGAAGCCGCCGGTCGGTCCGTCGTCTGGGAGTAGGGCGAGGCGGATCGCAGCTGCGGCGCAGGCTTCTGCAGGCTTTTCCGACTTGACGCGCGCTCAGCTTCGTCCAGTCTTGCCGCCGCTTTCCTTCAGGAGAGATTCGATGAGATCCATTCCTTTGATCGCCCTCGCCGCGCTCGCCCTCGCCCTAGCGGCGTGCGACGCGTCGGCGCCCGCGCCGCAGGCCGCCGCGCCGGCGCCCGCTTCGATCGACGTGACGCCGCAGGATTTCCACATGCCGCAGGAGGAGGGCTGCGTCGGCGACATCGCGCGCTATCGCGCCATCCAGGACAACGACCTCGCCATGGGCCATGTCGCCCAGTCGGTCTACAATCAGATCAAGAAGGAGATCGCCGTCGCCGAGGAGCAATGCTCGGGAGGCCATGAGGCCCAGGCGCGCGCGACCATCCTCGCCTCGCGTCAGCGCCACGGCTATCCGACCGGCCTGTGAGCGAAAGCGAAGCGCAGGAATTCGACGGCGAACGGCGGCGTGCGCTTTTCGTCGACGTCCTCGAAGCGGCGCGCGATGTGGATCGCCGCGAGCTCGGCGTCGCGGTCGGCGGCGAGAAAAGCTTCGATGCGCGCTTTCGCCGCCTCGGCCGGTTCGGCGAGGCGCATGAGCTTCATGCAGGCGATGCGCGGCGGCGCGTAGACGACGGTCCAGGTCGGGCCGAAAGCCACCTCGCTCGCCGCCACGCCAGTTTCTTCGGCGAGTTCGCGCGTCGCGCTCGCGGTCAGGTCGAGGCGGCCGTCGAACACGTCCTCCGGGCCGGGCGTGCCGGCGGGAAAATAGATCGCGCCGGCGTTGGAGGTGTGGGCCGCCATCTCGCCGAGTAGAAAGCCGCCGTCGGCGCCGATCAGCGCCGCCATGGCGAACACGTTGAACGCCTCGCGATCGGGAAAGCCGAAGTCCCGCCACGCCATAAACGAGGCGTAATCGGTCTCGAAGCAGCCGCCGGTCAGAACGCGCGCGCCGTCGGCGAGCGTCTCGATCGCGTGGGCGCCGAGCATGACCACGCGGCCGTTGTAGAGACGAGGATTGGCGACGACGCGCGCGCGCCACCGTTCGGCGATGCGCTTCGCCTCCGTCTCGGCGAAGCGCCAGCTCCCGCCGACGAACGGCAAATTGATCTCGGCGACCTCGAAAAGGCGCGCGGCGCTCACGTCTCGATCGTCCCTTCGGCGACGAGGACCGCCGAGCCGCCGATGGTCGCGCCGGTCAAGGCGCCGCCCGCCGCTTCGAGCCCGAGCGCGATGCGGCTGGGGCGGCCGATCTCGACGCCCTGTTCGATGACGATCATGCGCTCGCCGTCGGCGTAGGGCTCGAACGCCATCGCCACGCCGGCGAAGGCGGAGGCGGCGGAACCGGTCGCCGGGTCCTCGCGCACGCCCCAGCCCGAGCCGAACATGCGCGCGCGGTAGTCGACGCCGGGCTCGGCGCCGTCGCGCGCGTAGAGATAGACGGCGGCGCTATCGTTTTCGCCCCAACGGTAGCGATCAGGATCGGCGCGCCCGAGCGCGTCGACGTCGACGACGGGGACGAAGATGAAATCGACGCCGGCCGACCAGGCGCTCGGACGGTGCGCGCCGAAGCCGATCTCGGTCTGCTTGAGGCCAAGGCGGCGGGCGAGCTCCGCGGCGGGAGGCGGCTCGTCGCCGCGCCGCGGCAGGCGCGGCAGCCGGAAATTGGCGGCGAGCGGCTGGCCGCGGCGATGGCGGGCGACGCAGACGACGTCGCCCACCTTCTCCTCCAGCACGAGCTGCAGATCTTCCGTCGCCAGGAGCTGCGGCTCGCGCAGATGGGCGACCAGCGCCGCTGTCCCGACCGTCGGATGGCCGGCGAACGGCAGCTCTCGCGCCGGGGTGAAAATGCGCGCAGCGGCGGCGTTGACGGGGTCGCGCGGCGGCAGCACGAACACCGTCTCGGAGAAGTTGAACTCGCGCGCGATCAGCTGCATGCGCGCGTCGTCGAGCCCTTCGGCGTCGAGCACGACGGCGAGCGGATTGCCGGCGAACGCCGCGTCGCAGAAAACGTCGAGGGTATGGTACTTGCGCCGCATCTTTGACCCCTCCTACAAGCGCTCCGGGCGGAAGGAGCGCGGCGGACGCGCGATCGCGTCCTGCGCCGCGACGATCGCCAGCTCGCGCGAGCCCGCCGCCGCCGTCGCGGCGACGACCGCGTAGACCGCGGCGCCGGCGCTGGCAAGCGCCTCCGCCGCCGAGCCGGCGCGCAGCCAATGGAAGAAGAACAGCGCCGCGACCAGGTCGCCGGCGCCGTTGACTGCGATCGGCAGCTTCGGCGTGCGCAGACGCCAAAGCGCGGCGCCGTCGGAGGCGATCATGTCGATCGCGTCGGCGGGCGTGTCGGCGAGGGCGAGCGAAGTGACAAGAATCGCGCGCGGCCCCCGCGCGTGCAGCGCGGCGAGCGCGGCGCGCGTCTGGTCGAGGTCGCCGACCTGCCGTCGCGCGAGGAAGGAAAGCTCGAACGCGTTGGGCGTCAGCACCGCCGCGGCGGGCAGGGCGCGTTCGCGCAGGAAATCCGCGACGGCCGCGTCGACGTAGACGCCGCGCCCCTCGTCGCCGATCACCGGGTCACAGCCATAGGTCGCGGCGGGATTGGCCGCGCGTAGCGCGTCATAAGCGCGCAACGCCGCCGCGCCGATCTCGGCCTTGCCGAAGTAGCCCGAAAGCAGACCGTCGCAGCGGTCAAGGACGCCGATCGCCTGCAACCCGGCGACGCATTCGTCGATCAGCGCCGCGTCGAAAGCGCGGCCGCGCCAGCCAGGATAGCCGGCGTGGCTGGAGAACTGCACGGTGTGAATCGGCCACACCTCGCAGCCGAGCCGCTGCAACGGAAAGACCACGGCGGAATTGCCGACATGGCCGTAGACGACGTGGGAGTGGATGGAGATGAGCGCCCGCGGCATCGGGCGAGAGGACGCCTTTTCGGCGCGCGCGTCAAAGCCCCGGCTCAGCGCGGCGCCGCGCAGGTCGCCGGCGGCGCGGCGGCGACGGTCGTCGTCCCGCCGAGGTTGATGAGCCGGTCGAAACGCTCGCCGCGGTCGGCGTCGCGCACGACGATGCGCGGCAGCGCGAACGGGTTGTCGCCGGCGCGCGCCTGGCGGCCCGCCACCGCGAAGGCGGCGCAATAGCCGGCGGCGCTTGCGGCGCGCTCGAGGTCGGCGTCGACCTCGCCGTAGGGCCAGGCGAGATAGGAGACCGGCCGCTTCAGCTTTTCCTCCAAGAGCGCCTTCGAGCCGCTGAGCTCGATGTTGACGAAGGCCTGGTAGACGGCAGGGCGCTGGCGCGCGCGCATCCGCAACAAGTGCGGATGGCTTAAAGTGTGCGACTGCACGTCGACCAGCCCCGACTTCGTCATCTCGTCGATCTCTTCCCAGCTCAGCGCGTCCTTCTCGGCGGACACGGCGCGGCCGACGACGAACAGCGTCACCGGAACGCCGTGGCGCAGGATGATCGGATACATGTCGGTGTATTGCGAGCGGTAGCCGTCGTCGACGGCGATGGCGACGGTGCGCGGCGCAATCTCGCCGCCACCGTTCAGCGCCGCGACCACCGCGCTGAGCGGCGCGACTTTGTAGCCGTGGTCGGCGAGCCAGTTGAGCTGGTCCTCGAACGCTTCGGTCGTCACCGTCGTCGCCTTGGGGGCGTGGTTGGGATCGAAGCGATGGTAGAGCAGGATGGCGGCGCGGACTTCGTCGGCGACGGCGGGCGCCGTCTCCGCCCAGGCGAGCGCCGCCGCGACGAGGAGGAGAAGGGCGATCGCCGCCCGGCTGAAACGCGTCGTCATCATCGCTCCTCAGTCCGCGGCGGGGGCGCGCCGCCGCTCGAAGCGCCATTCGGGGCGCAGGGATCGGATCATCATCAATTCCGCCAAATTCCGGCGCGTGAGCAGGCCGACCAGGACGCCGTCGCCGTCGACGACGTAGAGGCCGGAAAGGTCCCGCCGGGCGAAGCGGTTGACCGCCTCTCCGAGCGGCGCCGAGGCGCGGATCGTCTCGGCCGGAGCGCGCCATGTTGGCCACGCCGCCGATCGGCGGCGGCGCCGTCTCGGTGGCGACGACGCCTTAGCGGCGCGCCATCAGCGCGTGGCCGAATTCGTGGAGGACGACGCAGGCGAACAACAGCGCGATGAAGCAGCAGCGCGAAGGTGATGTGGATCTTCACCGCCGCGCCGCTGAAGCGGCCAATCGTCAGCGACCAATGCATCGCGCGCTTCTCGAAAGGGACCCGGCGCTTGCGGCGACTCGGTTGACGACGGCGTCGGCCTTTTCTAACGCATGATTCGCGGAAATGTCACCGCGCCGTTAGCCGCGCGCGTCCGCCCCGTCGGGAAAGCGCGCGAGAATGGCGGCGACCTCCTCGTCCTCGATCTGGCGGAAATCGTCGTAGTAGAAGCCGACCGCGCCGAAATTTGGCGGCGCCGCCAGGCAGACGATCGCGTCGGCCTCGGCGCTGAGCGCCTCGATCGTGTCCGGCGCGGCGATTGGAACGGCGAGGATGAGCGCGCTCGGGGCGCGCGCGCGGATGGCGCGGAGCGCGGCGCGCGCGGTCGCCCCGGTGGCGACGCCGTCGTCGACGACGATCGCGGCGCGGCCGGCGACTTCGGCGCGCCGGCGGCCGCCGAGGAGGCGGCGGCGGCGGCGCGCGATCTCATCAAGCTCTCGCGCGCAGGCCGCCGCGAACTGTCGCTCGGAGACGCCGAGCGCCTCGACGACGTCTTCGTTGCGGGCGACGATCGGCGGCTCGCCGTCGACCACCGCTCCCATCGCCAGCTCCGGCTCTCCGGGCGCGCCGATCTTGCGCGCCAGCACGAGGTCTAGCGGCGCGTCGAGCGCCACGGCGATCTCGGCGGCGACCGGCGCGCCGCCGCGCGGCAGCGCCAGGACGACTGGCCGGCGATCCTTGTAGGCTGCCAAGGCCTGAGCCAGCCGGCGGCCGGCCTCGGCGCGGTCGCGGAAGAGCATCGCGCGCCTCCTTCGCGCCGTCGCCGGCGCGGTTCGTCACCCTCCGGTCACCGCCCAGGCAGGCGGATGGTCGCGGTGGCGAGGCAGGCTATTCCCTCGCCGCGGCCGGGGAAGCCGAGGCGTTCGGTGGTTGTCGCCTTGACCGCGACGCGCTCGACCGCGACGCCGGCGATCTCGGCGATGCGGGCGCGCATCGCCTCGCGGTGGGGCGCGATCTTCGGCGCCTCGCAGATCAGCGTGGCGTCGAGATGAGCGATGAACCCGCCGCGCGCGCGCACCCTCTGGGCGGCGTCGGCGAGGAAGATCGACGAGGCGGCGCCGCGCCACTGCGGGTCGGAAGGCGGGAAATGCGCGCCGATGTCGCCCTCGCTAAGCGCGCCGTAGAGCGCGTCGGCGATCGCATGCAGCGCCGCGTCGGCGTCGGAATGGCCGGCCAGCGCGCGCGTGTGTGGGATCTCGACGCCGCCGAGCCACAGGCGGTCGCCCGGCGCGAAGGCGTGGACGTCGAAGCCCTGGCCGACGCGCACGTCTGGGGCGGCGGCCATCAGCCGCGCCTCCGCCGCGCGCAGGTCGTCGAGGGTCGTCACTTTGCGGTTCTCCGAGTCGCCGTCGAAGACGTAGGCCGGGCTGCCCGCCCAGGCCGCGACGGCGACGTCGTCGGTCAAGTGGGCGACGCCCTCGCGCGCGGCGCGCCGGTGGGCGGCGAGGATGAGGTCGAAACGGAAAGCCTGCGGGGTTTGCACCGCCCGCAGCGCCGAGCGGTCGGGCGAGTCGACGACCCGGCCAGCCGGATCGACCTGCTTGATCGAATCGCTGAGCGGAGTGGCCGGCGCCGCCGCGCCGCAGCGCTCGGCGGCCTCGACCGCGCGCGCGATCAGCGTTCGGCTCGGGAAGACGCGCGCGCCGTCGTGGATGAGCACCAAGTCGGGAGGCGAAGCGCTTTGCGCCTCCAGCCCGGCGAGCACGCTCTGCTGGCGGCTGGCGCCGCCGAGGGCGGGCGGACCGTAGGCCGCCGCCGCGCCGGGCGTCAGATAGCCGAGCGTCGCCTTATAGGGCTCGCGGTCGTCGGGGTGGATGACCACCGTCGCGGCGCAATATTCGTAGGCGCTGGCGAGCGCTTCGAGCGCATGGGCGAGCAGCGGCTTGCCGGCGCAGGCGAGATATTGCTTGGGAACCGGCGCGCCGAGCCGCGCGCCGCGTCCGGCCGCGACGACGATGAGGGAAACGCGAGGCGGCAAAACGCGCGATGCTCCAGCCAATTCGTGCGGACCGCGGCGCTCTTCTTGGCCCGGCCGCGCCGAGAAATAGAACAACCGGCCGCGTCCGCCAAGTTTTTGACGCAAAAGTCCCCTGCGGCGCGCTTGCGCGCCCCTCGCGCCCCTCGCGCCGCCGCCGCGCCGCGCCTAAATCGCCTTGGTCGCACCCACCCGCGAGGCCTCGATGTCCCTCAGTCCGAGAATGGCCGTCTTCACCCTGGCGGCGACGCTCGCCTATCTCGCGCTGGCCGCGGCGGGCGAGGGCGGCCTCGCCGCATTCCTCGCCCACGGCGCGTTGATTGCGCTCGCGCTGGTCACGCTGGCGCTCGGCGCGGCGGCGCAGTTCACTAAGGGAAACCTCAGCGCCGGCGTGCGCGAGGACCGCGCCAACCGCTGGGTGATCGTTGTCTTCGCGGCGATCGGGCTCGCGCTCGGTTACCTCCCGGCGCTGTGCGACCGTGCGGGCTTCCTGGTCGTCGGCGGCGAAGCGCTGCGCTGGACCGGCGTCGCGCTGTACGCCGCGGGCGGCGCATTGCGCCTCGCGCCGGTGTTCGCGCTCGGCGGGCGGTTCAGCGGCTTGGTGGCGATCCAGGCCGGCCATCGGCTCGTCACCGACGGCCTCTATCGCTTCGTGCGCAACCCGAGCTACCTCGGCCTGCTGATCAGCTCGCTCGGCTGGGCGCTGGCGTTCCGCTCGCTCGTCGGGGTCGCGCTGACGGCGCTGCTCGCGCCGCCGTTGATCGCGCGCATCCGCGCCGAGGAGGCGCTGCTCGCCGCGACGTTCGGCGACGAATACGCGGCCTATCGCGCGCGCAGCTGGCGGCTCGTGCCCGGCCTCTACTGAAAGGCGCGTTCGCCGGCGGCGCCGCCGTTCAGCGCCGCAGCCTCGCCAAGAACATCGACGAATCTGCATAATCTATTGATTTCGCTGGAGCCGTCCATGCGGCTATCGCGCCGCGCGGCCTTGCGCTATAGCCGCGACATGCGGAGCCGAAGTTCTTCCTCCCGAGATTCCGCCGGCGGCGCGGCTGAGCCCAAGCGCGCGTCGGGCGCGGTCGCGACCTACGTCGTCGGCGAGGACGAAGCCGGGATGCGGCTCGACCGCTGGTTCCGCCGCCGCTTCCCCGCCGTGCCGCAGGCGCATCTCAACAAGATCGTGCGCAAGGGCGAGCTGCGCGTCGCCGGCAAGCGCGCCGAGATCTCCACCCGCCTGGAGGCGGGCCAGAGCGTGCGGGTGCCGCCGCTCGACCTCGCCGCGCCGGCGGCGGAAAGACCCGCGGCCGACCCGCGCGACGCCGAGGCGATTCGCGCGATGATCCTTTACGAGGACAAGGACCTGATGGTCCTCAACAAGCCCTACGGCTTGGCGGTGCAGGGCGGCTCGGGCACGAAGCGACACATCGACGGCATGCTCGAATCGTTGCGCGACGCGAAAGGCGAACGGCCGGTGCTCGCCCACCGGCTCGATCGCGACACCGCGGGCGTGCTGCTGATCGCCAAGTCGCGCAAGATCGCCGCCGAGCTCGGCGCGATCTTCCGTTCGCGCGAGGCGAAGAAAACCTACTGGGCGCTGGTCGAAGGCGTGCCGAAGCCGGCGCAGGGGCGCATTTCGCTGTTCCTCGCCAAGGGGGCGGGGATGGGCGACGAGCGCGGCCAAGCGAACGGCGCGCGCGACGACCTCGAGCGCATGCGGGTCGCCCGCCACGGCGACCCCGACGCCCAGCATTCGCTGACGCTCTACGCCGTCGTCGACAAGGTGCCGCCGCGGCTCGCCTGGGTGTCGATGCGGCCGATCACCGGCCGCACCCACCAGTTGCGCGCCCATTGCGAGGCGATCGGCCATCCGATCGTCGGCGACCCGAAATACAACCGCCGCCCCGCCAACGATCCGGCGCGCAACGATCCTTTGCGCGCGGTTCCGCCCGGAATCGAGCCGAAGCTGCACCTGCTGGCGCGCCGGCTGATCCTGCCGCACCCGCGCGGCGGGACGATCGACGTCGTCGCGCCGCTGCCCGAGCACATGAAGAAGAGCTTCGACATGTTCGGCTTCGACGTCGCGACGCGCGATCCGATCGAGGACGCGCCCGATGAGTGAGACGCCGCGCGATCCGATGCGCGCCGCGCGGGCGGCGATGCGCCCGGCGCCGCTCCGGCGCTTCTATCGCGCGGCGAGCGTCGGCGAGGCGAAGGGCGGCTTCGCCTTGCTGCTCGACGGACGCGGCGCGCTGACGCCGGGCAAGCGACGGCTGGTCGCGCCGACCCGCGCCGTTGCTGAGCTCGTCGCCGCCGAATGGGCGGCGCAAGGGGAGACGATCGACGCCGCGTCGATGCCGGCGACGCGGCTCGCCAATTCGGCGATCGACGCCGTCGCCGCGGCGCTGGCCGAGACCGAAGCCGAGATCGTCGGCTACGCGGCGGCCGATCTCCTCTGCTATCGCGCCGAGACGCCGGCGACGCTGGTCGCAGCGGAGAAGGCGGCGTTCGACCCCGTGCTCGACTGGGCCGCCGAGGCGCTCGGCGCAAGGCTCATCGTCGCGACGGGCGTCGTCCACGTCGCGCAGCCGGAAGCCGCGCTGAAAGCGATCGCCGCGGCGCTCGCACGCTATCGCAGCCCATTCGCGCTCGCCGCGCTGAGCGTCATGGCCAGCCTCGCCGGGTCGGCGCTGCTCGCGCTCGCCGTGGCGCGCGGGCGCCTTGCGGCGCGGGAAGCCTGGCGGGTCGCCCACGTCGGCGAGGACTTCGAGATCGCGCAGTGGGGCGAGGACGCGGAGGCGACGCGCCGCCGCGAAGCGCGCTGGCGCGATTTTGAGGCGGCGGCGAAAATGCTCGAGACGCTCTAAGCGCCGCGTCGCGCGCGCCTCACGCCCAATAGCCGCTCATCAGCGCGCTCGCCCAGGCGGGCTCGCGCAGTTCGCCGCGCGGCAGGAAGCCGCGCATCACCGGCTTCAGGTCGAGGACCGGCGTTCCGTCGATCGCGTCGAGGCCGGCGACGCGGAGCGTCGTCCCCTCGACCCCCACGAGCCGGCAGACGCTGACGCCGAGGCGGTTAGGGCGGTCCTTGCCGCGCTGGGCGAATATGCCGACCTTCGGCCAGTCGGCGCGTCCGCGCGGATGACGCGCGCCGGCGACGACGGCGCTTTCGGCGACGCGGTGGAAGAGGAAGACGACCTCGACGTGCGAGAAGGCGTCGAGCCCGGCGAGCGCCTCGGGGCCGAACTCGGGCGCGAGCGCGATTGTCGCGGCGACCGCGTCCCAGCCGTCGTCGCTCGGCTCGGCGCGGCCGCCGCGGACATGGGCGATCGGGCGAAGGGGGAAGAGCTCCGGAGCGATCTTGGGGGTGACAGTCATCGGAGGTCTCCCGTATTTCCGCGCGAGGACGGAGAGCGAGCGACGCCCGTCCTTTCTTGAGATAGCGCCGCCACAATCCTATGTCATGGGACATGGCGCAACGAACGACGGTTCGGCTTGCTGACGATCTCATTCGGGACGCGCCGCACGCAGGGCGCCAACTGAAGGCGTTTTTCTGGCGGCGTTGATCGAAGCGGGCCTGCGGCGCGTCGTCAGCGAGCCCTCGACGAGCGCGACCGCCCCTCGGGTTCTTCCACCCGCCGGCACGACGACCGGCGGCCTCCGGCCGGCGGATCAATCACGACGATTGCGCGGCGCTGCGGGAGATCGACGACGAGCGAGCGGCCGGACGGCCGACGCGATTCTCGCCGACGTCAACGCCCTGGAACATTCTGCATTGAGGCCGGCGCGTCGACGTGATTGCGGCGCGCTCGCCCGGCAAGGCCTGTCTTCTTCATTCTCCTGAAACCATGAGCCTTTGCCGCGCCTTAACCCTCTGCGAAGGCGGTTTCGCAAGTTCACCGCCTGGAAAAGTTTGCCGACCACTGTCTTGCTGGCGAGAACAAGAGCCGCCGGACAAGGCGGCGAACGGGTCGAGTAGAGTCGCGTCATGGCGTTTCATGTGGACAGGAGCCGCACGATCATCTCGGCGATGATTTTCGGCCGCAGGCTCACGGCGATGGACGTCGCCTGGCTTAGGCGCGAGGTGTTCGCTTCCGGCCACGTATCGCGCGAGGCGGCGGACGAGCTTTTCGCCGTCGAGCGCGCGCGGCTCGCCAACGCGCCGGAATGGTCGGATTTGTTCGTCGAGAAGATCGTCGACTACGTCGTTGGCCAGTCCGAAGGCGAGCGCGAGATCGACGGCGACAAAGCGCGCTGGCTGATCGCGCGCGCCGACGAATGCGCCTCCGCCAACGCTCTCGCCGCGCTGGTGACGGCGCTCGCCGAGGCGCGGCGGGCGCCGGCGTGGCTCATCGCCGCGGCGCGCGCGCGCGCGACGCGCGGCTGGCCGCTGGCCGCGGCGGCGGCGCTCGCCGCGCACGCGGGATAGTTTCGTCTTCGAAACACGGTTGAGCGGCGCCGTCCGCCTTGACGCCCAGCGCCGCGCGCGGCGTGGCCTCGATTGTGGGCGCGGCCGTCGCGGCGTTTGCTTGGCGACGCGCTTCGCCCCTCAGAACGCGATCCAAGCGTAGAGGAGCAGCGTGTCATCGCCGCGCGCGTTGTGCATCGCGCCCAGCCCGCTGCCGTCGAAATTGTCGCCGCCTCCGTAAAGCTGCAAGTAGTGCAAGTACTGCACGCCGATGCGAGCGTTGTATGTCGAGTAGGGGCCGGGGCTGCCATGGCTGAACGGCAGATAGGCGGCGTCGAAAATCAGCCCCGAGCCGTTGGGGCTGCCCGTCAGGCTGGCGCCGTACAGGGTGGGGTCGGTCGTTCCCGACACGTTGAAATAGCCGCCGGTCAGTTCATAAGTGTGGTCCCACACAAAGGTCGCGTTGGCCTTGAAGCTGTTGAGCCGATCGTTGAGGTTTGAGGCGAGGCCGACGACCGGGTTTGAGCTCGCGTTGAGGCGCTGGAGCTCGATGATGTCCGAGAGTTTCAGCGTGACCGAGTACTTGTCGCCGTCATACTGGTATTGCGAGTCGAAGCCGATGTCGGTGTAGTCGTCGGTTCCAAAGCCGAACATGCTCTGCGGGACGGTGCGGCCGTACATGCCGAACGCGCCGAGCATCAGATAGTGGTCGCCCCAATGAGGCTCGACGGCGAGGCGCCAGTAGGGCATTACGCCTCGCTGCACGTCGGGGTTGGGCCCCGGCGCCATGCCGAACGCCTCGAGGACGCTCTTGTCATAGCCGCCATAGGCCGTCAGCTCGGCGTAGAGCATGTCGTTCCAGAAGACGTACATGCCGGCGCCGGCGACCCTCTGCGCCAAGGCGTCGATATGCGTTCCAGGCGGCGTGAAGGCCGGCGCGATCGTCGAGCCGAGTTGGGGGAACGACCACGCGTTGGTGGTGTTCCAGACATCCTGAACCGTCGGCGTGTTGTTGACCGTCACGCCGAGGAACGTGTCGGCGCCGAACAGCTTGAACTGGTCGACGTAGCGCACGTCGGACGCGTCGAACCACACGTCGCCGTTGGTCGGATCGCCGCTGAGCTGGATGAACGCGCCGAGATCGCCGTAGATCTGGCCGCCGAAAATGCCGGTGACCTGCTGCATGACTAAGTTGTCGTTTCGGCGCAGCCCCGGGGGAGGAGGCGTCGCCTGCGAATTCGTCGACGCGGGAGAATCGTAGGGCGCCGCGGTGTGGGTGAAGCCCGCCGTCATCATCGCCGCGATCGGCGGCAGCTTCGGATCGCCGCCCTGCAGCGTGTAGCCGCTCAATTTGAAGCGCCGGCCGAACGGCGTCAGCTCGGGAAACGCGGTGTGGCAAGCCGCGCACGGTTGGCCGGTCTGGCGCGCGAAGCTCGGCACCGCCGCCGCGGGCCGAGCCGTCGCGAGCGAAATGACGGCGAGGATCGCCAATGAAACGAACGCGGCGATCGCCGCGGCGACGCCGCGTTCTTCGACGGTCGATTCGCCGGTTCGTCGCCGGCGGCGCGCGCCGAGAAGCCGTTCGAGCCGACCCATCCCTTCGCCTCCAGCCCACAATTCGCCGCGCGGCGGCGGAATCTTTGAACTGGAAGGATATTTTCAGGCTTGTGTAGCTGCAAGGGATGTTACGTCTCGGAAAAGCTAGTTTGCGGCTATGCCTTCTTCGCCCACAGCTTGCACCAGCCGGTGGGAGAGATCTCGCCCGCCACCGACTTGCAGGCGTTCGGCGCCACGAAGAAATTGCAGGCGTCGCACTGGTGGCCGTCCTTCGGCGTCGTCTGGTAGCCGACCGCCGTCTGCGGAAGCCCTGCCGCTTCGGCGACGCTCGCGCCCATCGCCAGCAGCGGCGCCGCGCCCGCCGCGGCGAGCAGCAGGGTGCGACGGTTCAAGCATTTGGCGTTCGCTTCAGTCATGATGTTTCCTCTCGTTTGACCCTCGTTCAGGGCGGGGCGGGGGCGCTCTCGCGCCGGGCGCGCCGCAAGGGCGCCGCCGGACTCGCGCAACGGCGAGCGCTCGCACCCATACGCACATTAGACTGACAACAAAGTGCGACCAATCGTCGCTTCGACGAAAGTCGCCGGCGCCGAAGCGCTCCGATCGCAGGCGGCTCGCTTTCGCGGCGTCGTCGTGCTAACGGCGTCGTTTCCGACGGCTCGGGCTTGCGCCGGCCGGACGCCAAGAGCGGCATGATGAGCGATATCTTCCAGGAAGTCGATGAAGAGGTGCGCCGCGACAAGGCGGCGCAGTTCTGGAAAAAGCATCAAACTCTGATCTTCGCTGCGGTGGCGCTGATCGTGCTCGGCACCGCCGGCTACCGCTTCTACGAGAACCGCAAGCTCGCCGCCGAGCAGGCCGCCGGCGCGGCCTTCGAGCAGGCGGTGGCGCTCGAGCGCGCCGGCAAGGACGTTGACGCCGAGGCGGCGTTCGTCAAGCTCGCCGCCGACGCGCCGCGTGGCTATCAGACGCTGGCGCGGCTGGCTTCGGCGGCGGCGAAGGCCAAGAACGATCGCGACGGCGCGCTCAAGGCCTATGACGCGCTCGCCGCCGATTCGTCGATCGGCCCGCTGTTCCGCGACGCCGCGCGCCTGCGGGCCGCGCTGCTGCGCCTCGACGCTGGTCAGGTCGACGCCGCCAAGCCGGCCCTGGAGGCGCTGTCGGGGCCCGACGCGCCCTATCGCGACACTGCTCGCCTCGCCCTCGGCGTCATCGCGCTCGACGCCGCCGATTACGAGGGCGCCGGCAAGCAGCTCGACCTGGTGGTCGCCGATCCCGACGCGCCCGAGGTCGACAAGCGCAGCGCCGCCAGCCTGCTCGGCCTGGTCGCCGCCAATCGCCCGGCGGCGAAGTGAGCTTCACGCCAGGGCGCGCGGCGCGGCGAGGGGTGAGAAGGCGCCCATGAGCGCGAAGGTCGCCATCGTCGGACGCCCCAACGTCGGCAAGTCGACGCTGTTCAATCGGCTGGTCGGCCGCAAGCTCGCGCTGGTCGACGACGAGCCCGGCGTCACCCGCGATCGCCGCGAAGGCGAGGCGCGGCTCGGCGATCTCGCTTTCGCCGTCGTCGACACTGCGGGGCTCGAGGAAGGCGACGAAGCCACCCTCGCCGGGCGGATGCGCGCGCAAACCGAGGCGGCGCTGATCGACTGCGACCTGGTGCTGTTCCTCATCGACGCGCGCGCCGGCGTCAGCGCGACCGACCGCCATTTCGCCCAAGCCGTCCGCCGCGCCGGCAAGCCGGTGATCGTCGTCGCCAACAAGGCCGAAGGCGCCGCGGGGCGCACGGGCGCCTACGAAGCCTTCGACCTCGGCCTCGGCGACCCGATCGCCTTTTCCGCCGAGCACGGCGAGGGTCTCGGCGAGCTCTACGACGCGCTCGCCGCCGCGCTGCCCGAGGCGGCGCGGGCCGAGGCGGAGGATGGGGCGCCGGCCCAGCCGCTCGCGCTCGGCGACGAGGAGGACGGCAGCGAAGCCGACCCGGAAAAGCCGATGCGCGTCGCCGTGCTCGGCCGCCCCAACGCCGGCAAATCGACGCTGCTCAACCGCATTCTCGGCGAAGAGCGCCTGCTCGTCGGGCCGGAGCCCGGCCTCACGCGCGACAGCATCGGCCTCGAGGCGACCTGGCGGGGCCGGCGCTTCAAGCTTTATGACACCGCCGGTTTGCGCCGCCGCGCGCGCGTGGTCGAGAAGCTGGAAAAGCTCGCCGTCGCCGACGCGCTGCGCGCGGTGAGGTTCGCCGAGGTCGTCGTCCTGCTCGTCGACGCGACGGTTCCCTTCGAAAAGCAGGACCTCGCGCTCGCCGACCTGGTCGAGGGGGAGGGGCGCGCGCTGGTGATCGGCGTCAACAAATGGGACCTGGTCGAGAACAAGAGCGCCAAGGCGCAGGAGCTTCGCGCCGAGGCGGACCGGTTGCTGCCGCAGCTCAAGGGGACGCGCGTCATTCCCGTCTCGGGCCTGACCGGCGCGCATGTCGACAAGCTGATGGAGGCGGTAGCGGCGACGCATGCGGTGTGGAACCGCCGCATCGCCACCGGCAGGCTCAACCGTTGGCTGGCGCCGGTGATCGACTCGACGCCGCCGCCGGCGGTCGCCGGGCGGCGGCTGAAGATCCGCTACATGACCCAGCCGAAGGCGCGCCCGCCGCATTTCGTGCTGTTCGGCGCGCAGGTCGAGCACATTCCGGAAAGTTACAAGCGCTATCTCGTGAACGGCTTGCGGGAGACCTTCGGGCTCTACGGCGCGCCCATCCGCCTGTCGTTTCGCTCCGGGGGCGAGAACCCCTACGCGCCGAAGAAACGGAGGACGTAGGCGCGCGTCGGCGCCGTCGTTTCCGCAGACGGCGTTCGACGCCGCCGCGCGGCCGGCGACAGACGATGTAGCCGAAGAGCTTAGACCAGGGCCTTCCGACGTTGGTTCGGCTATGGCAAATTCACGGCGCAATGGAGACCCGCCATGGCCGATGACCGACCGATCCCTCTTTCCGCGCGAGACCTGCTGAGTCATGTCGGTTGAAGAGTTCAAATACGCGCGCGACTATCTGTTGGCGCTGCGCGACAATTATCCGCTCGCCAAGGCGCGCTTCGCGTGGCCGAAGCTCTCGCGCTTCAACTGGGCGCTCGATTGGTTCGACGGCGAGCTGGCGCAAGGCGCCGAGGGCGAGCGGCCGGCGCTGAGGATCGTCGGCGACGAGGTCGAGGTCTATTCGTTCGCCGAGCTCTCGGAAGCCTCCTCGCGCGTCGCCAACGGCCTGCGCGCGCTGGGCGCGCGCCGCGGCGACCGGCTGCTGCTGGCGCTCGGCGAAGTCGCGCCGCTATGGATCGCCTCGCTGGCGGCGATCAAGCTCGGCCTGGTCGTCATCCCTGCGCCGGCGCAGCTTTCGGCCGCCGACGTCGACGATCGCTTCGCGCGCGGCCGCATCGGTTTCGTCCTCGCCGAGGCCGCCGAGGCGGGCCGGTTCGCCGACCGCGGCGACGGCGCGATCCGCATCGCCGTCGGCCAGCCGACGCCGCCGGGCTGGCGCGATTGGGCCGAGCTGACGAGATACGGCGCGCATTTCGAGCCGGACGGGCCGACGCGGCCGAACGACCCGCTGCTGGTCTATTTCACCTCGGGCTCGACGGCGCTGCCGCAGCTCGTCGTGCACAGCCACGCGAGCTATCCGGTCGGCCACCTGTCCACCATGTTCGCGCTCGGCCTCAAGCCGAGCGACCGGCACCTCGACGTCTCCTCGCCGGGCTGGGCCAAGCACGCCTGGTCGAGCTTCTTCGCGCCGTGGAACGCGGGGGCCTGCGTGGTGGCGCTGGCCGGGCGCTTCGACCCGCGCGCGACGCTCGACGCGCTCGCCGCCCACGCGATCGATTCGTTCTGCGCGCCGCCGACGGTGTGGCGCCAGCTCGTCCGGCTCGACCTCGGGCGATGGAACGTGGCGTTGCGCGAGGTCTGCTCCTCCGGCGAGCCGCTCGGCGCCGACCTGATCGACGCGGTGCTGAGCGGCTGGGGCCTGACGCTGCGCGACTGCTACGGCCAGACCGAGACGACGATGATGGTGGGCAACCCGCCCGGCCAGAAGGTGGCGAGCGGCGCGATGGGCCGCGCGCTGCCGGGCTATCGGGTCGTGCTGCTCGACGTCGAGGGGCTCGAATCCGACGTCGGCGAGATCGCGCTGCCGCTGGCGCCGCGCCCGCTCGGACTGATGCGCGGCTACCAGGGCGAGGACGGCGAGCCGGCGCCGATCGAGGCCGACTATTACCGCACCGGCGACCTCGCCTCGCGCGACGCCGAAGGCTACTTCACCTTCGTCGGGCGGGTCGACGAGCTGTTCAAGTCGAGCGACTATCGCGTCAGCCCGTTCGAGCTCGAAAGCGCGCTGCTCGAGCATCCCGCGGTGGCGGAGGCGGCGGTGACGGCCGCGCCGGACCCGATCCGCCTCGCCGTGCCCAAGGCTTACGTGACGCTCGCCGAGGGACACGCGCCCGACCGCGAGACGGCGCGGTCGATCTTCGCCTTCCTCAGCAGCCGCCTCGCGCCCTACAAGCGCGTGCGCCGCATCGAGTTCGGCGCCCTGCCGAAGACGCTGTCGGGCAAGATCCGCCGCGTCGAGCTGCGCGCCCGCGAGCGCGAGCTCGCCGAGGTGCGCGCGCGCGCCGCGGGCGAGTTCCGGTTGGAGGACTTTCCCAAGCTGGGGTAGGGGCAGGGCGGCGATTGCGCGGTTTTGAGCGATTTCAAGCGCCTGCAAGCAGGAAAATTTCCGCTTGGGTCAGAAGAGTGGTTTCTCCTAGTTATACATTTTATATCAGTATATTAGAGCGTTCGGCATTCGAGTTCAGAGCGGACCGCGTTCACTTGGAGCCGCCGTCATCGCGAGGAGCGAAGAGGATGATTGCGACTAATAAGCTGCCTGCTCTCGGCGCCGGTCTCCCTCTCCCCGCCTTGGCGGGGAGAGGGTGGGGTGAGGGGCATGGCGAGTTGACGCGCCGCGCAACCGCTCGCCACGCCGCTCGTCCTGGCCTTCTCCCCGCTTTGCGGCGGGAAGGAACGGCGCGATGTCGGGTGGTCGACCCGAATGCAAATCGCTCTAAGATTTCGCCCCTTGCGTGATCGCCGCCAAGATCGTTTCGACCACGCCGTTCAAATTGCGATAGACGTCGTCGTTGACGACGCGCACGACGCGATAGCCGCGGGCGCGCAGGAAGTTCTCCCTTCGTTCGTCGTGACGAAGCTCGTCTTCGGTCGTGTGCGTGGCGCCGTCGACCTCGACGACCAAGCCGATTTCCCGACAAAGAAAATCCGCGAAGTACGGTCCGATCGGCTCCTGCCGAACGAACTTGAGTCCGCTCAGGCCGCGGGCGCGCAGCCGCCGCCACAGCCGCCGCTCCGCCTCCGTCTGCGTCCGACGCAATTGTCGCGCGCGATTGGTCTCATGGATTCGCAGACCGCGCATCGGACAAACCTCGGTTTCTTCCTCCCAGGCCCCTCACCCTGACCCTCTCCCCGCGAGGCGCGGGGAGAGGGGAGCGGCGGCGCGCTCGAGGTTGAGCGCGAGCAGGCGCTGCAGCGCGTCTTCCGTCGCGATGTCCTCCGGCCAGCCGTAGGCGGCGGCGACCGCGCGATCGAGCGCTTCGTGCGCGTCGGCGAGCCAGCGCGGCCGCTGGTTGTAGAGGTTGGTCAGCGTCCGCTCTTTCAGCGTCACCGCCGCCTCGACCGTCTTGGGAAGAATGCGGTCGGGGTAGCGGCGCGGCGCTTCGCCCGGCGCGGCGGTCGGCGTCGCCTCGGGGACGATCTCGACCAGGTCGGGCGGGTCGAGCCAGGCGCGCCGCAGCGCGTCGAGCCGCTTCGCCGCCGCGGCGATGCGGATGGCGCGAGGGTCGGCGGCGTAGTCGGCGGCGGGAAGGTTCGGCGTCAGGTCCGCGGGGAAGGGGAAGGTCTCGAAGGTGGTGGTGGGCGTGTAGCGCGGGCGGTCTTCGAGCGACGTGCCGAGCCGCAGCGACCAGGCCTCGTGGAAGCGCGAGTGGAGGACGCCAAAGGTCGTGTCGTCGTCGCGGGCAATGGCGATGATCTGGCTGTCGCAACATACTTCGAATGGCAACCAAATAAACAAGCGATGCTTGGCGACTCTCGGAGTGCCGATGTAGCGCGCGCCTTCGCTCGCTCCGTCATGCCCGACCTTGTGCCGCGCATCTACGTCTTCGCGTGCGCCGGAAAGACGTGGATGGCCGGGACGAGCCGAGCCATGACGATCATTAAGCAAAGCGAGGGCCGCCCGCAGCGCCGGTCGCGGTTCGACATGCCGCCACCAATGGTCGCGGTAGGTTGCGCGACGATTGCTTTCGCGTTCCGGCCTTACCTTTTCGAGAGCGTGCGAGAACGGCGCTTCGTACAGCGCCGCTTCGCGTTCGCTCATGGTCCAGCCGAAATCGACGATCCACATGCCGCGCGCGCGCCGTGTCAGGTCGAGGCCATTGATCCACGGCGACAGCACGTCGCTGTTGGGGCGTCCGTTAGCGTTGAGCGGTTCGGCGAGTCAGTCGCGCGCGAGGTTTCCCTCGATGTCGAAGGCGCCGCCTTTGGTGTCGCCCATGAATGCGACATGGGCGTTTTCCTGCAACGGCCGCGCCGTCGACAGGTTGGAAATTTCGGCGCTGAGGTCGGCGTAAATCCGATTCGTTGGCGCCGCATCCAGTCGAACGTCACCTTCATCCTTGCTGAAGCACACCAGCGACACTCGCACCGCCGCGCCGTCGATCGTCCACGGTTCGTCGCTCCACGCCTCGAAGATCGCGTTCGTTTTGGCGATTGGCTCCAGCACTTTGCGGTTCGCGCCGCCGCGAATCGAGTTGGTCGCGACCAGGCCGACGCGCTTGGCGCGGCCCGCTTCAAACGCCTGCCACGCCTTGGCGAACCAGTAGCAGACGAGATCGGCCTCGGCGGGAACGCGCCCCTCATAGACGCGAAACAGCGTCTCCACGTTCTCGTCGCCGAGCCCGCGACGCAGCAGCTTGCCGCCCAGGAACGGCGGGTTGCCGATGATGTAGTCCGCCTGCGGCCATTCCGCCTCCTTGAACCCGCCTTTCCCGTCCGGCGCGAGCAGCGCGTCGCGGCATTCGATCGCATCGAGCTTGCGCAGGATCGGGCGGGGGTGGTGGGTGATGGCGTTCTTCACCCGCCATTGGATGTCGCCGATCCAGATGGTCGTGCGCGCGAGCTCCGCGGCGAGCGGATTGATCTCGATCCCGTGCAGGATCTCCGGGCCGACGCGCGGCACGATCATGCCGAGGCCGAGGGTCTCGCATTCGAGGATGGCGCGATATTCGATGTCCTTGACCGCCTGCAGCGCGAGATAGAGGAAGTTGCCGGAGCCGCAGGCGGGATCGAGAATCCGCAGGCGGCAGAGGCGGTCGATGAAGGCGTCGCGCTTCGCTTCCGCCTTGGCGCGCGCGGCGAGAAACTTCTTCTCGCGCGCCGCGCTCGCCGCCTTGCCGCCGCCCGAGCCCTCCAGCGCCGGCGCCATGATCGCCTCGATCTCGGCCAGCGCCGCCTTCCATTCGCGCCGGAGCGGGCGCGCCACCACCGGCTCGACGATCATCATGATCTTGTCGAGGCCAGTGTAGTGGGCGCCGATCTGCGCGCGCTTGTCGGGGTCGAGGAAGCGCTCGAACAGCGTGCCGAAGATGGTCGGGTCGATCAGGCTCCAGTCGAGGCTCGCGACCGCGAACAAGAGGCCGATCTCGACGTGCTCGAGGGCCAGCGGCGGCCGCCCGTCGAACAGGCCGCCGTTGAACTGGGCGATGTCCTCGAGATTGAAGTCGCCGCCGTCCTTCATGTCGGCGAACAATTGCGCCAGCCACTCCTGGCTCTTCTCCGGCTTGCGCGAGGCGGCTTCGAGCAGCTTGCGCCAGACGCCGTGCGGCAAAAGGCCGACGCTGTCGGCGAAGAAGCAGAACACGAGCTGGTTGACGAAATGCGCCACCGCTTCGCGGTCGGGGTTGCGGTGCTGGAGCGAGTCGGAGATGGTCTGGAACTTGTCGGCGGCTTCCTTGGTCAACTTCTCGCGGGTGCGTCCGGTGCGCAGCTTCTCCGGATCGAAGAACGCGGCGTGGAGAATCGCGAGGTTCTTCGGGTCGGCGAGGTCGTCGAGCTCGAACTCGTATGTCGCGGGGACCTCGCTGGTCCAGCGGGTCTCGACGCGGAAAAGGTGGGTGTCGCAGGCGACGTGCAGCGGCGGGTTCTCCAGCGCCGCGGCGTAGCGCGTGAGCTGTTCGAACGCCTTGTCAAGATCGCGCTTCTTCTTCTTGTATTCCCAGGCGAAAAAGCCCTTCTTCCAGACGTCGGCGAAACCGTCGCCGCCGCCGGTCTTGGAGACGCCTTTCTCGAAGGTGAAGCGGTCGCCGGTGGGATCGTCCTCCGCCGGGGTGGGGTGGTCGAGCAGGCGGCAGAGATCGAGAAAATGCTCCTGCGCGGTCGCGCGCTCGGTGAGCGCGACCGGCTTCCACTTGCGGATGAATTCCTGCGGGGTCATGCGGCGCCGGAGAGGGGACGGCCGACCCGGTTAGCACGATTCGTCGCGCGCGCCCAAAGACGGGGGATCGCGCCGAGGCGGGCGCCGGGGCATGCTCGCTTCAGGGCGACATCGCGCTTACGCCGAGCGCGAGCGCCGCTTGGGCAAGTCGTTTGTCGAGCGTCGCGATCGTCGCGCCGTGATCGGCGGCGATGGCAAAGCGGCGACGAGAACGGACGTGTCGAGGCGATAGATCAATAGCGGCTCTCGTCGCGCATGCGCCGAACGAATTCGCCGGCCGGCTCGTCCTGTCTGCGCATGCCCTTCGTCAAATCGCGCAACGCTTTCGCGTCGATCCGCTTGCGCGGCCTTTCCGCCGCGACGAGCTGCGCGACCGGCTTTCCGCGTCGCGTGATCGAAACCGATTCGCCGGCTTGCGCGCGCTGGACGAGCTCGCTGAGGCGGGCTTTCGCTTCCGCCAGGCTGACGGCGCCCATGTTCTGCTCCTGACCAGATTGTTGGTCACCTTTATCGCGGATTGGCTCGTTGGCCGAGCTCTTCGGTCGCCTCGCCCGACGAAAACGGCCCCGCCTTGGTCGAGCGGGGCCGCGAAAAAGCGCTTGCGGGCGCTTGAATTACATCGGCGTCAGCATGCCGTGGCCCTTGGGGGTCTTCATCGACTCGCAGGTCCCCTTGGCGACGTATTTCCAGTGGGCGGGATCGTAGTCGACGGTGGAGGTTCCGGCGCAGGTGGTTCCGGCGCCGGCGGCGCAGTCGTTCTTGCCGGCGAGGGCGACGCCGTAGCACTTGTCGGCGCCCGGCTGCGGCGCGGCGGGGGCCGCCTTGGCGGCGGAGGCAAGCGCCAGCGCGGCGGCGAGCGAACCCGCGAGGGTGGCGGCGACGAAGGCGGTCTTGGCGTTCATGGGCGGGGTCCCTTTCGTTAAGGCAATGATTTTCCTTGAGCTTCGGCGGTGGCCGCGCTCGCCGGCCGAACCGTTCGGCCTTGCACAGCGTCATTCGCCGGAGCGGCGGCGCGGTTACCGGCGGCTAGATCACGAAGTCGTGAAGTCCGCGGCGCGCCTCAGGAAGGGCCGAACAGCGATTTGGCGACGTCGAACACGCCGTTGCTGAGCAGCGGCGCGACGGCGGCGGCCATCGCCATGGCGACGTCGGAAAACTCGAGCGCCAGCCCGTGCGCCCTCTTCCATTCCTCGATGGCTTGGTGCCCCGCGACGAGGTTGGGCGACGGCGGCTCGGGCGCGATCACCGCCGCCACGCCCGTTGCTTCGCAGAGCACCGCCACGATCGGCTCGGACGCCGGCGGCGCGTCGGCCGGGTTCGCCGCCGGGGGACGGGGCGCGGCGTAGGCGTGCGTCTTGCCGGCGAGCTCGATGTCGTAGCTGAGCCCGGCGAAGGCGGGCAGGAACATGCCGACCAGCGTCAGCGAGGCGAGCGCGCCGATCGCATTGAGCGCCGTCTTGCGCAGCGGCTCGATCGGCGAGGCGGCGCGGCCGGCGGCGTTCGCGTCGGGGTTGGCGGCGTCGGGGCTGGCGGCGTCGGGCGCCTTCGCGTCGGCCTTCGCCGCCGCGAGCTCGCTCGCCACGCCGGTCGCGAGGTCGGCGTAGGCCGAAAGCCCGATATTGCTCGCCACCAGCACGAGCGAGCCGAACACGAACAACGTCATCAACGCCTTGAGCTTGTGGCGCAGGACGTAGGTGTCGGCCCAGCGGCCGTCGATGTCTTCGCGCTCGAACCGGAAAGCGAGGATCGCCGCCGCCGCGGCGAGCGCGGCGCTGGCGACGGCGACCATCAGAACGCCCCAGCCGAGCTGCGCGTCGAATCGGGCGGCGGCGTCAGCGGCGTCGGCGAGGCACGGCAGAGCGGCCTCCGGCCTGCCGATATGGGCGAAGTTCTTTAGGCTGCCGAAGAAATAGCGCGCGTAGGGGCCGAACGGCGGCGCCAGCGAAACGTAGGCCGCCCATCCCAGGGCGAAGGTTCCGAGGGCCGCGGCCCCGAGCCACCCGGCGGCCTCGGCAACCCTGTCGAGGTGGATGGAGAGGACCCTCCCGATCGCCCAGACCGCAAATCCGTAGGCGAGCGCGCAGGCGATCGCCAGCGCGAGATGGCTGAGGGCGAAGTGAAGCTCGGCGCCGGCGAGCGCGGTTCTCAGCCGGTCCTTCGCCGCGTCGGAGGCGCAAAACCAAGCGTATGCGGGCGCGTTGGGGCCGAACGGCTTGGCCGCCGGTCCGAGCACCCAGTAGGCGGCGCCGAACGCGCCGAGGAGAACGGCGATCGGCGCGCCGAGCGCGAAGACGCTGTAAGCCGCGGGGAAGCACCGCCCGCGCGTGGCGTCATAGAACGCGCTGACCGTGCTTTCCGGCGGCGCGCCGCCGGGAACCGGCGGTCGGCGTCCCTCGCCCTCGCCGCGGTAGCCGGCGACCTGGATCGGTTCGGGTCCGACGTCCAAAAATCGCATGGGTGCGACCCCGCGCGCCGCGGCCGACGGGACGGGAGCTTGTCAAGTTGGGTCTTTGCCGTCAATAGCAAGGCGCGCCGCGCGCCGGACGCGCGACTCGAAACCTCGCCACCTTGTTCAAGAGTTCTCGCCGATGCGCCTTTCCCGCTATTTCCTGCCCCTCCTCAAGGAAACGCCGAAGGAGGCGGAGATCGTCTCCCACCGCCTGATGCTGCGCGCGGGCATGATCCGCCAGGAGGCGGCGGGCGTCTACGCCTGGCTGCCGCTCGGCCTGCGCGTGCTGCACAAGATCTGCGCGGCGGTGCGCGAGGAGCAGGACCGCGCGGGCGCGATCGAGCTGTTGATGCCGACGCTGCAGTCGGCCGAGCTGTGGCGCGAATCCGGCCGTTACGAGGACTACGGCAAGGAGATGCTGCGCATCCGCGACCGCCACGAGCGCGACATGCTCTACGGGCCGACCAACGAGGAGATGATCACCGAGATCTTCCGCGCCAACATCCGCTCGTACAAGGACCTGCCGCTCAACCTGTACCACATCCAGTGGAAGTTCCGCGACGAGGTCAGGCCGCGCTTCGGGGTCATGCGCTCGCGCGAGTTCCTGATGAAGGACGCCTACTCGTTCGACCTCGACGCGGCGGGCGCGCGCCACGCCTACAACAAGATGTTCGCCGCCTACCTGCGCACCTTCTCGCGCTTCGGCTTGACCGCCATCCCGATGCTCGCCGACAGCGGGCCGATTGGCGGCGACCTCAGCCACGAGTTCATCATCCTCGCCGACACCGGCGAGAGCGAGGTGTTCTGCCACAAGGACTATCTCGGCTTCGCGCCGCCGCCGGAGACGATCGACTTCGACAGCGTCGAAGCGATGCAGGCGGTGTTCGACCGCTGGACCTCGCTCTACGCGGCGACCTCGGAGCGTCACGACGCCGCGGCGTTCGAAAGAATCGCGCCGGAGGCGCGGGTTTCGGCGCGCGGCATCGAGGTCGGCCATATTTTCTACTTCGGGACGAAGTATTCAGCGCCGATGAAGGCGGTGGTCAGCGGCCCCGACGGCAAGGAGCGTCCCGTGCACATGGGTTCCTACGGCATCGGCCCCAGCCGGCTGGCGGCGGCGCTGATCGAGGCCAACCATGACGACGCGGGCATGATCTGGCCTAAGGCCGCCGCGCCCTTCGCCGTCGGCCTGATCAACCTCAAGGTCGGCGACGCCGCCTGCGACGGCGCCTGCGCGCGCCTCTACGCCGAGCTGACGAAACGCGGCGTCGACGTCCTCTACGACGACCGCGAGGAGCGGCCGGGCGCGAAATTCGCCGTCATGGACCTCATCGGCCTGCCCCAACAGGCGATCGTCGGGCCGAAGGGCCTCGCCGAGGGCAAGGTCGAGATCAAGAACCGCCGCACCGGCGAGCGTGAGCTGGTCGGCCTCGACGCGGCGATCGACAAGCTGGGCGGAACGGCGTGAGCGGCGCTTCCCACTCCCTCGCCCCGCGCCAGCGGGGAGAGGGCGGGGGTGAGGGGCTGGTCGCGTTTGATCGCGGGGCGCCCTTGCGTCCCCGCCCCTCATCCCAACCTTCTCCCCGCAAGCGGGGAGAAGGGGAACGGCGAGGTCCGCCATGACCGCCTCCGCGCTCGAAGCCGCCGTCGCGCCGGCGTCGCCGCCGCCGGCGGCGCGGCCGTTCGCGGCCTTCGAGTGGATGATCGCCTTTCGCTACCTGCGGGCGCGGCGCGCGCGCGGGTCGATGTCGGTGACCGCCGGCTTCTCGTTCCTCGGCATCACCCTCGGCGTCGCCGCGCTGATCGTGGTGATGTCGGTGATGAACGGCTTCCGCCACGACCTGATGGACAAGATGATCGGCCTCAACGGCCACATGTTCCTTCAGGGCGTCGACACGCCGCTCACCGACT
>Ga0326727_10004813_pt1 | contig 39695 bp, 33 predicted proteins | sample MB2enrmetagenome_FD_207643 | JGI IMG/M metagenome (GOLD analysis project Ga0326727, IMG submission 207643) | Lab enriched peat soil microbial communities from McLean, Ithaca, NY, United States - MB29MY | ecosystem: Environmental > Terrestrial > Soil > Wetlands > Peat | place: USA: New York...
GCCTTCTGCTTGGAAAGCGGCGACACCTCGAGCGGATAGTCCAGGATGAAGGTGGGCTGGATCAATTGGCTCTCCGCCACATGCTCGAAGAGTTCGGCCAGCGCCGTGCCCGGGGCGGTTGATTCAGGCAACTCCAGAGGCTCGTAGCCCGGGTGCGAGTCGCTGCCGGCCCAGCGGTTGAACTCCTCAACCCACTTGAAGATCGCTTTGGGTTCCGCCAGATCCTCGAGCGAAGGCCCCTTCCCAGCCGCGCTGGGCCAGAACTTGGCCAATGCCTCCTTCATGGTCAACCGGTGGAATTCGGCGAAGGAAATGTGATGCTCGCCGTAATCGAATTCGACCGTCCCCAGGACGGTCTGTGCCACATGCCGCAGCATCCTCTCGGTCAACGCCATCATATCCCGGTAATCGGCGTAAGCCTGATAGAACTCCAGCATCGTAAACTCCGGGTTGTGGTGCGTGGAGATCCCTTCGTTGCGGAAGTTCCGGTTTATTTCGTAGACGCGGTCGAGACCGCCCACGGTTAACCGTTTCAGGTAAAGCTCGGGGGCGATGCGCAGGTAAAGGTTCAAGTCCAAGGTGTTATGGTGAGTAACGAAGGGACGCGCCATGGCGCCGCCGGGCAGCGGTTGCATCATGGGGGTTTCCACCTCGACGTAGCCTTCGCCCTCCATGAACTCCCTCACCGCCCGAATCAACCGCGCCCGACGCTCGAACGTTTTCCTGGATTCCTCATTCACCATCAGGTCCAGATAGCGCTGGCGGTAGCGGATCTCCACGTCCGTAAGGCCGTGCCATTTTTCCGGTAAAGGCAGGAGGGCCTTGGCCAGGAAGTGCAGCTTCTCGGCGTGGATGGTCAGTTCGCCGGTCTTGGTGCGGAAGAGGTAGCCGGCCACGCCCACCAGGTCGCCGATGTCGAGCAGCTTGTAAAGCTCGAAGTCACGCTCTCCCACCGCATCCGAGCGCACGTAGATTTGCAGGCGCTCTCCCCCGCCTGCCAGGTGCGCAAACCCGGCTTTCCCATGCGGCCGGATGGTCATCACCCGCCCCGGCACTCTCACCGAAATCCTCTCGGCGTTTAACTGTTCCGCCGAAAAAGCGGAATAGGCCTTGAGAATCTGCGGGATGGTATGGGTAAGGTCGAAACGGCGCGGATAAAGCTCGAACCCCAATTCGGCGAGTGTCTCGAGCTTTTTGCGTCTTTGGAGTATAAGATCGCGAGGTTCAGTTGTTGACACGTCAGTAACCTGCCTTAAGCCAGTGATTTCGGGTGAAAGCAGCAATTATAGGGTGGCGGTGAAAGGGGTGTCAAGAATTACACCCGTACGGAGGTACCTTGCATTGTCAAGGGCCCATCTCTATACTGGGCGGTATGCGCTGGATTGTGGGAGCCCTGATTCTGACGGTCGTTGGCTATCTGCTCCGACGTTTGCTCTGGAAGGAGTTGCCGAAGCAGCAGACCCCGCCGGGTCTGGCGCCCCTCGGATCGGCTCGCCGGCTAGTCTACGACGGATTTGCGCCGGAAATCGAAGCTCGAATCGCCATGTTGGGAATCTCCCTCAACGACGCTTTCGAAGAGCGCGACGCCGGCCGTTTCGACATCGCCTGGCGGTTGGTCCGGCTCTCTGCCTCGGAATGGTACGGCGTGGAAAAGATCATTACCGGGCTCCTGAATACTCTGACCAAGCACCTGCCCGAGGCCCAGTTTATGGTCACGCCACGCAATATTCACACCCGCCATTTCCTCTCCAAATCCATGGTCGATTACGTGCGCGTGCACGAGATGCTCGAGCAATTCGTTTTCAGCTCGCAACGCCGCTTCCAGCTTCAGTTACGCCTGCTGAATCGCGCCGTGGAAATCGTGACCGACGAATTCCGCCGCACCTTCCGCCAGGCGCAGCAGGTGGGCGACAGCTCTCCGGAAGTCTGGACCGAAATCGATCTTGACTTCCACGACTTCGACCTTATCGCCAAAGAAGCCGTGCTCGCCTTTCGTGCTTTGCTGGCCTCCCTCCCCTCGACCGTCCTTCCCGGACTGGCTCTCGATCTCGAGTCCCTGCTGCGCGGAAAAGTGCGCGCACGTCCGGCGCCTGCCCCCAATGAAGAGGAATTCGCCGCCAAGCAGTCCAACGCACGTCTTACTTAGCAGCCGACGAACCTCCAGAGCGCGGCCCCGCCCCACCTTGCAAGCTAGCAAGTTGGGGAAACTCCGGCGGCCGGGCAAGCCCTGCCCCAGCGATCAGCCTTCGAATATTCGGGACATGCGGATCCAATTCTGATCCACAAGTTTCAGTTGGGTCATCGCTTCGAGCAGCGGAATGGAAGTAATCTCATTCCCCTTCAGGCAAACCATGTGACCCAGCTTGCCCTCTTCGATCAAGTCCACGGCCTTAACTCCGTAGCGCGTGCCCAGCACCCGGTCGAACGCAGTGGGCGAACCGCCGCGCTGGATGTGGCCGAGCACGGTCGAGCGGGTCTCGCAACCGGTCTGCTTTTCAATCAGCTTCGCCAGCCGGTCGCCGATTCCTCCCAGCAGAACGTGGCCGAACGCGTCGAGTTGCTGGTCCTTGGTCACGAGTTCGTCCTGGCCTTTGAGCTGGAAACCCTCCGACGCGCACACAATCGAAAACCTCTTGCCACGCGCCTGGCGCCGCTTGATGGTCCCACAGATATCGTCAAGAGTTCTTGGCTCCTCGGGGATCAAAATGCAGTCCGCCCCGCCCGCCAGGCCGGAGATCATCGCGATCCACCCTGCGTGCCGGCCCATCACCTCAACCACCATCACGCGGTGGTGCGATTCTGCCGTCGTGTGCAGGCGGTCAATGTTCTCCGTCACGATGGAGACCGCCGTGTCGAACCCGAAGGTCTGGTCGGTCCCTTCCACATCGTTGTCGATGGTCTTCGGTACGCCCACCACTTTCACGTTTTCGTTGACGAGCTTGCGCGCCACACCCAGCGTGTCCTCGCCGCCAATGGCAACCAGGAAATCAATCCCCATCGTTTGGAGATTCGCCAGAAGGGTTTTCTTGTCCTCTTCCTTCTTCAACGGATTGGTGCGCGAGGTGCCGAGGATTGTCCCGCCGCGCGGCAGGATGCCGGAAATTGAGGCCAAGGTAAGCGGCTCTGCGTCTGCCTTTAGCATTCCTTTCCACCCGTCTTTCACTCCCAGGATTTTGTATCCAAGCTGCTCGCCGCGACGCACGATCGCCCGGATCACCGCGTTCAGCCCCGGACAGTCGCCCCCTCCCGTAAGTACTCCGATTGTGCCTTTCGAATTAGTTGCCATAGGAACCTTCAACTCCTTTGAATGATTGAATTGGATTTAGTGCCTGCCGGCCCGCCGCCCTGTAAAGAGGCCGCGGCCAAGCCCATGCACCCTGTCATTCTGAGCGAAGCGAAGAATCCCCGCAGTTGTTCTTTCAAGGAACTGCAGAGATCCTTCGTCGTCCCGATCCGATCGGGACTCCTCAGGATGACAGTCGCAAGGGTTTTCCCGCAGCCCGTGGAAGCCACCACCGCGGCAACGAAGCGACCTCTCCAAACCAAGTTTGTCAATTTAGCAAGAAACCACTTGCGAGGCAATCGAATTGCGCTTCCTGCAGTGGTGCAGTTTGATGTAGAGGCGGCTTCACGCCACCATTTGGCGAGGTAAACTCGCCGCTACAAGATCAAACGCCACCACTACTGCGCTTCCCGAGCTGCGGGGTTGACTTCGCTGATCGCAGTCATCCCGTATGGAGGACGATTCCGAATCGGAATCCCACCAGGTGCACGAGTTCTCCCGACTCGGGTGACCATAGGTAGTGCCGGAACTCAAATCGCAGGCCCACGCGGCGTCGCACCCAGTAATTCACTCCCCCGCCATAGTGCATCGCAAAGCCGCCGCCTCGCCCAAACAGCAGAGAGAACCCGCCGTTGACGAAGGGATCGACTTTACGCTCAGAGTACCTGGCGACAAAATGAAAAGCGGGACTTATCGATGCCACGCCGGTGGCGACAGCGTACTGGTTTGTGACCGGCTTGAGAACTCCCATCTCCCCCCCCAGAGCGAAGCGGCCGACGACTCGGCCCTCGCCTCCTCCGGTCACGGAAATGAAGTCCCCGTTCCAGCGTGTGTAGGCGCTCTGCGGCACGACCACCGGCCCCACAACGACGTAGGCATACCCGCCTGGCGCTTGGCCGGCAGCGGGGAAAGAAGCGACCAATATGATCAGCATTCCAAGGACTGCCTTGAGCATCACATCCCCCCTTCAATTCAGGCCATTCTTAGGGCTTTGTCGCGGCGCGGTACACGTCGTGCCAGCGGCCAGTGGGAAGGAGAGCTCCGACGCCGGCGCCTACCGCCCCGAATGCAGGTGGGAGGACAGCCCATCCGATAGCCCGGGCGTCCGAGTCGTTTCTGCTCGTTGAAGCTGCCGTAATGGCGCCCAGCCCCACGCCGACCGCCGTGCCCAAACCCGCGTTTCTCAGGCGATGGCTTTTAACTTTGGTGGAGACCCTCAGGACGCTCTCCCGCGTGAACGTCTGGTCGCCCGTCCCCACGCGAACCACAATGGACTCTTCACTCACGCTCTGGAATTGGGCTCTATAAGTCTTCTTGTCGTTGAGTACAATGCGGATGTCATCGCCGGGCGTCAGGCCCTTGAGGTTGTCCCAATTGGCCTGGGCTGACTTGCCCTGCTGCGCGCACACTGTGGAGATTCCTATGGAACTGAACATCATGACGATCATTCCTATCGTAGACCAAGGTCTGCGTCGATCCATGTTTCACCTCCTGCGGATGTCAGGTTCTTGACTCTCCTCATGCTCGTGGTGTCGGGGGGCCAGGGCCGGAAACCAGGGCCCGTCAACGCCGTCGTCGGGTCAGTTGATAAGCATTCCAGTTCACTACTTCTTGACTCGGTAGAGGGTCCGACTGCCGGGGACTGCTCCTAAGGCGGCTCCACCACCGAACCCGGCCGCGATTGCAGCCACGCAGCCGCCGCAGCCATTACCTTCGTTGCTGCTTATCCCAAGGCCAATAAGGGCTGGTATGAGGGTGATGCCGCCAATAATGCCCGATGCCAATGCCATGTTGCGCGCCCGGTGCGAATTATCGCGGACGCTGACCCGCACAATTTTGGCGCGTGGAACGGATTCCTCGTTCTTGCCGACCTGAAGCGAGAGGGCTTCGTCAGAGACGGAGACGAAGCTCCCGTTGAGCGTCTTCGACGTCGAGTCCACCACCTGGATCTTCTGTCCCGGGTGTAGCTCTTTGAGGTTTTCCCAGTTATTCTGTGCAGATTTGGCCCACCCGAATCCTGGGATCAGAAGCAGAACCAACAGTGTTTCAGTTACTCTCTTCATGACTACCTCCTATTAGCCTGGGCCTTCGTGGTCCCAGGCCTTTGCCCACTGTCTGACACACGAGGAAAAGTTCCGGCACAGGCGCAGGAATTAGCAGACAGTGGAAGGTCTCGCCTGCACGCCGGACACTACGCCATGGGCTCGCTGCAGCATTTCACCGCTGCCTCGGCCCGTGCAGCGCGTGGCACGCATCGTGGCAAAATAACGGGGCTATGGCGCCCGATACACGTCCTCCCATCCGCCTTTGGACAGTCCCGCAGCCAGGCCGCCGCAACCCCCGCCCAAAGCCGCTCCGAGGTACGGCCCGTAACCCTCGAGATAGTGGTTGTACGGGTATTCGTGTCGCGCGCTGTGAGCCATGCCCGCCGCAATTCCCACACCCACACCGCCTCCGGCGGCGCCTCCGATGAGCCCGTTCCGCATGCGGTGAGACTCTCTCTTGGCCGACACGCGCAGAACATCCTGCCGCAAGAAGGTCTGCTCCCCGGCAAAGGTGCGCACGACAATCGCCGCATCGCTGAAGCCCTGAAAGCTGGCCGCATACAACTTCCCGTCATACAACACGACTCGAACGGCGTCGCCTGTTTTCACGTGTTTGAGATTGTTCCACTGGCCTTCGGGTCGCACATCCACACCACGGAGCGACGCCGACATGGCCAAACCTAGAATACCAAGTGCGATCGCTATGAGCCCTGGCCTTTGCATGACTTCCTCCTTTTAAACGTGACTAGCCGCTGACGATGCATCCCCCACGGGAGCCAACGTGGTAAACCGCTACTTCCTGGCCCGGTAGACCGTGCGATTACCGGGGACCGCCCCTAGCACGCTGCCACCCAAGGGGCCGATTGTCAGTGAACGTTCTCGGCAAACCAAACCACAAAAATCGTGACGGCGATCGCGACCCCCGCTAGCACGATGATGGTAATCTTCTCCCCCTTGCTCATGTTGGGGCCCATCTGCTGGGTCTGGCCATAAGCGATCTGCACCGGGGCCGCCTGATGGTCCGGGAGCATGGTGAAGCTCTCGGCACCAAGGGCCACGATATTGCCGTGGTACTCCTTCGCTTCCGACGTCTTCACCATGATGTGGTGGCCTACGCCCAGTTCCGCAACGACCCGCCTTACTTCAACCGCATCCGGCTGGCCCGTTGCCTTATAGGTGTTTTTTGCCAGTTTCGCCACGTCGCCGTAGGGAACCTGTGTGGGTGAACCGGCCTTGGCCGAAGCCAGGAGAAATTCCCCATCTCCGATGGACTGGATGGATCCTTTGTACTTCTTGCCATTGGTAAGTTCGACTTTGACTTTCGCGCCCACTCCGAACTCGGCCAAGTGCTGCTTGGTCAGACCTGGGTTCGGCGATCGAGTGTCAGTGGCCGCCAGTCCCGTGTCGGCCATCGGCAGGTAAACCATGCAGACCACCAGTCCAAGAACTGCATATTTCCGCCATTTGTACATGTTCTCCTCCTTATCAGTCTGCTTAATCTTCACGTCCAAGGTGCCCCAAGGTGAGCGCTAATACCAGCACGCCGCCGAGCACCACGGCGGCGATGATGATTCCCTTACTTCTGGTCATGCTCGACCCCATCTCCTGCACGTCTTGGTAAGCGATCTGGACCGGCTGACTTGTACGGTCGGGCAGAATGGTGAAGCTCTCAGCACCAAGAGCCACGATATTGCCGTGATACTCTTTTGCCCCTGCGGTCTTCACCATTACGTGGTGGCCGACGCCAAGACGTTCTGCCACTCGTTTCATCTTCGCCGCAGCAGGTTGTTCTTTACCCTTGTTCACCTGCTGTGTTGCCAGTTCCGGACTAACCGACTCGGCTTGATTGGTTGCCAAACCCGCATCGGCCAGGCAGAAGTGCAGAATGCAGACAATCAATCCGATAACCGTGGACTTTTTCCAGTTAGCCATGTTCTTCTCCTTGTCCGAACACATTCGCTGAAATGCCGGCGAGTGGCAGCACAATCGGCTCGCCATTCAAGTGCGAGTAATACTGTCTTCCGAGAACTGACCGCGGATTGTGTATCCGCATTGTACTCTCTTATTTCGTCGCTATGGCCGTTGCGGCCCGTTCTTGAATGCGTCTTCTGATCTCAGTCCGAATCGACTGGCCCTGTTCGGACGTGAAGGTGAAGGCCCCCCGAGGAGCGCGCTCGTAGTCCTCGCGCCGCCAACGAGCGCGCATGATTCCAGCAGGGGAATGCCCCCCGGACACCAACAGCAGATGGCCGATCTCGTGCGCCATGGCAGGTCCGAGCACCTCTTCCAGGTGTACTCCGAATTCGGCCGCATCTTCCTGAACGCGCCGCATTGACACGGTTGCCAGGTGTCCCACCGCCAGTCCCATGGTTCGGTTCGAGGAGTCGAAGGCCTGGCCGATCTCCGGCAGTAGCCTTACTCCCAAATGGGTTGGATCTAACAGTGTGGCGCATTGGGAGTCTTCAGGAAGCTTGCAGTTGGTCCAAGCGATCTCTACGCCTGCGGCACGAAAAATATCCTCCGCCGCGCTTTCCGCTTGTGTCACAACCTCGTTCGGAACCTGGGAGTAGTTGTAGACTTGAACGCTGATTGCGGCGTCCCTCCCAGCCTGCTGTTGTGAGCGCTCCCGGATATCGCTTCGAATTGCCTCGGCCTGTTCGCGAGTGAAGGAGAACGTGCCATGAGTTGCAGTGTCGAAGTCCTCGCGACTCCAGCGCGGCCGCATGATGCCGACCTTCGAGTGCCCGGGCTGGCGCAGCAACAGATGTGCCAGTTCGTGTGCTAAGGCCGGTCCGAGGATATCGGAAGGAGCGATGTTCAGCTCGCCTGCTTCATTCGTAACCCAGCGGTACGACACACTGGCGAGGTCTCCAAACGACAGGCCCATCGTTTGCCTTTCGGCCACTCCCTGCGCCACCGCAAAGGCCGGAACGATTCTCGCGGTCAGGTTGAGCAGCCCTTTGTGCGGCACACATTCGGTGGCCAAGTGGATATCCATCGTCGCGGGATTGCAATTTTGCCACGCGGTCTCCACCCCAATCACGTGAAAGATTCGCGCCGCTTCTTCTTCGCCCCGTTCTAGGGTCTGGTTGGAGACCTGGGCGTAATTGTAGACTTGCACCTCGATTCTGGGTTGCTGACCGCTCTCATCCGGCGAGCTCCTCTGGCCCGATGCCCGTCCGCCCGATGCCATCAACTCCACCCCTAAGACCAAACCGATGAGAAGTCCAAAGCCCCGTTGCTTTCCCCGTGCTTTCCCCATGGCGCCACCTCCGCGGTCCGCGTGATGGCGCCAATCTGAGGTGGCCCGGCTACTACCTCAATGCAAAGCGGGTGAAAGTTATCGGGAAACCAAGCGAAGACCTAACCCGTTGGTAAGAAACGGGTTGTGAGACGGAGTTTCACCAAACGGCGGCGCAAAGCCATGGGCCTTTTCGCCCCACCTGGATGCACCCAGGTGGCTTAGGGGTAGGGCTTGCCCTGCCCTCGTCGGCCTACTAACCCTCCGGGGACAGCGAGCCGTCCCCCCTACATTGCGGGTCGCTACCGATGGATTGGGTCGGCGCGGTTTACATTGACTTCAAAGTCACCGCGAAGTTATACTCCGGCCACGGTCCGCAGAAGGAGCAGCAGCCACACGGGTTGTGATGGCGCTCCGAGCGCGTCTCCATCCCTAAGCTGCCTTTCGCCATGGAAACTGGCATTTTCTCTCCACGCTTGGTCCGATTCGGCGTTTTCGAGTTTGATCGGTACACGCTCGAACTCCGCAAGCACGGTTTCAAGATCAAGCTTTCAGGCCAGCCGATCGAGGTGCTCTCGATGCTGCTGGCGCATCCGGGCGAACTGGTCACCCGCGAAGAGCTACAGAGACGGTTATGGCCGCACGACACGGTTGTGGAGTTCGAGCACAGCATCAACGCGGCCGTGAAGACGCTGCGCCGGTGGCTGGACGACTCCGCCGGCGAGCCTCGATACGTCGAAACGCTCGCCCGGCGCGGCTACCGGTTCATCGCGCCGCTCGAGGTAGTGCCGCCGGCGCAAATAGCGTCCCCTGGCGTTGAACCGGCCGGCCCGAACGGCCTCCTGATTCCCGTTGAGCCTTCACCGGAAGCCCCTCTTGAAGAGAGAAACCAGCAAGACGGCGAAGACCTGGTGGGCCAGATCGTCGCGCACTATCGCGTCACCAAACTGCTGGGCCGCGGGGGAATGGGAGTGGTGTATAAAGCGGAAGACCTGAGGCTCGGCCGCCCGGTGGCGCTGAAGTTCCTGCCGGAAGAACTTGGCCAGGACCAGAAAGCCCTGGAGCGCTTCCGGCGCGAAGCGCGTGACGCCTCGGCCCTCAATCATCCCCGTATCTGCACCGTTTACGATTTCGATGAATACAAGGGCCGGCCCTTCATGGTGATGGAGTACCTCGAGGGCAAGACGTTGAAGGAACGCATCACGGCCGGGGCACGCCATGGCGCGCCCGTAGCTGCCAACCTGGTGCTGGAACTGGCCATTCAGGTGGCTGACGCTTTGGAGGCCGCGCATGCGTATGGAATCATCCATCGCGACATCAAGCCGGCGAATATCTTCGTCACCTCTCAGGACCAAGCCAAGATCCTCGACTTCGGGCTGTCGAAAAGAGTGCCGCAATCTTTTGGGGAGGCGCGATTGACGGTTGGTTCGGCGCCGCCAGAGACGCCCCTCACGCGGCGGGACATGGTGCCGGGCTCGTACGAGTACATGTCGCCGGAGCAGGCGCGCGGCGAACCGCTCGACACTCGCACAGACTTGTTCAGCTTTGGCGCTACGCTCTACGAGGTGTGCACGGGACGGCTGCCCTTCTGCGGCGACACGATAGCGGTGGTCTTCGACGCGATTTTGAATAGGGCGCCAGTTCCGGCGCTGCTTTTGAACCCCAACCTGCCGCCCAAGCTGGGCGAAATCATCAATAAGGCGCTCGAGAAAGACCGCGAGTTGCGTTACCAGACCGCTCGCGAGCTGAGGACCGATCTGCAACGCCTGAGGAGCGACACGGACTCGGACCGCAAGGAGGCCCTGACTCCAGCGCTTGAGCAGCCGCCTCCAGTAGCGCAGCCCCACCCTGAAACTAAGGCACGCCGGGGGCGTTGGCCAGGAATTGCTCCCCTCGTCCTCGCGGGCGCCTTCCTTGTGTATCTACTTGCGCGGCCAGAACCCCCACCGAGAGTGACGCGTGTCGTCCAGCTTACAAACGATCATTTGGGGAAAGGCAACATCTTGGCGACGGACGATCGGATGGTTTACTTTTCGGAGCGGTCGCCCTTGGGGACTTGGATGCCGGCCATGGTTTCCGTGAAGGGTGGAGAATCAACCCCAATACATACGTCACTCGAACAGGCGATGATGTTAGACGTCTCTGCCGACGGTTCGGAGCTTTTGGTTCGGGAAACCCACGGGCAGGAGAGAGAGGCGAGAGTCTGGGTCGTTCCAAGCGTCGGCGGATCTGCCCGGCCATTAAACAACCTCATTGCGAAGGAGGCCACATGGTCCCCCGATGGCCAGAAGATCCTTTTCATCCACCACAACGGGTTGTTCGTGGCTCAAGCGGACGGATCAGGCGCGCACAAGCTCTTTGACGCCCCGGGTAACGCCTACTTCATCAGGTGGTCACCCGACGGAAGGCGAATCACACTGAGTGTCGCCGATGGCAAATCCACCATGGTCTGGCAAGCATCAGCCGACGGGACCAATCTTCATCCTGCGTTCCCCGCCTGGAATTTCGTCCTTGCTTCCTGTAGCGGACACTGGACACCTGATGGTAGATACCTGCTTTTTGACTCGTTCCGGGATGGGCCTGACGAGATCTGGGCGATGCGGGAACGAACCGGCCTATTCCGAAAGGGTCGGAGCGCACCTGTGCGACTGACCCAGGGGCCGGCGAACTTCGGCCGCCCCACTCCCAGCCGCGATGGAAAGAGGATCTTTGCGATCGCTTGGGAAGACCAAGGCGAGTTGATGCGCTTCGAGTCGAGAACCAGGCAGTTTCTCCCTTACCTGCCGGGCACCCAAGCCCAAGAGGTAGAGTTCACCCATGACGGCGCCTGGGCAGCGTACCGGGGATTCCCCGAGAAGGCCCTATGGCGAAGCAAAATAGACGGCAGCGACCGGCTTCAACTGACCTTTGCCCCGATGCAAGCCTCCTCTCCTCGTTGGTCCCCCGACGGAAAACAGATCGCCTTCGTGGGTCACATAACCGGCAAGAATTGGCACATCTACCTGGTTTCGGCGCAGGGTGGGCTGGCCGAGCAGCTAACACCTGCTGAGCTGGGTGGATGGGACGTGACGTGGTCACCCGATGGGCGGAAACTCGCATTTCGCAGCGATTACGCGAACGTGACGGACAGTGATGCCCTGTTCTTTATGGATGTGCAGTCCCGGCAGATCTCTAAAGTGCCCGGGTCCGAGCCATTCAATTACCCCCGGTGGTCGCCCGACGGTCGATACATCGCGGCCGTGCCGGATGCTGCATCCGACAAGCTGCTGCTCTTTGACTTGGCGACTCAGAAGTGGAGCGACCTCGCGGGACCTCCTGCATATGGTGCGTGCTGGTCGCACGATGGTAAGTACCTGTACTACACCGGGGGCGGAGCGCAGCCAGATGTCCTCCGAATAAGAATCAGTGACCGGAAGGTAGAGCATGTCGCAGAGCTGAAAGCGCTATACCCGGGCTCCATTGCCTGGTTCGGTCTTGACCCGGATGAGGCCCCGTTAGTTCTGCACAGCACCGGCAGCACAGAGATCTACGCCCTCGACTGGGAAGCTCCGTGAGTCGCACCTTCAGCCATAAAGTCCTCCTCATACCTGCGGCTCGTTGCGGCCGCGCCTCGCACGGGTTCTTCCTTCGCTTTGCGGCCTTTGCATGCTTCGCGCCTTGGCGTGGGACCGGTTAGCGCCTTCCGGCAGCAATTCACAGATTCTTACGCCCCGGTGCGCACTTTTCGCTTGACAATCCCAACAGGCTATGATAGCCTATCCTGGTGGTCGCGAAGCAGACGCTTTGTCGCAAACGTGCGCTTGGTACCGCAGGGGCCAAGCCGAATCGGGCCAACCGCGCCGTTGAAGGAGAACTTGAGTCTGCAAGAAACACGAAAATCGTGGGAACGAAGCTAAGAAGTCATTGAAAACAAAGGAAGTCACATCTTTTTGATGTGCAAAACGAACCGGAAACGAACCGCTTATGAGCGCCAGATGGGCGCTTTGGTCCTAAAAACGGGCCTTTGCGTGCGGGTGCATGTCATGGCTGGTACGAATCGGCAGGTCGGCAAGCTGATCCGTCGCGGGAAGTCCGGGAAAGCGTGCGCGAAATGCAAAACAGTGGGAACGAAGCTAAGAAGTATCTGAAAACAAAGGACATGACTTTTTGAGATGACGCAGATGAAGTGCTTTTTGCATGGTAATGAACGCGAATTGAACGAAGTATCGCCCCCAATCCCCACCTTTCGCACCCACGAAGCGAAAGTTCCCCGTCAAGCGGCCGAGCCGCAGAAGTGACAATATGTCGGCTACACAATCTGCCCATTTCGAGGGGCAAAGACTCTGATGCGCCACCCCTCCGCCCGCCCATCGCTGCTTCTGATCACCGCATCATCACCCGTGACGCAACGCGCCCGGCGCAACCGCGTCCTGAACTTTCAGCAGATCACCATGCCGTACCTGGCCGCCTTTGTGCCTCCGCATTGGACGGTGCGCCATATCGACGAAGTCGTGGAACCGGTCGACCTCAACGCCACGGCAGACCTGGTTGCGATCACTTTCCACACTCCCAGCGCGCCGCACGCCTACGAGATGGCGTCCCGCTTTCGGCAACGCGGAATCACGGTGGCGCTGGGCGGACCGCACGTCACCCTGATGCCCGATGAGGCGCAGTCGCACGCAGATGTGATCTTTGTCGGCGAAGCCGAGGGAGAATGGCCGCAATTCCTGTCGGAGTTCGAATCCGGGCGGCACGGCGCACGCTACTGCTGCCTCGAACCCCCTGCCCTCGATCAAGCTCCGATGTCGAGGCAGGACCTGTTTCATCGTCACGACCATGCGGACGGAGTTCTGTTCGCGACGCGCGGCTGCCCGCATCACTGTGATTTCTGCACGCTGGCTGTGATGTACCAGCGCCAGGTGCGCCACCGTCCTGTCGAAGCTGTGGCGCGCGAGTACGCTTCCTTTCGCGGCAAAGTCATCATCGTATGGGACGACAATATTGCCGCCGACATGCAGTACGCCAAGGCGCTCTTCCGGGCCCTGGCGCCTCACGGGAAATGGTGGAGCAGCCAGGCAAGTATTTACGCGGCCAAAGACGACGAGTTCCTCGAGTTGGCCGCGCGCAGTGGCTGCAAACAACTGTTCATCGGGCTTGAATCCGTTTCGCAGGCGAGCCTCAACGAGGTTTCGAAACCTTTCAATCGCGTTGATGAGTACGCGCGCGCCATCGAGCGGATTCACGCCCACGGCATGTCGGTGCAGGCAGGAATCGTCTTTGGCTTCGATCATGATACTGAGGCGGTTTTTGAGGAGACGGGGGACTTCCTCGAATCGGCAGGCGTGCAGAACGCCACGTTCAACATCCTGACGCCATATCCCGGGACCCCGCTCCATAAACGCCTCGACGCTGAGGGCAGAATCCTCACGCGTGATTGGAGCAAGTACAACGGCCGAACTCACGTTGTGTTCAAACCTCGGCTGATGAGTCCGGAAACGCTGCTCGCCGGCTACCGATCTGCCAACGCACGATTCTACTCGTTGGGGAGCATCGCCAAGCGCTTGTCAAAATCCCCGAGGCAATTGTTTTGGACGTTGCCGCTAAATCTCGCGTACGCCTTCGCCCTTCGCTACAATTATGTGCCACTTCAAGATAGAGGGAAAAATGCTCTACCGAAAAATGCCGAAAACCGGCGACGAACTCTCGATCCTGGGATTCGGCTGCATGCGCCTGCCGGAGAAGGACGGCCGGATTGACGAAGCGCGCGCCGCAAGCCAGATTCGCTACGCCATCGATCACGGCGTGAACTATCTCGACACCGCCTGGCCGTATCACGGGGGTGAAAGCGAGCCGTTTGTGGGCCGCGTGCTGTCCGGCGGCTATCGCGAGCGAGTGAGACTTGCCACCAAGCTGCCCTCCTGGCTGGTGCGCAGCCGGGCCGACCTGGACCGCTTTCTCGACGCGCAACTCAGGAAGCTTGCCACCTCCCGGATTGACTACTACCTGGTCCACTCGCTGGACGGGGCGGGCTGGGATCAAGTGGCGGCGCTGGGAGTCAGGGAGTTTCTCGATGGGGCGCAAGCGGACGGAAGAATCGCGAATGCGGGCTTCTCATTCCACGGGCTGCGCGAGGATTTCAAGCGCATCGTTGACGCCTACCCGTGGGCGTTTTGCCAGATTCAATACAACTATCTTGACCAGGAAAACCAAGCCGGTACCGAAGGCTTGAAGTACGCTGCTACGAAAGGCCTCGGCGTCGTGGTGATGGAGCCTTTACGCGGCGGAGTCCTGGCCGCCTCTCCTCAACCACCTGCCGTCCAGGCCCTCTGGCAGGAGGCCGGGATCCGACGGACGCCCGCAGAGTGGGCCCTGCGATGGGTCTGGAACCAGCCGGAAGCGATCGTGGTTCTCTCCGGAATGAATGATGAGGCGCAGGTGCATGAGAACCTCGAGATTGCCGCAGACGCGCGGCCAGGCTCACTGACTGAAGCTGAGCTCGGACTCATCGACAGGGTGGCCAGGAAATATCGCGAGATCATGAAGGTGGCGTGCACTGGCTGCGGCTATTGCCAACCCTGCCCCTCAGGCGTCAACATCCCCGAGTGCTTCTCGCTGTTCAATTCTTACCACACCTTCGGCCAGACGCGCATGGCCCCTTTTCTTTACGTGCTCCGCATGGGCGGCATCATCCGTGGTTCGTCCTCTTATGCGTCGCTCTGCTCGCATTGCAGGGACTGTGTCCAGAAGTGCCCCCAGGACCTGGATGTTCCCACATTGCTGGAACAAGTTGTGAGCCAGTTCGAGGGTGAAGGGTTGAAAGAGCGTGAGGCCATGGCCCGCAGCCTTTTCACCAGTTGAATCCCCAAGACCTCGATTTGCGCGAATGCGAGTCGGCAGCTACTTCTGCTTGTTTTCCGCCAGCCCCTTTGCAGTCTCAAGCGCATCGGTAGCCGCTACTTTCACATCCGGTTCCACACCCGTGCCTTCCCAGTCGGCGTTTGAGAAAGGATTGATCGCCCGTGTTTCAAGAATCCCCATTCCGAAGTGATCGTCGATGCGATGCCAGACCCCAGCATGTGCGCCGCCGCCTGTCGTCTCGCCCACCAGCGTGGCGCGTTTCAGCATCTTCAGGTTGAAGCAGAACTGCTCGGCGCCGGAAAAGGTCCTCCGGGAGGTCAATAGATACGCCGGCTTGTCTGTAAGCCTGTTTCCCGAAACAGGCTGAGTCCATGATTTACGGCTCGTGTTTTCCCTGGGATTATACATATATTCGGGATGGTCAAAAAGGTAAGCGGCCATAAACATGACCATCGCGGGCTCACCGCCCCGGTTGTCGCGCAGATCATAGATGATGGCATCGACATGGTTCAAAGTGGCCATCGCGGCCTTTGCCGTTGGAAGGCAAACGGAAGGGTCAGGGAATGCGTTTAACTTGATGTAGCCGATATTGTGCGGAAGGACCTCGACCTTTTCGAACGTGCATTTCTCCAGTTTCATCGCCCTGCGATAACGCTCCTGATCGTCAGGCGATAGTCCCTGCGGGAGGTGAGGCAACGGTGTCGGGCTATAGACCACCTCCAGATGCATGTCGTGGCTGATCTCCCTGATCTGCCTGGTCAAAAGATCGGCAAGAGCCGTGCCATCGGTCACCGTCTCGTAAACACCCTTTTTGCTGTTTGCGAGCAGCGCGTCCGCCATCTTAAGCGCGGCACTTCGGTCGAAATAGTGCTGCTTGAGGTTCGCGCACGCGGCGTCAATCACCCACTGCCGCTCCGCGGCATCCAGCGTTACGTCTTCGGCCCGCGCCGGAGTCAGCGTGCAAGTTAAGAACGCGATCGCAACGAGTGTCGCCCGCAAGTGTTACCCCCGAGTGGTGCAGCGTGGGAATGCGGCAGCTTACCTTTTTTACGCGAACGGCTCAATCATGACCTCGTCCACGTAGCACCATCCCCAGTTCTCGCCTCTTTCGTTGGAGCGCATAATGGGGTGCCGGGTCTTGCGGAAGTGCTTCGTCGCGTGTTTGTTCTTGGACGAATCGCAACACCCCACGTGACCGCACTCCACGCAAAGGCGCAGATGGACCCACGTGTCACCGGTTTTTATGCAGTCTTCACACACGTGCTTGTCGGTGGTCGTGATTTTGATCTGATCGAAATGCGTACATTCCGCCGCCATGAAGTCCTCCTGAGCCGAGAGTTGAGAGTCGAAGGTCGAGAGTGGAAAGGCCTTTCATTCCGGGCCGCGATCCCCCGCTGATGCCGCGTCGAACATCCAATGGACTGCAGGGATTCTTCGCTGCGCTCAGAATGACAACTTGCAACTCTTGACTTTCCACTCTCGACTCTTGACTATCGACTGCCCTTCACGCCTCCGCCAGGGCGCGGTGAACCAGACTTACGGCGATCGCGCCTTCGCCCACGGCAGAGGCCACGCGTTTTACACTTCCCGAGCGCACATCGCCAACCGCAAATACTCTTGGAAGGCTGGTTTCCAGCATCAGTGGGGCGCGGGCGAGAGGCCAAGAAGACGGCGGAGCGATTTCACCCGGCAATTCCAGGTCGCGGCCTGTGAGGATGAAGCCCTTGTTGTCCATGGCCAGGCACCCCTTCAGCCACTCGGTTCGCGGCGAAGCCCCGGTCATGATAAAAACGTGCCGGATGTCGTGCGTAGAGCTGACACCTGTTGCCTTGTCGGTCCATGTCACGCGCTCGAGCTGGTGGTTGCCCTCCATGCCGACGATTTCGGTATTGTAGTGGAGGTCGATGGCCGGGTTTTCGGCGATGCGCTGGATCAGGTAACGGGACATCGACTCTGCCAGTCCTCCGGAGCGGACTAGCATGTGGACCTTGTGGGCGGTTTGTGAGAGGAAGACGGCCGCTTGTCCCGCGGAATTCCCTCCGCCAACCACAACAACATTTTCCTTCTCGCACAGTTGTGCCTCGATGTGAGTTGCGCCGTAGTAGACGCCCTGACCCTCGAATTGCGACAGATTGGAAATGGCCGGCTTTTTGTACTGAGCCCCGGTGGAGATGACAACTGCCCGCGCGCGCAACACGCTCCCATCATCGAGGACGATCTCGTAGAGCGGTTTCTTGCAGTCCAGGCGAACGACAGTGCGTGCCACCAGCATCTGAGCGCCAAACTTCTGGGCTTGAGTAATCGCTCGCGCGGCCAACTCCATCCCTGACACTCCGGTGGGGAAGCCAAGATAATTCTCGATCTTTGAGCTGGAGCCAGCCTGACCTCCGGGAGATTCGGTCTCGATGACAAGAACGTCCAGGCCCTCCGAGGCACCGTAAACAGCCGCGGCCAGGCCGGCGGGGCCCGCACCCACGATGGCCAGGTCCAGCACTCGCTGGTCGTCGATGTTCGCGTTGAATCCCAGGCACTCGGCAAGCTTCTGAGTGCTAGGATTGCGCAGGACCGTGCGGCCGTCGCAAACCAGGACTGGAATCTCGTCCAACTTCACTTCGAATCGGTCCAGCAGTTGTTGCGAGGCGCTGTCCGTGTCGAGATCGACGTAGGTGTAGGGATATCCGTTCCTGCTCAGGAACTCGCGCAGCCGCAACGTGCCCGCAGAGTGGCGCGATCCCATCAGAATCACGTTGCCGTAGCCGCGAGAGATAAGAGCGAGGCGGCGCAAGATGAAAGCCCGCATCAGCACCTCGCTCAACTCGGCATCTTTGGCGATAATCGACCGCAGGCCCTCGCCGCTGATCTCGAGAAACTCACCGGGTGCCGTCACGCGACCTCGCACCAGGCACCGCTGCCCCGAGATCATGGTCATCTCGCCGGTGAACTCTCCCGGACCATGTTTGACGATCTCTCGCTCGCCGGAGAGACTCGGCTGCACAATCTCCATGCTTCCCGAAAGCAGGACAAAGAAGGGCATTTGAGTGTCGCCAGGCTCGAACAGGATCTCGCCCGGCTTGACTTCACGCACCCTGCCGTGGGGACGAGTGCGGCTGATCTGAACCGCAGTCAGAGTTGGGAAAGCCTGCGTACGAGCATCGAGTGCGCTGGGTATAGGCGCTGAAGACATGCTCACCTCCTTGGCTTTTCAAACGCGCCCCAAGACATCAGGCAGGCTGCGCAAAATTGCCCGGACTCTTCTCCGTCGCCCGAAATTGCGGTCCGCGCTCTTTGCTCGCCTGGGCCAATGCACGACGCACTCCCTCCGCATCGAAGTCCGCCGCGTAAACTGGTGTGGCCGGCTGCTGGCGCCATGATTCGTCGAGGCCTCCGGCATCGACAGGGTCAAATCCCAACTCGTTCACAAGCCCCATCACGATTTCCTTGGCCCGCGCGTCGTCGCCGGCGACTGGCAAAGCAATCCGGCCGGGGCTGCCGGTCGGGCGTCCCAGTTCCAGCAAGTGCTGCGCATAGATGTTGTTAAACGCCTTGACCACAGGACGTCCGAGCTGATTCGCCACCCATCGGCTTTCAGTCATTCCCGCTTCAACATCGGCAATCCGCCCATCGCGTTGCCTCGGATAGTAATTCCCTGTATCGATGATCACTACATCCTTCGGTACCCCAGCGAATAAGTCCTTGGGAAGGCCCGGAATCTTCCCTTCCGGGATGGTCACCACAACCACCTCACCGGCCCGCGCTGCTTCTCGCACCTCAACAGCTTTCGCCCCGGTTTCCTTGGCGAGAGCCGCGAGCGACGCAGGCCCGCGCGAGTTGGCCACGTATACTTCGTGCCCTAACTGGGTCAAACGGCGAGTCAGAGTCCCCCCGATTTGTCCGGCGCCAATAATGCCGATCTTCATGCCATCCTCCCTCTTGTCGTATGCCCTGAATCGTGGCTCGTGGAGCCACTGTTTAATAAGATGTGCCAGCCCCTCGGTTCGTTGCGCCTCTCTCGCACATGCGTAGTGTCTCAGTTTAAATTGGTAGCGGTGAGTTTACCTCGCCAAGTGGAGGCGTAAAGCCGCCTCTACTTCTACCAAAGAGGCGTGGCGCTTGAAGTGGCTGGAAAGCCCGTGCTGGGCTTGCGCGAAGGATCCCAATACAATTAGGGGACTAACATGGACACCAAAACCGCAGCCCGTGAGCGCTTCGAGTCCGTCCAAGATCGCTAGATTGAGCTCAGGGGAGGGACGGCCAAGAGGGCCGCCCCTGCCATGACGTTTCGCTACCTGCCATAAACCAAAACACGAAACGTGCCCGGAACGGCCGCACGGCGAGGACCGCGCTGGCCTGACCCGGAGGAAGAAGGCTGACTGAAATCCGCCGTGTCCAGAAACACGTTGTGCGTTTTGGTGTCAAGCCCCATGGTCTTGGCGCCATACTCTGTCTTGACCGTCTCGACCTCACTGAACGCGTCCGGCGAATCCTCGTGGAAGATATGGAGCATGCCCTCTCGCGTTGAGGCGAAGATCAGGCCGGTTTCAGGGTCATAGGCGGCAGCATCTACTCCTCCGGAGATCGGAAACGACTTCACGACCTTTCCGCTGTCGGCGTCCATCACGACAAGCATCTGGGGGTCGCGGCCGGCGCTGAACAGACGCCGGTGCTCCGTGTCCATGGCGAGGGCCGTGGGGCCACCGGCCGGGGCAACCGGCCAGCGCGATTTGATTGTGAGTGCCTGGGAATCGAGGACGGCGATTTCGTTCTTGCTTTCCAGGTTGATGTAAATGGTCCCTTTGCCATCGGCGACAGCAAACTCAGGAGAGCCACCGAGCTGAACGGTTCCCACCACGCTCCCGCTTTTTGCGTCGATCGCCGTCAGACTGTTTGGGTCGCCTTCCATCACAAAAACGCGTTTGGAGGCCGGGTCGTAAACCACACAGTCAGCGTCGTCGGCCGCTTTGGCCTCGCCGATCACTTTCAGGGTCTGCAAATCGAATATGATCACTTTCCCCTGCGCACCGTCACTGATAAAACCCCTGCCGAATTCGTGGGCCAGAGCTACTCCGTGGTCCTGCTTTAAGCCGGTGATATTGCCGATAAGAGTTCCGGAATCAGCGTCGATCACCTTGACTTCCGTGCCGTGCGACAAGTAAACCCGGCGCGCGCCGGAGTCCACAGTGATGTAGTCAAAGTACTCCCGGGTACTTCCTTGCGCCGCCCCGAATGAGTATTTCTTGAGCAAGTGATAACCCCCGGTTGACGCAACCGCGACCGTAACGGCGCCGAGAAAAAGAACCACCGCAACGAACCTGGAACGGGTGAAAAAGAAACGTGCATTCATGGGCATCCCCCTTTTGCGACGTGTGCCTTGCTTCCACTTATCAGCACATCCCCTGCTGGGTTCTCAATTATAATCTTAATCGGACCTCCAAGGTCCACTGCCGCAGGGCGGCGCCTGGAATTGTTAAGGAGCGATAGGGCATGGATGGTAAGAGGCAATTGCAAAGAGTCCGCAGAATCTGCCTGGCGCTGCCGGGCGCAACCGAGAAGCTTTCGCACGGTGAACCAACGTTCTTCGTCAAGAAACGCGTCTTCGCGATGTTCTCCAGCAATCACCATCACGACGGCCACATCGCGGTGTTGATACCCGCCCAGCCAGGAGAACAAGCGGCTCTCATTGCAGGCAGCCCGGCGATCTACTACAGACCGCCGTACGTTGGCATCAAAGGCTGGGTCGGAATCGAGCTTGAACAAATCGGCGACGATGAACTCGGAGCTCATCTCACAGAGGCTTGGCAGCTAATCAGCAAGCCGCGGAAGTGATCGGCCGGCAATTCCAGTTTATTACGCTCCGTCCCACGGACACTGGTCTGCGGGTCGTCGGGATGGCAGGCGCGGCGGGACCTTCCGCAACCTGCCAGGCACGCGTCACTCGCCACTGCCTTCACGCGGCCGACGCGACTGCGGACTTTCCGCGGCGGCTCAAGGCTGCGACGATGGTGCCGAGGATCGAGCCAAACACCACGGTCCAACCAATCCACAGCGTCATCTGAGGCAAGACCGCGAGGTAGATGAATTTCGCGCCAAGAGATAGGTCCGGGAAGTTGGGCGGCGCCACGTCGTAATGTGTTCCCCAGCCCTTCCCGCCATTGCCGAGCATCGCCACCAACATCACGATCACAACAGGAATTCGGGCCGCGAAGGCGTAGGCCAAGAGAGTGTTCCCCAGAGCCTTCCAGCCGATGCCGGGAATAAACGCTGCAACCAGCATCAGCAACAGTCCAAGCAGGGCGATGATTTGATGATGGCCGAAGTTCTTCTCCGACGTCACGCCGCCCACAAAAAGCAGCGCGAGTCCAAGGAAGGCGAATCCAATAGCCTTCCCTGCACTCGATGGGCCATCGCCGCTTCCGGACAGCTTCAGAGCGAAGTAAGGACCAAAAATGATCGGCAGCCAGGAGATGCCGACGATGGCGCCTCCGCCGCCCGCCGCCGCGCTAAACCACGGCCTGGGCCAGTGTTCGAGTTCGCCTACCAGGCGCAGGACGGTAATGCCCAGAGTGATCAAAGCCGGTATCGTAATCAGACCGGCGATGGACGTTGGCCTTGTCTCTTCCATGCGAAACTCCTTTCGCTCTCCAAAGTGGACGGTCTTGTGACTCTGAGATTTCCGATCGACAGCGATTAGCTACAATTGCCGACCTGCATTTCTCGTCTGTGAATAACAAAGACAACACACCGGCCTTGAAGAGCAGGTCCGCGCTGCCCTTGTTCTTAGGCCGCGGCCGGAGCCGCTTGCTTTCCTCGACGTGTGATGGCTTGGGCGATGGTCCCCAGGATTGCGCCTGCTACTACCGTCCAGGCAATCCAAGCCCCAAGCTGGGGAAAGACGGCGGTGTAGAAGAATGTCGACGCAAACGACGGAAAAGTGAAATTAGGAGCAGGCGCGTCGTAGTGCGTTCCCCAGTTCCCGCGCATAGCGAAGAACATGATAACGAGCACTGGAATACGTGCTGCGAAAGCATAAGCCAGTAGGGTGTTCCCCAACGAACGCCAACCCATTCCGGGAACAAACGCCGCGAGCAGCGTCACAATGTAACCGATCACGGTCCAATACCGGTGGTGCGTGACCACTACTCCGATCAGGAGCCCGCCGATGACCATCACTGCCAACCCCGCGAATGCCAGTCCGATGGCTTTCCCGGCACTTGAGGGCCCATCGCCCGCTCCTGCCAGCTTCAAGGCAAAATAGGGACCAAAAATGAGTGGCAGCCAGGAGATGCCAATAATGGCTCCTCCTCCACCCGCTGCGGTGTTGAACCAGGGTTTCGGCCAGTGTTGGAGTTCACCCACCAGGCGCAGGATGGTAATACCCAAAGTAATCAACGCCGGGATCGCGATCAGACTGGTGATCGACAAGGGTTTTGTCTCTTCCATTCGATCCTCCTGTGCTTTTCGTTTGTAAGCTGATCTCTATATCCTAGCGTAACTAGCCGCCCTTTGCACGGGATGTCGAGGTCCCTGAATCCAGCACCGTTATCGTTCACTCCCGTCCGGCGGCTTTGAGCCTTCCCATGTAACCCGCGGCAGGATGATGTCCCGCTTAACGCGCGCGGCATGGTCCTGGACCCGCTTGACCATGCTTTGCACAAGCTCGTCGGACAGCAAGCGGGGCTGCAATCCCAGGTCGCTCAACTTTCTGTGAATGGGATTGTAGTAGTGCTGCTCCGCTTCCACGCGGGGGTTCTTCAGATGGTTTATCTCCACCTTGAAACCGAGCTTCTCTGACTGCGCCTTCACCATTTCCGCCAATTGCAGGACGTTGAATGTCTCCGTGAACTGGTTGAAGACCCGATATTCGCCGGCTTGCGGCGGATTCACTAGCGCGAGCTCGACACACTGCAAAGTATCGCGGATGTTCAGGAAGCCGCGCGTCTGCCCGCCCCGCCCGTAAACCGTGAGCGGAATTCCTGCGACCGCCTGGACGCAGAAGCGGTTGAGTGCAGTGCCGAACACCTCATCGTAGTGGAAACTCGTGGCCAAGCGATCGTCCAAGAGAGTCTCGTCCGTTTCGATGCCGTAGACTACTCCCTGGTTAAGATCGGTGGAACGCAACTTCCACACTCGGCAGGCAAACAGGATGTTGTGGCTGTCGTGGACCTTGGTGAGGTGGTAGAAAGAGCCGGGCTGCTTCGGGAACGGAAGAACGTCCTTACGGCCCTTGTATTCAATTTCGATGAAGCCTTCCTCGATATCGATGTTGGGCGTACCGTATTCGCCCATCGTCCCCAGCTTCACAAGGTGTGCGGCGGGGCAGCGCTCGCGCATCGCCCAGAGTACGTTGAGTGTGCCCGCCAAGTTGTTCATTTGAGTAAAAACGGCGCGGCTGTGGTCAATCATCGAGTAGGGCGCGGAGGGCTGCTCGCCGTAATGGACTATGGCCTCCGGCTTAAACGCCTCGAAGGCTTGCAATACGAGTTCATAGTTCCGCAAGTCGCCCACGAACAGCTCGATCTTCTGCCCCGTCACTTCGTGCCACGCCTTCACACGGTCGTGCAGCGTGCGGATGGGCATCAAGGGTTCGACGTTCAGTTCCATTTCCCAGCGACGCTTGGCGAAATTGTCAATGACCCCCACCACGTGACCGTGGGTTGATAAATACATAGCGGTCGGCCAACCCAAGTAACCGTCGCCACCAAGTACAAGGATTCTCATATTTTGAAATAGCCCTCTAATTCATCCGATGTTTGAACGCGCCGCAGGCGCCAGGCGCTAAAGTCCCGGGCTTTCGTAAGTAAGATGAACGGCGCAGACTTCGGAGTTGCTAGCTGCGATGCTGACACCTGGCGCCTCAAATCCGGCCCCCGAACGGGCGCAAACTCCTGAAACCTTTCAGTGTACACATAACGCCCAAGCCGCGTAACAGGCAAATAATGTGCTAGACTTACAGCGGGGCGCCTGATCGCGAGCGGCACGGGATTCCCCGCGTGCTCCGGTCATCTCAAGATCTTACATGGAAACCGCCGCACGGGCACTTCAACTCGGGGAGGAACGCGCCAGGATGGCTACATATCTGGTCACCGGAGGTGCAGGCTTCATCGGCTCGCACATGGTTGAGGAGCTCGTACGTCGCGGCGAAACCGTTCGAGTGCTGGACAACCTTGCGACCGGCAAGGCTGCTAATCTGGCGCGAATTGCCGGCCGCATTGATTTTCAAGTGGCGGACATCCGTGACTTGGGAGCTATTTCACCGCATTTCACGGACGCGCAGTACGCCATTCATCTCGCTGCGCTCCCCTCCGTGGCACGCTCGGTTGACGATCCGCTGACGGCCAACGAAGTCAACCTCACCGGAACCTTGAACGTCTTGCTGGCCGCGCGCGACGCGGGCGTCAAACGCCTGGTGTTTGCTGCTTCCGCCGCAGCCTACGGCGACAATCCGACGATGCCTCGCGTCGAGACTTTGACCCCTGACCCGCTCTCTCCTTACGCGCTCGCCAAGGTGGCCGGAGAATACTACTGCCGGGTGTTCACGACGATTTACGGCCTGGAAACTGTAGCCCTCCGCTTCTTCAATATCTTCGGCCCGCGGCAGAATCCCGACTCACCCTACACGGGCGTTCTTTCCAAGTTCGTACCTGCGTATGAACGGGGAAACACCCCGGTGATCTTCGGCGACGGCGAACAATCGCGTGATTTCACCTACGTGGATAACGTCGTTGACGCAACGCTCCGAGCTTGCACGGCTCCGGCGGCCGCTGGCAAGGTCATCAACGTCGGCGTGGGCCGCAGCTACACACTCAATCAGACGATCGCCATCCTCAATCACATCTTCGGACAGAACGTAGAACCACGCTATGGGCCCCCGCGCCAAGGCGATGCCCGCCATTCTTTGGCAGATATTTCGCTGGCCCGCCAGGTGCTCGGATACGAACCCCTGGTTGGCTTCGAGGAAGGCCTGCGGCGGACGGTTGAGTGGTTCCGGGCCGAGGGAGCGATTGGTTGATAGCCAATGATGAAGATGGAAGTTATCCGCAAAGGTGTTTCAGCGAAGCATGCAAAACTCGCACTCTTCGACTTTGATGGCACGCTCTCCCTGGTTCGCGCCGGCTGGATGAATGTCATGGTCCCCATGATGGTCGAAATCCTGGCGGAACTGAAGACCGGAGAGAAGAAAGACGATTTGCGGGCGCTGGTGGATGAATCTGTGGCCCAGCTCACTGGGGAACAGACGATTTACCAGATGATCGAATTGGCTCGTCAAGTGAAAGAAAGGGGTGGCAAACCCCTGGCCCCGCTGGAGTACAAGCGCCTGTATCACGACCGCTTGATGGAGAAGATCGCCGGCCGCAGAGAGGCGTTGCGCCAAGGCAAAGCCGCCCCGGACCAATACCTCGTTCCTGGCGCCCGTGCGGCGCTGGAGGATTTGCGCGCCCGCGGCTTGAAGCTTTATTGCGCGAGCGGGACCGACGAGTCCTACACCCTCGAGGAGGCTCGACTGCTGGGCATTGAGCGATATTTTGAAGGCCGGATCTTTGGCGCCCGCGACGACTACCAGAGTTTTTCCAAAGAGATTCTGATCCGTGAGATGCTTTCTTCGCTGGAGGGCAACGGAAAAACGCTGATTGGGTTCGGCGACGGGTATGTTGAAATCAAGAACGTCAAAGAGGCGGGCGGCGTCGCCATCGGCGTGGCCACGGATGAGCCTGATTGCGTGCTCGTGGACCAGTGGAAGAGAGAGCGCCTGATCAAAGTGGGCGCGGACTTCGTCATCCCGAATTTTCTTTGCTGGAATGATCTTACCGGCGCTCTATTTCCAGAACATTAGCTGCCGCGTTTTCCGGTCATAGCAGTCCATGAACTCAAAATACCAAACTTTCGACCGTTCACGACTTTTGATCAAGCCTTTGGGCGAGCGCGTCCATGACATGAACCTTGATTATCTTCTGCCGCTCCAGGGCCCGGCCCCACAATTCTCGCACCCCCAGCTCATCGAGGTGGCGAGAAGAATCGCCGCGGCAAAGACAAAGGGCGCCGCGCGCATTCTCATGATGGGCGCGCATGTCATCAAATCCGGCGCAAGCCGTCACATCATCGACCTGTTGGAACGAGGCTATTTAACCCACATCGCCATGAATGGTGCAGGCGCCATTCACGATTATGAGTTGGCCCGAGCCGGCGCTACCACAGAGAGCGTGGCGCGCTATATTCGCAGTGGTCAGTTCGGGTTGTGGCGCGAAACGGGAGAACTCAATGACGTAATTCGCGAAGCCGCGGCACTCTCGCTGGGCCTGGGCGAAAATGTAGGAAGGCGGATCGAGTGCAGCAATTTTCCCCACAAAGACATAAGCATCTTCGCCACCGCTTACCGGCTGTCGATTCCGGCCACCGTGCACGTGGGCATCGGATATGACATCATCCATGAGCATCCCAACTGCGATGGCGGCGCTCTGGGTTCGGCCAGCTACCGTGACTTCCTGATTTTCACACATTCTGTCGAAAGCCTGGAAAACGGGTTCATGCTTGATTTCGGCTCCGCGATCATGGCGCCCGAAGTCTATCTGAAAGCTCTAGCCATGGCTCGCAACGTGGCTCATCAGCAAGGACAGACTATCAGGAATTTCACCACGGCAGTTTTTGACTTGGTCCCCATTCAGGGCGACGTCCACCACGAACTCCCGAAGACCGACCCGGGATACTATTTCCGGCCCCACAAGACAATCCTGGTCCGGACAGTGGCCGATGGGGGCGAGAGCTTTTACCTTTGCGGCGATCACCGGGCGACCGTTCCGGCCCTGCGGCGCGCCCTCCTGGAGCTAACATGACCATAGCGGAAACGCTGGACGCATTCAAGAAACTCAAGGCATTAGTGGTGGGCGACATCTGCCTAGACCGCTGGTGCACGTACGATCCGGCCACGTCGGAACCATCCCGTGAAACCGGGATCCCTCGGCTGGGTATTGTCTCCACCGAGGTCACCCCGGGCGGGGGCGGTACGGTGGCTAATAACCTGGCCTCCTTAGGCGCCGGGATCGTAGCCGTTTTGGGAATTCGCGGCGACGATGGGTTTGGATTCGAGTTGGTCCGCGCCTTGAACCAACGTGGGGTCATCGCGAATCTGATGGTTGAAATGCCCGGCTGGCAGACCTTCACCTACACCAAGCTGATCAACGGTCAAACCGGCATTGAAGACCAACCTCGAGTGGATTCCATCTCCACCAAGCCGCTTCCTCCCGAGGCGGAGACGCGGCTCATCGGGAACCTCATTCCAGTGGTTGAGGCCTTCGATGTAGTCCTGGTGGCCGATCAGGCCGAAACCGCTGCCGGCGGCGTCGTGACGCCGCTGATAAGCCAGACAATCAGCGAGCTTGCGGCTAAGTACCCGAACAAGGTGTTTCTGGTCGATTCCCGCAAACGCGTGCATCTCTTCCGGGGAGTGATGGTCAAGCCGAATCGCATGGAAGCGGAAGTCGCTTGCCAGCAACTCTTCGGGCATGTCGATTTCAGGCGGCTGCGCGAACATCTTCGAGCCCGGGCGGTGATAGTGACGCACGGGCCACAGGGCGCCCTGGTGGTCGAAGAAGGTAAGGAGACTTGGGCCAAAGCACGGCCCGTGGAGAAACCGGTGGACATTTGCGGTGCCGGCGACGGCTTTGCTGCCGGCGCGGCGCTCACCATGGCGGTGACTGGCGACCCCGTCGCCGCAGCCTCGTTCGGCGATCTGGTCGCCTCCATCACCGTCATGAAGAAGGGTACGGGCACAGCCTCGCCTGCGGAGGTCATGGAGGCTGCGAGGCGGGGCCTGTGACCACGAAGCCCCTTGCGCTTGACACTACGCGCTATCCTGTTACTCTTTTAAAATGAAGAGTATTAACGCCATGAAGACGTACACCTTCAAAGTCGTAGTGGAACCGGACGAGGATCGCTGGCACGCCTACTGCCCGGCCTTGGGACAATATGGTGCCGCAACATGGGGCAATACCCATGACGAGGCACTCAAGCATATCCAAGAGGTAGTCCAAATGGTCATCGAGGAACTAGCTGAGGATGGCATTCCGATTCCCGAGGGGCCTAGGAGTGACGTCCAGGTGTTTCAAGACACCAGAGTTGCCGTGACTGTCTAGGAGAGATGCCCATTGAATACCACACTCTCCGGTCAGTCACAGCCCGAGAGATAATCAGCGCACTCTTACGTGACGGTTTTTTGTTTCGCCGGCAGGTCGGTAGCCATCAGCGCTACCAGCATCCTGACGGACGGAGAGTGACGGTATCATTTCACAAGTCCTCAGATACCTTCCCCTCAAAGACTCTGAGAACAATTATTGAACTCCAGGCGCGATGGACAGAGCAGGATCTCAAGCGACTAAGGCTCATCGCCAGGCCGCAGTGATTACCTATACCTGGCGCAACTCGTCCTCACTGAGTCCGAAATAGTGTCCCACCTCATGCAGCAGCGTGGCGCGAATCTGACGACGCACCTCGGCCTCGTTGCGACATATCGCCTCGATGTTTCGTTGGTATAGAAAAATCCGATCCGGCGGACTGGAAGAGAACACGCTCTTCTCCGTGCGCGGGATGCCATGAAACAGCCCCAGCAGCAGCCCTCTGCGTTTCGGCTCCTCCGGCGGTAAGTCTTCCACGATGATCGCCACGTTCTCCAGTTTTTCGCGGAACGTTTCCGGCAGGTCGTCGACGGCTTGCGCAACCAGCTCCTCGAATCTCGTTTGCTCCATCCTGTGCCACCTGCACCTTGATTTCGTGGGCGCAAAAGTCTTTTAGCAGCGGCCCGCGCGGCCATCCCCAGGCAACGACCTGAGACGCCGTGTCCAAGAACGCCTTCCCGGACCGCTATTCGACGAGGTTAAGCTCAAGCAGTGTCACGGTGAAGGGCTCGAAGGCATAGTCAAAATCCCTGCCGCCAACCGCCACGGGGCTTGTAACGGGTGCGATCCTTTGAGGGTCGTCGCGGCCATTCATGACTTCGGGAGTGCCCGCTGCGTCTCGGTCTTTTAAGACGTAAGCCGAGCCTCCTCGAAGGGCCCCAGGAAAATCCACGAGGTGAAACTTCAATTGCCTGGTCTCGCCAGTCGAATTGACGCTGTAGATGCGCAACGCCTTGCCATCCTCACTCAAGGTGGCGCTCAGGTCAGGCTCCTGGAGATACCACGGCAGCGAAGTTGTCCGCTCGATTCGCAGTGGGTAGGAACCTGCCGCGCGCGTGTACAGCTTCTGCGAATAATAGGTGGGTGCAAGATACAGCCAGCCCGGCCCCGGCAGCAGAACCCCGGAGCCAAAGCTGTCCACCAAGTTCGATCGGATTGCTATTTCGTCCAGATCCGCGTTGCGCTGCAACAGGTTCTGATAACGCGAGCAGCTCAGGGCGTTCCCCAGGGTCTGGAGCATTCCTCGCGTAAGTCCCATCTCTCCCGCCGTTGTATTCCATTCCGTGACGGCCACCCGCACGTTCCTTCCCGCACCGTAGCGCGCAATCTGGCCCTGAAGGAACTTCAGTTCCGCTTCTTTACCCCACAAATCCCCGCAGTCGTACTGATGAGGGCACAGATAATCGAGGTAACCGCCGCCTTCGCGGAGCGTGTCGGCAGAAGGAAAAGATGAAAGCACTTTGGCCATGGGATCAACTCTGCGAATCGCTTCCGCGAAGGCCCGCACGGAGGCGTCGTACTTGGGGCCACCGATTTCATTTCCGATCTGCCAGTACTTCACCCCGTACGGAGCCGCGTGGCCGTTCTGCGCACGCACTTTCCCCCAGCGAGTTTGCGGGCCGCCATTGAAGTATTCGACCTCGGCGGCGGCGTCCGCCGGGGTCTTGCCCGTCCAACGCACGCAAACCAGGGGCTCGGCGCCAACATATTGGCAAAGCTGAACGAATTCCTCGACGCCAACGAAATTCGGCTCGAGGCCGCGCCACGGCATGGTTGTGTACGGCACCCGCGTGTCCCACGAACCGATGCACTGATCCCACTCGAAGACCTCCAGCGAGCTCCCGCCAAACCTGATGACTCCAGGTGTCATCTCTCTCAACGCAGCAACGACATCCCGCCGCCAGAGTCCGAGTACGGCGTCCTCATCAATCATGTAGATCCGGTCGAGCCACAAGCTTCCCGGGCCTTCAAACTCAATGTTCAAGGTGGCGTTCTGGACGTCACGCGTTGACCGCAGCACCGTTTCCGCGCCCTGCCAATTCTCGCCGGCGCGACCGAGCAACACAGGGCCGGCTGCACGCGCGCCGTCGCCGGAGAGCGATGCCCACACGGGAACATTCCCTCGGCCTCTTATGTGCAGTCGAAGCCGGTAGCCCATGCCTTTTCGAAGATAGAAGCCGTCTTGGGCAATCCCGGCTCGCGCCCGCGGAACGGGAAGCTCGATCTTTTGCGAGCGCTTGCCGTTGTATGGGTTCTCGGTGTCAAGAGTGTACTTCGCGACGTGCACGGCTCCTTCGGGATACCACGGCCGGTGGGGTTTGTCGATTTCCCTCTTATAACTCGGCCACCACTCCGCTTCCTCTTCAAAGCTGGTGGATTCGACCTGCTGGGCAAGCATAAAGGGCAGAAGGCGGCACAGGGGCTCAATGAATTGCCCGCACTGCTTGAGGTCGATGGGCAGCTTGCTTAGCTTCTGATGAAAAATCCGCACATCGTTCTCGACGGGCCACGCCACCGGTTCCAAACGAAACCCGTCGAACCACACTTTGCCTGAACTGTTTTCGAAGCCGACAAGGATAATGTCCACGTCCTCGGGCGTCGGGGCCTCGAAGGTCACTTCCTCTTCCTCCCAGGGCGACGTGCCGGACCTCGGGCTACTTCTACCCAATCGACCTTCGCGTGAGTCAATTAAAATCCGCGCGCCTGCCTCCCCACTTCCCGTCGCGGACAGCCCTTCGGTCTTGATCCACACTCGCGCCCGCCAGAGGGTTCCCACCGGAAGCACAACCCACTGATTCAGCGAATAGCGGGCGGGAGCGCGGGCTTCCATCACCAGCGATTGCTTTCCCTCTTTCTTCTCCGCGGAGTCGGCGCGCACTTCCACGCTTTTCCTGTCTTGTGCGGGTGAATCTACTGTCCAACCTCTCAGCGGCTCGGCAGCTTCAAAGCCTGGATTCTGAAGCTGCGGCAGCCCGCTCAGCGCCATGAATAAGAAAAGTCCCGGCAGCATACTATTCATACTCCCCGCGACGCACACTGTCTCAAAGAATTCACCATAGAGATCACAGCGCGGCAAAGCCCCAACCAAATGCAGATTCTTCGCTTCGCTCAGAATGACATGTCATCCTGAGAGCGTGTGACTTTTTCAGTTTTACGCGGCACTGGCAGGCAGAGCCAACCGCCCAACCTGTCATCCTGAGCGAAGCGAAGGATCTGCTTTTCTTCGCGCGCCGCGAAGAAACTCACCCTTGCATCTTGCTACCCGCCCAGCAGGCCCTGATCGACCATGTGCTGCCGCACCTTGGCGCGCTCCGGACTGTCAAAAGCGCGGAACGGCTCAGCCATGAAATCATCCGAAATACCCAAAAGCGAAACCGCGCACTTCAGCCCTTTCAGATAACTTGACTTATAGCGCCCGACTCGATAGATCGTGGTGGAAATACGCATGACTCTGCTGTGCAAGGCGCGAACCTGCTCGAAGTCCCTCGTCACCGCCGCCTCGTACAGGCGCACGTAAAGTTGCGGGCAGAAATTGGACCCGCCGCACATCCCACCGTGTGCGCCCAGCAGGACCGCCTCCGCCAGCAGTTCTTCGGGCCCTACCAGAAGCGTAAAGTCCGGCTGCGCCTTCAGAAGTTCGACCACGGAATGAAAGTAGGTCATGTCGCCCCCGCTGTCCTTAAGTCCTATCACGTTGGGAATCGCCGCCGCTCGAAGCACGGTCGAAGGCTCAAAAGTGTGACCGGTATTTGCGGGGGCGTTATACAAAAGCAGGGGCAGAGGTACTTCAGCGGCAAGGTGCTCGACAAAATCCAGCAATTCCACCTGGCTGGCGGGAAAGTAATAGGGCGCCGACGCCACCACCGCCTGCGCGCCGAATTTCCGTGCTGCGGTGGCCAGGCTCACCGCTTCCACAAAGGCAGTGTCCGTGATACCCACGATCACCGGTAGCCGCGCGGCCACTTGCTTGCATGTCCGCTCGATGAGCTCGGCGCGCAGCCGGTAACTCAGCCCCGGAGCTTCCCCGGTTGTTCCCAGGATAAACAGGCCATGAACGTCGCCCGCGATCAGGTGTTCGACCAAGCGCTCAAGGCCGGCGTGGTCAAGCTCATCTCGGCCTCTGAGCGGCGTAATCATAGCCGTGATCACTCCGCGCAGAGGCTTATGAAGTTCCATCGAGTCCATCCTCCAAGCCTATTCCTCAGCTTGTCATCCTGAGCGAAGCGAAGGATCTCGGCAGTCCCGCCGGGGTGCCAAATCAACAACAACTACCGAGATCCTTCGCTCCGCTCAGGATGACACCGGCTCCAACTCGTCACGCAGCGGACCACTCTGCCGTAATCGCGAATACGGCCAGCGCAGGCTGCCCAGTCGCCAGTTTACATTGCAGGCTCTCCACTTTGCCCCGCTCCACAGGCAAACTCCAGAGCAGCACCTGATACTGCTCGCGCACCACGTCTTTCACGTACTCGAGCGCCCGCTGTGCCGCGGTCGCCACCGGGTCGATGCGTGTCGCGGCATGAATACGATTCGACTGCGCGACCTCGATCCCGTTCCGGACCGGCGTCTCCCGTTGCCCTCCGTTGCTGTATCGCACTCGGTAGGTTGCCACTTGTTCGCCGCGCTTTCCAACCACCGGATATCCGACAGGAAACGTCACCTGCCCTAAAATGTGCAGCCTCGTGCATTCGCGGTTGAGCGGAATCGTGGCCTCGGGCACATCCTGCGTCAGCACGATCGGCCGCGCCGTACCATTGATGACCGGAAGGCGAAAAGGAATGCCACCGATCGCCAGCTCGGACCCTTGCCACAACACGAATTTCTCCCCCATTCGCTTCCACTGGTCTTCCGCCATAGGGGCTTGGCGCCAGAACTGCGCCAAAGCGGTTTCCAAGCTAGCCCAGGCTTTCACGCCCTCCGGGCTTTCGGCCAGCGCCTGAAGGTCCAGCGGTTGGAAGGAACTCTTCCGCGACCACGGCGTCCACTTTAGAGGGACAACAAGAGGCCGCGTGGCCTCGGGCTCGGCGGCATGGCGGCGCTCTGCGAATAAGCGCGCTAACTCAAGGTATGGAACATCGCGCGGCTCCCGGCTTTCAGTGACAATGCCCGACTCCAGGATGCCGTCCCGCATCTCCGAATCGATTCGGCTATACTGCCGCAGGTCCTGCCAGCTCCAGAAAACGTGGCCAGCGAGTTGCCGCGAATCGACGAGATCAAGCAGCCGGTCGACGCTATTTTGCATAATCACCTGCGATTGACCGATCGCTTTGCCGCCCCACTCCGTAAAGGTCAACGGACGAACCGGGCCGTCGAAATCGGCTTCTCTTTTGAAGTCTTCGACGTCGTAGGTGTAAGGATGCTGATCGAAGAAGTCCATTCCGGCTGCTTCGAAAATGGGCTTCGCCTTCTCCTTGGGCATGCTGTTCGCCGCAGAAACGAAGCGTCCGATGGGATCGAGCCGATTGCAGCGCGCTTTGCCCTCGCGCAGGTATTCCACGGTGTATTCGCATTCATTGGCGAGCAGCCAGGCAAATACCGACGGCGAGTTCCAATCGCGTTGCACTACTCTTTCCATGGTCCGGTAGCCCAATTCGATCATCGAACGCGGCATCTTCGAAAAATTCATTCCCCAGTAGCCTGGCTCCTCGCTCACCAGCAAGCCCAACTCATCCGCCAATTCCACCATGTGTCGGTGGTGCGGGTAATGGACCTGGCGGATGAAATTCGCGCCCAGGGCCTTGATCATCCGCATGTCCTGCTCCATCTGGCGGTGCGTGAGGGTGAAACCCTGCTCTTTCCACATGTCGTGCCGGCAGACTCCCTTGAGCACCAGCCGCCGGCCGTTGAGAAGAAAATCCGGCCCACGCGCCGCAACCTCCCGGAATCCCGTCCGGCAACTCCAGCGGTCCATGCCACGATCGCTTTTCAAGGTTGCCCGCAGCTCGTAGAGATTCGGCTCTTCAGGCGACCACAACACCGGCGCCGTGATCTCAAACTCCAATTCAACCCCGCTTGCACTGGAAGGGATCGACACAGCCTTTTCCGCTCGCGCCACTTCCGACCCCAAGCGCAGCAGAGCCACCTCAACGCGGGCTGAGGTCTCGGTGGATGCTGACGCCATCACCTGCACCTTGCAGGCCGCCTTGGCATAACCCGGCTCGAGCTTGTACCCGAAACGCACATTGTCTACGAAAGCTTCCGGCCGCACTTCAGCGTAAACGTCCCGAATGATTCCGCCGTAAGCTTCCCAACCCGGATTCACGCCCAACACCAGTTCGTCTTTGCCGGCGCCGCCCGGCTCCGGCGTAAGGTCAGCGATCGCCACTTCTACGATGTTGACGCCCTTCTTGGCCTGCGGCGTGAACTCAAACTCGAAGGGTACGTAGGGCCCCATGACGCCGATTTCCGCGCCATTCACGAACGCCCGGCCGAAATAGGTGATGGCGTCGAAGTGCAGAATTGCCCGCTCGTGCGTGGAAAGTTCCGGCAGCAGGAACTCACGTTTCAGCCGGTAGTTCCCCGACGGGCGCAGCGATGAGGGCACTTGCACGAGATCGTACAATTCCCCATCGATCCGGCGTTCCCATTGCCCGTTTAAGTCGACGCGTGCCCGTGCTCCCGCTGAAGGCGTGTCCCCATTCGTCGCGGAGCCATGCAGCGCCAGCGGCGCGGCCGGCAAAACCACGCACCCGCCCAACGTAGCCACAAATCTCCGGCGATTTACCATAGTCTGTCTATCCCACTCCCGTTAACCTGAACGTGTTTCGTTTGCCTACCTCTGCGCCTCTGCGGGAGCTGTTTCGCCTTCGGCTCACAGCGACGCACAATCTGGTCCATGTCGATCACCAATCACCAATCACAAATCACAAATGGTCAGAAGAACTTGATATTGAGCGCAACGAACACCGCCAATACAATCACCGCATAAAACACAGGCCTGCGGAACCAGGGCGCCGGATCCTTCTCCTTCATCGCTCGCGAATAAACCAGGCCTTTAAGTTTTTCCGCTTGCGGCGCTTCCGTCACAAAGCTAAGAACAGCCGTCACCACCAAGCCTGCGGCAAGCCCCCACACCGCCGTCCAGATATTCGACGCCATCGGGGAGGTAAACCTCAGCACGCCCAGCCGGTAGAGCACGTACTCCAGGGCCGCCCCGGAAAGTCCCGCAGCCATTCCGTAGAACCCTGCCGTAGCGGAGGGGCGCTTCCAGAACATGCCGAGGAAGAAGACGATGAAAAACGGCGAAATGAACAAAATCCCGATGAGTTGCATGTAGTCCATCAGGTTATTGAAATAAAGTACGATGTACGACGACGCGCAGGCAAAGCAGGCGCCCACCACCGTGGCCATTTTCCCTACTCTGAGATAATGCCGGTCGGGGCGGTTCTTGACGAAGTAGGTCTGGTAAATGTCATAGGTGAAGACCGTGTTGAAGGCCGTAATGTTGCCGGCCATTCCGGACATGAAGCTGGCCAGAAGCGCCGTCAGACCCAACCCCAGCATGCCGCTGTGATAGTAACGTCCCATGAGCGTCGGCAAAGCCAGGTTGTAATCGTGCTTGACGATCGAAGGGGCCACAGCCAGGGCAAGCATCCCCTGCACCGTGACAATGGCCGGAAACAGCATTTTCGGAACGGCCGCCACGAGCGGCGTCTTTCTCGACGACGCCAAATCCTTGGCAGCCAGGGCACGCTGCACCAGAAGGAAGTCGGTACACCAGTACGCAGGAGCAGCACACAGGCCCATGCCGACCACCATCACCCACCAGGGTACGCCCAGCGGATCTCCCGGGCTGCCCATCCCCTTCCAAGTGTGCAGGTATTGCTCCGGCAACTTGGCCACCAACCCGCTCCAGCCGCCCACCTCGTGCAGACCCAGGAAGGTCAGAGGGAGGAACCCGATGACAATCAGGAAGAACTGAAGGAACTCGTTGTAAATCGAGGACGAGAGGCCGCCCCAAAAAACAAAGACCAGCACCACCCCGCTGGCCAGCAGCACGCTGGCGGTGAAGGGCCAGCCCAGCATGCTGCGAAAAACCACCGCAAAAGCGAACATATCAATTCCCGACATGAGCACCGTGACAATGGCGAAGCTGAAAGCATTGAGGATGTGGGCGCGGCGATCGTAGCGCATGCGCAAATACTCAGGAACGCTGCGCAGGCCGTTCGCGTAGTAGTAGCGGACCATGAACAAGCCGAGAAAAACCATGGCCGGGATGGCGCCGATCCAGTACCAATTGTTGGTTCTCATGCCATACTTCGCGCCGTTGGCGGTATGGCCCATCACCTCCAGGGCTCCCAGGTTTGCCGACATAAACGCGATGCCCGTGATCCAGTGCGAAAAGGAGCGGTTCGACAAGAGGAAATCCGACGAGGTTTTCATCTTGTCTTTGAGCCAATACCCCACACCGAGCACAACAACGAAGTAAGTGATGATGACGGTGAAATCGAGCCAACCGAGTCTCATGAGCATGGGAAACCCTCGGGTCCAACGGTCGTACGGGCGGCCCCTGTGGCCGCCCGTGGGCAGGCGCCCGGCGTCCGCGCCGCTGTGGGTCAGCGCGTTATTTCTCCGGCTGCTTAGCCTGCCGGAAATGCCAATCCGGCTCAAAAAGAAACATGCGTCCGGTTTCGACGTACGGGTGTTTCTTCACCTCTTCCAGGTTCAGTTCAGCGCCCAGCCCTGGAGACGTAGGAAGTTCCAAGTAACCTTCGACCAGTTTGGGCGTCCAGGTGAGCAGATCTTTCTCCCACGGCTCATTGAACTGGTCGAAGTATTCTTGCATATAGAAGTTCGGAGTACAGGCATCGATCTGAAGATTAGCCAGCGTGCAGATGGGCCCTTGCGCGCTGTGCGGGAGTATCACGCCGTAGTGCGCGTCCACCATGTCGGCAATCTTGCGCGTGGCGAGGATTCCGCCCACGTGCAGCGGTTCAACCGTAATCACATTGATAGCGTCCTCGCGTAACAATTCTGCAAACTGCTGCTTGGAAGCGAGACTTTCCCCCGTTCCTACGGGCACGTTGATGTGGCGCGCCACCTCGATGCTGGCATGGATATTTCCGTGCGGAACCGGGTCTTCGTACCAGGCGGGGGCGGACGCCTCGAGGCGCTTTCCCACACTGATGGCTGTTTCCACGCTGAACCGTGAGTGAGCCTCGACGGCCAAATCGACGCTGGGACCCACCGCCGCACGAACTGCATTGACAATGTCAATCGCCAGGTCCAACTCGGCCGGCTGCGGTTTCCTCCACTCCGCGCCGAAGGGATCGAACTTCATCGCCGTGTAACCGAGTTCGACCACCCGCTTGGCCGCTTTCGCGAAGTCCTCAGGCGTGCGCGGACAGCGATACCAGCCGTTGGCGTAGGCGCGAATCTTATCATGATAGCGCCCGCCCAGCAGGTAGTAGATCGGCTGGCCCAGGGCTTTCCCGATAATGTCCCAGCACGCGATCTCGATGGCCGAGGCGGCGCACATCAGAATCTGGCCACCATCGGAATGGATGTCCCGCACGAAGCGCCGCAGCAACATCTCAATCTGAAACACCTCGAGCCCCAGTATCTGCCCCTTCAGTTCGTGAATGGCGGTCTCGATCGTCCGCGACAAATGACCCAGGGTGCCTTCTCCAATCCCCTGTATTCCCTCATCTGTCTCTACTTGTACAAACAACCAGTTCTTCCAGGGATTGCCGACCAGGTAGGTTTTGACGTCTTTGATCTTCATGACTCTCTCCAGTTCACGGGTGGCGCCCTCAATTCGTGGAGTTTATCCTGTTTTGCCGGAGGGCGCACACATAAAAAGCGATGCGCGAAGCGCCTTGGAGTGCGGCGGCTTGACGCCGCCTTCACCGTACCGACCGAGGTTTGCCAAAAGAACAGCCCGAATCGAGGAGGATGGCCCGTCGTGCAATTCTGGCTCTATGCGGAAATCGCAAGGCGGCGTCAAGCCGCCGCACTCCAAGGTGCCTTCGGCACACCGACTTTCAGAGTAGCGAAAAAACTCGCCTACAAAGCCCTGGGGTAAGGTACAGTGTGCTGGATGCAAACACGGTAACTGCTTCTCCACGGAGGCCGACATGAGCGAATTTGCCGGAAAAGTCATCGTGATCACCGGCGGGGGGTCCGGCATCGGATACGGCACCGCCTTACTCTTTGCGCGCGAGAAATCGCGTGTAGCCGTGCTGGATTGGAACGACTCGAACTCACTGGAAACCTCGAATCAGATCCAGGCGGCGGGAGGCGAGAGCTTATTCGTCAAAGCCGACGTCAGCAAATCAGCCGAAGTCCAGCCCGCCGTCGAGTCGATTGTGGAACGCTGGGGAAGAATCGATGTCCTATTCGCCAACGCCGCCGTGCAGATTAACAGGCCCTTGGCTGAAACCAGCGACGCGGACTGGGATCAGACCATCAACGTGAATCTGAAGGGCGCGTTCCTTTGCTGCAGGCATGTCATCCCCGTGATGCGTGAACAGAAGCAGGGATGCATCGTGATCTGTTCCTCAGGTCACGCTTTTCAGACTTATCCGAACTATACGGCCTACGCCGCCACCAAGGGGGGCCTGCTGGCCTTCATGCGCGCCGCCGCACTCGACTGCGCCCCTTACGGAATCCGCGTCAACTGCATCATTCCAGGCGCCACCGATTCGCCGCTCTTGCGTTATCACCTGCGCAACTGCCCCGAGGACGAAGCGCGGATTCTCGCCAGCATTCCGTTGCACCGTTTTGCCACTCCCGAGGACATCGCCAAAGGGGTCCGCTTTCTCGCTTCCAGCGATGCTTCTTACATCACTGGAACCTGGCTTGCCGTCGATGGCGGCCTGCTTGCGCAGGGCTGACAAGCGCGCGTCATTCCTGAAATCCGATTCTCTCGAATACGGCGATAATTTCGCGAGCTGTGAGCTTTCGCCACGCACTATTGAGCGCCGCGTTACCTTCCAGGCTTTTTCGGAATGTACTGAACCCCGTCGATTCCTTCGAAGTCCGAATCCTGAGTCCATACGGTCGCTTCGTAAAGACGGGCGGTGGCAAGAATGATGCTATCGGCCATAGGCATTTCATGCTCAAGACTGATCTTTGCCGCCAAAATGGATATCGTTGCGGTCAGGTCAACCACCGAACCTTGCAGC
>Ga0326727_10004814_pt1 | contig 39695 bp, 38 predicted proteins | sample MB2enrmetagenome_FD_207643 | JGI IMG/M metagenome (GOLD analysis project Ga0326727, IMG submission 207643) | Lab enriched peat soil microbial communities from McLean, Ithaca, NY, United States - MB29MY | ecosystem: Environmental > Terrestrial > Soil > Wetlands > Peat | place: USA: New York...
CTTCCAATTGCTGCCGTTGCTCGCTGGTGAGCTCGATTTTCCTTGCGATTCGCACGTTTGGCACCTCCTACAATACCAAACACACGAGCCGCAAATACGTTGCATTATTTATGGCGCACTACACTAGACTGTCACGGCAGAGGTCGCTCATAAAAGACTTAACTTCGCTTCTGAAAGAATGGCGTGGTACACAAAAAGGTGCACGTTAAGCGACGCCTTTTGTGGCCACGGCCTTGTTCCCTTCCGGCAGAATCATCTCCACCACTTTCGACTGGGGCCGCCGTTTCTTGCTACTCACGGCGTGCGTGTAGACGTTCATGGTGATGTTGCTGTTGGCGTGACGCATTAGCGATTGCACCGTCTTTACGTCCTCATCGTTTTCTGCGAGCAGCGCCGAAAACGTGTGACGAAATACGTGCCAGGTGATCGGTTTCGCAATTTCCGCCCGTTGTGCTGCCGGTCGAATGTAGTTCCGCATGATTGCCTCCGGCCAAGGTGGTTGTCGGCCTTTCATGCGGTTGTTGGCGAAGATCCGATCTCAGTCCTTGGCGTAGGGCGTTTCGCCGCGCCATCGCAAAAGGTCGGTGATCATCTCATCATCCAGCGGCATGACCTTTTCACTCTCTTCCGTCTTCACTGGCCCCAGATGCTGCTGCCATATCGACTTTCGGATGTTCAATGTCCGCTTATTCCAGCAGCCCAGAACCATTCTGATGTGCGTCGCTGCCTCGCTGCCGTGCGGATATTTCTGTTCAATTTCGCCGATAGATGCGGGACAAAAATTGTCCAAATACCAGTTTCGCGCCTTCCGTAGTTGTGCCTCGCGTCGGAGGTCAAACAACCACAACATCAACTCTGCACTTTCATAACAGTTGTTGGTACCCATGAAAAACCGCCTTGGTATTAGGACATGTGCGCCGGTGCGTCACCCAGGGAAACGCCAGCCGCTTCTGCAACTACGTCGTGTGGGTCCGCCTAAGAGAGTCCCAGTCAAGCCGCGGCGTGCCTATCCGCGGGTCATGGTTCCGTCCCAGGTGCTGACCTTGGCAGGGATTTCTTTGCCGGTGAACCAGGTGGAGGTTACGTTCTTGGTCTCGGTGTAGAAGAGGAAAGCATCGCGTCCCATGCAATGTAGGTCGCCGAAGAACGATTGCTTGTGCCCGGTGAAGCCGAAGACGCCAAGCGGAACCGGGATGCCAACGTTAATGCCTACCATACCGCCATCGGTGCGCTTCGCGAACTCGCGGGCGAAGTGGCCGCTTTCGGTGTAGATCACGGAACCATTGGCGAAGCGGTTGTTGTTCATAATCTGCAGCCCTTCTTCAAAGGTGTCCACGCGCTTGACGCAGAGCACCGGACCGAAGATCTCTTCCCGACCGCATGACATGTCTTCGGTGACGTAGTCGAAGATGGTAGGGCCAATGAAGAAGCCCTTCTCGCACCCCTGCGGCACTTTGGGATTGCGTCCGTCGAGAATGAGCTTGGCGCCCTCTTTGATTGCAGTCTCAATCCAGTTGAGAACGAAGTCCTTGTGACCCTGGTTCACGACGGGGCCCATGCCTGTGTTCTTGTCATAGGCAGGACCAAGGTTGACCTGTTTCCCGAGACGCAAGACCGATTCGACCAATTTGTCGGCGATAGAGTTCTCGACCACCACGACCGGCAGCGCCATGCAGCGTTCGCCTGCGCATCCGCAGAACGAGTTGATGATTCCTTGCGCAGCACGTTCAATGATCGCGTCGCTCATCACCAGCGCGTGGTTTTTAGCTTCGGTGAGCGCCTGCACACGCTTTCCGTGGCTGGCGGCAGTGGAGTAGATGTGCACTCCAACGCTGGTGGAGCCGACGAAGGTCACGCCCTTGATGGCAGGATGTTTGAGAAGGATTTCGGCCTCGTTCCGGCTGGTCGTGACAATATTGAGAACCCCGTCGGGCAGGCCCGCTTCCTTCCAGAGCTCGGTGATGCGCATGGCGGATTGCGGAGCGAAGCTGGCTGCTTTCAGCACCATGCAGTTTCCCGTGGCGATGCAGATGGGAGCCATCCAACCCTGCGGGATCATTGCCGGGAAGTTCCAGGGCGCGATGCCAGCGAAGACACCCAACGGTTCGCGGAACTGGATGGTGTCGTAGCCGGAAGAGACGTTCATCAGCGACTCACCCTTCATCATCTGGGGCGCGCCGCAGGCGAACTCGACGACCTCAATGACCTTGAGAATGTCGCCCATGGCCTCATCCCACTTCTTGCCGTTTTCCTGGGCGCAGAGGTAGGTGAGTTCTTCGAGATGCTCGTCGAGCAGCTGCTTCATCTTGAAGAGCACCTGGGTACGTTTGGTCACCGGCGTGTCGCGCCACGCGGGAAAAGCCTTCACGGCGGCCTGAATGGCTTCTTCGACCTCCGCTGCCGTGCACTGGGGTGCATAGGCGATCACGGCGCCAGTGGAGGGGTCGTAACACGGCATGTATGTGCTGGTCTTGGACTCTTCCCAGACGCCCCCGACCCCGTATTTGAGCCTTTTCGAAAGCGCGCCGCTGATGGGGTCCAGTCTAGCGTCGCTCGGGGAGGAGTAATAACGATCGGTGGTTACATCCTCGGAAACCACAGTTGGAACAGTCATAAAGGTTCCTTCTTTCCGTAAGAAATTTGCCTCTAGTACCTGTTATCTCGTCGTCGGCTTACATTCCGGATCCTGTTCGAATTCCGGAGTCGTCCGTGAAATTGTCACAGCCTCACACTGACCCTCGCAATGCGCAGGAAGTAGACACCCGGACACTACGGAAGTCAGGCGGCGTCAGGGTTGGGAATCAGAATATCCCGCACCACGCCGTCCAAGTCGTGACAAGCAGAAATGAACTGGCGCAACGTCCGGCGAGTTGCGGGAAACGTATCGAACTCATCAATGCGCAGCCCTCCCTCTTCGTATGCGCGCCTGAAATCCGCAAACTTCTTGTTCAGCTCTTCCAATATCCGGGGCTCCACCGGCTTATCGATTCGCGGCAGCACCTTGATATCGCTCGCGTTGAAGCGTACCTGCCAGGCGTAGGGCGGCGAGATGACCACGTCGCCTCCAATGAACTCGCTCCAATGCATGTGATTTCGAAATGCGGCAGAGAGCAGCCGGATGCGATAGCCACGTTTTTGGAAAATCTGGTAGGCCTTTTTGAAAACCGCGACGCCTGCCCATTCGAGGTATCCGGGGTCGATGGCGATATTTTCTTTTTCTGCGACCACCTTCAGCCAATCATCTAGCCGGCCGACCATGATCGTGCAAATGGGGCCCATGGTGGCGATCTCTTTGCCTTCGCTCTCCCTACGCTTTAAGCCGCGTTCCACCGCTTCGGCAACGGCGATGCACTGCGGCAGGGTAAAAGATACGGTCGCGTTGATGCTGATGCCGTGATAGGTAGCCTCTTCAATCGCAGGAATTCCGGCGCGCGTTACAGGAATCTTCACGATCATATTCGGCGCCAGCTTGCTGAACTCCTCGGCCTGGCGCACAATGGCTTCGGTATCACGGAACAAGCGAGGATCGGTTTGAATCGATAACCGGCCATTGCGGCCGCGTTCCGCATCGAAGATCGGTTTCAGTAGCGCGGCGCTCCTGGTGGAAATTTCCCGGACCACTTGCCAGGCAATCTCACCCTCTGTGGCCCTCGGCCACTCATGAATCAGCGCCTGAACACGATCCTTCCACTGGGGCATCTCTTTCTTGAGGACGCCGAGTACAATGACCGGATTACAGGTGGCTCCCACCGCGCCGTGTTCGATGGAGTAAGTCAGCTCCTGGATGGAAGCCGAGTCGTTCCACAAGCAGCTGGGGGTCGTCTGCGTCATCTCATGCAATGGGCTTTTGAAGGATTGGCGCGTCGCTGTTCGGGTCATGATCTATCTCCAGTGGCCGTGTGTCGGCGGCTAGCAGCCGCTTTTTCCTGGGAAATTTTGTACGGATGAGAATGCAGATGAGAATTCTCTGCCGCGACGGCAACTTCCAGTGCCCGCAATCCATCTTCCCCCGTTGACGCGTGGTACCCCGTCCGTCAACATCGTGTGGACAAAATCCTGGACTTCCGCTGAGTATACGTCCGCTTGCACCCGCTTCATCGCGGCAAAGTCGGCCAGATCGTAGCGTCGCATGAAGCCGATCTGCAGGCGCACTCCCACTCGAGAAAGTTCGCGCATCGCTGCCTGAGCATCTTCCAGATTTGTGGCCAGCGGCTTTTCGCAGGGAATGTCCTTACCGGCGGCTGAGGCGATGTGAATTGCCTGAACATGAAATTTAGCCGGTGTGGCGATCAGCACGGCGTCGATGTCTTTCCGCTGCACCATTTCCTCGAGACTGGCGCGGGAGTGTTCGATTTCCAGTTCATCCGCAACTTGTTTGGCGCGTTCGACGGCGACATCGGCGACTGCAATCATTTCTCCAACCCCGAGAACCCCGAGCTTCCACACAGTCAAACCCCAACCGAGCCTCCAGCATGAGACACCGCACGTTTTCGGCGTGCCGTTTACCGATGGAATCTTAGCGCTTTGACGGGAAAATGAAAACAGAAATTCTGGGCGCGTTGCCCTGCTGTGGAAAATCAGGACAGTTTTTTCCTTAGACCCTCCCCGGAAATATCTCCCGTTTGTACTGCAAATAGGCCATAACTCCGTTTTGGAAGAGCAGCAGCCCGTACGGCGGGTTGCACCAGGCCGAAGATTAGGCGGAGCCATGGAAGTGAGTAGGCAAGCCCAGCCCGCTGTCATAACTGAAAGCTAAATAATCGCTTAGAGACAAGCCCTGGAGATTTTCGTTCGGGTGGAGTACACTCAGCCCATCTGCAAGACCATGCAACGCAAAAAGAAACCAGATGGGAGCGATAAGGCCGCCAGCGTTTATGATGTGGCCCGGGAAGCCCGCGTCTCCGTATTCACGGTGTCGGCGGTGGTGAATCACAAGAGTCACGTTGGCAAGAAATTGCGGGAACGCGTGGAAGCCGCGATTCGCAAGTTAAACTACCGCCCCAATCTCCTCGCTCGCAGCCTGGCAAAGCAGAAAAGTCATACGATCGGGATGATTGTTCCGGATATTGCCAATCCTTTTTTCCCCATGGTGGTGAGGGGCGCGGAAGATGCGGCACAGAAGCGCGGCTACAATCTCCTGCTCTGCAACAGTGATGATACGCAAGAGAAAGAGGAAAATGCCCTTGAGCTACTGCTCTCCAAACGCGTGGACGGGATTCTTCTGACCAAGGCGATCTGCGACGTCAGTCCACCGCTTCGCCAGAGGATGCGGGAAATGAAGATCCCTATTGTGCTGGTCATGCGGACGTTTCCCAAGATTTCCAAGGACGCGGTCTTCACCGACGACTACCGTGGCGCGTACGAAGCGGTTTGTCACTTGGCGCGTGCCGGAAGAAAACGGATTGGTTTGATCGGGGGTCCGAGGAAGATCAGTAATGGCAAGGCTCGGTGGGAAGGGTTTCGTGATGCTCTGAAAGCCAACAACCTTGCTTACGATCCAGCCCTGGTCATTGAAGGAGATTACCACATGGAGTCCGGCTATCGCGGGGGAAATCTTTTGCTCTCTCATCGGCCGGACGGGGTATACGTCGCCAACTTCCTCATGACCGTCGGAATGCTGAAGGCTGCGGAAGAGATGGGCCTGCGCTGTCCCGAGGACTTTGGCCTGGTGAGTTTCGACGACTATCCGTGGCTGGCCATCTTTCATCCCAAGCTCACTACCGTGGAGCTGCCAAAGTATCAGCTGGGCCAGGAGGCGGCCGAACTCCTGCTCGATCGCATCGGCGGGAAGGCTGGCCCGGGAGTGCAGAAGAAGCTCCTGCCGGAGCTCAGGGTAAGAGAATCCTGTGGCTTCAAGCTGCAAGGAACGCGAGCGGCGGAAAAAGAGCAGTAGTAGCAAATCCCTCGGCTCCTCGCCGAGCAATCCGAACGGGGCCGATTTTCAACCCTCTGGGTTACACCGGGCTAAATCGTTTGCGCAAAGCATCGAAAGAACACCTATGTGGGTTTCATTACCCCATACGGCGAATGCAAACTCGAATTTCCCCTGATTCAAGGCCGCGAAAACGTCGGCACCGTTGCAGCCATCGGCGGCAACGGCAAATACACCGATTTTGAGGGCATTCCACTCTAGCTAGGCGAGCCCGCCCACAATCCTCGCGTTGTAGATCGGATTGCCCTTCTTCGCGTTCAAGTGACCGAAGACGCTTTTCGGAAGAACGTCATCGCGCCCCATGCTGTAAAGCAGCCTCGCTGCCCCGACATACCCGGCGAGCCCGCAAGCAATACTGGAAACGAGCAGCACGAATCCATAGGCCATAAACAGCAGCGGACCGCTGGCAAGGCGTGCGACATCCGTGAACGCGGTTTCCGGATTCTGCAGTGTTGTGTTGTATGGTACGGCCAGACGCGCTGCGCCAGGTACACCTACAATTCGCTAAAGAGTCCGGTGAAAACGCAAACCAGGACGCAGGCCAGCAAGACGTTGCGCTTGGGGTCTTTCACTTCCTCTGCCAGGATGGAGACGCCATTAAATCCAATAAAGACCAGCGCGGCCAGAGAAGTGTCAGCGGCTAATGCCCACAAATTGAAAGTCGCTGGATTATAGATTGGCTGCATGGAGATCGGGCCGCGGAAACTTTCATGCAACACGATGTAGCGAAACGCCTGCACCAGGAACGCCGCGGTTACCAGTATCAATCTCGGAACCAACCTGCGCGGAGGAATCCGCTAGAAGAAGATCCGTTCTTTCTTGCGCGCCTCTTCATACACCTTTCGTGCCGCCCGAACGGACTCGCGCTCCGAAACCTCGGCGATGGAGACGTCCCACCAGGACTCGTATCCGGGAACGCGCTCCTCATACGAAGTCTCCACGACCACAACGCTAGTGCGTGACTGCTTCCGTGCTTCCGCCAGCGCGGCCGAAAGCTCCTCCCGCGTTCTTGCGCGGGTGGCCCAGGCCCCCAGGCTCGCCGCGTTGCCGACGAAATCGACGGGCAGGAGGTCGCCGACGTATTTCTCCCCCAGGCGAAAGCGGTAGTTTGTCCCCATACCCTCATTGCCGCAGCTCCGGCTGAGCCCTCCAATGCTCGAAAAGCCATGATTGTCCAGCAGGACAATGTTCAGCTTGTAGCCTTCCTGCAGGGAGGTCACGATTTCCTGCGCCATCATCAAGTAAGAGCCATCGCCCACCAGCACGTAAACGTCGCGTTTCGGGTCGGCCATTTTGACGCCCAGACCGCCGGCAATTTCATATCCCATGCACGAATACCCGTATTCCAAGTGATAGCCGCCGGGTTTCTTCGTGCGCCACAGTTTGTGCAGGTCTCCCGGCAAACTTCCCGCGGAACAGACCATGGTGTCTCCCGCCTCAACGGCCGCATTCACCACGCCGATGACTTCTCCCTGGCTGATGGGTGGCTCTTTCCCAAGCCCGTAAATTCGATCGACTTCCTTTTCCCAGTCCGCACAGAAGTGGGCAATTTTCAGGCGATAACTCTGTTCCACCGTGTAACCCGAGACGGCGTTGTGAAGCTCTTCCAGAGTCGCTCGCGCATCCCCTGTCAGCGGCAGTGCTGCGTGTTTGTATGCATCGAACTCCACTACATTCATGTTGATGAAGCGGACGTCCGGGTTTTGGAACGCGGTCTTGGAAGCGCTCGTGAAATCGCTATACCGCGTGCCAATGCCGATGATCAGGTCGGCTTCCCGCGCCAGGATGTTCGCGCCGGGCGTACCCGTTACGCCCACGGCACCAACTTCCTGTGGGTGGTCATACGGGAGTGCGCCCTTCCCCGCCTGTGTCTCGCACACCGGAATGCCTGTCGCCCCCGCGAACTTCCCCAGCGCCCCGCTGGCTTCGGAGTAAAGCACTCCTCCTCCGGAAATGATCAGGGGTTTTTGGGCCGCGCGAATCCATTCCGCCGCCTCTTTCAGCAAAGCTTGATCGCATCGGCTGCGCGGAATGACCCAAACACGCTTCCGGAAAAATCCCTCGGGAAAGTCATAGGCCTCGGTTTGCACATCTTGTGGGAGGCTCAAGGTCACGGCACCGGTCTCTGCCGGCGACGTCAATATACGCATCACTTCCGGCAGGGCGGTCAGTAATTGTTCCGGGCGCTGAATGCGGTCCCAGTAGCGTGAGACCGGCTTGAAGCAGTCGTTTACCGAGATGTCTTGAGAACTGCTGGATTCCAGTTGTTGCAACACCGGCGCCACATTGCGCCGCGCGAAGATATCGCCCGGCAGAAGCAGGACCGGAAGGCGGTTCACGGTGGCCAGTGCCGCTCCAGTCATCATGTTGGTTGCACCGGGGCCGATCGAAGTCGTGCACGCCAGCGTTCTCATCCGGAAACTGGCTTTCGCAAACGCGGCGGCCGTATGCACCATGGCTTGTTCATTCCGGCAGAGGTGATATTTCAGCCCGGTGTCCTGTTCGAGTGCCTGCCCGATTCCCGCCACAATGCCGTGGCCGAAAATTCCGAAAATTCCTGCAATGAACCGGTATTCCTTGCCATCGCGAGCGGAATACTGGTTTTGCAGATAAGCCACAATCGCCTGTGCCACTGTCAATCGGTGTTTCATTGAGCCATTCCCCTTGCGCGCTTCGCCCCGGCGCCCGCTAGCATGCCGCAGAACCAATCGCAGTTGCTAGCATACTCGGCACACTCCAGCTCAACGCTTATCCCTTCAGGTATATTCAGACCTGCCCCTGACTGCCGGCCGCTTGTCTGGTTGATCCTTCCATCGCCTCCCGCTGTTCCCACCCTTTTTACTTCACCAGCGGCAACCGCGGATCCATTTCCTTCCAAGTGGACTTGAGCCACACATGATTGGGATCCTCCGTCCCGGCCAGCGTGCGCGACGTCCCGGCCAGGAAATTCAGGTAGTACACGTTGTAACCTGGGCCCGCCACCACCGGATGGTAACCGGAACGCACCAGGACCGCATCGCCATCCTCGACGCGCACCGTGAAGTCCTGCGACTTGTCCGGAGAATACAAACGTTGCAGGGCAAATCCCTCCTGCGGGTGGTCGATCCGGTAATAGTAAATTTCGTCGAGGTCCACCTCTGCGGGCGGGTTGTGCACGTCGTGTTTATGCGGCGGATAGCTGGACCAGTTCCCGCCAGGGGTATACACCTCGACCACCACCAGCTTGTCTGCGGGAAAGTCGGGGCGAATGATGTCCACGATCTGCCTGGACGCGTTTCCTCCGCCGCGCAGGCTGGTCGCCACATCTTCTGGCGTTACCAGCCGCGGCTCAAGTTTTGCCCCCGACGGGACGCGGCATTCCGCCATTTCGCAAACGTCTTCTGCCTTGAACTTCACGGCGTAGCCTGCCGGCAAGTACACGCAGTAGGGCAATCCGCTAAAGACATTTTTCCGGCAACCGATCGCTTGCTCTCCCTTTCCCCAGTTGGCGATGCAGCGGCCTCCGAGAATCACAAATGCAGCTTCTTCGCCTTGGGTCACAGCTTCGTAGGTTTCACCGGGATTCAGCCGCCTGGCCGACATGCTCATCCATTCCCATTGCACGCTTTCGCGCGAGAACCGCAGCATCTCGCCCGATTGTCCTTGGGCGAGATGCCCGGAATGAATGACGAAGGGCGCAGGACTCATGGAAGACTCCTTGGAATGTGCCACTGGGCTGGGCCGCTGAACCCCGCGGCCCAGCCCGAAGCAATCAAAGCGCTTTGTGATTCTAGACATCACAGTAGGAAATATCCCTGAGAATCATAAAAAATGGCCCATTCTCACTGGTGCCCATAAAATAATCGCATAGAGTATAATCTACAATCGGGGCTGCTATCAATGCCTTCGCGTGGTCCCCAATCTGTCAAGGGCGAAGTACCACTAGGGAGGAGGAAAAGCAGGCCAGCGGAGTTGGGAGAGATGGGATTTGTGGGGAGGGGCGGCTGGAGCGAGGCCTGCGGTCCGCCTAGCCTGACCGCGTTTAGGCTCGAGCGGAGAACGGCCCCTTCCCCGCGGCGTCTTGTCACGATGTGGAGGGAAGGGTGGAGCGGCCGGATTACCGACTGCATTTGTGTTTGCTCTGCTTGAGGCGGTAAGGGAGCTGCGGCGGCGCAAAAAGCGTGTGGCCACGCGTGGAGGCGTCGGCAGAGCCAAGCTCTGGCCTGGATACCTCCAATACCCTCTATTGAAAGGTTTTGCTTCCACGTTATTGAGGAGAATTTTATGCCTACTTCCGTAACATCGGCAACGTTGAAAGTACCCTTTTACGGCCACGGCCGCCAATACCACAACATTAAGAAAGAAATCGACGACGCCTTCCACGCCGTTATGGAAAGCGAGGCTTATGTCATGGGCCCCACCCTCGCTCGTTTTGAAAAGGAACTCGCCCAGTATTTTGCTATGAAGTATGCCGTCGGTTTGAACTCCGGCACCGACGCTCTCTGGATCGCCTTTTTCGCGCTGGGCATCCAGCCGGGCGACGAAGTCATCACCACCGCCAACACCTTCTTCGCCACTGCCGAGGCCATCTGGATTGCTGGGGGCAAGGCCGTCTTCGTCGATTCCGACCCGGTCACCAACAACATCGACGCCACGAAGATCGAAGCCGCCATCACGCCGCGCACCGTCGGCATCGTCCCCGTGCACCTCTACGGCCATTGCGCCGATATGGAGGCGGTCAGTGCCATCGCCAAGAAGCACAAGCTCTGGGTCGTGGAAGACAACGCCCAGTCCATTGATGCCCACGGTGGTGGTTTCAAACAAGGCGAGCTCAGCGACGCCATCTGCACTAGCTTCATCATCCAAAAAAACCTTGGCACTTACGGCGACGGCGGAGCCCTCATCACCAATCGCCCCGACATCGAACAGACCGCACGCCGCTTGCGTAACCACGGCTCTCTCAAGCGTTCCGTGCACTCCTTTGGGTTCAACAGCCGCCTCGACGATCTCCACGCCGCGTTCCTGAGTGTCAAGCTTAAGCACATCACGCACTGGACCGATCAGCGCCGCGCCTGGGCCAAGCGCTACACCGATGGCCTCAAGGGCGCCAGCTTCAAGCTCCCCAAAGAATTGCCGGGCTACCGTCATGTCTTCCATCTCTACGTCATCGAACACCACAAGCGCGACCACTTGACGCAGTTCCTGATTGACCATGGCATCGATGCCAAGCAGCACTATCCCATCGCCATCCACCAGCAAGAAGGGTATCCCTGGGGCAAACTTGCCGACATTCATCCGCACGTGCCCAACGCCGAGCGCAACGCCGCGCAATGCGTTTCCTTGCCGATGTTCCCCGAGCTGACGGCGGAAGAGGTGGATTACACCATCGCGAAACTCAAGGAGTGGGACGCGCAGTTCGGGTGGTAACGCACACCGAGGAGCGATCGCTGTGAGCGCGAAAAAAATCTACAAGGTCCTGGTTGTCGGAGCAGGAAAGCGCGGCAAGCATCACGCCCTCGCCTTCAAGAATAACCCGCGCTTTGAGCTGGCCGGGCTCGCGGATTCCAGCCCGGAGCAGTTGGCCAAAGCCTCCGCGGAGCTCGGCATCCATAAGACTTCGCTGCAACCGCTCGCGCTCGCGAAAGAAATCCAGCCGGATGTTTTCTGTTTCTGTACCCCGCCAGGCATCCGGCTGGAACTTATTCAGATGGGCATTGCTTCGGGCGCAAAGCTGATCGCCTACGAAAAACCCATGGCCCTTTCCATGACCGAGGCCATCGAGATTCGCAAGGCGGTCAACGCCGCGGGTGTCAAGACCGTTGTGTCCCACCAGCACCGCTACGGCCAGCACTATCAAAAGGTCAAGGAAATTGTGGAGAGCGGCAGGCTCGGCCGCATCCACACCATCCATGCCCACGCGGGTGGATGGTTCCTCCATCTTTTCACGCATCTTGTCGAATACATGCGCTGGTACAACGGCTACGCGCGCGCCGAATGGGTCATGGCCCAGGCCGCGGGGCGTGGCAAGCTCTCTGACAATCATCCTTCTCCCGACTACATTGGCGGATTCATTCAATTCGCCAACGGCGTCCGCGGCATCATCGAATGCGGCGCCGGCGCCCCAGACGTTCCAGAAGTCGACTATTGGTGGCGCAAGAACAGGATCGGCGTCTACGGCACCGAAGGATTCGCCGAAGTTCTGACCGGCGGCGGCTGGAGAGCCGTCACTCGCGCTCAGCAAGGTGTGATTTCCGGCACGGGCTGCATGAACTACGACCTTGAAATGCCCCCGTACATCGAAGACATGGTACGCTGGCTGGACGACGACAACCAGGTGCATCCCTGCAACGGCGAAAGCGCTTACGAAGGATTTGAAATCGCCATGGGCATGCTCCGATCCGTCGTCCAGCGCGGTCAGATCAAGTTGCCCTTGGCGGCAGGCGAACCGGAAATCGAGGCTCTCAAGAAGGTTTTGCCGGAGCAGCCAGTGCTTGTCTCCAGTGACGTCCATCGCAAGGGATACAACGTCTAACCGGCGGCACGCCACCCACTCTCATCAACACCGCGTCCCAGGTCAGCCTTCCTCTCACAATCGCTGCCGCAGCCGCGCTTGAAGCGCAAGGCTACCGGCACGCTCCGAAACCGAGGAGATTCGGCGAGCAAGGCCAACGCATTCCGCGAGTTTTCAATGGAGAACCCATAGGACCAAGACGTTTCTGTTACACAAAATCTGGTTGGTCATAGCAATGCCTATGATTCGCACCCCGGCGAGCGCTGTGGGGCAGACACCGCACAGTGTACTCGTACCGTCGCGAGACGGGCGTTGTTATGGCGTCAACTGGAGAAGTGCGTGGGCGGGGAGCTGCAAACCTCGGAAACCGCTCGTCATAGCAGGTACCCGGGGCCCACGTAGCGCGCGCTACTCCCTCCCGGAATTCACCGCCCTTCTTAATGCAACCTTCAGGAAAATCGGGTGTAGTTCCAAAGGAGCCAGCCACATCCGACTAACAAGGCCAGCATCAAGACTACAAGGACCACGATCCAGGCGCCGGCCATGGGGATTGGCGGTCGCGTCGCGTACCGCGCCAGCCATGCGAAAGTACCTGTAGCCAGGGCAACAATCAAGAGGTCCCACCAGCGGCGCCTCCCCGTTGCAACTCCAATGGGATCTTTCCCCAACTGGGCGGAGGCCGCCACTTCCAGATTCAATCCATAGCGATCACATTCCCGCACCACCACTTCGCGGGTTGCCGCCCGCTCGCTTTCCGGAGCCACAGCGCTGCTGATGGCGACCGCTCCCGCGATCATGATCAGGCAGCCCGCGATTACCTGGGCCTGTGCAGGTTTCCCGAAGCTAACAAGTTCACCAAACACCAGCGCGCCCCACGCCAATCCCCAAAGTTGGTTTGTGTTGGAAAGAGGAATACCCCGGCCGATGCCAATATACTTGGCGGCGTATTGCTGAAAGAGATCGCCCATCACCCAGCAGAATCCTCCGAGAAACAGCCAGAAGAGCGCAGGGCGTACCGCCGTCAGGGCTTCCATAACGGGTCGCACGCCGCCCAGAAACACCACGGCAAGGGTGACCGTTGTCGCCAGCTCGCCCACCGTAAAAACAGTGACAAAGGAGAGGGGATTCATCCCACTCAGATAGGCTTTGCGGTAAGGGATATACATGGTCCCCCACAAGAGACCCGCGCCGAGCGCCGACAGAATCCCTGTGACCAGCCGGTGCGGTGCGCCGCCTGCCTGGTGCGCGGAAGCCAGACCCAGGAGTGTCGCGCCAAAGACCACAGCTCCGGCGCCGCCCAGCACCTTGGCCGCGGTTCTCCAAACGTGGCCGCGCAGTTCCCGAAACAAGAACCAGCCCCAGAAGATGCCGACTAGGGAATTCGTGTTCCAAAGTGGAAAGGCGATGGACAAGCCCACATCGCGAATCGCAAGAACCGTCAGAGTGTTGGCCACGGCCCACAACGCGCCGGCGAGAATGGCCCAAACGATCAGGTGTGCTCTTTCACGCAGATCGAGAAGAATGTAGGTCGTACCTTTCAGGATTACCGGAAGGGTCCAACGGGCTACGAACACGCCGCTAACCATGCAAAGCGAAATCAGAAAGGGTGAGAGCCCGAGGGTTACCAACTTGGTGGGCGCTTCCGCCCCACCCAGCCAGGCGCCCGCCGCCAAGCCGCATACTACCCCCAGCACGTGAAGGGACGGAGCTGTAGGCATCGAAGGTGTTTGCGTTTCCAATGAGTTTCCACTTCAGTGGACATAGATCAACAACAGCACCCCCAGAACGAGTACGGATAGAGGGATCCAGAAGTGGCCGTCGGTCAATATAGCCTTGGCGGTTGATCTCTTCAAACGAAACCTCCAGAGCCCAGACAGTGGCTGTCGTAGCGCTCGCGAAATTCCTCCAGCCGCACGGCGCGGTGCTCATCGTGCGACTTGCGGGCCGCCAGCCCCATCACCACCGGGATACGTCCATCGATTCCGCTTACGGGAGTGGGGCTGTCTTCCAACACAGCTCTCACAAAGGCCTTCAGCTCATTAGCGAAGCTCTCCGCGTAGCGGTCCATGAAGAAGTTCAGCGGCAGATCCTTCCGGATGAAAGTCGCCGTCGAGACCACTGCCTGATTCGGATAGCAGTTGCCCGTCGAGATCGCCCCGTCGCTGCCAAAGACCTCGACCCGCTGGTCGTATCCATAGATTGCCTTGCGGCAGTTATCAATGGTTCCGATCGCTCCGCTCTTGAATCGCAGCAGGACCACCGCTGTGTCCAGGTCGCCGGCCTCGCCAATCCGTGGGTCCACCCTCACCCCGGCGGCGGTGAAAACTTCCTCCACCTCACTGCCCATCAGAAAACGCGCCATATCGAAATCATGGATGGTCATATCCAGGAAGATCCCACCCGAGACTTTGACGTATGAAATGGGTGGAGGCTCCGGGTCGCGGCTAATGATGTGAAGCAAGTGAGGCGTGCCAATCTCGCCGCTCTCGACCGCCTTGCGCACGCGGGCAAAACTGGGATCGAAGCGCCGGTTGAATCCAACCTGCAACTTGACTCCGGCCCTTTTCACTGCTGCCAGGGCCAGATCGATCCTTTCCAGGTCATGGTCAATCGGCTTCTCGCAGAAGATGTGTTTGCCCTCGCGTGCCGCTGCCACGATAAGATCCGCGTGCGTATCGGTCGACGAACAAATCAGCACCGCCTCGATCTCGGGGTTCGCGAGGACCTCCTCAGCGCTCTCGGTTACTCGCGGGATGCCGCAGCGCGCGGCTATTTCCTCTGCTGCTCGGCGGTTGATGTCCGCGATGATCAGCGGCACGGCTTCGGGCAATCGAAACGCAAGGGTCTCAGAGTGAACGGTCCCGATCCGCCCGGCTCCGATTATACCGATAGGAAGTTTGCGCTTGCTCAATGGGATTCTCCTCGACTACCAAAGTTGAGTTTACTCGCTGCACGCGGAGATTCTCCTCCTCGCAGGAGCTCCTCCTCAGTGTCCTCCATGGTCATCAGAACCTTAACACAGCGGCGACCCAAGTATTCCGCGCCCTCTGTGTCGAGGCTTGAGAGGCACTGAGATCGCCACGAACTTCGTTTTGGCTCCGGCCGACGGCCACGCTAGACCAGTAACTAAGAATAGTCATGCTCGATCGACCTGAGGTATTCGCGGTTGCGCCGAGCGCTTTCCTTCGGCGTGCCCATTCCGGGCAGGACGTCCTGCTCGACTAGCGTGTACCCGTCGTAACTATTGGCCTTCATCCAGCGCAGCACTGCGGGGAAGTCCACCGAGCCCTTGCCCAATTCACAAAAGACTCCGTGGCGCAGTGCCTGGAAGTATTCCCAGTGTTCTGCTCGAGACCGCCTGGCCACCTCCGGATGGCAATCCTTAAAGTGGAGATACCACACGCGCTCCTGGAAGCGCTCCAGCCCTTCAATCACGTCACCCTCACCCGCCCCGTAGGCGTAATGGCCGAAATCGAACACCAGGCCCACCAATTCCGGGTCGGTCAGATCGAGAAAGCGGGAGATCTCCTCTGGCGTCTCGACATAGCCGGCGCAATGATGGTGAAAGACAGTCCGAAGTCCTGTCTCGGCGCGCACCGCGCTGGCCACTTTATTCGCACCCTCGGCAAAGGTTTTCCATTCCGCAGGACTCAAGCCAAGTTCAGCTTTGATCCGACCGGCGTTGCGGGTACGTTCCGGGACGGAGCCATTGTTGTCAGCCAGCACGAGGAAGGGTTTTGGGTCCGTGGCCACGGCCGCCAGCAGCCGCGCGGTCTTCAAGGCGCTCGCCACACCCGCTTCATGCGCGGCCGCATCCTTCAACGCCACAGGCACAAACGCCCCCAGCATCACCAAACCGCGCCTGGTCAGTTCCGCCCACAGTAGTTCTGGATCTGTGGGCATGTATCCCCAGTCGCCCAGCTCAGTCCCCGTGTAGCCTGTATCCACCAACTCGTCCAGCATGCGGCTGTAAGCGATCGGCTCCCCTTTGGCTTCTTCAAACTCCAGCATGCCCCAGGAACAAGGGGCGTTGCCAACACGCAAAGCTGTCATGTTTTCTCCTCACGGCCATTGAGTATTGACTCCTACCACGCTTCCGCTGAAGCTAGAACTTCCTGCTCCACTGTTTCGGGCAGCGTTCAACCACCATCTTAACCTGGGTGTAGGGCCCCACCCCGTGGCACGCTAGGGCACACAGATCACCGAGGGAGCTCTCGCCCCTGACGGTCTCGATCGCCTCGATCGAACTGGCGTGCATCAGGCTCAATATTTGGTCCGAAGAACTCATTGCGGGCGATCTCACCCCACGCGGGAACGTTGTCCAAGATGGAGAGGACTAAGAAGCCATTCTCGTAATCCTTCACACACCTCTTGCGCCACATGCTGATTCTCTTGGTCCTGCAAGCAAAGCTGAACAATCCCCAGCCCCTCGGCCCGGCGTACCTCTGCGGTGGGGCTCTTGTTGAGGGTGATCAGTTCGTTCCGTACTGCGTTCGAGCATTGGAGCACAGGGGCTTCCCGCACTGTAGGGTTATGTTAAATAACTTAATTTAGAATTGCAACGTATCGGGCCATAGGGATTCCGCAACGAACACAGGATGAGGTGGAAATTAGGTAGGTTTAGTGTGGCTCCGAATCGTTTCGGGCCAGGAGACACATGGGAAGGGTAACGGAAGTTGCGCTCGGTGGCAGAGAGTTTCGTGCGGTTTAGGGAGTTGCTCCTGTCTTATGCATATAAGACATAAGAGAAAGTCAAGAGCAAACACACAATGCGAATTTGCTCCCTGAGAGAGCATGGGCTAAGACATGAATCGAATCAGATGGTTTGGTCGATCAACAGTCTTCGTTTCGGGGGCTGCATCATCGAGGGAAGAAATCTGGCAGAAAACAGGCCGGCTTGCTGCACCCAGTGCGGGAGCAAAAAATCCTCTCTCGATCCCAGGTTCTTTTCCTGGTGTCCTCAATAGTTCCGAAATCGCTAGAGAGGGGGTCAAGCTCTAGGCAATTCAGAACCGTGGTATTAAACTATTTTGGGCAGCGGCTCAACCTACTAATACCGAAAGGTTTCGGTAAACGCCAAACAAATGGACTCAAACCCACTTCAAAAGCTCTATTTAAGAAACACGTTGGAATCATCGAACGGAATGGCCGTATTGTAGGTGAGGTTTTTCCTGAAGAGTGCTCTTTCTTTGGGGAGGAATTCGGGAGGGGCGAGTTGACGTTAAAAAGGAAGAGAACTGGGGGCCACGTTACGATTCGGGAGGTAGCGAAGGCGGCAGGGGCTTCTGTTTCAACGATTTCGGCTGTGCTGAACAAGTCCGATTATGTCAGCGCGAAAATGCGGAGCCGAATTGAGAGAGCCATCAAGGAGCTCAAGTATCGCCCCAACGACTTGGCGCGGGCACTTCGGCTTCAGAAAACCCATTCCATCGCGATCATTGTGCCCGACCTATCGAACAACTTTTACATCGAACTCGTGAGAGGAGCAAAAGATTACTCGGCCTCTGCGAACTATACAGTCCTGATTGGCGATTCGAGGGAACGTTGGGAGGAAGAGCGAAACTATTTGGACTCATTTCAGCGGCGGCGCGTTGACGGAGTCGTGCGGGTACCGGCTATTGATGCTCCAAGCGGGAAGGCAAAATCGGTTCTTGGCAATCTGCCCGTTGTTTACGCGGACCGTTACCCGCGATCGCGCGATGCATGTGTTGGAAGAGTGGGTGTAGACAACCGTCTCGCGGCGAACAATGCGACACGTTACCTCCTCAGTTTAGGCCACAGCCGAATCGGGATCATCACGGGCGGTGCTTCCAGCGGAACGTCAGTCGAGAGGCTGGAGGGATTCCTGCAAGCGCTTCGAAGTGCAGGTATCCGGCCGGACCGTTCGATGATTCATCAGGGTCACAATGATGTGGAAAGCGGCCACGATCGTACAATGCAGCTGTTGACGATGGTTCGGCGTCCGACGGCGATTTTCTGCACGAACAACATGATGGCTTTGGGAGCCTTCGCCGCCATACAGGAGATCGGGCTCTCGTGTCCTGAAGAGATCAGTTTGCTCGGGTTCGATGATTTTTACTGGGTGATTCTGTTCCGGCCGAGACTGACCATGGTCCGTCAGCCGGCCAGAGAACTGGGAATGACAGCGGCGCGAATGCTGATCGATCATCTCGAAGGGCGTGCGAGCATTCCTACTCCGGCTCTGCTCGCAACACAACTCATCGTCCGGGACTCTTGTTGTCCCCCAAAGCAACCGCAATTGCGTTGAAGGATCCCCGCAGTCTGCCCGATCAATAGTGAAGTTCAGGAGAGACATTGTTCGGCAAGTCTCAGTCAGTGAAGGCGGGGCATTCCTCAGAATCTGCTCCGAGTCCCCATGACTTGATTCGATCACTTGGGCTCGCAAGAGGCACGCACCGAATCCAGTAATAAGAAAACGACGAGAGCAGTGCCAAGATTCTGGCGCTGATCCGGCGTGGCCGCGACATAGATTCAGCCAATAAGAACAGCGATCGCTGTGAACGGATAGAGCCGCATTCCGTAAGGACGCTGGATTTCCTTGCGGTACAGCCGGATGGCCAGTATTGCAGAGATCTGTGGAATGAACTGGAAGCCGATTTGAATGATCATGAGCGCGGACACCAAGCGTTCAAGCGAAAGCCAGCAGAGGGAATCGCCAGAGCTTTGATCGGGAGAAGCGAAACGGAAGGGCAGTGCCCCCTGGGGTGAACACGGCCCAAAATCCTAAACAAGTTTCCCTCGACTCCCAGCGCGTAGAGAATTCTCGAATAGCCCAAGCTTATGGTGAAGATACCCGGCGTTGCAGCTAACATCAGCCCCATCATCGAGGAACCTGCCAAATAGGGCTTGGGGTCCATCCATCACGTAAATAATCACGCCGATGGTGATGAACGGACCGATTCCCATCATCTTCAGCGTAATTGACGGCGCTGGACAGATTAAGTCCCATGGTGCGGACCAGTTATTCGGAAGCACGCGATGTCTCGGGGAAGAGAAGATGTAGAGTTCTTGGCCAGGTCAGCTGTCCGAGATCCAACAGGATTCAGAATAACGACGCGGAAATATAGCAGTGTCTGCGGCAACCCACACGGGGTGAAGTGGAGACAATTACTGAGAGATTTCGATACCCTCGCGGACAAAGCTGCCGGGAGGGGCGGAGCAGCCGACAACACACAGTCGTGTGATGGGAATGGCCCTGGACAATCGAAGGAACCATGCGCTAATCTGCAACAGTTTATACAGAGTGGGGAACATGCCATACATTACCAGAAGAAATGTTCTGCTGGCTGGCCTTGCGTTGCCAGGGGTCGTCGAGGCTGCGTATCGTGACGCGTCAGGCGATGAAGATACAGCCAAGCCGAAACGATTCGAGGAGCTAGGCGGATTCGAAGTGTCAGATGCCGTTTCCAAGCATCCGCTGGCAATTCTGCCGCTGGGCAGTCTGGAGTTCCATGGACCTCACAATCCCTTGGGGTCGGATTCCATCATCATTTCTGGGATTGCCGAACGCGTGGCGGTTCGCACGAAGGGGTTGCTTTTTCCTACCATCAATTTCACCCAGTGTCCGGCCCACACGGCGCACTTTCAGGGGACCATCTCTGTGCGCCCTGAAGTAATGACAGAGTACTTCGCGGACATTCTTCGGAATATTCTGCAGTTCGGATTTCGCAAGATCTTCATTCTGAACGGACATGACGGTAACATCGGACCTGGACGCGGAGCGGTTGCCCAGGTCGCGAGTGAGACAAAGGATGCAGCGTTGCTGTTTGCGAATTGGTGGGAGTTTGTCTCGAGCGAACTGATGAAGACGTTAGGCCTATTCCATCAGGCTAACGGCGGGCACGGCCATGGCGGACCGCTAGAGACTTCCGCGGTTGCTACATTCCGGCCGGATCTGATTCATCTAGAGAAGGCACGAGATCTGCCTGAGCCGCCGGATCTATCCGGTGGGGCGGCGTATTTCCTGCAGAAGTCCACGGCGACAGACTGGCCGGGATATTCCGGCCGCATGAGTGAGGCTTCCGCTGAAAAAGGAGGGAGGTTGATCCAAATCAGCGAAATTGGCATTGTGAAACTCATCGAGAATTGGCTGACCCATGGTGAGGTTCCAGGATCTTGGTAGGCGGAGTGGATCCTGAGACGTATTGGATTGCCCGGTACAAAGGTCAGCAACGGTGAATCGAGGAACCGGGAGAGGCAATAAGCATGACAGTCAGCGGAAATTGTTGGCGATGGACCTGGGGTGCTAACATTTTCTTGCTCCTCTCTTGCACGCTCACGTTTGGCGCGATGGAAAGTCAGCCCTCTCAGCAAACGAATCGAGATCAATCGTCCGGTCCGCTGGTGGAAGCACAAGCACTTCTTGCGCAAGGAAGTTCAGAGGAGGCCATACGAATTCTCTCAAGCTATCTTCAAGTCCACCCCAAGGACTCTGCCGCACGGCTTGCACTCGGCCAAGCCTACGCCATCAGCGGCCAGAGCGATCGCGCTGAGGAAGAGTTCCATACTGTTCTGCAACTAACGCCTGACAACTACGTCGCCCTTACGGCACTTGGCGAGATTTATGACCGTGCCGGCCAGCTTGAGAAGGCCGAGCCAATGCTGGCGCGCGCGGCAAGAGTCAGCCACGGCAACCCGCAGATTCGTATGGAATGGGCGGTCGTTCTCGCGCGCCTCCACAAATACAAGGAAGCACAGAGCGCTTTGTCAGGGCTATCACCACCTGGTGACCGCGAGGAACGCATTGGATTCCACCGCCTGAAAGCCTCTGTGGCGCTGGGGCTCGGAAATACCGGAGCGGCTGCGTCGGAAATGGAGAATGCGCTGGCTCTGAAGCCGGATGACATGGGACTCATAGTGGCGACGACGGTGGCGCAGCTACATGCCAACAATTGGCAGCGGGCTGCAAGGCTGGCTGAGCCTGCGTTCATCCGCACTCAGGATCCCCGAGTTGGCCTCATTCTTCTCGAATCACAATTGGGAATGGGCGGAGATTTTCATCGAACGCTGGAACTGCTTCGCTCAACAAAGTTGAATCTCACGGAGGAGCTCGCATTTCGGCAGCAATTGGCAGAAGTCCTGATCTCTCATGGCGAGTTTTCCGAATCCGTTGCAGAACTCAAGAGAGCAGCAGAACTCGACCCACATCGCGCTGACCTGGCTTTCAATCTGGCGCTCGCGCAGTTCAAGGCGGGTCGCCTGGACGATGCCGTGGAGAGTGCAGAAAAGTGCAAGGCTCTTGGCGACAGCGCGGACCTTGAGGATTTGCTTGGCGACCTCCAGGAAGCGCGCGGCGACAACCTGGCTGCCGTGCAGAGTTACCAAACCGCCGTGACGCTTGCCCCGGACGAGGAAAAGTATCGAGTCTCGCTTGCCGTGGAGTTGCTACGTCACCAGAATTTCGGGGCCGCCAAGGTGGTTCTCAAACAGGCTGAGGAGCTGCAGCCGAAATCCTGGCGAATCCAACTGGGATTGGGCATGGTGGAGTACATTACAGGAACCGAAGAGGAAGCCAGCCGAATCCTTGTCCATGCGGCCGAATTGTCCCCAGAGCCAGGGCTTGCGTTGAAATATCTTGGAGACATCCAGATGGACGGGGCTTCAAGGCCTGATCCCACCGCTGTTGCACAGCTGTGTGGATATGCAGACCTCCATCCGAAGGAGGCCAACATGCAGTACTACTGTGGCGCGTTGCTTTTTCGAAGAGATTACGTATCCGGAGACAAGACGCACGCCGATGAGATTCTTCGACGGCTGAACGCCGCCGCTGGTCTTCTCCCTGGAGACGCTTCGCCGCATTGTGAACTTGGGACAGCGCATCGATGGTTGGAGCAATGGCAAGACGCGCTTCGCGAATCGCAAGTTTGCACTCGCTTGGATCCGAACTCCGCGGAAGGGCACTACCGTCTGGCCCAACTTTATCGCCGCGCGGGAAAACAAGAACTGGCACACCAGGAAATGAAACTCTTTGAAGCTGCCTCAAAGCGCTTAGCGGATGAGAACGACCGGCGCTATGAAACGATGAAGACGTTCCTTTACACAATCCAGAAAGAGACACCGGACCATAAGTGAATATGGTCCGGTGTCAAACAGGTCCACTCTATTCCCGATCGGATCATGGAGTGGAATTTTTCACCGGGGTGTGGGTGATCTCGGAGTGAGATCCGGTAAGCTGAGGGTTCTTCGCGAGGCTCACCATGTTAGCGAAGATGCGGTACGCGCCAGGCACACCCTCAGGCATTTGGCGGTAGAAAGCGAAAGCGTTGTAGATGTAAACGCCCTTCCCGTATTTTGCGTAGAGCAGGCCGCCCTTTTGAGGGGCTTGCCCCGGATCGTGCGTTTCCAGCAATGGCTCATAGGATGCGTCCCAACTCTCGAGGAACTTCGAGCCGCGCTCTTCCACCCAATCTTCGAAGTCCTTGCTGGTAATTTTGTTGGGCCAAGTGAAAACGGGATTCTTTGGAGCCGTGATTTCAACCTTGGAATGCTCGTCGGTAACTTCTTGCGGTTCGGATCCCATTTTGTAGGGATACGGGCCGTAGTTGTGGTCGTACTCCGGAGTGTTGTATTGAACAATCACTACGCCGCCATTCTTGACGTAATCGAGGATACGGCCGTTATTGGCCTTGAGATCTTCACGCACCGCGTAAGTGCGCACGCCCAACAGGATGGCGTCAAATTTGGAAAGGTTCCCACTGGCCAAATCTTCCGACGTAAGGAAATGTACGTTGATGCCGAGATTCGTCAGGGATTGGGGCACGTCATCGCCCGCGCCGACGATATAACCAACGTTCAGGCCTGGAGCGACCTTTACGTCCACACCCGTAGTGCGGTAAGCGGAAGCACGGTAAAGATTGTAGGGACGCAATCCGAGATAACCGACGGCGTGGTAACCCTCTTTGTAATCGTGACCATCGGAGGTGGCAACGGCTGTGAGCGTGTAAGCCTTTTCCTCAAGATGAGCGGGCGTCACTTGGAAGTTAAGAGTCTGAGCATCGTTGTCCTTCGCGGTTGAAAACTCTTCCTGTGGCGCTTTCCAACCCTCGGGCAAATCGAGTTTCACCATTCCCTTTGCAGGACCTTTCACATTGCTGTGAATCGTGACTGTCAGGTCAAAAGACTTCGCGCCCAGTGGAACAATTCCGGCTTGCGGCGCGATGGAAACGGAAATGGCTGGAGCGACGGCCAGCGGCTCAAACACCGTTCCCGGCCCGGTCACCCGCTTCACGGACTGAACGACCTGCGAGATATCGAACGGCACTCCGTCAAATGTGAAGCGCAGCCTGGCGGAAAGCGGATACGGGACCAGCGGCAGAGTGAGATACTTCGTTTCCTGGATGTCGTAATACGGCTGCTCAATGTCTGGGCGAGTGAAATACGGCCGTGTGAAGCGTGCGTTCTGGGGAACGCGTACCGTGAATCGCACATCTATGGACTGGTTTCCTTTGAGTGTACCGCCCGACGGTGTCGCGGGATCAATTGTCCATTGTTCGCCTTGCGGAGTCTCCAAAACTACATTCTCCAATTGCACGGGAACATTGGCCGGATTCGTGGCATGGACTTTCACCCAGAATTCCTGCCCGGGGATCGCAACCTGAAAGGTCGCTGGATTTCCGAAGAAGCGTGCATAAGGTCCAGTCGGTTCCTTTTCCGGCGCCACCGTGGCCAAAGCGGACAGCCCTAAGGATTCTGCTAGAGCATTGCCGAATTGCTCCTGCTTTACTTTTAGTTCGTGCGTGACATCATATTTCGAATTAGTGCTTAGTTCACTAGCGGCAACTTTTTCAATCAACTCATTGGTTGCCTTTAAGCCTGCCGCTAACGTGGACGCGATCATTTCGGGATGTTGGGCGGAGAATTCTGTTGTCGCTTTTTCAACAAGAGCATTGATCCGCGACAGGCCTTCCTTCAGGAACGCGGTGTCTTCGCCATCCGCCAGGCTCGCGATGCCCATGAGCGAAACGTCGATGCCATCAAAGAAAGAAATCTCCTTCTCCGGAACGGAGACTTGAGATGCAAACCGGTGATACGGGCTCATCTCTTCTTCGGCAGGTGGCAAGCCAGTGCCACCGTTCTGCGATTTCTGCTGACCCAGTCCAAGACGGGAGACTTGGGCATACGTCAATCCAAGCAGGGGGTTGTACTCCCCCTCTGGAATTTCGACAGAAGCGGAAAGTTCGCCCTTGAGAACTGTGCCATCCGTGTAGTTGCGAAATTCGGCAGGGTAATATTTCCCGTCAGCATAATCGTAAATGCCCTTATCACTGATAATGGCAAAGGGCACTCGCGCATAATCCTTGAGCGGCTTCCAAGGGTGTAGCCCTTCTTTGATTTGTTCGGGAAACATCGCAGGGTCACCCGCCGCTTTGAATACCTCCTGTGCCATTTGGCCAGCGACCTGGTGATTACCGTGACCGTCCGTACGGCCTCCGACAAACACAGAAGTGATAACGAGGGGACGCGTCATGCGGACAACACGTACAACTTCCGAGAGCGTCCGATCATGTCCCCACTTTTCAAAAGCTTCTTCCTTTGTTTTGGAGAAGCCGTAATCGATGACCCGCGTCCAGAACTGCTGCGTGTCGTAGTAACGGTCAGCTGCCAGAAGTTCTTCCGTCCGGACGAGCCCTAGAGCGTCAAAGTAATCCGAAGACATGACGTTGGCGCCACCTTCGCCGCGATTTAGTGTCAACAAAGTGACGCGCGCTCCTTGACCGCGCGACTCGTATGTCAACATCCCTCCGTCTTCGTCGTCAGGGTGGGCAGTGACCATGAGGATGCTGGCGCGTGTGTGGAGTTTCTGCAGGCTCTGCCACAGTGCCACGGCGCCACGGTCAAATGGCAGCGGTTGTGCAGCTGGATATGGTTTTGAGCTGACAGCAGTGGGAGACTGCGCCATTAGCGGTACCGATTGAAATAGAAATGGCAGTGTGCACACCACTGCGACGAGAATCATGGGAAGCATATTTCTGGATCGCATCGTCATTCTCCCTCCTTAAAGCTGTACGGAAATATCTAGGGCAACTCTCCAAAACAACCGGTACCGCTAGCAACAATGCCGGACATCTCCAAACGCGTCAGACGTGCAAACTCGAAATCGTGCACGTGCAAAGCTTCGACCAGGTGTTTTTCAGAGATCTGGCGTGAGAACTTTGCGGTTGATGCAGAGTGCGAAGTGAAGATCCACCCTGCGGAGTGCGCGGTGTTTCGAGTTTGTCCGAGTACTGCGGTGCTCGGCATCAAGCCTCCGGATTTCGCTTGAAGAACGCAATTATACTTTCGCGAGAGACCATGTCAACAAAAATCCCAAAACGTTCCGGCATCAATCAGGGAGAGGCGATTCGAGGCAGCGACATTCATTAACAATATGCAGAAAAAGCGCTTATAAAGGGCCTTTTTAGAAAAACACAAAAATAGGCTTGACAGCAATTCTCGCGGATGATATATCGCACGGTATAAAGGGTCAAGTTCCTGGTCGAATCGTTTCGGCACGCTTGACGGGTGAGGTTTTGACGGGGGCGTTTCCTGCTTTGTTCGTCACGATGCGTTTTGGAGCGCGTGGTGTGGGCCGGGACTTGCTGCGGCACTCCGCCGAGAAGCCGATCATTGGGAATGATTGGTTTTTTTTGATGAGTCCGCTATAGGGTGCAAGGGACGGGTGCCGAACGTTAAGATTGCTTTTTGTTTTCAGGTGGGCCATGGGTGTCGAGCTGCGTCTAAAGTTGGGGGATTACTCTATTATTCTGAACAATGGAGGCGGCAATGAAGCGAGGAATAACTTCTCGAAGGTTCTTTGAGTGGACAATATTGCTTTTAACGTTGCTGGTCATTTGTGCTCTGCCGACGTTTGGGCAAATCGATCGCGGCACTATTGAGGGGAGGATATTGGATCCCTCCGGTGGTGTCGTGACCAACGCAACGGTGACCATTACGAATAAGGCGACGGGGGTTGTCGTGACCGCTCCCGTCAACGGGTCTGGTGACTATCAGGTCCAGACATTGATCCCCGGCACCTACTCGGTAATGGTAAGCGCCGACGGCTTCGAAAGGGTCTTGCGTGACAACATTGAGGTGCACGTTCAGGACCGCCTTTCGATTGGTTTTGTCCTGAAAGTTGGGTCGGTGACTCAGCAAGTGCTGGTCACCGCGGGTGAACCGCTGCTGCAGACGCAAACGGCGGATGTGGGCAGTGTTGTGGACGAAGAGCGCGTCAATGAGCTGCCTTTAAACGGACGCCGTTATGCAGATTTGGCGCTCTTGCAACCCGGCGTGAACAAGTTTTTTGCCGCCGCTAATCCTGCGCCAGACCGGTTCAGCGTCAATGGGAATCTCGAGCTCCAGAACAATTTCCTGCTGAATGGCATCGACAATAACTCCTTTTCGGAAAACCTGCAGGAATTATCGGTGCAAGTGGTGCAGCCGCCGCCCGATGCCGTGCAAGAGTTCAAAATTCAAACGCGGACTTACTCCTCAGAATTCGGCAATTCCGCAGGAGCGGTGGTCAATGCGACCATCAAATCCGGCACCAATGGATACCACGGAGATCTGTTCGAGTTTATGCGGAATTCGGTGCTGGACGGAAACTACTGGGTCAACAATGCTAACGGCCAGAAGCGTGGCCGCTTCACACAGAATCAATTCGGAGGCACGTTCGGTGGTCCGATCGTTAAGGATAAGCTATTTTTCTTTGGTGACCTCGAACGTTTCAGCAGCCGGCAATCCACGACCATCCAAAGCACGGTTCCGACGCCGCTGATGAAGACAGGCAATTTCACGGAATTGCCGTACGCTTTGACCAATTCATCCGTCCCTGGTCAGTCCGGTTGCTATGTCGGCAATATTCTTCAGGCAACGAGCTCGACTGGCCAAACTTGCCTCGATCCCGTTGCTGCCAAGACGATGGCTCTGCTTCCTAATCCGAATGTTCCATCTCTGGTGTCCCTGCAAGGGACTCCAGGGAGTTGGACGGGACTGCCAAATTACATATATTCCACGCCGGTGCCCGATGACGTGTATTCCACGGATGGGCGTGTCGATTACAATCTCAATGCAACCAACCAGATATTTGGGAGCTACAGCTATCGTCATGTGACCCGCGAGGATCCCATGTGGACCAGCAATGACGCGGTCGGCAACGGCAACTTTGCAACTGAATATCGCTGGCACCAGCAGTCGCTGGCGTTGGGTTGGACACACAGTTTTTCAAGCACGCTGATTAACGATGCGCGGTTCGGCTTCAACCGTGACTATGCCCATAGCGATCCCGTTGGCGTAACGCTTGGCACTTCCGAGGCCGAATCGCTTATTGGTTTGACAGGAATCCCGAATGGACCAGGCACCGCTGGATTGCCTCCGATCGAGATCAACGGCCTGACACGCATTGGGACGTCGCCCTGGCGGCCTCAGTACCAGATCTCGCAAAACTGGAACCTCGTTGAGAACCTGAACTGGCTGAAGGGCAGTCATAGCTTCAAATTCGGATATCAATACCTCCGGCGGACAGACAACTTCCTTGACATAAGAGCCCCGCAGGGCGAGTTACAAACTGACGGCGTTTACACCACAGGTGGAGTTTTCGGCGTACCTGATTTCCTGCTCGGTGACGTGGATGGCGTACACTACACAACACCCCATGTTGTCCATTACTTCCAGCCAGGGCATTCGTTTTATGCCATGGACACCTGGAAGACGACTTCGAAACTAACTCTCACTTATGGCCTTCGCTATGAACTTTTCGCGCCGCTCATTGACAGGAGTAACGACGCCACGAACTTCACGCCGGCCAATGGCGGAGGACTTGTTACCGCGGCAAGCAACGCGTCCGGTTGGTATGATCGTGCACTGATTCATCCAGACCTGAGAAATTTCGCGCCCCGCCTTGGGTTTGCGTACCAAATGACGAATCGGCTCGTCTGGCGAGGCGGATACGGAGTTTTCTATCAGCATGACAACCGGATCGGCTCGGAAGCAATGCTTCAGCTAAACCCGCCTTTCCTCGTTGATACACAGCTCAATCAAAGCGGAGCCAGCACTGTTTTTCAACTTCAGAATGGGTTCCCGTTGAGCACCATCACTGGGTCCGGGGTGGATTTGACGAAACTCCAAATACGTGCCCAGGATCCGAATCAGCGCACCAGTTATGTCGAGCAGGCAAGTTTCGGATTGGAATACCAAGTTATGAACGACACCGTGCTCGCGGCCACCTACGTTGGCAATTGGGGCCGCAAGATGAATCGCTTGCGTGATGCCAACATGCCGCAAGTCACAAGCTTCGACAATGGTTGTCCCGTTTTGGTGTACCCGTACGCCAACCTGAATACCGTAACGAATATCGATACCTATGTGGGTACGGGCGTGCCTTGCGAAACCACTGGCCAACACGCGTTCCTTGAATTAGCCACCAATGATGGAAATTCGGACTACAACGGTCTCGAGCTTTCCTTGCGGCGCAAAATGTCTAAGGGTTTGACCTACTCCCTGGGTTACACTATTAGCCACGGACTTTCCGATTTTGGCGACAACCTGACAGCCGCACCGCTACCTCAAAACTCCTACGACTACGCTGCAGCGATGAGTAACTCGGATCTCGACATTCGCAGCCGTTTTAGTGGGAATTTCCTCTGGGAATTGCCGTTCGGCGAAGGGAAGCGCTTCCTTTCCGGTCCGAATCCAGCCAGCCGTTGGCTGGGTGATTGGCAATTCAACGGGATCATAACGTTACAGACAGGAAGTCCCTATAGCGTCACTGCCGCGAATGATGGCTTGTTGGGCTATAATCACGCCGTTTATGCGAACTGTGTAGGGGATCCGTTCACAGGCGCGACGACCAATCACGATTTGTACACAACTACGGGTTTCCTAATCAATCCGGCGGCATTTGCGCAGCCAGGGCCGGGAACCTTCGGGTCATGTGCCCCCTTTAAGTTCTACGGTCCCGGACTCCAGATGTGGGACCTGAGCCTGTTCAAACAGTTCAAATTTACGGAAAGATGGCAGCTGCAATTTAGAGCTGAATTTTTCAACGCCTTTAATCACCCCAACTTCGCAGCCCCGAATGCGTATATTGGCTCGCCAGGTTCGTTTGGAAAGGTCTCCAACACACTTTCGCCGATTCTGGGGAACGATTCGGGAGGACCCGGCGATCCGCGGGAGATCCAACTGGCACTGAAGCTGTTCTTCTAGTGTAAGGTGCGGGAGCGGCGAAGGCCGCTCCCGCACCATGTTTCGCGCGTTTCTAGTCACGACACCGGATATGGGGTCGGATGCCCATCGAGGAGTGGATGTGGCGTTCGCAGATGGAGTGACGACGGTCTACCCCGCGATCAAGTTCTCGAGAAATCACCAGGTCGAAAGGGCGGCGAACGCCGCAGGGGTAACTGTGCAAACCGCTCCGGCAATCTGGGCCGCAACACGTTCACCAGTTGGACCCAACGACCTACTGTGCCAATCAGTATTGGGGTCCTAATCTGAGCTAAGCCAGGAATGTATCGTGCCCCAGAACATCACTTCGCTCGGCATGTTGTAAGGAATGAAAGAGTCCTACAAGAAAGGAGACAGCGACTCCATCTTGGCCCTCAGTCTTGCAGGAGACATCGCGAGATGTCGCTTAAAGCGTAGACAGGGGTATCGGTGGGCCGGGCTATTGAGCTTCGAAAAACGCAAAATCAGGACGCCGACTCTTTCCTGATGGAGGAAGGCAACACGGCTGTGTCGCGATAATCGCGAGCGAGCAGTCGGTCCTGCGTACTCGGAGAACCCGCGCACGCTGAGAAACAACATGCACGAGAACCGGGAGACCTCTGGAGTGCCTCGGCCCGAAAGGGAACGAGACCGGTCTGCGAAGGTGCAAAGCCACAAGGCAGACACGCACGCTCTGGAGGGGTCGGACCGCGCCATATTATCGATGAACCAGACGAACAAAGAAGAGCGATCTTCGGCGGAGCCTGGGGAGAAAAGGGTGCGGGCCAAGGAGAACATCGTTCAACCTAACACCAACCCGACACAGAGCGGGGAACGAGTGTCCCAGGGATTGAACGGTGTGCGAGAAGCAGCAAGGAAAAGGAGGCAAGAACGATTCACGGCTTTGCTTCACCATGTGAGCGTGGATTTACTCCGGGATAGCTACTATGCCCTAAAGCGGCAAGCAGCCCCGGGAGTGGACGGCGTGACGTGGCAGGAGTATGAAACCGGGTTGCAAGGTCGACTTACCGATCTACACAACCGGGTACACCGTGGAGCGTATCGAGCGCAGCCCTCACGAAGAGTCTACATACCGAAGGCCGATGGGCGGCAACGCCCGTTGGGCATCGCGGCACTGGAAGACAAGATCGTACAGCAAGCTGTGGTGACCATTCCCAACCAGATCTACGAGGTGGACTTCCAAGGATTCTCGTATGGGTTCCGTCCCGGACGCAGCCCGCACCAAGCGCTGGACGCGCTGACGGTGGGCATCCAAAGGAAGCATATGAACTGGGTGCTCGACGCCGACATTCGGGGCTTCTTTGACAACATGAGCCACGAATGGACGATGAAGTTTGTGGAGCACCGCGTGGCCGATCGCCGGATCCTACGTCTGATCCAGAAATGGCTGAAGGCGGGGGTGTCGGAAGACGGCCAGTGGTCGGAGAGTAAGGTAGGAACACCGCAAGGAGCAGTGGTTTCTCCATTACTTGCAAACGTGTACCTGCACTACGTTTTCGATCTGTGGATCGAAGCTTGGCGCCAGAAAGTGGCTACGGGCGATGTAATCGTCGTCCGCTACGCTGATGATCTGGTGGTGGGTTTCGAAAACCGAATGGAAGCCGAGCGATTCCTGGAAGCATTTCGGGAGCGATTGTCCAAGTTCGGACTGGAACTACATCCGGAGAAAACACGACTGATCGAGTTTGGGCGGTTCGCCGCCCGAGACCGGGAGAAGCGTGGAGAAGGGAAGCCGGAGACCTTTACGTTCCTGGGTTTCACGCACTACTGCGGGAAACGCCGGAGCAACGGAGCATTTACCGTGTGGCGGAAAACGGCGAAGAAGCGCATGGCGGCGAAACTACAAGCCATTAAGGCTGAGTTGCGCCTCCGCATGCACGAGCCGGCCGCCGACGTCGGTACATGGCTACGAAAGGTTGTCACTGGCTACTACCGCTACCATGCGATCCCGGGGAACATCGACCGGTTGAGTGTCTTCGGGCAACGCTTGCGACGATTGTGGTGGCTCATTTTACGGCGCCGCAGTCAACGCCAAGTGGCGTGGGATCGGCTCCTACCGATCTTCACGCGGTGGCTTCCAGCCCCACGCGTTCTGCATCCTTATCCTGTAGTGCGCTTCCTCGCCACACATCCAAGGTGGGAGCCGTATGCGTAGAAGCGCTCGTACGGATCTGTGCGGGGGGCGATCAGCGATGCTCGTCCCTACCGCGTCAAAACACAACGTACTACCCCCAGGACCACCCCACTGCTGAGGAAGAAATCAAAGACCCAATGTCGCTGGAATTCCTTGGCCTTAAGGATGAGTACTCCGAAAGCGCCGTGGAAAACGCTCTGACCCACCGCTTGGAACAATTCCTCTTGGAATTCGGAAATGATTCCTGGTTCATTGCCCGGCAGAGACGGAGACGGGCCGGGGACGAATGGTATCGAGTGGACCTCCCCTTTTTCCACCGCCGTTTGCGCTGCCTGGTTAACATCGATCTGAAGATCGGTAGGTTCACCCATGCCAACGCTGGACAGATGAATCTCTTTCTCAATTATGCGCGTGAGCTCAATCGGGCCTTCCGCAAGCACGGATCGGAGCCCTGGTGCGCGATCGGAACACTATCCCCTCTGATTGTCTCGCTAGCGTGCGAACGCCCTCAGTTCCTCCTCCAGCTCAAGTAGCCTAGGTGTTCCGGATCGCTTTCGATGAGCGCGCGCATCAGCTCATCCGACGCTTCCCATTGTCCCACGATGGGCAGTACCAGCAAGGCGGTGCGCGCGGCTTCCGCACATCCCTCCACTGCGGCCCGAATGGCTAATCTCTCGTACTCCTTGACCGACAAGACCAGCCCTCGAACTTTTGGCGGGAGCTTTCCAACGGTCAGCGGCTTGATCCCTGAAGAGCTGATTTCGCAGGGCACCTCCACGACATCCTCTGGATCGAGGTCAAAGATAGAGTTTTGGTTCGGCACGTTGACCACGGTTCGCATAGGAGTGCTGGCGGACAACGCTATCATGACCTCCAGGGCCATGCGGTGATACCCAGTTTCTGCCCGGAACGGGTCAGGAAAATCGGACGCCGTGTAATCAAAAGCGGACTCCCCGTGTGACTCCAGACGAAAGTACGAGGCGGACCGCTGCATCAGGTACGCGGTGTGACGATCTAAAGCCGCTGCCACATCGCCGGCAGCAATGGACGCCACATTCTGTGCGTACACTTGGCGGTCCAACTTCTCCACTTCGGCGCCGCGTGTAGCTCCACTGCCATGTTGGTTTGCGAACGCGCGTCGCTGCGAGTAGTAGAAAAACAGGTATTCGGTAGGAATTGCCCTTAGGCTGCGGAGCAGCGCAGGGGCAAACAAGTCCGAAGGATACAGCCTTGCGATTGCCGCATCACTTTTCAAGATCTCGTCGATTCGTTGTTCTCCGCGCACCGTGACGCTGTGCACCCATCCCAGGTGATTCAGACCCGCATAGTGGCAGGTTACCTGTTCGCGGGGCTCGTGCAGCACCTCGGCGATGCGGTGGAAGATCTCCGTCGGTGTATCGCAAATCCCGATGACCCGAAGCCCGGTGTGCGATGTGAGAGCTTGCGTGATCAACCCTGCCGGATTGGTAAAGTTGATGAACCACGCATCCGGCGCACATTGCTTAACCAGCTTCGCGTACTGCAGACTCACTGGAATAGTCCGCAAAGCCATGGCGAGACCACCTGGCCCAGTGGTCTCCTGCCCTGCGTATCCATGTTTACGTGCAATGGCTTCATCGCGAGCGCGGGCTGCGCTTCCTCCCACGCGCAGGCTGCTGATGACGTACCGCGCATACGCGACCGCCTCCTCGGCGGTTGGCGGTACAGTAATCTTCAGATCCCTGCCCAAACGCCGCGACACCTCGTTGCACAAGGCAGCAATGACGCCAACGCGATTTCGGTCCACATCGTAGAGCGCGACTTCTTCGACGCCAATCCTCTGTTGCGCCTCCGCGATGCCATATACAAGCAGCGGCGTGCGGGCGCTCCCGCCGCCAAGAACCGCTACTTTCTTTGTCGTGTTCATATCCTCCCCCGATATTGTTGGAGGGCTCTCTCCACCTCTTCCCCGCTTGGGAATCCGTCAATTCCCCCAGCGCGCTGCGTGGACATGCCGCCGCAGATATTTCCCCAGGCTAAGCATTCTCCAAGTTCCTTGCCCTTCAACCAGGCAAAAAGAAATCCGGCATCAAAACAGTCGCCGGCGCCGGTGGTCTCGATAGGTTGCAGAGGATAAGCAGGCTGAAGAACAGTTCTATGGGCCGATTGCGCGATGGCCCCCTCTGGCCCGAGCTTTACTACAACGCCCCGGAGTCCGTGATCCTCGAACCATTGCAGCATGCCACGCGCATCCGATTGGCCACTCGCGTATTTTGCTTCCCGTTCGTTCGGCAGGAACCAATCCACTTCACGGAGCGCTTTCATGGTGCGCGGGCTGCCCAGCCATTCTTCGTCCCAGCCGACATCAATCGAAACCGTACAACCTTGGCCATGAAGCCAGGCACTAAGCTCGTGTAAGCAGCCGGCCTCGACCAAATGCGCGAAATGCACGTGCCGGGCCGCTGCCATGTGCTCTCGGACCGACGAATCTCTCAACAATTCGGGCAGAGAACGATTTGCGCCGGCGTAGGTGTAGAAGGCCCTGTCCTGCAAGGTGGAAACAGCAACCGTGGTGGCTGTCGGTTCATTCGGATGAACGATCACGCCTTGGAGGTCTACCCCTTTCGACCCCAGTCTCTTTCGAAACCACTCGATCTCGGCAGCTCCAACAGCGCCCACCAACTTCGTGCGCAATCCCAGAATCGCCAAGCCGCACGATGTGTGCGCGGCCCCACCGCCTGTTTCTCGATGGAAATGTGATGCCAAAGCCTCCTGTCCAAGCTCGGGAAGGCGCTGAAAACCAGACATCACTAGATCGAGAAACAGATCCCCAAAGACCACCACGTCGGCGTTTTTTTCCTTGGTCACGCGGTCACCTGGTCTTGCAAGAAGGGCCACTCTCGATTGTGTTTCGCCTGCAACAGATATGCGCCAATGCCGAAAAGCAGGATCGCTGACCCTAGAAGGATGTAGTGCCACCCGCTTCCGATCAACATCCACATCCAGCCCGCGAGAGCAACGAGGCTGGGTACCGGGTACAGCCACATCCGGAAGGGCCTGGCGATGTCTTTGCGGTACCTCCGAATCATGGTCACTGCCAACACCTGCGGGATGAATTGCGTCACGATTTGAATCACCATTAGCGCGCTAATAATCATACCCAGGTTCAACAGGCAGGTGAGCGTTGACGTAATCCCAAGGAAAAGCAGGGAGAACGTGGGGAAATGTTTGGTGGGGTGCACGTTCGCAAATACCTTGAAGAATCGGCCGTCTACGGCCGCCGCGTAGGGAACTCGCGAATATCCCAACATCGCGGCAAACACGGAGGCTAGGCTCGCGCAGAGGATCAGTAACGTCATCACGGTGGCCGCGGCAGACCCATAAATGCGCCGGATGAATTCCGAAACGATATAGGGAATCCCGATCGCCTCTCTCCACGGAACTACTCCAACGATCGTCACACTCATAATGATGTACAGCGTACCCACGACCAGGATGGCGTAGATGATGGACCGCGGAATCGTGCGCGTCGGATTTTTTACTTCGCCGCCGAACAGACAGACATTCGAGTATCCGCCGTAGCTGTACATGGCGATTAACGTGGCGCTTCCGAGTCCTAGAAACCAGTGCGGGGAGAGTTGGAAGGCGTTCTGCGGAAAGTCGAGCACCAGTCCCATTCTGAAGTGCATTAGACCTGCAACCACTACCCAACCCAACGTCAGCATGACTACAATCCACAATGCAACAGAAAGTTTTCCCACGGAGCGAATCTCACGATAGAGCAGAGTCATGCAGGTGAGACACACGAATACGGCTATGAGCTTTTGCCCTGCGAGCCCAATGCTCGGCCAAAAAAACTTGACGTACAGCGAGAGGCCCACTGCACCCGAAGCCAGCGAGAGTGGAGCGCTCATCGTGGTTTCCCAGATGTAGATAAAGCTCATCATCTGACCCAGACTGCGCGGACCGTAAGCTTCCTTCAGATAGTGGTAAGGGCCGCCTGCCCCGGGCAGCGCCGCGCCGAGTTCCGCCCAAACCAATCCGTCTCCGAGTGCAACGATTCCGGCCAGGAACCATCCCAGCAGGGCTTGAGGTCCCCCCATGGCAGACAACAGAATGGGCAAGGTAATGAATGGGCCGATGCCAATCATCTGCAGCATGTTGGTCGACGAGGCCTCCAGAAGACCAATGCCGCGGGTGAGCGCAGCTTGTTTTTCGAGATTGTCTGCCACAGTGCTCTCCTTGAGGGACCAAGCCACGGCAGTGCGCCGCAGACTCGAGCAGTTTCCGTCCATCTTTAGGTTCTCTTGCAGCGGTGAAAATTGTGCCTCAAAAAAAAAACAAATGCAAACGTGTGCGTTCAAGAAAAAACCTATCACCAACCAATCCCTCTGAACCACCATAGTCGTCTCCGCCTAATTATCTCGAGACGTGCTCCCTCACAGCCAGACTGCATTTTTCTAGACCTCGGGCCCTCCGCGCTCGAGTTCTATTCATTGACGGTGAAGCCGGTATAGGAGTATGTTTGTCGACGCGAAATGCAAACGTGTGCGCAATGAGACGCAAATCTCTCGCCAACCCCATCTCCATCAAAGACATCGCCCGCATGGCGGACGTTTCTCATTCCACCGTTTCCCGGGCCCTCAGCAACAGTCCGATGATCAGCGCTCAGACTACGGAAAGGATTCACCGCATCGCCGAGCAATCTCAGTATCGCGCCAGCGAGGTTGCCCGGAGCCTGGTCACGCGGCATACGCGCACCGTCGGCATCGTAGTCACGACGATTGCCGATCCGTTCGCCGCCGGAGTTGTCGACGGCATCGAAGACGCCGCGACAGAATTCGGTTTTTCCGTATTTCTCGCAAACTCGAATGCCGACCCGGAACGCGAGATTCGCGTCGTGCGTTCGTTCGAAGAACGGCGCGTGGACGGAATCATCGTTACCTCCTCGCGCGCCGGGGCCATTTATGTTCGGATGATCGGGCAGTTGCGCATTCCGATCGTGCTGTTGAACAACCAGCACCCCAGCGAGTACGTGCAGTCGGTCATGATCGACAACGTCGAAGCCAGCGCAAGAGCCACTTCCCACCTAATCGAACTGGGGCACCAGAACATTGCCTATCTCGGGGACCGTTACGGGGAACAGTCCGATACGGAGCGCTTTAGCGGCTACCGCCACGCACTGCAGGCCGCAGGATTGTGCTTTCGGCCCGAGTTCATTGTCCTCGGCGACGGGAAGCCGGAAGGCGGCATGAAAGCGATGGCCCAACTCCTGGCCCTTGCGGAGCGTCCCACGGCGGTATTCTGTTACAACGACATGTCGGCCCTGGGCGCGTTGCGTCAAGTTCGCGTCGCCGGCTTGCAGGTCCCCGGCGATATTTCCCTCACCGGGTTCGATGATCTTTACATCTCGCAATACATGCAACCCGCACTGACAACTTTGCGTCAACCAATGCGGCAGATGGGGCGAATGGCCATGGAGACACTGATCCAGTTGCTGAAGGGCTCCGCTTCAGCCCACAGCATCAAGGTTGCAGCCGAATTGGTTCTTCGCGAATCTACCGCTCCACCAAAGAGAAGGAAATGAGCCATGGGAAGACTTCGTGTTGGGAATGTCCCTTATTCTTGGGGAACTTTAGAGTTCGAAGGCGAGAAGGGGAAACAAATCCCCTTCGACCAGATGTTAAACGAGTTGGCGGAAACCGGATACGCCGGAACAGAACTGGGCGATTGTGGATACATGCCCACCGATCCTGCGGTGTAGCGGGCCGAGTTCGAGAGCCGTCATTTGACCATGCTTGGTGCGTTTGTGCCGGTGGCCTATCTTCGAGATCATTGGAAACAGAACGAGACTGGGCTGCTATTCCTGAATCGTCGCGGCAGGCCGCTCAAGCGGTCGTACGTCGTGAAGTTCGGGTTGAAGCCGATCCTGAGGAAGCTGGGATTGAGAACTGAACGCGTAGGCCTCCATGCCTTCCCTCATGGGTTGGGGACCGCTCTTTGCGAGCGGAAGGCCAATCCGGCGGCGGTGCAGAAGATCCTTCGCCACAGCGATATTCGTACGACGTTGAAGTATTACGTCCATTCGGACCTAGATTGTCAGCGTCAGGCCCTTAACGAGATCTGAAGATGCTCCAATCGGTACAAAATGCGTTTTGGTACAAAAAATGGCGGCAACTGATTGAGAAGAAAACAAGGTTGGTAGGGGCGGTGGGGATCGAATCCGGATTCAACAGGCCACCAAAACCCTCATTTCAAGACTGGTTGGGGGACGCCGAATCATAGGGACAATTGAAGCATCAAGATTTGGCATGCGCCATTCGGGCTCATCGCCCGACCTTGATCAATTCGAACTCGGCTTCTTGCTTATGTCTTTCACGTTTTCGCTCAAGTTTCAAGGCGTCGGTGCCAATCCGTCCACAAATTTTTGCCTTCGGAATATCCGACGGTTCCACTGGGAACAATCCGGGAACAATAAGAATTCCCTTCTATGTGTTTTCAATACTTTGCGTTCCTTAGCACTCCTCGTAAGTGCTTGAGTTTCCACATCAAGTTACCCTGTCACAGCAACAGCCAGAATTCAGCGAAGTGCGGAATTGTGTTTCGGGCTTTTCGCGCGAGCTAGCGGTGCCACCCTCGAAGCTCGTTTTGCTCTTTAATGCCGCCTTTTGCCGCCGCGACCAATCGCTAAGTTATTAGAGAGAAACAAGGGTTCTGGAGCGGGCGATGGGAATCGAACCCACGTCCGAACCTTGGGGGCTGTTAAACCTCACGCGCGTAAGTGCGTTGCCCGTTCAACAGCACAATCGAAGTCGTTTCCAACCCACAACCCAACCCACAGAATACGATGTCTTGTATGACTTACGCGGTGTTTGGCAGTCCCCGCGGTCTTGTATGTTGTTGTAAAACCTAACCACGCTACCCTGATAAGGGCGAGGTCGGTGGTTCAAGTCCACCCAGGCCCACCAGTTTTCCCCGGTCCGACCCGGAGACATGGGTAACCTATGTGTCGGATCGCTCACCCCATGCTTCCCACTCATGAGAAGTTGAACTTTCCTGCGGTCCTGCGTTTGGTCAACACCGCTTCTGGGAGCGGGTGCCATCAGCGGGTCACTACGCAGTGGGAACTATTCCATAGCCCGTATTAGTTTTGATAACATCTGGTGCACTGCGTCTTGTATTGACGGAGAGGCCATGAGTCACCCGCGGAGGCTTCATCTTCTGGCTTTGTTCTTCTTTCTGTGCTTCTTTGCAGATCCCGCCACGCCACAATCGCTGCACTTTCGCTGGAAAAAGGAGTTCCCAAAAGAGATTTCCTGGTACGTGCGAACCTCGCCGGGGATTCTACTCGTTAAGGCGGGCAAGAGCGTGACCGCGATCGACGGCGCGAGTGGACAGCAACTCTGGGAGCTCCCGAAAGTGGAAGGGAGCGGGTTCCTAAACAGCGATATTGCCGATGAGTTTCCGCGCGGGAAAAACATGATTGAAGTGCCTGGGATGGGAGTGCTGCTTCTGAATCGCGTGAAGCTTCCGGGAGATTCCGAGGGGCGCCTGATCGCGTTGAACCTCATGACCGGGGAACGCTTGTGGGACCAGCCGGAAGCCGACGACTTGCTAACGGCGATTCCGCTGTACGGCACGCGCGAGATCGTCTTGGTTTCCAGGCGACTGCAACGCAAGGCGTATGCCAAACGAGTCACGGTTTTGGCGGCCGCAGCGGCGGGTGCCGCGCTGGTACTGCCAATGTTCGGCGCGGAGGCGATGACCTTCATTTTACCGGAGCCGTATCCTTTCCGTTTTGTATTCCAGCGCTTGGACGCGGTCAGCGGAAAGGCGCAATGGAACGCGGAATACCCCCACACGTTTAATCCCGGAGCGCAAAGCTTGAGCGTTATTGGCGAGCAAATGTTCATAAACTTCAACAACGGAGTCTTCGGAGT
>Ga0326727_10004815_pt1 | contig 39693 bp, 36 predicted proteins | sample MB2enrmetagenome_FD_207643 | JGI IMG/M metagenome (GOLD analysis project Ga0326727, IMG submission 207643) | Lab enriched peat soil microbial communities from McLean, Ithaca, NY, United States - MB29MY | ecosystem: Environmental > Terrestrial > Soil > Wetlands > Peat | place: USA: New York...
TTGATGGTTTCATATTTATTGCTCGCGTCCCGCTCCTCGCGAACCTGGGAGTTGATTTGAATTTGTTTGAACATAACTTGACGGGTGTAGCGAAATCTCGCGCACCCGCCAATACTCATGTCATCTAATAAGCAGGCCAGCGACGACCGCCAGTCACACGCAGCCGTAAAGGTTCGGACGCCGCCCCGACAGGCCGATGACGCCACCCTAAAAGCAAGTTTTTTCCGGTTAGCAGCACGGTTAGCAGCGGCGAGGCAACACGGTTAGCAACAAGGCGGTAACCATGCGAGGCAGCATCCGAAGCAACACGGTTGGCAACGGGGTGGTAATCATGCGAGGCAACTTCCGAAGCAGCAAAGTTCGCAACGCGATTAGCAACACGGTGAAATAACAGGGTTAGCAACTGACGCAATAAGGCGGTTAGCACCAGCGAAGCATTTCGCAAGATGGCTTGGCAGACGTTGCACGTTCCATCTTGCGGGACTCTGCGCAAGCACCGGCGAGATTTTAGCGAGCCGTAAAAACCATGTTTTAACAAGGGGTAAGGCGTGCCTTGACTAATTTTTTACTTTTCGCCGCTTCCTTGCGATTGTCTTCGATGTGGTTTGGTGAATGATTCCAGCGGCATAAACGGCCAAAGTTGAGCCGTGTTGAATGGTGTTTAATCGCGTTGAACTTGTTACGCAACAGTTGCGCAAATTTCGCGCAACATTCGCGTCTGCGGTCATGCCCTCAAGCTGTGCTTAGGGAAGATGTCTGACGGTAAATTTGCCGTTTTATGCCAGCACCATTGCTGTGTGTATCAGAGTCGCCAGCTTGGTCGCTCCGGTGTTACGTCAACTGGCTTGCATGGCAAGGAGAATAGCGTCCATCATCAAATCAGGTTTCATTCGGTCGTCGTCGCTCGCGTCGCTCGTCCTCGCTGTGACTTTCGGGATGGCTCCGGTGACGTGGACGGCTACCGTTGAAAAGCGTTTAGTTCCGTTGACGGATGCGTTGAACAGCGTTGAACTCATCAACACAATTCAACGTATTTCAACACCGACTCTTGCCGCTGTCATTTTCCAAACGATTTCGTTAGGGGATGGTGTCTCGGTGCAAACAGGGTTCCCAAAGCGTCCACTTCAACGCTATTTCATGGTTAGCGCGAACGTAGGCAAATGGCATAATTAACGGTCACAGGGAGTATCACTTCTTTCGACTGAAAGCCAAAATGCACCAGCCAGCCAGAGCAGCAACCATTGTTGCAAAAGACAAATAGCCGCTTCCATAGTGCATATATTTCGTCGCGGTGTCGTGATCCACCAAATTAGACGGCGATGCAATTAGGAAAAACATGACTGACTGAAGCAGCCCGACAACCGTTCCTGCCGCCAAAATCCACATTCCTTTCAGCTTGTGTCGCCATGCGGCCATGATTGCAAAAACCACGATGCTCACTTGAATAAGCAATGCCAACGCGCCAAAAATCAAAAAGGATAAGACTTTCGCTTCACCCATAGGTGCAAGTGTTTTATCGGTTTATTGTGGCGCAATCGTTTTCAATTGCGAGTGCATCATTGCTGTGGTGAACGAATCACGATTCGGCTCTGCTCATCTGGCATGGTCTTGTCACTGGCATGAACGGCGTTGGTCACAGCAAAACAACTGATGCGCCACGGCAGCTTTGGGTCTGGATTTCCAATCGCCTCAAACTGGATGGCCGCCCCGGACGCCAGCGGGATAAAGTCCTTCGCCTCGCCAATGACCATTGGTCTGCTGGCTACCCAACCCGTGGCGCAGTCGGAGCAATTCGGTTGGGCATAAAAATGTTCCTCCAAATAAAAGGGCGCAACATAAACCTGCCGTTCGGTCGCGTTGGTAAGGCTGCACGAAAATTTCAGCCCCTCGACCCGTTTCAACGAAAGCGTGATCTCGCCCGCCGCTGCCAGTCCAACCACGGCAGCAAAAAAAATCAAAATGATGACTGTCTTCATAATTTCATTGTGACGCGGTCGCCTCCCAATTTCGTGAGCCATTTGTATTGGCCACACCATGAAACTCCACCCACACATAATCTTCCGGCTGTTGATTGATTGAGATGCCAAAATTCACTTTGCTGTAAACCTGACCGTGACGACTTTGAAGAAAAAAAGTTTGATCAAAACCGCCGAACCACTTATGCGGTGCGCTGGTTGACATGATAAAAGCATCATTTGGCTGGTAGCCACCCTCCGGGGCAGCGTAAGTCACTTTTGATTCCGCCGCAGAGGTTTCAATCAAACCTCCGTCCACAGCTTCAACTTGGACGCTCCAATCCTGCAATGTGCGTTCCGAAACCACACCTGGCGAACGGCTCATTGTAATTTTAATATCACCACCAATCGGAACGATTTTGCCTGTTAACAGGTCAATATTAACGGGGGCGTCCGTATAGTGAAACTTGTATCGCTGGTCTATGCCAATCAATGGCTCCGCTCCTTGCAACTTCCACATTTTGATGACCGTGGGATTATTTGGGTCGGGAGTATAATGATCGGCATACATATATGAGTATTTGAACTCCGTGCCAGTCGTTGCCAGTGTGTAACCTTCTTTACGGGGCCATAACCCAAGGCTTTCGCCATTGCCACTTTTCACCTGAAAAAAACCGTTGGCGTCACTGAGGACGGTAAGCCGTTCGGCAGTGGATTGAACACCGTTGTAAATCCTGATGCTGGCCGCAATTTGCGCACCGGCAACTGGACTTCCGAACTGGTCTTCCAATTTCCCATAAAACTCTATGGGCACGTCGTTCAACTTGGCCAATCCTTCTTTGATTTGTTCGCCCTTGTCTGGCGTCGCAGGTGCCACCATATTTGCCGCCACTGGCGCACCAGCAGTCGCAGGAGATGGCGTGCCCACCTGCTGCCGCTGTGCAGTGGCCGCTGGTGGCAGAGCGTTCGTCTCGGTCGAGACAGCCAACTGCGCTTCCTTCGGCTGTTTTTTCCCAAACCATAGCACTAACGCAATCAGCATCGCTATGATGACGATGAACCAAAGAATTGAGCGACGGATTTTCATTGATTGCCGATATTGAAACCATACTGTGAAGAAAACAACAGATCATTCCAATAACCTTGCTCCTGCCAGTAGTCCCCACGAAATTCCGCACTGTGCCACAAGTGGTCTGCGTAGTTGTGACCGGATGTATCTGCCGGCCAAATTGTCGTCAAATCAAGATTTCGGGTGATGGTAGAAATACCTGGTGTTGCGCCCAAGGCGGTTGATCTTGGTTCTGCTGCGTAGGCCATGATTTCGTAGTGGTTATTCAAATTGGTCACGATGTCAACCAGAACCCCAGTGTCACCGACAATGGGAGAATCGTAAAATTTGTTCCACGGCGCAGGGTCATTCACGCTGCCATTGTAGTAATAATAATTGTTTGGCGGTATGTAATCGGGCTTGGTAATTTGGTCAAAGCCCCACCGCGGCATGGCCAGTGCAAAATCGTTTTGATTATAGAAGTTAATACGCCGACCGGCAGCGGCAGCGTTGGTGGTTAGCCAGTTCCCATAAATGTTGGGCGTGCTCGGCCCATAATTCACTGTTCCCGCCAACCACAGCGGCCCGGAAGGATACCAATATGAAAATTGTAGTAAATAAGGTGACGTAACAGTGGCGTCATAATCGTGGGCGGGCAGAGCGCCTTGGCTGGCAACGTAAGTGTTCACGATTTGCCCCAATCCTTGCTGCGCCGCCAACCGCAACGCCTCGCCGGTCACGACATTGCCCATACTGTGCGCCAGCACATAAACGTGGCCGGGATATTCTACATTGAGATTCGTCATCAGATTCAACAGACCAGCGGCAGACTGCCAAGCAGTATATTCGCTATTGTCGAAATTACGTGGATCGGTCAACGCCTGCCAAAAACTGCCGGTAAATCCAAAACCTGTCGGCCAGCGGAAAACACCGAACCGTCCCTGATAACCTTGCCAATAAAGCCGTTTGAAAGCAGATTCAGCAAAACGATCTTTTTCCCACGTCTCCATGTTCCAACCGTGGACATAGAGAATGTAAGGCGTGTTGGTATCCTGTGGTGAAGTATATTGAAACGGAAGTTGCGTAGGGTCAGGCAAATCATTTTTCGCAATTATAGGCGCGCTCATTGGCGTTTGCCCTGGCTTTTCTCCAACCGTCCAGCGTTCATATAAATTCTTGATGTCCACGATCTGAATATAGGTCGTGGTCTGTGCAATGGTGTTGCCATTTCCATCGGCAATGGTCAGCGTCAATCCACCCGTGCCATTGCTGACACCACACCAGATGAAATGACTGCCCAACCAGATGAGGTTGCCGGAACCATCATAGGAGTTCAACGGAATGCTCCCACCTGGGCCGAGTCGCCCGATACAGGGATAGGATAAAGAATCAAGCTGGGCGCTCGCAGTAGTGCTATTCGTCAGATAGCCGGTTCCGCCATCCGGGTCGGCAGCAACGAACAAGTCAATGGTCGGATTGCCGGGGTTCGGATAGGCCACATCACCCCAACTCAATGAGACGATGCTGCCGGGCGGCAAATTGGTCAGCAAATTGGTCGTGATGCCGCAAACCCACAGCCGGGTGAAATCTTGCAGATCACGCGCACAGGGAATAACACGATTTCCACCACCGTCCTGATAATTGCAATCGGGTGTCGGCTTGCCGGTATAAAGAGAATTCGCTGCTGGACTGCTAATCGCCACGTCATCATCATAAAAAACGTTGTCGTCCGAATCCAACACGAAACGGTCAAAATTTTGGTCAGACCAGAAAACGTAGGGCGAACTGGCGGAAGTATTGTCGGGGCCGGAGACGCTGGTGTCCATGATCCCGTCATGGTTGACATCCAGAACAAGTTTAACAACCTGCACCACGCCGGTTCCATGCACGTTTTCACCCCAATTGGTCATCGTCACCAATGCGACGGGGCCGACAGCATTGGCGACAAGCTCGCCGTAGGGTGATATTGCGCCCGCGCTGTTGGTGGTGACGTTGCCATTGCCGTCAATTTGATACGCTTTGTCGAAGTATTGGCCGAGATAAGAAAACACATTAGTGTAGCCGTTGAGCAATCGCTGTTTGGCATATCCGGCGAACACAGTGGACGAACCAAAACCGGCAACCAGACCGGGGGACGTGGTGGTATCGGTGGTAAATGAACCGTCACCCGGCAACGGGTCGAATCCTGGCTGCGAGAAATAATAGTCCACGGTTTGCAACTGTGGCGCGGTGGTATTCCAGAAAACGCCGCCATTGCCAACGCCTGAAATGGTGCCGCCTCTGGAAAGGACGGGCGTCTGAAGCGAACCGTTGTTATAGGCAAACTTCACGGAGTTGTAGGGCAGACCATAAACGTTTGTCGTCCCGTTGTAATTGGTGAAAGCATAGTTTCCGCCGCTGCCCGTCAATCCAATTATATCAGGAAACCCATCGTTTTCGGATTGCGGATAAAAGGTCAACCACTGTGCGCTGGACGTATCCAAAAGGGCAGGGATGGCGGTATTGGTTGTTTGTTGGAAAACAAATGTCGGGGTGCTGAGGAAAGTGGGATAGTCAAATCCCCAAAAATTAAATGTGGTAAGGCCCGTATTCAGCATCCCGGTGCTTGAGTCAATGTTCGTCGTCCCAAATGCGAAATTGCGGAAGAAATAGTTTTCAATAAACGGACGGTATTTATCCAAGTAAGGGCCACTGTTGTTGAATACGTCACCGATGTCTGTAACGTCATACAACCCCGCGTAACTGTAATTTTGCGGATAAATATACCAGTAACCGATGGAATTTGGATAATCAAAGGTGATAATATAAGCGTAAAACAACGGCGACGCATCCGCCGCCCTGAAGATAAAATTGGCGTTCTGTGCAAGCTGTTGGCGTCCATCAAGGAAAGGCGGTGGATACGCCCCGCCATAATACCAGTCCTGCGAACCGGCTTGGGTGGGATTACTGACATCGCCATTGGCATTGACGGTCTGCACATACCAATCTTCATAAGCGGAATCGCTATCATCCAATTCTCCAAACAAATTATCCGCCAGAAAAACGGCGTTACCGTTCAGATCGCTTATTGGCATATTGAAGGCTTCAGTGGTGTAGTCCCAATAATCATCGGAATAACTGCGAATCACCCGCAATGTCGTAGTGCCAGCAGGAACTGGACTTGTCAGGAGCAGGTTTCTTCCGCCACTTCCTCCCACGACAATTTGCGATGCAACAGTCGTGTTCGGGTCGAACATTGACAATGTTTCGCCTCCCGAATTTCCCAATGCGTAATTGCCCTGCAACGTGTAGGTTGGCACTCCATATTCCGGCGGAAAACTTGTAATCGGCGAACTGTCCGTGTAACTGGTCGCGTTGGAAGAAAGTGTGACCGTCGTTTGACTATAAGTATTTGGGTCATACCGTGTTACCGTATATCCGGTGACGTTTCCTTGTGACGGTTGCCATTTTAGCGCCACCGTTCCGGCCTGGCTGTTGTAAGCAACCGAAAATCCGGGCGGTGGGAGTGGCGTGTAAAATACATTTGGATCCATTCCATTCTGGAATTTCTGTAAATTGCTCCAACCGTCGCCAGCCGGGTCGCCGTTGGGGTCCACCCCCGTTGTGCCGAAGTATTGCAATTGCCACCACAAGGGCAATCCGCTCCCGTCATCCGCATCCGAACGAAGCCGCAGGAACAAAATTGGCCGTCCGTTCTGCGACACGGTTAAAGGTGTCCAGTTAGTTGTTTCCGAACCGTATATGCTTCCCTCAAACTGCCAGTCTGTCTGCAACAGGTTCGTGCGAGAAAATATATCGTATTGGATGTCCGCCTGTGTGTTGGTTCCTATGCCATTGAGATTGCCGGACAACACGGTCACTTGGGCAATCCACAAATTTGTTCCGTAACTTGGGGCAATATAGCTTGCTCCATCAGGCGTGAATGAATTTGTCCCGCCATCACCGGGAGACGGAACGTCCATGCCCATTGCCTGCATGGTCGCCCGTGTCTGCTGGTCTGCCTCCGATGTTTGAATGCGTGTAATCAAATTTACCACCGAAGTGGCTTCTTGTTCCAAGGCGTCTGTAACCGTGGTAGCGGCAATTCGCCGTCCTGCAAACCCTGGACTCACTGCCACCTGACCGCCTGTGGCATCCACAAGAAATTGTCCATTGGCTATTTGATAAATCGGCAGACTGCTATCTTTTGGCGGGCATGGCATCGGCGCAGTGACGCCGCCGTCAATGCCGGGCATTACCAGCCAAAACGTGCCGCTGGCAGGCACAGCATCCGGCGACAACAACGGCAGTCCTTGGGCATCGGCTGTAAGCTGCACGATGGAATCCGGTTGAGCGGGTTGGGTGGCATCAGACTGGACTGATAACGTCTGTGCAAAAGTGTTGGCTGCCCAAAAGAAACAGCCCGCGACTATGATTGCGCGGGTCAACGTAACAGCAAGCCTCCCAAAAGAACCATTTCCTTCGTTGATTGCTTTCATAAGTTTTATTGGATTAAACGTCTATTTCGATGAGTGGTTTAATGTTTTCCAGTTCCGTCCGCAAGCGAAAGTTGTTCACTTGATGTCAGGTAAAGCCTCCACGATTGCCCGTGTCCCGCTGCTAACGTGCCAGCATCAAAAAACAGCCTGCACAATTGAACATCGTCGGCCCGCAGGTGCGGAAAATTCGCCTCCAAAGGGGGTGGACGCAAAGCGACTTTGCCGTCAAGCTGCAATTGTTCGGTTGGGACACCAGCCGGGAATCGGTGACGAGTCTTGAAAATATGCAGCGGCGCGTTCCCGATCTCGAATTGTTTATCCTCGCCCGCGTGCTCGGCACGAAAATGGACAATTTGTTTCCGCGCGGCATTGGCGGGAAGCTCAAAGACCTTTACCCGCAATACCGCGTCAAGCTCTCTCGCGGCCAGATTCCGCGTTCTTCGTGACGATTGCCTGCCGGGGTTGAAATTTGGCCGGGTGACGAATTTATTTTTGTCAGCCTCGTGTTTCATGCCGCTGCGGTTTCTTCAACCATTGAAAGAATGCGGGAAATAAAATCTTGCGTGTCGAACGGTTTCTCAATGAAATCCGCCACGCCAAGGTCAAGGCCGCGTTGCTGATTTTCAATGCTGGCATTTCCTGCCACAAATACGATTGGTGTTTCTGCCAGATGGGGAATTTCCCGCAAACGCTCGAACAGTTCAAAACCATTGAGACCTGGCATTTCAAGGTCAAGGGTAATCAAATCGAACACCTGCGACTGAGCCAGTCGCAAGGCGGTATTGGCATCCAAAGCCCCTTGCGTTTCGCAACCGGCTAGTGCCAGTAAAAATCTTATCATCGCTGTCACGGCCACTTGGTCGTCCACCACCAGAATTTTTGCTTTGCTGCTCATAAACCGACGGCTTCCAGTTGCTTTGAAAAAATGTTCCTAAAAGGTGAATGACAATGCAAGGATAAATATGCAGTAAAGACGAAAAACCAAATTTGCCCGCTGATACGCTCCGCACATCAAAAAAGCGTCAGCCATACCGTTGAATGTGATCGGGCCTCAAGTTCGCAAGCTCCGTGAACGGAAAGGCTGGAATCAGAATCAGCTTACGGTGAAACTTCAACTGGCAGGTTGGGATACCAGTCAAGGCTCTCTTTCCCGGCTGGAAAATGGAGAACGCCGTGTTCCCGACTTGGAGCTTTTTGTGCTGGCCGACGTGCTGGATGCCAAATTCGAGGATTTGTTTCCAAAAGATTTGCGTGGAAAAATCAAAGCCCTCTGGCCGCAATACCGCATCAAACTTTCACGCGGGCAGCTTCCGCCCAAGCAGTAAAATTGTAACTGCGGGGACTGACTCCGGTGCGCCATATCTTGTTGGCTTGTTCGGTGCGCCCGTTTCCGCACGAAAAACAAAGACGGCTTTTTAGGGTGGCGGCTCTGGCTTCGTCGGCTGACCGTCTGAACCTTTCCCGCTCGCCGTGTTGTCGGGCGTCACTGGCCAAGTTTGTTTGCTTCTGCGCTCTTGCGCCGCGCGGCGCACCGCGATTGCTTGCCCCGGACACGACCCCCAAGCAATCGCATTTTGAGTCCCCGGCGTGTTCCTGCCGTGGCGTCTTGCCTACCTGCTTGCCGGTTTTCTGGCAAAATATCTTTCGATTTATGGTTGACAACTGTATTCATAATGTTACTATGGATTGTATGCCGTTCATTCAGTTTCCATACATCGAAGTGCCCAAGGAACTGCTGCCCATTGTCGGTGAGCCGACACCTGGCACCCGCGCCTATCGGCGGGAAGGAACCTTCAAGGAATGCGGCGAATGGTTTGAAACTCTGGCCGAGTATTACAAAGGAGACGTAGGGCTTTCGAGCGGCGGCGTCATCATGTTTGTGCCGGTGTCACGCGCTGGCGTCCATAAACGCATCAAGGAAGGCAAATTGACGGCCTTTTTCTTCTACGTCACCCATGAAGAAACACGGCCATTCGGTGCGAAACGCATGGCCAAAGAACGTCCCTTTATCCTCGTGTCCGTCAGCGAATGCAAAGCGTGGGCAGAGGACATGAAGCGCAAGGTTGGTTTTGTGGACGATCCGAATGAGACACCCTTTCTCGAAAGCACACGCCTGTTGCGGGAAGGCGGTGGGGATGAGCCAACCAGCGAGAAAGAAGAAAAGGAAGCCGACGAATTTGCGAACAAAGACCCAAGGGACAAGGGCAATCGGAAGGTGAAATACCGGGATTACGGCGGCAACAAGGAAAATATGCAACAGGACTGGCTTTATATGCAGAAGGAATTGCAGGCGGCGATGACATCCCCTGAAAAAGCTGCTGCGCTTCGGAAACGGCTGCGCAAGGGGATGGAATGGGACAAGGCAAACAGGACTTGGAAATTGAAGGAGGAGAAATGATGTCGTATGCCAACGGAGTATCAATTTAACGACCGTCTGATACGGTTCCCGGAATTGGAGAAGATTTTCGGTGTCTGCAAGCGGACGGTGAGGCGCAGGGCGGAAAACGGTGAGCTGCCACCGCTGCGGCACGTTGGCCGCACCGTGGGGATGCTTGAAAGTCAGGTCAAAGCGTATTTTCAAAAGTTGAGTCAACCAAGTTAAGCGAAAGGAAAAATATGATTGCTTACATTTATCGCCCCAAACGGCAACGCAACGGGAAACTTGCTTCCAACCGGATTTGGCGGGCGCGGCTGAAACTTAACGGCGACGTGAAGCCCCGCGACATTTCCCTTGGCGTCTCTGACAAGCAGGTGGCCGAACAAAAATTGCGGGAGATCACCCGCGACCATGAGCGGGTATCGGTGGGCCTGCTGGCTCCAACGGCGCAACGCGAGACGTTTGAAAATCCGATGGTCAAGCTGGTGGACAGCTACGTGGCCGATTTGAAGGCGTTAGGGCGTTGCGCCGATCACGTCCGGCATGTGGACAAGCGATTGCGGCGGCTCATACGGGAATGTGGCTGGCAGAGCCTGCGCGACGCCACGCCGGATGCGTTCCTGCGCTGGCGTGCCGGACAAACGAAGGCTCCCAAAACCATCAATGAGTATCAAGCCGTCTTGTCGGCCTTGTTCACCTGGCTGCGCAAGCAAAACCGCGTAGCAGCCAATCCGTTTGAAATCATCAGCAAAGTGGATACACGCGGCAAGGAGAGTTTCCAGCGGCGGGCTTTGAATGACAGCGAGGCCAAGCGGTTGCTGGCGACACCCCGCAAACTGCTTTATCTGCTGGCCATGCACACGGGTTTGCGTCGTGGTGAAATCAGCAAACTACGGGGGAGCTACCTGCATTTGGATAACGCCAATCCATTTTATGCGCTGCCTGCCAACCTCGTGAAGAATCGCAAGGAACAGCCGCGTCCGTTGCATCCTGAACTGGTGGCGGAACTGCAAAAGCTGAAAGCCGCTGGAACGCTTGAACCGGGAGACTTGGTATTTCCCGATGGCGTCCCGACGATGAAAGAAATCCGCAAGGATTTTAAGGCGGCGGGAATCCCGTTGAAGGACGAGCGCGGCCACGTGGTGGACTTCCATGCGCTGCGGACGACCTACATAACCCGCCTGCAACGTGCTGGCGTTTCGCCTCGTGAAGCGATGGAACTGGCGCGGCACAGCGATATGCGTCTGACGATGAAAACCTATACGGACGTGGCGCAACTGCCTTTGGCGGCAACCGTTCGCGGCTTGCCTTCGATTGGCGACTCACAAATAGACTCACAAACTTTAGTCAACGACCGTCTTGCCGTGTCACCTGCCGTCATCGGTTTGAAGGCCATCAAAGTAGGTGAAACCATTGAAAACATTGATGAAAGTCGCGGCTTGACTTCGACTGTCACAAACCGTCACTCTGAGCAATCAAACGGCGAAATGGGGTTCGAATCCCCCTCTCTCCGCCAGTTTAAAATTTCGGATTTTTATCTGCGTACAATAAAATAAAACCGCTGCAAATGCGCCGATGTCATTAGTCGGCACTATCCGCAATGGAAAAAACCCGCGAAACGGCGTAGGTTAAAGCGGGCAAACCCAGCGGAGGAGACATTTTGCAGCGGTAAAATTCATTTAGGATCCCGACCACCTCTGGATGGCGACTGTATTCTTCGTTGGCCACGACAGCAATAAAGTGATGGGAATCGGCCGTATTCATGGATTCGCCAGGCTGGTCATTACCGGTGGATGGTGGCCCGGCAATTCTTGGTTTAACGCGAATTCTATGGCATCCAGCATCGCCTGTTCGTTTACTGGCTTGAGCAAATAGTCCACGGCACCCAACGCACGTACCCGATCAGCGTTGCCCGGTTGGTCGTGGCCGGTGATAACCACCACAGGGACCTTCAAATGCAATGCGGCAAGGCGCTCGAGGATGCTGAAACCGTTGATGTCCGGCATATGGAGGTCGAGCAACAGGCAGTCTGGCACACGCAACGCAAAAGCTGCGAGCAAGTCTCCGCCGTGTGTGAACATTTCCACCTCAAAACCGTAAGTCTTGAGCAAGCGGCCAAGCGCCTTGCAAAACTGAGGCTCGTCATCCAACACCGCAATATATGACCGGCTCCGATCCATTGGACTAAAGATGACAGACCGGCATTCGGCGGGATATTATACTTTGGTGACATACCAGGTGAGAGGTGGAGGAAGGACGATTGGGGCGCGCCGGCGTCGATTAAAAGCATCACCGTCGTTGCCTTCTGCGGGTCGGGTTTCGGAAACTGGTTAATCTGAAGAAGGCGAATGTTTCCCCAGGCCCAGTCGTTCTGCCGCGCGAACCAAATCGGCGAGCGATTCGATGCCCATTTTCTCCATTACCCGGGCCCGATGTACTTTAATCGTGTGCTCACCGGTTCCGAGATCAGCGGCAATTTGTTTGTTCAACCGGCCGGCGACAACATGTTCCATGACTTCACACTCACGGGGGGTGAGACTGGCGTAACGCTGCCGGAGCGTGGCTGTCTCGGAAATCAGGTCGCGCTGCGCGGCCGCACGTTGCAAAGCGGCGCGCACGGCATGCAGAAGATCGGTATCCTTGACGGGTTTGGTCAGAAAATCCGAGGCTCCCGCCTTGATGGCCTGCACGCTCATCGGGATGTCACCGTGTCCAGTGAGAAATACAATCGGCAACAGCAGGCCGGCTTGGGCAAGCCGTTGCTGAAGTTCCAAACCATTAAGCTCCGGCATAGCCACATCAAGCACCAGACAGCCCAGTTCTTCGGGACGATACGACTCGAGGAAAGCTTTTGCCGAGGTAAAGGCGCAGACGTTGAGGCCCTCGGCTTTAAGCAGCCGGGTAAGTGCCTTGAGCATCCCCGGCTCATCATCCAGCAGATAAACTGTGCCTTGAGTTATGCTCACGGTTTTCTCTCCTTCAAGGCCGGCAATTCCAGATGAAAAGTGGCGCCGGAGATTGCCGTTGTGCCGCCAGCCACCGCCTTTGGGTCCGCCGCGCTGCGCGCTTCGGCCCACAACCGGCCATTGTGAGCGGTCGCGATGGAGCGGCAAATGGACAGTCCCAGACCCAGCCCTTCTTTCTTGGTGGTGTAGAACGGTTCGAAAATGCGTTCCGTATCCGGCGGCAAACCGCAGCCGGTGTCTGAAATGGAAATTCGCACCACCCCATTAAGATGCGTCGTTGCCAGCGTCAGGAGCCGGGCCGCGGGCGGCATATCAGCCATGGCATCACTGGCGTTCAGGAACAAATTCAGCAGTACTTGTTGCAATTGGATCCGGTCGCCCAAAACCGGCGGCACACTCCCGGCCAGGCGGCGCTGGACGGTAATGCTGTGCCCGATGAGATCACTGCGGGCAATCCGGAGCACGTCCTCGATGATTTCGTTTACGGAAAGCGGCTGCAGGTGGGTTTGTCCCGGCTTGAGCAGGGCGCGCAAGCGCCGGATGACCTCGCCTGCCCGCTGGTCTTCACTTACAATATCCGCCAGAATATCGCGGGCCTCGGCCAAATCGGGCGACGGCTGGGCAAGGAGGCGCTGGGCCGCCTGGGCGTTGGTAAGAATGATGGCCAGCGGCTGGTTCAATTCGTGCGCGAGCGAGCCAGACAATTCGCTCAACGTGGTGATGCGCGAAAGGTGGGCCAGTTCTTCACGTTGTTGTTCAATTTCCCGTTCTGCCCGTTTCTGTTGTGTGATATCGCGATTGATGCCTGCCAGACCGATGACTTTGCCCTGCGCATCCCGCAACGGTACCTTGGTGGTGGACGTCCAGGCGATTTCGCCGTTGGGCATGATCTGTTTCTCGGTCTTGTTGATCAATGGCTCTCCGGTCTGCAAGACCCGCTGCTCGTCCGTATAAAATTCCCTGGCCCGCTCCGGTAGTTGAAAATCGAAGTCGGTTTTGCCGATGGCCTGTTCGGGGTTCGCCAGGCCCAGTCGTTTGACGAGCATATGGTTGAGCTTGATAAACCGGGATTGAAGGTCTTTGAAGTAAATCCGGTCCGGCACGTTGTCCAGCAGCGCCTGTAATTGTTGCTCGTGCTCGCGGAGGTCTTGCGACAATTCCACAGCCCGGATTATCTCCCGGCTTAATTCGTAATTCATCACCAGGACGATGGCGAGAAACGGGAAGCTGATGAGATAAGGCGCTTCGATCAGCCGGTTCTCAATCAGCGCGGAAGATCCGGCGGAGACCAGCAGGAAAACCGCGATGCTGCCACCCATCAACAACGCGCGCCGCCGGTTCTCCGGTTCGCCCTTGCGTCCGAATCGGATGGCCGCGTCAACTACAAAAACCAGCAGGAGGAGCATGCTGAATTCACTGAGATGGCCCCAAGGATTGGTTACCGCCTTGGCCACGACGGTTACGGGCTCGCCAAGAAATTGAATTTGGCGAACCGACGTGATTTCACGGTAGTTGTCCGTCACTCCCGAGGTGAAATTAAAAAACAGGGAAAAGAATCGCAGGATCACGGCGGTCCAACCCAGCCAAAGGCGGCCCGTGTGAAAATTCAACTGCACAAAACCAACCAGCGCGGCCACCAGCACGACCACCGGCACGTCCATCCAGCGCATCACGGCGGCGATTCCTGCCGGAGTTGACGCCCGCATTACCTGAAATTCCCCCACCGCGATGGCGGCCACCGCCACGGCGGCCGCTGCAAACGCCAGATTGGCCCAGGCGGTGCGTTTCATGCACCAAACCCAGAAATGGATCACCGCCAGCGTGAGACACGCCGAAGTGACCATGGACCAGATAATGGTAACCCAACTGATTTGCATGGACTGACCGGTATCGGACTACGATGATAGCAAGCGCGATATAATGCGCCAAGTCAAGGTTCGGCATTCCGGCCATAAAATTTCAGCTGAAGAATTGACATCGCTCCCCCCTGTCTCTAGTTTCCCAATGCAAAGACATGCGCTTTGCCCCGAATTCACATTCGGGGATTTTTATTGTCGTTGGCAGGACGGCGCAGTTGCGCCGCGCAAGTTGCAAATATTTATGGCAAATACAATTCTCGTCGGCGCCCAGTGGGGTGACGAAGGTAAAGGCAAAATCATCGACGTGCTGACGGAGGGCGCGGATGTGGTAGTCCGTTACGCCGGCGGCAACAATGCGGGTCACACCGTTTTCATCGGCAAACAAAAATATGTCCTCCACCTCGTGCCATCGGGCATTCTGCGCAAAAACAAATTGTGCGTCATCGGCAACGGCGTGGTGGTTGACCCCGTCGGCCTCGTCGAAGAAATCCAGGGACTGCGCAAACTGGGCGTCAAGGTCAGTGATAATCTGGTCGTAAGTGAAACAGCGCACGTTGTCCTGCCTTATCATCGCGAGCTGGACGCGCAACGCGAAGTGCTCAAGGGCAAAAATAAAATCGGGACGACCAAGCGCGGCATTGGCCCGGCTTACGGCGACAAGGCGGCGCGCGTCGGGTTGCGCATGAACGACCTGGTTGAACCGGCGCGTCTGGAGGAGAAATTGTCTCTGCGTATCAAAGAAAACAATGAAGTGCTCCGGGCCCTCGGCGCCAAATCGCTCTCGTTCAAAAAAGTCTATGCCGAATATCGCGCCGCCGGGAAACATTTGAAGCCGTTCGTGGCCAATACGGTCGTCCTGCTACACGAAGCCATGCAGCGTGGGGATGATATTTTATTCGAAGGCGCACAGGGAACGTTCCTCGATATTGACCACGGCACGTATCCGTTTGTCACTTCCTCAAACACCACGGCGGGCGGCGCCTGCACCGGGTCCGGCGTGCCGCCGCATCGCATGGACCGCGTGGTCGGCGTGATGAAGGCTTACACGACGCGGGTAGGCGAGGGGCCATTGCCGACCGAAGACGCGGAGATTTCCGACCTGTTGCACGGCATGGGGCGCGAATTTGGCGCGACCACGGGCCGTCCGCGCCGCTGTGGCTGGTTCGATTCTGTCGCCACGCGCCACGCGACGATGGTCAATGGCATTGACGATCTGGCCGTGACCAACCTCGATGGTCTCGACACGGTGGAAACCATCAAGGTTTGTGTGGCTTATCGCCACGGCAAAACCCACTACGACTTCGTGCCCAACGACGCGCAGACGCTGGCGGAATGCACACCGGTTTATGTGGAATTTGCCGGTTGGCGCACGCCGACAAATCAGGCGCGCACGTGGAAACAATTACCGGCCAAGGCCCGCGCGTACTTGAAAGCCATTGCCGAATTGACCGGCGCCAAACTGGCAATCGCCTCCGTCGGACCGGGCCGCGATCAGACGATTTTTGTGTAAGGCCAAAGTATCCGCAGATTTCGCAGATTAGCGCTGTTGCTTTTGCCGTTTTAAAATCTGCGCAGGTCGGGTAATCTGCGGACAGAAATGAGTTTCATCACGCCACATCTCAGACCGGAAGCCAAGGCGTCGTTGCCAGCACATGTGGCTATCATCATGGACGGTAATGGCCGTTGGGCGAAGGTGCGGAACCTCCCGCGCATCGAAGGACACCGGCGCGGCGCGGATTCTGCCCGTGAAATCATTCGTACCGCCGGCGAATTGGGCATCAAATATCTCACCCTCTACGCCTTTTCCGCCGAGAATTGGAACCGGCCCAAGGACGAGGTGGATGCGCTGATGAAATATCTCATCCACTATCTCAAGACCGAGACGCCGGAGCTGAACAAAAACAACGTCCGATTGGAAGTCATCGGCCAGATTTACCGCCTGCCGGAGAACGTGCAGGAACATCTCAAAAAATCCATTGCGACGCTTTCCAAAAACAACGGTCTGACGCTGGTGATGGCGTTGAGCTACGGCAGCCGTATCGAAATCGTGGATGCGGTCCGGCATATTGCCGAGAAGGTCAAGCGGGGCAAACTGGCCCCGGCGGACATCACCGAGCAGGTCTTTGCCCAGCACCTGTACACCCGGAATATTCCCGACCCCGATCTGATGATTCGCACGAGCGGCGAGATGCGGATCAGCAATTTTCTGCTCTGGCAGATTTCTTACGCCGAACTGGTCATCACGCCTACGCTCTGGCCGGACTTCCGCAAGCCGCAATTCTTCGCCGCCCTCGAGGAATATGCCCGCCGACACCGCCGTTTTGGCGGGGTGTAGAACAGGAACCAAAACCGGGAAGTTCAAGCCGGCGGGGAAGGCTTGTTACCCGCATCCTCGCCCAGTACACCGCGAACCGCGGCCAGCAAGGCGACACGATCAATCGGCTTGGCAAAAAAAGCTACCGCGCCGGCGGCCATGGCGGCCTGCCGGTTTTTTGCCGACTTGTCCCCGGAAATAATGATGATGGGAATGTCCTTGGCCTCACCCATGCGCCGGAGCCATTGAATGATAAAAAATCCATCCTGTAACGCGCCGCCGACATTTGCCGCGTCAGGCGGGAATAGAAGGTCAAGGAGGATCAAATCCGGTCTTTCACGGGTGACGACGCTGACCGCGCCGGGGCCATCGGTGGCCGTAAACACCTGATAGCCATTGGAGACCAGCACGATGGACAGCGTTTTCAGAATGATCTGATCATCATCCACCACCAAAATTTTTTTTCCGCCGGGATTGGCTGTTTCCGCGCTCATAGGATTAGGGGGTGCACTTGGACCGGGAAAAAGGAGCCGCTAAAGACATGGAATTTGCTTCTGTGCCATACGAGCCGCAGCGGAGAGGGAAGGGGGTCGCTCTCATAACGATGTGACACTGCGCGGGAGCGGCACAGGTTTCAATAAAAATTTTCAACAAAATTTCAGTTACGACATCGATTAGAGCGAGGAAGTGACCGGTTGTTGCCGGATTGCCGAGGCGCCAATTGCGTTCGTGCGGTATTTCGCCTTGTTTTGAACGGTTGTTTTGCTAAACGAATCTAATCGGCATGCGCAAAATAATCGGATTCGGGATCTTACTGTGTCTGGCAAGCATGGCGGCGGGGGCGGCTTCCACGGTGGACCTGGAAAAGCTGGTTTTAGCCAACAACGGATTTGCCTTTGATTTGTTCAAGCAAATCGTCGGGAAACAGCCGGACAGTAATATCTTCATCTCGCCCTTCAGTGTTTCGACGGTATTACAGATGGTCGCTAATGGCGCCGCGGGTGAAACGAAAACGGAGATGCAACAGGCGTTGCAGACTGTCGGATTGACGTCGGAGGCGTTGAACGCCGCCAGTAAGGACTTAAACCAGTCCCTCAATTCCCAGACCAACGTGATTTTAGACCTGGCCAACGCGATCTGGTACCAAAACGAATTTCATCTGAAACCCAATTTTATTTCCGTCAACAAAGAGTTTTTCCAGGCGGAGCTGGGGGGAGTGGACTTCGGTAAGCCGGAGTCGGCAAAAACCATCAACGATTGGGCGGACAAGAACACGCGCGGGAAAATCAAGGAGGTTGTTCGCTGGCCGTTTCCACCAATGACGCGGGTGATTCTGGCCAATGCCATTTATTTCAAGGGCAAATGGGACCGGCCATTCGACAAAAAGATCACCCAAGACCGCCCTTTTACCGTCCTGCCCGGCGAAACGTCCAAACAGGTACCGATAATGTGGCAGGACGGACATTTCAGCTATCAGGAAGGTGATAATTTTCAGGCTGTGCGGTTGTCGTATGCCGGCAGACGGCTACAGATGTATCTTTTTCTGCCAGCGACCAATTCAAGTCCGGCAAAGTTGCTGGTCGATTTGAATGGCGAAACCTGGCGGAACAAAATTTTAGCAGGGTTTCGTGAGCGTGAGGGAACGCTCGCTCTGCCACGGTTTAAAATGGAATACGAGGTGCCGCTAATCGATCCGCTCAAAGCTTTGGGGATGCACCAGGCTTTCGGTGGCAAGGCGGATTTCTCCGCCATGGCGGATGAACCGTTGTTCGTGAGCGAGGTGAAACAGAATAGCTTTGTGGAAGTAAATGAGGAAGGCACGGAAGCGGCGGCAGTCACGACAGTAACAATGAAGGCTGCCGGGATTATGAGGCCGCTGAACCGATTTAAAATGATTGTGGACCGGCCATTTCTGTTTGTTATTGCCGATGGCCAGACCCAGTCCATTTTGTTCATGGGGGTGATCTACGATCCGGCAGGGTAGGGTAGTGGACGTTGAAGATTCTCAGTAACCTCCAACGTCCAACATTGAACAAAAGACGTTTTTCGAGCAGCTAACAACACCTTTCCACTTGTCTTGGGCGGGCACTCTGCTATTCAAATCGGCATGGGCAATAAATTCCGACTGGGCGTGCTGGGGTCCGGCAAAGGCTCGAACTTCGTTTCGATTGCCCTTGCCTGTGCCTCGGGAAAAATTCCGGCGGAGATCGCCATGGTCCTGAGTGATGTCGAAAGCGCAGGCATTCTGACCCGGGCGAGTGAACGGGAAATTCCCTCCCATTTCATCCCGCCGGGGAAATTCCGCACGAAGCTGGACGACGATGCCGAGCGTGCCTACATAGAGGCGCTGCGAATGTTGGAGGTGGATTTGATTGTGTTGGCGGGATTCATGCGGGTGTTGAAGGAAGGGTTCCTGCGCGTGTTTGAGGGACGCATCGTGAATATTCATCCTTCGTTGCTGCCGTCATTTCCCGGCCTCGAGGCCTGGAAACAAGCGCTGGACCATGGGGTGAAGCTGACCGGCTGCACGGTGCATTTTGTGGATGCCGGCGTGGACGCCGGGCCCATCATCGGACAACAGGCGGTCCCGGTTCTGGACAATGACACGCCGGAGATTTTGCACCGGCGGATTCAGGCCGCCGAGCATGAGCTTTATCCGAAATGCATTGCGGCCATCGCGAACGGGGAAATTTCAGTAGTGGGCCGGCGGGTGATTCGGAAGAAACCCTAGATGAGGGCCGTTTTTACCATTGCCGCCCTTTGCCTTGGCTTGCTGGCGGGGTGCGCTTTGCACCGGGCGGTCAAACCGCCGAAGGAATCCAGCGCCGAGCGGATGCTGGAAAGCCGGGACGACTTTAAAATTGAACTGGCGGTTTACAACTATTTGTTGGAGAAACATCCTTGGGCCGGCAATGAATACACGGCCATTTTCCTTGAGGGCAACGATGACCGGGTGGCGGCACTGACCCGGAAACTTCCCCGACAGGTCCCGCCCATCAAGCCGAGCAAACGAGCGCAATTGCGTCCGAACGAGGTGCCCATTGACCGGGACACGGGCATGCCGGCGGTGATTTTGAGCGCAAAAGCCATGGACCCGACCAATGATGTGTCCGAGGCCATTGGCACCTGGTACGCCGGTGAGGCGGTGTCGGGGCTATGCGCCTTTGTGCTGATAAAGGAGAACGGCGAGTGGACCATTCAAAGCGCCAAATAATGCTGCGTTGGCCGAGGTGGAAAAATTAAGAAAGAAAAAGTTGGCGTTTCTGCGCCGAACTTGGCAAATCAATCCCGCACACGGGGCGCTGATTCACAAAACAGTGTGAATCACACCGTATCGTGAAACGATTGGCGGAAAAATATTTTGGAATGAGCAAAAAATTAAAATTCGGTCTGCCGAAGGGCAGTTTGCAGGAGGCCACCATCGAAAAGATGGCCAAGGCCGGCTTTAACATCCAGATCAGCAGCCGTTCCTATATTCCCTATGTGGATGACGACGAGTTGGACATCCGGCTGATTCGCGCCCAGGAAATCAGCCGTTACGTCGAACACGGCTATCTCGATTGCGGTATCACCGGTTACGATTGGATCATCGAGAACGGCTCGAAGGTCCACGAAGTCGGCGAGTTCCTGTTCAGCAAAGTTTCGCGCCGCCCCGCCCGCTGGGTATTGTGCGTGCCGGAAAATTCGCCGGTGAAATCGGTCAAGGATTTGCAGGGCAAACGCATCGCCACCGAGGTGGTCAATCTGACGAAAAAATACCTGAAACAGCACGGCGTGCAGGCCGAGGTGGAATTTTCATGGGGAGCCACCGAGGTGAAGGCGCACGAACTGGTGGACGCCATCGTCGAGGTCACCGAGACCGGATCGTCGTTGCGCGCCAACAAGCTGCGCATCGTGGACGAGTTGCTCAGTTCCACTCCGCGGCTGATTGCCAATTGCGTCGCGTGGAAGGATTCCTGGAAGCGAAAAAAGATCGAAACACTCTCCATGTTGCTGAAAGGGGCGCTGGACGCCGAGTCGAAGGTCGGATTGAAAATGAACATCGCCGAGAAAAACCTCAAGCGTCTGCTCAAGGAATTGCCGGCTCTGCGCAACCCGACGATTTCCAACCTCAGCCAGAAAGGCTGGATTGCCGTGGAGACGATTATCGATGAGCATGTGGTGCGCGAATTGATTCCGCAACTCAAGGCCGCCGGGGCCGAAGGAATCATTGAATATCCGTTGAACAAAGTGGTATATTGACAGCGAAATTCTATGGGCTCATTAAAAAAACGCCGCAAGGCAAAAATCAACAAGCATAAACGCCGCAAGAAGCTGCGCTTGAATCGTCACAAGAAGCGCACCTGGCAGAAGTAATCTGCCGCGCGGTTGGATTCATCCGTTCGTGCCGGTTGCGCCAGGCAACCGTGCGCGAATGGTTTTCCCTCGCGCTCAGATCGCCCCGCCCGATGGAATATCGTTTCGACAAGCATTATACCCGCGACGAGGCGCGTGCGTTGTTACCGCAAATCCGCAAATGGCTGGAACAACTCAACCGTCTGCGGCGGGAGTTGGAACGTTTCGGCAAGCGGTTGAGCGGTTTGGCGGAACAGGGGAATGACGTGGGTGGCGACACGGTAAATAGCTGGATACGCGCGCTCGCGGACACACAGGAAGTGCTCGTCGAATTTCAGCGGCGACAAATCTTCGTCAAGGATTTGGATCGCGGGCTGGTTGATTTTCCTGCCATCATCGGAGGCCGGGAAGTCTTCCTTTGCTGGGAAAAGGACGAGGATGACGTTGAGTTCTGGCACGACCTCGACACCGGCTTCGGCGGACGGGAACGGCTGTAAAATTCCGGAACGTCCCGGTTTCCGGGCATTGCGCGTCCAATCACTGATTACCCGGATCGGAAAACCGTTCAATTCACGCTTTGCACCCGGCCGGTGTGCCGGGCATCGGCGCGGAACATGGGCCAGGAGCTTTTCGCTGGCGGCGCCAGACTGTTGGTTGAGTTGATGGCACGCAAATAGTTGCCATCGGTCACATAAACGGTTCCGTCGCTGCCTATTGTTGGCGAAGCAGTGAGATTTCCGCCCGTGTCGACGTGCCACAACCGGGTGCCACCGGTTTGAAAAGCAAACAACTTTCCCCAGGGTGCGGACGAATATACCTCGCCGTTGGCGGCGACGGCGGAAGCGACGTCAATGAAGACCGGCGAACACCAATACCAGCGCTCTTTTCCGTTCTGATCCACCGACAGAATACAAGCATTCGTCGCTAAGTAGAGATTTCCGTTTTCGTCGAGGACCGGTGATGATTCAGTCGCGCCGCCGGTGTGCAAATGCCAGCGTTCCGAGCCGTCCGGTCGCAGCGCATAAAGGTTCCCATCCGTCGAAGTAAAATAGACTGTGCCATCGGCGCCTATGGCCGGTGACGAAATGATCTGGCCGCCGGTAGTGAATGACCATGCCAGATGACCGTCCGGCTTCAGGGCGTAAAACTTTTTATCGTGCGAACCGAAGTAAACGGTTCCATCCTTTCCGATTGCCGGCGACGAAACGACGATGTTGCTGGTGGCAAACACCCATTTTTTTGAACCGTCGGGATTCAGCGCATAAAAATTATTGTCCCACGAACCGAAATAAACCGTGCCATCGGTACCAATGGCCGGTGACGAATCCACCCAGACGCCAGTTTTGAAAAACCATTTGATTTTGCCTTGAGGGGTGACGGCGTAGAATTTCCGGTCGCGCGCGCCGAAATAAATCGTTCCATCGTCGGCAACCGCCGGGGACGATTTTATTTCGGAGTTAATCTGGAAAGCCCACTTCTTTTGGCCTTGAGGCGTAACCGCAAATAACCAACCCTCAAATGTAGCTTGATAAATCGTCCCATCCGGCGCAATGGCCGGCGTTGCATCCGCGTTGTACGGCGGGATCCGAAAGGTCCACAAATTCGTCGGTGCGGATTGGGCGTAACCGATGAATGACGTGCTCAAACACAGCAAACCGGCGACGACCCAGACCGATTGATTGAAAGTTGAACGGTTCATCTGCATCAGTAAAACCTCAAACGGCGCGTCCAGCAAACCCAAATCGCGCTGTCGAACTTGCATCCGCCGCGTTCCCGAACTACCTTGCGCCCGCCTATGGAAAAAATCGTCATCATCGGTTCAGGTTGCGCCGGCTGGACGGCGGCGCTGTACACCGCGCGCGCCAACCTATCGCCGCTGGTCCTCACCGGCGGCCAGCCCGGCGGCCTGCTGACCACCACCAGTGTCGTGGAAAATTTTCCAGGCTTTCCTGAGGGTGTGGACGGCTACGAGTTGATGACCCGGATGCAGAAGCAGGCGGAACGGTTCGGCGCGCGTGCCAGTTTCGGCTCGGTTGAAGCGGTGGATTTTTCCAAACGCCCTTTTGCACTCACTGTGGACGGCGAAAAAATCGAGGCGCAGGCGGTCATCATCGCCACCGGCGCGAGTCATAAGCACCTCGGCGTACCCGGCGAAGATTTGCTGGAAACCAAGGGCGTGACGTATTGCGCCACCTGCGACGGCGCGCTGCCCATTTTCCGCAATCATCCGCTCGTCGTAGTCGGCGGCGGTGATTCTGCGTGCGAAGAGGCGCTTTATTTGACCCGGTTCGGCTCGGTCGTTCACCTTGTGCACCGGCGCGATGCTCTGCGCGCTTCCAAAATCATGGCTGAACGCACCCTGTCAAATCCTAAAATCAAGCCGGTTTGGGATTCCGTCGTGACGGAAGTTCTGGATGTAAAGCAGGACAAAGTGACCGGTGTGAAATTAAAAAACGTCAAGACCGGTGTGGAATCGGTTTTGAATTGCGCCGGCGTTTTTGTGGCCATTGGCCACGCGCCCAATACGGGAATTTTCAAGGGACAAATCGAACTGGGCGAGAACGGCTACATCATTCCGAAAAAAGGCACGATGACCAACGTACCCGGCGTTTTTGTGGCCGGCGATTGCGCGGACCATGTCTATCGCCAAGCTGTGACGGCGGCGGGCGCGGGCTGCGCCGCGGCGATTGACGCCGAACGGTTTCTTGCCGCGCAGAATCAATGAGCCCGCAGATGTGGCTGGCGGCTGATCCCGTTTTTTATTGCCGAAGCAGGGCAAAATGCATCCACTGGTTGCATGAGAATATTCCTTTCAATTCTTATCACCCTGAGTTTTGCAATCAACTTGCCGGCGGCTGAAACGAACGCGCCCACGTCGTCAAAAGCCAAAACTTCCGCTCTCTTAAAAATCAGCGCAGCCGAAGCGGCTCAACATTACAACGAGGAAATGATTGTAACCGGCAGGGTTGCTCAGATCACCATCCGGCCCAAGGTGACCTTTCTGAATATCGACAAACCGTTCCCCAACTCGCCGTTCACCGTGGTCATCTTCCACGGCCACAGCAGCTTTTTTGGCGATGCCAATGAGCTGAAGGGGAAATCAATCGAGATCCGCGGCAAAATAAAAAACTACAACGACAAACCCGAAATCGCTCTTAACGACACCAATCAACTGACCGTGCTGAATTCAACGGTTTCCTCCGCAGTTCCGCCAATTACCAATGCCCCGCCGCCGTCCGTGCAGTCCACCAATGTTCCGGACATTATGTAATTGGCACGGGAATACCCAGGAGCACGACCGATTGCAACCGAATGCAAAAAATGTTCTGCGTTTGGCAATTTCGATTCTGAATTCTTAATTGACGGTTCGGCTGGCGTGGTTAAACTTCCCGTTCAATTTCGAACATTTTTATTGGAAAAGGATAAATAACTATGACTGTGAAAGTCGCAATTAACGGGTTCGGCCGCATTGGCCGCCTGGTCTTCCGGGCGCTGGTCGAACAAGGACTGGTGGGCAAGGACATCGAAGTCGTCGCCGTCGGCGATATCGTCCCGGCGGACAACCTCGCGTACCTGCTTAAATACGATTCCATTCAGGGTCGTTTCAAAGGCGAAGTGGGTTCCAGGAAATCCGCCGCCGACAAACCGGATGACGACATCCTGATCGTCAACGGCAAGGAAATCAAAGTCGTCAGCGCCAAATCGCCCGCGGAATTGCCGTGGAAGGCGCTGGATGTGGACCTCGTCATCGAAAGCACTGGCCTGTTCACTGATGTGGAAAAAGCCAAAGGGCACATCACCGCCGGCGCCAAGAAGGTTATCATTTCCGCTCCGGCCAAGGGCGATTGCCTCACGGTCGTCATGGGTGTGAACGACGGTAAATATGATCCAAAACAGCATCACATCGTTTCCAACGCCTCCTGCACCACCAACTGCCTGGCACCCATCGTCCATGTGTTGCTCAAGGAAGGCTTTGGCGTCGAAGAAGGTTTGATGACCACCATCCACAGCTACACCGCCACGCAAAAGACCGTGGACGGCCCCAGCAAGAAAGACTGGAAGGGCGGTCGCAGCGCGGCCATCAATTTGATTCCTTCAACCACCGGTGCGGCCAAGGCCGTCGGCCTCGTGCTGCCCGAAGTGAAGGGCAAGCTCACTGGTATGTCCATCCGCGTACCGACGCCGACGGTGTCCGTCGTGGACCTCACCGTCCGCACAGTCAAGGAAACCAGTTACAAGGAAATCTGTGCTGCGATGAAGAAGGCCAGCGAGACCTATCTCAAGGGCATTCTGGGCTACACCGACGACGAAGTGGTCAGCTCGGATTTCATCCATTGCGAACTGTCCTCGATCTTTGACGAAGGCGCGGGCATTGAACTGAACAAGCGGTTCTTCAAGCTCGTGAGCTGGTACGACAACGAATGGGGTTACAGTTGCCGCGTGGGCGACCTCGTCAAACTGATGATCAAAAAAGGCATCTAAGCTCAGGCTTAATCATTTAACCGCGGATTACGCGGATGACACGGATATGGAAAATTGTCCGTGAAATCTACAGAATCCGCGGTTATTTTTTTGCATGCTCCACAGAGAAATCACTGAGGACATTATTGGCGCTACGATGGCTGTGCTGAATGAACTCAAGCCCGGTTTGGATGAAAAACTGTATGAGAACGCACTCGTCATTGAATTACAAAAGCGCGGACATTCAGTTGAGCAACAGAGGGAATATCCGGTGCATTATCACGGTCATTTCATTGGCAAACTCATTCCGGACCTGATTGTGGATGGCAGGGTAATTGCCGATCCCAAAGTCGTCAGTGACTTCAATGAAACTCACATAGCTCAGATGCTCGGTTATCTGAACATCACCGGTTTGGAAGTGGCGTTGTTACTGAATTTTAAGAATGCAAAACTCGGCTGGAAACGTGTGGTGAACGAAAACCGTGGTAAAAATGGAGGCGATGTAGGTCTTAAATAATAAATCCGCGCAATCCGTGTAATCCGCGGTGATTAAATCTCATTCAGGGTTGACTGGCGGCTTTCAATTTCTTGTCCACTTCGTTCAACCAATAAGCGTGCTCGGCGGTGGGCTCGATTTGGTTCAGTCGCAGCATGATTTCACGAGCGACTGTGTAATCTTCGGTTTGCCAGCAATATTTAAAACGCAACTGTAGCAACGCCGGGTTGTCGCCGGCCAGGGCGGCGGCTTTCTCGAGTGCGGATTTTGCCATGGGCAGTTGTTTGGCATCCAGAGCTGCCCGGGCAAGATTAAGCCAATTATCCAATTTTTCTGGCCGCGTTTGCGCCGCCTTTTCCAGAAGCGGCAGGGCCTTGGCCGGTTGCCCGGCGAGGGCCAGGGCCGTGCCGTAATACGAAAGCACCACCTGGTTGGTCGGATACAACCGATACGCCTGTTCCAGAGCATTTAAAGCGGTGTCCGCGTCCACAACGGTTACCGACGTCTGGACGGCATTCGTTCCATTGCTGGAAATGAATCGTTCTACTAGCGGCAAATGAATGATGGCGGAAACCGCATTATCTTCCACACGCTGGGTGTGCGGACCTTGCTGACTGCTGGCAACAAACAGCGTGACTGGGTCCCGCCAAATCCACGAACGATTCCACGCCATCGTTGCCCACAGCAATAACAGCACAAAGGCGATCATCCGCATGAGGATCTTTTCGCGGACGGCGGAAGCGATGGCGGCAAATGCCATCAGCCAGCCGATGAGTGGCAGATAAAGAAATCGCTCAGCCATGTATTGCAACATGGGCACCAGATTAGAAACCGGCAGCAAAAACAATCCCGTCCACAACAATCCAAATCCGGCCAATTCCCATCCGGACTTGCGCCAGGCAATCACACCGGCCGCGACAAGCACAGTCAGCAATGCCAGCCCACCGAGAACTGCCGGCGACCCGAACCGGCAACCACCATGCAAATAGCTGTAATCAATAAAGAACGGCGGCGCGCCCCAGAGCAGACGAAAATATCTGGGAACGACCGGCAGCATATCAATCAACGTTTGACCGTAGCTGCCGGAAATCGGTGCCGTCTGACTGTTGCGCCCGAGAACGAAATGTCGGTTGGCCAGATAAATGACGGCAATCAGGAGGAACCAGGCCGTCCGGCGGAGACTTTGCCTCCAGTCGAGGTGATGGATTTTGCGAAAGACGACGAGCGGAACGACGACGAACGGTACGGCGGATTCCTTGGAATAAACCGCCAGCGCAAAGAAGAGCAGGGCGCGCCAGCGCGCGGCTTTGTCGTCCGGCGGTAGCAGCAATTCCCGTAACGCGGCGAGCGTAAAAAAAGTGGCGAGGATGTCATCGAGTGATTTGGCCCAGCAAACGACTTCCGAGACGACCGGATGCACGGCAAATGCCAGTGCGATAAACAAGGACCACCCGCGCGATTCCAGTTCCGTGAAATTTTTGCGCCAGTGCGGCAACAACAGCGTTAGTGCTGCAAACAGCATCATGGCCGTGGCGCCGTGCCAGAGGACGTTGGCCAAATGGTAAATCCAAGGTTGCGGTGTTTCCTTGCCGCCCAGGAAACACAACAGCGCGTAATGCGCGGTGCGGATGGGGCGGAATACCTGAAAATCATTCGGATGGGTTGCCTGGGCTTCCGGCCGATAAAACATTTCCGGGATATACTTCAGCGAGCGGACACTGGGCAGATTTTGTATGAAAAATTCGTCATCCCAGACGAAGCGGAAAGTGACGGCTTGTCCCCAAACCAACAAGGTCGCCAATCCCAACAGGAGATATGGCGGCCATTTCAGGGCGAAGAAGCGGTTCATGCGTTTGCGGGCACATTGTTAACCGACCCGCCTGCGTAGCGCAATCCCGCTGGTTTTTAGACATTGTGTAGTCGAGTGGAGTGAAGCTCTTGACGCATCGCCGTAGCGCCAATAAAGTGATGAAGAAGAAGGATTTTGATGTAACTGTTTCTTCATCGAGACGTTGGTGCAGGCATGATAATCTGAAAAGTTAAGTGGAATTGTAGTCGTGTTGACTCATGTTCGTAATTTGGATAACCGCAAATTTGAGCCAACGATGCGCCAAATCCCTTGTCCTGCTCCCAAACAGGCAACCTTTATTCTGAGTCAACACGGATCCGCTCTGTCGCTTTTCTCACCGTAAAACAAACGTGCCAACGTTCCTGGATTGATGATAACTTCAGACGGGTTCCATGAGTTGTCGAAAGAAAAAACCTGATCCAGTCCCGGTAAATGCACCTGGCCGGGTCACGCCCCGACCGTGTTTTCCGGCGTGGCTGATGGCAGTCTTGCTGGCATTGGTGACGGTGGGCCTTTACTGGCCGGCGATGCGATGCGACTTTGTCGACTATGATGACAGTGCTTACGTCACGGAGAATTTGCACGTTCAAGGTGGATTGACCTGGGCAGGGATAAAATGGGCGCTATCAAATCCCGTGGCCGCCAATTGGCATCCGTTAACGCTGTTGTCGCACATGCTGGACTGTCAGCTGTTCCGGCTGAATCCGTGGGGACATCACCTGACGAGCGTATTGCTGCATGCGATCAACACGGCGCTGGTGTTTCTGTTGCTGTTCCAGATGACCGGCCTTCGCGGCAACAAATCTCCCATCCTGTCGTCTTTGTCGCCCCGGCCTGATACTGGTAGCAAAACGGCTGCGGCAACTGCTTCGGCCCGGCAGGCGGGAGCGCTGTGGCGGAGTGCGATGGTGGCGGGATTGTTCGGGTGGCATCCGGTGCATGTGGAATCGGTGGCGTGGGTATCGGAGCGGAAGGATGTGTTGAGCACGTTCTTCGGATTGTTGTCGTTGCTGTTTTATGTGTGTTATGTCAAGAAGTCCAAAGTCCAAAGTCCAAAGTCCAAAGTATTTTACGGGCTGACGCTGATATTTCTGGCATTGGGGTTAATGTGCAAGGCAATGCTGGTGACGTGGCCGTTGGTGATGTTGCTGCTGGATTATTGGCCACTCGGAAGGATGGCAGGAGTCAGGAGCAAGGAGTCAGAGTCTGATGTGCGCCTCACGCGACAACCCTCAACTCTCAACCCCTTGGCGCGGCGAAGCGAGGCGAAGACGGCTCAACTCTCAACCCTGTTTCTTGAGAAGCTCCCTTTCTTCGGGCTGGCGGTGGCGGCGAGTGTGGTGACCTTCGTTGTCCAGAAACAAAGTGGAGCGGTGACGTCGATTGCAAACCTGCCTTTGAGCGGGCGCATAGAGAACTCGTTGATTTCCTACTGCCGGTACTTGGGGAAGATGTTCTGGCCGGTGGACCTGGCGGTATTTTATCCGCATCTTGGACCTTGGCCCGTGAAGGAGGTGTTGCTGGCCGGCGGGTTGATTTTAGGGATAACAGTGCTGTGCATCATGGTGCGGCGGCGCTATCCATTTATGCTGATGGGCTGGTTGTGGTATGTGGGGACACTGGTGCCGGTGATTGGGTTGGTGCAAGTGAGCGATCAGGCGATGGCGGATCGGTACACCTATATTCCGTCGCTTGGGGTATTGATTCTGGTCATCTGGGGCGCATACGAATTGACGTGTCGGTGGCGATACCGGGCGATGATATTGTCAGTGGCGGGTGGTGTGGCAATCGTCCTGTGTCTTGGGATGACGCGGCGACAGCTGGGATATTGGCAGGATAGTGAAGCCCTTTTTCGGCATGCGCTGGACGTCACGAAAAATAATTACTTCGCTCACAAAGCCCTTGGCCTTGCCCTTGGTGTGAAAGGCCAGACGGATGAGGCCATCAGTCAATTTCAGAAAGCCCTTCGCTTGAAGCCGGATTTTGTCGAGGCCCACTATGCGCTCGGTATTGCCTTCAACCAGAGAGGCCGAACGGACGAGGCGATCAACCAATTTCAGGAAGCCATTCGCCTGGTACCGGATGACGCCCAGGCCCACTATGCTCTTGGTATTGTTTTCGACCAGAAGAACCGGACCGAGGAGGCCATCCAACAATTTCGGATAGCTATCCGACTGAAACCAGATTTTGCCCAAGCCCGCTACAATCTTGGCAATGTCCTGTGTATGAAAGGCCAAATCGATGAGGCGATCAAACAATACCGGGAAGCCATCCGTTCAACACCGGATGATGCCACAATCCACAACAATTTCGGCGTTGCCCTGGTCCGGAAAAACCAAACCGACGAAGCTATCAGACAATATCGGGAAGCCATCCGCTTGAATCCCGATTTCGCTGATGCTCATAACAACCTCGGCTCCGTCCTCTATCGGACAGGTCAAACCGACGAGGCGATCAGCCAATTTCAGGAAGTCATCCGCCTGAATCCCGATTCCGCTGAGGCCCACAATGTTCTCGGCTTCGTCTTGGGCATGAAAGGCCGGACGGACGAGGCGATCAGTCAATTTCAGGAAGCCATTCGCCTGAAACCCGATTTCGCCGAGGCACGCAACAACCTCGCTCACGCACTGCAAATAAAAAAGAACGCTCCGACAGGCCAATGAAGTCGCTCGCAAACCTGTAAACGGGTCCTTGATATTGATATATTTGCGGGATGGCGGACAGGATTAGGGCATAATGAAAAAACTTAGAGGACAATACCAGGACTGACCCCTCAGGATTCTTTAATGCCTGGCTTGATCCTGTGGTTCCTTCTCAATCACCTTTTCCTTTTCCAACTTCTCCAATTTGGGCGCGATGACCACCCGACAGTAACCGTAGTTGGTGTTATTGTCGTAAAATTGCTGATGGTATTTCTCGGCCGGGTAAAATTTGGTGAACGGGACAATTTCGGTGACGATGTGGTCCTTGAAATTTTTCTGCGCCGCCGCTTTTGATTTTTCCGCCGCCAGCTTTTGCGCTTCATCGTGGTAAAGGATGATGGAACGATATTGCGTGCCTTCATCGGCGCCCTGGCGGTTTAGCGTGGTCGGGTCATGGGCTTGCCAGAAGACATCCAGCAATTTATCGTAGGAGATTTTGGCCGGGTCGAACTCAATCTGAGTGACTTCGGCGTGGCCGGTGTCGCCGGTGCAGACCTGTTCGTAAGTCGGATTGGGAGTATGGCCGCCGGCAAATCCGCTGGTGACAGATTTGACGCCCGGCAGCCGCTCGAAAACGGCTTCCATGCACCAGAAACAGCCGCCACCGAACGTGGCGGTTTCAGTTTTATTCGTGTTCATGAGTTGGGTGGGTTGGGCCGGCGCGGCCAAATTCAGCGCGCCAACGGCCAGCAATAAATGGATTGTTAGTTTCATTTGCAAATCCGGCAGCGAATCAAACAGCAATTCCCGGCGGCACAACAGCCTCGCCCTACCACAAACGAATCCGATAGGGCGGAAGGTGCCCCTCCGCCAGTTGCGCGCACAGTATCGCTCTGCCTTCCCTCCTTTTTTCAATAGGCCAACTTGCCACACAAGTCCCGATTCTCAACTGCCATCGTCTCGGAATTCGTGGAACCCGCCTCTCCGGGATCACTCCTTTTCCGGCACGTCCAGATGTTCGCCCGGCGGCAGGCCGGCGTATTTTTCAAAATGTTCCGGTCGTAACGGCTCGGATATCACATGTTCGCCACCCAGCCATTTGCCCAGGTCAATCAATTTACACCGCTGTGAACAAAACGGGCCGTACTTTCCGGCAAACCAATCGCCGGACTTCCGGCACACCGGACATTTCGTCCGGCGCAAACGTTCATTGAGTTTCTTTGGCAATGGCTTTGATGTCGTTGACCACATTGGTGACCTGGTCCGATTCCGCCCCGCCGTTTTGCAGGATTTTCCCAACATCGCTGAAAATCCCCTGCTGTTGGACCGTCGAAAGGTGCGAACTGTTGAAAATAGCATGGAGGTCCTGCGCCAGTTTTTGGTGTTGCGTGCGCAGTTGGTCATTGCCGGCCAGAATGGTTGCCAGGTCATCCGTTAATTTGGATATGGACGCGGGCGAAGGTTTCGTGCCCGAGGCTGCTGCCGTCAGTTGCTTCGTCAATGAGACTTTTTTTGCGGCGATGGCGTTGGTCCCCGTCAATTGGCTCAGAGTGTCGAAATTGGCGCGCAGGTCGGCGATGTTTTGCAAGGTGGCTTCCAGCGCCGGGTTCGGAGTCGGATTGTTTTGAGCCGGCGCAGCGGGTTGCGGCGGGGCCGGCGACGATTCGTTATCCTGGTTGTCCTGCCGGGTGCCGCTGGCCTTGGCGGCGACGTTTCTGGCCTGCCGCATCGCCGCCGAATACGGCTGCGCCAGGAGTCCGACGGCGGCGGCCAACAGACAAATCCAGACAAAAACTGCTTTCATGGGGCACCGTTTAACGTGCAATCAAAACCTGGTTCGACGACAGCAAGGTAACATAATCCTCCAGAATCCGCCTGGTTTCATCCAGCATGGGATCAACCACGGGCACGTTAGGTGATGGTGTTGCAACCGAGTTTGAGGATATGGTTGACATCGGCAGCAGACCGTGCGACGAAGCGGTTGCCGTCACGGTGTTGGTTTCCCCAACCGGCGCCGGCAGCCCGGGTTCACCGGCGTTCTCGACGGTCAAATCGTAGATCTTCACATCCGGCGCCTTGCGCGCGGCGCGCTCCTTGTCGCGTGCCTGTTGGCGGGCGTCGGCTTCCTGCCGTTCTTTCAGGCGGACGTGCTCATTGAGCGAAGCGGTCCGGTCGGACTGTTTTTTCAGGTATTCGTCGATGTCCTGCCGGATATAAGCGAAATCCTGGTTTGTGGCGAGGCGGGCGTTCGAGCGCTGGCGCAGTTCGTCAAGATACGGTTGCACCAGGTTCAATTTGGTGTAATTGTCGCTGGGGATGGTGTCCCAGGGCAGGGGGTTTTCGAGCGCGGATTCGCCATACTGTGTCGAATAATTCAGCGCGTCCGGCAAAATGATGTCCGACATGACACCTTTTAATTGGGTCGAAGCGCCGCTGATGCGATAAAACTTGCGGATAGTGATTTTGACCGTGCCGGGATCGTTGGTTGCGGATACGACCGCCGGGCCGACAAAGAAGGGACGCAGGGGGTTCAAATTCTGAACCGTGCCTTTGCCGAAGGTGGAAACGTCGCCAACGATGAGCGCGCGGCCGTAATCCTGCAACGCCCCGGCAGCGATTTCCGCCGCGGACGCGCTGAGCCGGTTGACAAGCACGACGAGTGGGCCGCTGTAAAGCACGGAGGGATCCGTGTCGCTGTCCACATTGACCGGGCCGTCGGCCGAAGAGCGGGCCAATACCACCGGACCGTTCTTAATGAACAGACCGGTGAACTTGACGGCTTCTTCGAGTGAACCGCCGGGGTTGCCGCGCAAATCGAGAATGATGCCGGCGACCTTTTCCGCTTCGAGCTTTTTAATCAGGCGGGAGACATCGGCCGTGGTGCTTTTGGCCGTGGAATGTTCGATGGCGCCAGGCAGATCGATGGTGGCGTAAAACGACGGCAAATCAATGACACCCAGCCGCGTGGTGCCGCCATGGCCGTCCGGCAATTCAATAAGCTGGGCTTTGGCTTCCTGGTCTTCGAGCTTGATTTCATCGCGGATAAGGGTCACCTCGCGGCGAAGGGCACGGTCGGTCGCCGGGCTGATGGTCAACCGCACTTCCGTTCCCTTGGGGCCGCGAATGAGTTGGACCACCTTGTCCAGTTCCATATCCACGACGTTTACCGGCGGCTGATTGCTTTGCGCGACGGCAACAATGCGGTCTTTTTCGTGGAGTTGTTTGCTTTTGTCCGCCGGGCCGCCATGAATCAGGAGGTTGATGGTGCAATAACCGTCGTCCTCCGTCAGTTGCGCGCCGATGCCAAAGAGCGATAGGTTCATGCCGATGGAAAAGTCCTGCGCGTGTTCGGTGTTGAGGTAATCCGAATGGGGATCGTAGGCATGCGCCAGGGCGTTGAGATACACCTGCAAAATGGCTGTGCTGTCCAGGTTCGTGGCCGTGTGCAGATACCAGCGATAATGCCGCTCCAGCGTGGCGGTGATTTCTTCGGCAGCGGACGGGGGTAGGGGCAGGACCACCTGGGCGTTGGTCGGGGAAATTTCCCGGGTGAGTTTCTCCTGTAAATACTCGTAACGCAGACGTTGCGACCAGAGTTGCTTTGCCTCGGCGAGGTCCCTCGGATAGGGCGCATGCCGCCGGTCGAGCAGAATTTGCTCATCGGTGTTGAACTTCAGCTTGTTTTTCGCCAGGAGTTCATTCACGCAGTCGGCGTGCTGTTCAATGCGCTCAACGTATCGCCGGTAAATTTGATACGCAGGGGTCAGGTCGGCGGTGCCATTGGCGCCGATGGTGAGCATATCCAGGTTCGTCCGGAAATGCGCAAATTCGGCAAAGTCGGATTGGAGGAAATTTTCATGCCGCGGATCAAGGGTTTCCAGAAAACCATCGAAAAATTTTTTGGACATCTCCTGGTCGAGCAATTGTTGCGAGTAATGAAACTCCTCCAGCAAACGTGCTGTGACGTAGGCGATGCGCGCGTCGTTCGGGCCAGGCGTGGGAAGAACGTTGGTTTGCTGCAGTGCCGGGGCAACGCTGGTTTGGACCAGCGGTGCCGGGGGCGGAGAAAAGGTTTTGGCGGCAGTGCAGCCGATGATGACACATCCAGTCAGCACAATGGCCGCGACGGGGACGAGGAGCTTTATCTTTAAATGACTCATTGCAAATGGCACAGCTTCGACCAAGTGTAAGCGGATTTGTTCAGCAAGGGAACCATTTTGAGTGGATTCAAATTGGTACGGGGCGTAAAACAGAATTGCAATCCAAGGCTGGTTTCCGATAATAACCGCCTAAAAATGGAAACCAAGACTATGAAGACCAATATTTTGGCGGTGATTTGTTTTCTGACCATCGGTTGTCTGGCCGGGTGTGCCTCCGGATCAAAACCGGCCGAAAAGCCGAAAGGAGTAACCACTCAAACTTCTCCGGAAAAGGTGCCGGCAGCCACCAATGTATTGAGTGATGAAAAGGCGCGCGTCAGTTACGCCATCGGCATGGCAGTAGGCCATAACCTGGAACGCAGCCTGCAACAACAGGAAGTGGCAGTGGACCCCGACGTGGTGACCCGTGCCATCAAGGACATTTTGACCACCAACGCGACCCTGCTCATGCCGGAACAGACGCAGCAAATCCTCAAGGACCTTCAGGATAAATTCCGGGCCAAGATGCAAGCCCACCAGGCCGAAATGGCCGCCCAGCGAGCCGTATTGGCTGCCAAAAACAAGGCCGATGGCGAGGCGTTTCTGGCCACTAACAAGACCAAACCGGGCATTGTCACTCTGCCGGACGGTTTGCAATATAAAGTTATCACCGAGGGCGCAGGCGACATCCCCAAAACCACCGATATCGTCACGGTGAATTATCGCGGTACCATGATTGATGGCACGGAGTTCGACAGTTCCGCCAAAGCCGGCCATCCCGCGCAATTTGCGGTCAATAGCGTCATTCCCGGCTGGACGGAGGCGTTGACTCACATGAAATCCGGTTCCCAATGGCAGATTTTTGTTCCGGCGGAACTCGCTTATGGTGAAAACGGGCGTCCCGGCATCCCACCGAATTCTGTTTTGATCTTTGAAGTGGAATTACTTTCCATCGAGCAGCCCAAGTCGTCCCAGCCGCTCACCAGCGACATCATCAAGGTGCCCTCGCTCGACGAGATGAAAAAGGGCGCGAAGATCGAAGTCATCAAACCCGAAGACTTGGAAAAGGCGCCGGCGGGCTCAACCAACCAGCCGGCCCAATAGCCGCGGCGGCTTGACACCAGGTCCGGAACGGTGTCAATAGTTTCACTGGAGCTATGAGACATTTTTCGAGGTTTTTGGCCGGAATCCTTTCCGGCATCGCGATCGTGCTGGTCGCCGCCGGCTTGCTGCTCCTCCGGTCCTGGGCCCGGGAAACCGAACCGGCCATCAAGATTGACCCCGCCCCGGTCAACCGCGAGGCCAAACTCGGCGCCAGTTTCGCCCCCGTGGTTAAAAAGGCCGCGCCCAGTGTCGTCAACATCTATTCCACGCACATCATTCACATCCGCCCCGTCGTCAATCCCTTTTTCGACGACCCGTTATTCCGGCAGTTTTTTGGCAACCAGTTTTCCGATTACAGCCGGGAACGCATCCGTCGGGAAGAGGAGCTCGGTTCCGGAGTCATCATTTCACCGGATGGTTATATTCTGACGGCCAACCACGTGGTGGAAGGCGCGGACGAAATCGAAGTCGCCATTCCCGACAACAAAAAGGAGTTCACGGCCCGGGTGGTGGGCACGGACCGCCCGACCGACGTGGCGGTTCTGAAGATTGACGCCCGGGATTTGCCGGCCATCACGCTGGGCGACAGCGACCAGTTGGAGGTCGGCGACGTCGTGCTTGCCATCGGCAATCCCTTTCGCATCGGCCAGACGGTGACGATGGGCATTGTCAGCGCGCTGGGCCGCAATGGACTGGGCTTCAACGGTTACGAGGACTTCATTCAAACCGATGCGGCCATCAATCCCGGCAATTCCGGCGGCGCCCTGGTGGACGCCGAAGGCCGGCTGGTGGGCATCAATACCGCCATCGTTCCCAACAGCAACGGCGGCAACCAGGGCATCGGTTTCGCCGTGCCCATCAACATGGCGCGCCGGGTGATGGAACGCCTTATCGCCAGCGGCAATGTAACGCGCGGCGATCTCCCCATTCTGCTTCAGGATGTTACCCCGGGCCTGGCCAAGGCATTTAATTTGACGGACCAGAACGGTGCGCTCGTCAGCGACGTGTTTCCCAATACCTCCGCCGAGAAGGCCGGAATTCGGTCCGGTGACGTCCTGGTCAGTTTCAACGGCAAAGACATCACCGACGTCCACAGCCTGCAACTGGCTGTTACCGAATGCGCGCCGGGAAGTTCGGCGACCATCAAATTGCTCCGCGATGGACATCCGGAGACGGCCACAGTCACCATTACCAAATTACCTGGTGAAGCCAAATCCAGCGGCAAGGAACGGAAAAAACCGGGTTCCGGAAATTCCATGATAGATTCCCTGAGCGGCGTCCAGGTGGCTGATTTGGAACCGGAAGTGCGCCGGCAACTGGGAGTGCCCGCAGCGGTCCAGGGCGCGCTGGTATCGGACGTTGAGCAGGCCTCCAACGCCGCCGATGCCGGATTGCAGCGCGGCGATGTGATTCTGGAAATCAACCGCCAGCCGGTGAGCAACTCCAAGGACGCCGTCAGACTGGGCTTGCAGGCCAAGAGCGATCAAATCCTGTTGAAAATCTGGCGGCGCCAGGGCAACATTGCCGGCGTCTGCTATCTCAGCGTGGACAACACGCGGATCGGGAAATAGCCCCCCGCAAAATTTTGACAAAACCCGCAACCCGACACATGCTTTCGGTGCATTGCCATGATTGAAGGCGACCGTTATGCCCGTGCAATACAAAGATTACTACGAAACCCTCGGCGTGCCACGCAGTGCCAGCGACGAGGAAATCAAAAAATCATTCCGCAAACTCGCGCGGCAATATCATCCCGACGTGGCCAGGGACAAGAAAAAGGCCGAGGAGAAATTCAAGGAAATCAACGAGGCCTATGAAGTCCTGGGTGATCCGGCCAAACGCAAGAAATACGATGAGCTGGGCGCCAACTGGAAATCCGGCGCGGACTTTCGTCCACCGCCCGGCTGGAAGGATTTTACCGGCGGCCAGACTTTTCGCAGCGGCCGCGCCGGGAGCCAGGAGTTTGAATTCCATTTTGGCGGGACCGGGTTCAGCGATTTCTTCGAGCAGTTATTCGGTTCCCGAATGCGCGGCGGGACCAGCGGTTTTGACCGCGCCACGGCGTTTGAAGACGGGGAATTTGCCGAGCGCGGCCGCGACATCGAGGGCGATATTCTGGTTACGCTCGAAGAAGCCATGCGCGGCTCCGTGCGCACGGTCAACGTGCGCCACCACGTCGGGCGTTCGGTCAAGACGGAAACACACCAGGTCAAGATTCCGCCCGGCGTGACTGAAGGACAAAAACTACGGCTCGCCGGTCGCGGTGAGACCGGCACGGGCGGCGGCGCTGCCGGCGATTTGTATTTGCGCGTGCGGCTGGCGAAACATCCCGATTTTGACGTTGAGGACCATAATTTGATTTACGAAGCCGAACTGGCGCCGTGGGAAGCCGTGTTGGGCACGAATCTGTCCGTGCCGGCATTGGATGGCCGCGTGAATATCAAAATTCCACTTGGTACCCAGAACGGTCAAAAATTCCGCGTGCGCGCCCGTGGCTTGCCGGACCGCGATGGCGCGCGCGGCGATTTGATGGTGGTTATCAAAATTGCCGTCCCGGCCAGGGTAACCGACGCGGAGACGAAATTATGGGAGCAGCTTGCCCGTGAATCAAAATTCAACCCGCGGATTTGACTAAGCAAGGATAGAAGATTGAGGATGGGGAATGGTTGTCCTCAATTCTTCGCCTTCACTTTGCCGGAAACATGCCTGCAAACCAAAAATTGATTCTGGTTACCGGCGTTTCGCGCGGCCTCGGCCGCGCAATGGCGGAGGAATTCATCCGGCTCGGCCATACCGTTGTCGGCTGCGGACGGTCGGGAAAGGAAATTGCCCAACTGCAAAAGCGCTTCGCTTCACCCCACGACTTTGCCGGGGTCGATGTTTCATCAGATGAACAGGTGGAAGCCTGGGCTAAACGCATTTTGAAAGTCCATGGCGCGCCGGATTTGCTGCTGAACAATGCCGGGCTTATCAACCGCAATGCGCCTTTATGGGAAATCGGCGCGCGGGAGTTTTCCGCTGTGGTGGATGTGAACCTCAAAGGCACGGCGAATGTCATCCGCCATTTTGTTCCGGAGATGGTCAAGCACAAACAAGGCGTCATCGTCAATTTCAGTTCCGGCTGGGGACGCTCGACCAGCCCTGAGGTCGCGCCGTATTGTGCGACGAAGTGGGGGATTGAAGGTTTGACGCAGGCGCTGGCGCAGGAATTGCCACCGGGTATGGCCGCCGTGCCGCTCAATCCCGGCATCATCAACACCGACATGCTGCAAAGTTGTTTCGGCGGTTCGGCAACGTCGTATCCCACACCGGTGGAATGGGCGAAGATTGCCGTGCCGTTTCTGCTGAAACTCGATCCGGCGCACAACGGCCAGTCGCTGACCGTGCCGATTCGTGGCGCGAATGATTGATGGCCAGGGCCGGTTTCCCGGCTTGATTGCGTTACTTCAATGGTCTCTGAGATTTGGTTTCCATTTTGGCAGGAATGGTGTTGCTTGAAGCAGCGCCAAGGTCACCGTCAACTTCTTCCCGGAAACACAGCACCAGGATGGTGGCAAACCAGGCGAATAGCATAGGGAAGAGATATCGGGAACCGCCGAATTCGTTGGCATAGTCATGAATAACCGTGTCCAGACTGGTAAAGTTGACGAAACAGGCAAAGACGCCGGTC
>Ga0326727_10004816_pt1 | contig 39683 bp, 33 predicted proteins | sample MB2enrmetagenome_FD_207643 | JGI IMG/M metagenome (GOLD analysis project Ga0326727, IMG submission 207643) | Lab enriched peat soil microbial communities from McLean, Ithaca, NY, United States - MB29MY | ecosystem: Environmental > Terrestrial > Soil > Wetlands > Peat | place: USA: New York...
TCCCGTCATCTGGGTTCCTCGGACGCCCACGTAAGCCAGGTTGGTGGATACATCCTCGAGCCAGCCCACATTGCCGACCGGACCGGCGCCGCCGGCCTCCATACCACCTATACCCTTGGTGGCCGTTTCGACCGATACGTCGAGATTGCCGTAGAACGTGATCTCGCCAGTTTTTGTGTAGAACGTGAGGTCCCGGCCCGGCTTTTTCTCGAACCATCTGTGCCTGGCCTGCCCGGCGGTCGCCGGCTGCGTGGCCCCAAGCGTCAGATTGTAGACTTCGGCGGGATCGATGCCGCTCACTGACGGAGCGGTCGAACCAGGCCGCGTGCCGGGAGCTGAGGGGCTCGGCTTTTGTGCGATTGTGGACGGCGCAAGTGCGGGTTGTGCTTTAGCAGGCGCGCCACCGAGCGGCGCAGACCCTGTCGGTGCGCCTTGCGCCTCGGCATTCCGCAGAGCGGTGGCGTCCTTCTGAGCCGCCTCCTCCTGGGCCGCGGTATTCCCTTTGGCTTTGGCATTTCTTTCCAGCGCGTCCAGGCGGGCCTGGACCTCCTGAAGCGCCCTGGTCAGCTTTTCGACCTTCTCCTGAAGCGCCTGCCGGTCATCGGGTTGCTGAGCCTGAACTGCCAGCGGAACTCCAGCCGGCAGAAGAAACCAGAGGGCGGCACAGGCGATTCCTGCGCGGGGACGGGGGCGGCCTTGTTGCCGCCTGGAGATGCTATTCGCCATTCTGATTTGCTCTTGCGGCGCGTTGACGGCGAGAGCCGAATCGTCACCGTCCGATGAACACGCAAAGGCATGCGTGGCATTACGACTCCCAAACCCCATGGCTATTTCCTTCCAGCCGTTGCCTTGCAGCCTCGGGCTGCACAGGTCCTTCGGGCCGTGACCCGCGCAAAGCAGAGTGTGATTGCGGACTTCTGGAATCAGTAGGAACTTCCGCTTCCGCCAAGGCAATGGGCGCGTTGGCCAAACGCGCATCTGAAGCAAAACGAGATTCTGAATCGGGAACCCGAGTCAAACCGGGAACGGTGTTACATGGCCACGCGGTGAGGAGTGGCTTTGTGACACAAGTCACTGCTCAGGGTGAATGTGGTCACTGCCGGGAGCTTCTCCGGGAGCGCAGACTCGAAATCCAATGGACGGAGAAGGTTAAGGCTCTGATCGAGCAGGATGCATCCCCGGGGTTGGAGGCAACCGATGAGTTTTGCAGATGGATTAAAGACCATTGTGGTGGCGACCGACCTGGACGGCCGGTCAGAGGCCGCTCTGGATTATGCCCGCAAGATAGCGGCTGCCTATGGGGCGCGGATTGTCCTGGCGCATGGTCTTGACCCGGTGGACTACGCCGCTGTGGATGCGGTTCCCGGCCGGGTTCTGCGGGGGTTGACGGAAGAGGCGCGCGCCGCTCTGGACGAGATGGCGGCCGATTTGATCCGGGAGGGCATCCATAGTCATTCGGAGATCCGCCAGGGGGTGGTGGCGCAGATGCTGGTGGATGTGGCCCGGCAATACGAGGCTGGGCTGATCGTTATCGGCACCAAGGGGAACCATGGCGCGGGACCGGTGGTTGTGGGCGCCATTGCCGAGCAATTGGTGAGGCTGGCGCCATGTCCGGTAATGGCGGTGGCCGAGGATTGGAACGCAGGCGATTTCCGTCCGGTTCCCGGCGGCCCGATCCTGCTGGCGATGGAGCGGAACGAGGCAGCGCCGGCGGCGGTAGCCACGGCCTGCTCGCTGGCGGAGGTCTTTCATCGCACGCTGCTGGTGCTGCATGCGAGGGGACCGGCTGAGGCCTCTGCCTTCCTGAATCCCGGCGCCACCACGCTGGCCCAGTTCGGCATCAAGCCGGCTGGCCGTTTCCCGGTGCGCTGCATTGTCAAGGACGGCAGTCCCTCCGACGTCATTGCCGAGGCCATTGGGCAGTACCATCCCAGCCTGCTGGTGGCCGGGGTCAAGCGAGCCAGCGAGACGCCCGGGCCCCATGGAACGGCGTACGCCCTGCTGGCCCGCTCGCGCGTTCCGGTGCTGTGCGTTCCGCCGGAACAGGTAGCTGGCGAGGTACGGCAGGAGGCTCTCAGCCCCGCGGAAGCAAGATAGCAGGAGGCTCCGGCTGGACGGGAGGCGGCGCAGGGGGCTGATCGGAACAAGCGGGCGCTGGGTATAAACCCACGCCGGTTTTTCATTGATCCGTTTTGCGGATGTGATTCTCTTTTGAGCGGCTTGTTGCCTTTTTGAATCAGGTTTGCCGTGCCGGCGACGGAACGGGGAACTGAATAAAATGTTAGGAACACACAGCGCGCATCGCCCTCAACCGACACCAGCCGGCAGGCCGGGGGGAAGCGACTATCGCCGCAGCAGCGGAGATCCAGCCGGAATCAAGGGAGAAACAGCCATGCAACCTGAGGGACGGTCCGGGCGTTTGGATGCAGTGGCGCCGCATCCGCTGGCGGAACTGTTGGAATGTCCGCCTTCGACCGGAGATCTGCTCAACCGGTCTGCCCAGTGTTTCGATTTTGACGCTGGGGAGACCGTCTTTCGTCAGTTTGGGGCCTGCCGGGGCCTTTACCTGATAGTTTCAGGCCAGTTTCAACGCAGGACCGAGCGCCTGGACACGCGGCTGACGCTGGGGCCGGCGCGCGCCGGGGATCTGGTCGAACTGGCCGCCGCGCTGGGTGACGGCCGCCATACTTACACCCTGACCGCGCTGACCTCCGGGTCAGTGCTGCTGCTGCCCATCGAGGCATTGAGCCAGGCATTTCAGACCCATCCGCCGCTGCGGATGCATCTGCTGGAGGAGCTGGCCCGCGAGGTATCCCGCGCCTACGACGCCGGGTGCCTCACGCGGACCATCAAGAGCCGCCGCAAGAGCTCGGCGGTGGCCGTGGAATAAAAATACATTCCTGCCGAGGGGACGCTCTCCGGCGGCCGGGGATTGCTGTGCTTCGACCGGAAGCCTAAGAAAAACACTCCCTTGCGACGTTAGAAAGTGCGATATACTGCAATCTAGCCGCGGCAAACCTATGGGATCATTCCATCCTCATCACCCACCGGAAGATTGCATCAATTGTGAGCACCGCCATCTGCGGATGTTCTGCAATCTAACGCCCGAAGCACTGCAGGATTACGACGGCATTGGGATCATGATGAGCCACGCGCGGGGCGCCAAGTTGTTTTCCGAGGGCGACGCGGCGAGGAATGTTTTTGTCATCTGCTTTGGCCAGGTCAAAATCTCGTCGACCTCACGCGACGGCAAGACCATGATCCTGAAGATCGCCGGCCCTGGCGACGTGATGGGCCTGAGCGCGGTGCTGGCCAACGTGCCGCACGAGGTGACCGCCGAGGCCATCGAGCCATGCCAGGTGAAGACAGTGCGCAAGCAGGAGTTTGTCGACTTCCTGGGCCGGCACGGCATCGCCAGCATGCACGCCGCGCAATCGCTTTCCGGCGAATACCTGACCGTCTTTCACGACGCCAAGCGGCTGGCGCTTTCCGGCTCGGCGGCGGGACGGCTGGCCCGTCTGCTGCTGGACTGGGGCCGCGCCGCGGCTAACGGAAAGCCGGAGATTCGCTTCACCATGGCGCTGACGCACGAGGAGATCGCCAACATGGCGGGCACCTCGCGCGAGACGGTCACGCGTCTGCTCAACCAGTTCCGCCGCGACCAGTGGATCACCATCAAAGGCGCCACCATGACCATCGTCAAGCCCGATCAGCTGGAACGCCTGACCGCGTAAGGCCTCCCCATCGACTGAATTCGCTGGCGTTCAATCCCGCCGCCGTCTGGTTGCCCTTATAATCAGTAGCCGAGCACCTTGACCAGCATGGCGTTAATCTCGGGGTCGGAGCGGAACTCCCCGAGGAAACAACCGCTGGTGATACCCAGCGAGAAGGGGGCCGTGGATTCGGCAATGGCCTTGCCCAGCCAGGCGCGCACGGCAGGAATGTCCCGTAAACCGGCATGAATGTGGAGCGAAGCAAAGGCCGGCACATACTCGCCACGGTCCTTGCGTTCTTCCAGTTCCTGCAGCAGCCGGTTGGCGTCGGCCCCGTGTCCGGCGCGCGCATAGGCACACCCCAGCATGCCGACAAACATCGGGCCGCGTGAGACGGCGACGGCGCGTTCCAGGGTCTCAATCGCCTCTTCGGTGCGGCCCATCGCGGCCTGGGCCTGCCCTTGTGTCCACAACCCGAAGATGTAGTTGGGCTGCAGTTCCAGAGCCTGCCGAGCGCTCTGCTCCGCCAGTTCAAAACGCCCCAGGATGTGGTAGGCGCTGGCGGCGAAACAGTGAATCAGCTGCGAGAGCGGATCCAGTTGCGACGCCAGGGTTATGTGCTTAACCGCCTGGTCGGGACGCCGGTCCATGGCCAGGAAGAGGGCATAGTATGCGTGGGCGAGCGAGGAACGCGGGTTGAGGCCGATCGCCTTCTGGAAGGGCGCTGCGCAATTGCGCCAGTTGGGCTCGAAGTAGAACGAGTAGAACCCGCGCGAGAAATTCACCTCGGAGAGCTCGGGGGCGAGCGCGGTGGCTCTGGCCACGGCAGCCTGAGCTGCGGGTTGGCTCTCCTCGAAGGGAACCCAGCCGTAGGCCCGCAGGATGCCGTAGCCGTCGGACAGGCCGCAGTAGGCAAGCGCGAACTGCGGATCGAGCTGGATAGCCTTTTCAAAGCACTTCATGCCCTGGCGCAACGTGACCGGCGAACGCTGATTCCAGAGATGACGGCCCTTAAGATAAAGCTCATAGGCCTCAAGGTTCCTGGTTGCCGGCTTCACACCTGCGCCGAGGGTCACCTTGAGCTGCTCGGCGATGGCGTGCGCGATCTCGTCCTGCACCGCGAAGATGTCTTCCATCTGCCGGTCGTAGCGCTCCGACCAGAGCTGAAATCCGTTTTTGGCGTCTACCAGCTGCACGGTGACACGGACGCGATTGCCGGAGCGCCGGACGCTGCCATCCAGAATGTTGGCCACGCGAAGTTTGGAAGCGACCTCGCTCATCTCGATGTTCTTGCCCTTGAAGGAGAACGACGAGCTGCGGGCAGCCACGCGCAGACCCTCCACCTGGCTCAGCGCGATCAGGATCTCCTCGGCCAGGCCGTCGCTGAAGTACTCGTTTTCTTTGTCGGCGCTCAGGTTGGCGAAGGGAAGTACGGCAATGGAGGCGATCTCGGACGGCCGCGCCGGGGCTTCGGCCAGCTCTTTAAGGGCCTGTTGCAGCAGGCTCATGTTGGAGTAGCGCGCCGCCGGATTCTTCGCCATGCAGCGCGTCACGATCGCGTCTAGTTCCGCCTGCACTTGGGGCGCGATTTCCCGCAACGGACGCGGCTCCTTATGAAGCACCGCGGCCAGTGTGGAGATCGGCGTTTCCTCCGAAAAGGCGCGTTGCCCGGAGAGCATCTCGTACAACAGAACGCCGAAGGAAAAGACGTCGGAACGGGCATCGGCCGGCTTGCCCGCCGCTTGTTCCGGCGACATGTAGGCAGCCGTTCCCAGCACCATGCCCATCTGGGTCGCGCAGGTTACCGAGGAGTCTGATTCGGCGGCCTCCTGCACCTTGGCCAGCCCGAAATCGAGCACCTTGACGCGGCTTGCAGCCTTGACGTTGGCCGGCTTCAGATCCCGGTGGATGACTCCCCGCTCATGCGCATAGTCGAGCGCACCGGCGATCTGCCCGGCAATTCGCACCGCCTCGTCCACAGGGATGGGCCCCCTGGCAATGCGATCCAGGAGCGTATCGCCTTCGATCAGCTCCATCACCAGCGCGCCTTCTTCCACGCCGAAAATGGTGGCGATGTTGGGGTGGTTGAGGGATGCCAGCACCTTGGCTTCGCGCTTGAAGCGAGCCAGCCTCTCCGGATCGTTGGCAACCGAAGCAGGCAGGAGCTTGATGGCCACTTCGCGATCGAGCTTGGTGTCGGTGGCGCGATAGACCTCGCCCATGCCTCCCTCGCCGAGCTTGGAAGTGAGAGTATAGTGCGCTATCGAGGTGAGATTGGGCATGATCTAGCTTTGCAGGGATCGTATCACTTTCGTATTGTGGATCGTGGCGTGCGCGGAGAACCTTGAATTCAGTCCGCGCCTGCGACTTCGCGGGAAGAACCTGCGGCGAACTGGAACTCGGCGAGGGGAAGGCCCGCTAATCGCGCAATCCTCTCGCATTGTATCGTCTGGGGCTGGCTTCGAATCGAGCCGGGAATTAGGCGGGGATTTCATCCCGGCGCCGGAATGCTCGCTGGCACTCCCTCAAAGAAACCGGCGTCACCTCGTCAGGATCAGGGAAGGTTGTGTTCCCTTACAGATGCACGGCCAACTGCTCGGCCTGGTCGCGATGGGGTTTGGCCACGGGCTCGCGCAGCGTGAGCACCGGACAGTGGGCATGAGCCAGAACCCGGTAAATGGTGCGGTCGCGGGTCAGATTATCGAAGGTGGAGTGGTGGGCCGCGCCCAGGACGATGAGGCTGGCGTGGCGCTCCGCGGCTTCGGCCAGAATCTCGATCGCCGGATTGCCGTGCGCCACATGGGCCTCGACGGCGGAGCAGCAGCCGGCGCCGGTTTCGGCGGCAAGAGCGCGCAGCTCATGGAGTGCGGCCGAATCCAAACCTACCGGCAGGCCTTTCCGCTCCATCTCGTCTACCGGCGGCAGGACATGCAGCAGAACCAGTTTTGCTCCCTGGCTGGCGGCAAGATGACAGGCAAGTGCTGCGCTCGGGCGAGAGGTCTCTCTGAGCGTGGTGGCGTGCAGCACGACGGGTCCTGGGTCGCTGCTTTCCACCCTGAGATGAGCCTCGGGTCCCACGGTAATGACCGGGAGGTTGACCGAGCGCAGCACCTGCTCCGCGACGGAGCCGAGGAGCAATTTCCCCAGCCTGCTCCGGCTCCGGGTGCCAAGAAGGACGCGATCCGCGCGGAACTGGCGGACGGCGGTGACGATCTCCTGTGCGGCATGGCCCTCCCGGACCAGCCCCTCGCAACTGAGACCGAGCTGGCGGGCCTGTTTGCACCACGGATCCAGTGCCTTGGCGGCGAAATCTGCCGCACCCGCCGGATCGTAATAGGGCATTCCCGCGGCATCCACCGTCATGGCAGCGCCGGCTGGGAGCACATTCAGCAGTATCAGCCGCGCTCCTGTTTCCGCTGCCATCTTGAGAGCAAAGGGCATGAGCCGGTCCAGGTCGCTCAGGTCCGTGGCGACGAGGATCACGGCCGGGTGGGTCCAGCGGTCAGTGGCGGATTCCGGCATGAGATTCACCTCGCACTCGACAGCGTGGCACCTAAGCAGGAATGAGGATGTGCCATGGCGCACCCGGTGGAGTGATTTAGATCACCTGGAGAGGTCCCCATGGCAATGGAAGCGCCGGCATCGCCGCGTCTGTTAACCGATTTGAGAGAAGCACCCGATAAAGAAAGCTGGGCGTGAGGCGCGGAACGCGCCGAATCCAAGACAGCTCCGGCCGAGGGGAGCGGCACATGCAGGCACAGATCGACGAACAATGCGTGATCCGTGCCAATTCCCAGTTCTGGGAGCAGATGCTGGCGATGACCTTGGCTTCCGTTCCCAGGGCGGAGGAGTTTTTTGTGGCCGCAGGGCACCTGTACGGCTGCGTGGCTCTGACCGGCGTATGGACCGGACGCATTGAGGTGCGCCTGGCCGAGCGCCTGGCACGGGAAGCCACTGCAGCGATGCTGACGCAGCCAGTGGAGACGGTGGGCGCGGCCGACTTGCTCGATGCGACCCGGGAGATCGCCAACATGATTGCCGGCCTGATCAAGTCGTCCCTGCCGCGGCCCTGCTCGATGGCGGTGCCGGAGGCTGCGATCGAGGCAAGCGGGTATCTTCTTCCGCCGGCACAACAGGACTCGCTGGCGGTGGTCTTCCGGCACGGTGGGGGCGATCCGATGATGGTGCGGGTGTGGGAGCAGGAGTGCCTGCAATAGGCGGTAATTCGGGCGGTTTTCGTTCATGCCGGGGCTTTTTTTATTGAATCTTTATGTGTTTTCCATGTATGTTCTAAAAATGGAAGTTCACCTGCACAATTTCCATCTCTGTAGACCCTCCCCAAAATACTAGGCTCCTATTGTGTTCGCGAGCGCCCGCTCGACTGCCTTTATTCCCCTTTTTCTTCACACGGGCGCAAAAAAACAGAACAACTTCACCTGATTCATTGGAGGACAGGCGCAATGAGGAATCGCATCACTCGAAGTGTATTCACAGCCACGTTGCTGGTGCTTGCTGTGCTGTTTGTAACGCCAGGCACGGGCCAGGCCCAGACGTTCCGCGGCGGCATCAGCGGCACGGTCACCGATCAGTCAGGAGCCGTGGTGCCGGGAGCCCAGGTAACTGCTGTCGAGACTGCCACCGATATCACCTACAAAGCGGTGAGTTCCAGCGCCGGCGAGTTTGGCTTCGCGAACGTACCCTTGGGCAGCTACACCGTAACGGTGACAGCCAGCGGGTTCAAGAGCGTGAAGGTGGACAAGGTCCCTGTGACGGCGGGCGCAACCTACACACTCCCCGTCAAGCTGAGCGTCGCCTCCGCGGGTGAAACGGTGGAAGTGACGGCCGATTCCCTGACCCTGGACACGGTGACCGATACGCAGTCCACCGCGCTTCCCGAAGTGGTGGTGCAGAACCTGCCCAACAGCGGGCGCGACTTCACGCAGATGCTGGCGCAGACGCCGGGATTCGCCGGCCTTTCAACCGGCGGCGGCGCGGGCGTGGCCAGCGTGAACGGAACGCGGACCAACTCGGTGAACTGGCAGATCGAGGGCACCGACAATAACGATCTATGGTGGAATATTCCGGCTGTCAACCAGGGAGGCGTTTCGTCGATTGCCGGCGTGATCCTGCCCGTTGACGCCATCGAGAATTTTTCGTTCGTGACCGCGGGTACTACCGAACTGGGCCGCAATTCGGGAGGCACCGCCAACCTGACCATCAAGTCGGGAACCAACAGCCTGCACGGATCGGCCTATTACTACAACCATAACGAGTTTTTCCAGAGGCTGAATCCGTTCGAGACGACCAAGCCGGAGACGCGCAACCAGCACTATGGCTTCTCAGTTGGCGGGCCTATCTGGAAGGACAAGACATTCTTCTTCATTGGCGGCGAGCACCAGGGATTCCTGATCGGGGCGGAAAACCAGGCAACCGAGCCGTCGGCTGCTTACCAGACGGAGGCGTATGCGGTCTTGGATGCCTACGGTGTCCCGCATAATCCGGTTGCGGCCAACCTGCTGAATGGCAATGGCACGCTTTCCGGGTTGTGGCCTGCGTCGGCTCTCACGGGACCGGCGAATGCCGACAATTATCATGCCGCCGGCAACCTGACCGGACACAGCTTCAACGGCATCGTCAAGCTGGATGAGCAACTCTCGGACAGAGACCACATTGCCGCGTCCTGGTTTGTGGGGCAGGGAACGCAGACCGCGCCGGTTTCTTCCGACCTGGCCCCGTACTTTGAGAATGCGCCCATTCACGTGCAGAACTATTCGCTGGTTTACAACCGTGTGCTCACCAACAGCATCACCAATCAGGTCTCGGCAGGCGTCAGCTACTTCAACCAGGTATTCAGCGACGCCGATATTGCCTTCGACCCGGTCGGCCTGGGCCTGAATACCGGTGTTACCTCCCCCGCATTGGCGGGCGCGCCGCACATCTGCATCGATCCGAATGGCTGCAGCAGCACACTGACCGCGGGCTCCGGCGCGGGATTTGACCCCATCGGTGTTACCGCTCCCTCCGGCCGCAACGACATCACCGGCCACCTGGACGAATCCCTGGCCTGGACCAAGGGCGCGCACCAGATGAAGTTTGGCGGGGAAATTCGCCAGGCTCAGGTGGATGACTTCTACCAGACCGGCCAGCGTGGCACCATCGTCTTCGACGGCTCCCAGGGGCCGTGGGCGCCTTTGTACACGCCCAACGCGACTCCTTCCGCGGCATGCTCTGCACTCGCGACAGTCAAGAGCCCGAGCGCAAGCGCACTGGCCGCGCTCTCGACCGACCACGATGTAAGTTACCTTGCTGATTTTCTTGCCGGCTGCTATGACCCGGCGGCATCGAGCATCGTGCTGGGCGACCCCAAGCGCCAGGTCTTTGTGAACACCTGGTCCCTGTTTGGCCAGGATGCGTGGCAGGTTACCAGGAAGCTCAGCTTGAACTATGGAGGCCGCTACGATTACGAGGGGCCGGTGCACTCCGCGTATCCCAACCTCTCGGTCTTCGACGCATCCATCGCCGGCGGCCTTGCCGTTGCCGGCCAGGACGTGCCGGACATTTACGGCAAGTTCTGGGGCGGCTTCAGTCCCCGCGCCGGTTTTGCCTACGAGGTCGAACCCAAAACGGTTCTGCGCGGCGGCGTGGGCCTGTACTACGACTCTGTCTACATGAAGTCGGTCCTGCAGAATGGCGACGTGCAGAACATCTCGGTCTTCGGGCCGGGGCTAAATCCCGCAGGATCGGAGAAGGTAGCCAATGCCTCCGCTCTGAATACGGTGATCGAGCCCAGCACGCCGATCTTCCAGACACTCGGCGCCGCGCTGGCCGGAGCAGGCATCGTAAAGATATCGACGTTCGATAAGAACTTCAGGCCCTCCTATACTGAGTCATTCGACCTCAACCTCCAGCACAGCTTCACTCCGTCGGTCATCTGGCAGTTGGGCTACGTCGGCACGAAAGGAACCCACTTGCTGGGCCTATTCGACATCAACCCTGCCTTGCCAGGCACCGCTGGCCTGGCCAATCCCAACCTGACCCGGCCCTATTACAGCCAGTTCCCGGGTTTCTCGGTCATCGACGAAGCGAGAAGCAACCTGGGCTCCATCTTCAACTCTATGCAGACCACCCTGCGGGTGCAGAACTGGCATAGCTTGTCCTCGCAACTGGCTTACACCTGGGGCCATGCGCTGGATTATGAGACCGGATTGCTGCCTTACGTTCCGCAGAATCCACTGAACGAGAAGGCTGAGTATGGCAATTCCGACTACGACGTGCGGAACACCTTGACTGGCTATGTGGATTACAACATTCCTGCGTTTGCTGGACCTAAGGCGCTTACCAAGGGTTGGGAAGTCAACTCCGGCTTCTCGTTCCACGGCGGAACGCCTTACACGGTGCTGTCGGCAAACAACCCCAGCAACAACCAGGAATATGCGGATCGGGCGGTGCAGGTCATTGCGCGTCCTTCGGCAGGTATCCCGCATGGCATCGGCGCAGTTTGCCCTGGTGTAGTGCAGTGGTTCAGCGCCAGCCCCGCGGCCACCGGCTCTTCCTGCAATGGCGGCGAGGCCTCGGCGTTTGTCGACGCTCCGCTCAACACTTACTCACCCACACGCCGCGGGCAGAACTACAACCCCGGCTACTCAGCGGTCGACGCTTCCATCCTGAAGACCACCCAGATCTACGAGCGGGTTAGCGCGCAGTTCAAGATCGATGTTTTCAACGTCTTCAACCGCATCAACCTGGCGCCGGTGGGCTTCCCGCAGGCCAGCGAGGCGGGTGTGATTGGTTCGACCCTGGGACCGTATCTCGGCAACCCCGGTTTCGGGCCGGGTGAACCCGCCAACGTTGAGTTTGCAATGAAAATCATCTTCTGAAGTCAGCAATCAGCCCTCAGTTGGGGTTGACGGCGAGCAAGAAAGAAGGGCCTCACCGATCGAATCGGCGAGGCCCTTTGCTTTGCCGCGAGATGAGTGGGTTGCTTACGACAGGTGCGTGAACGGGTGGTCGGCGATCCTGCGCGGCAGAGGCGGCGGCACCAGGCCGGCGGTCTTGGCCGACATTACCTCCTGGAAGGCCTTGCGGAAGGCGAGCATCTCGTCGTGCGTGCCCACGGTGATGCGGACTTGAGTAGGCCAGGCCGGCCAGATGCGCCCGATGTAGATGTCCCTGGCCGCCAGGGCTGCCAGCACTTCCTTGCCGGGCCGGCCGGTTTCGAGCATGAAGCAGTTGCTCTCCGAAGGCGTGTAGGCGTAACCGTTGCTCTTGAGCCAGCTCAGGGTTTCCACGCGGATGTCGCCGATGGTCTTTTTGCGGCTCGCAATCAGGTCCGATTGCAGCAGGCTCGCCTTGGCAGCGGCCACTGCCGTGATCGGCAGTGCGTTGAACCCGCCGTGCACCGAGATCTTCTTGAGCAGGTCGGGACGTCCGATGGCGAAGCCCATTCGGATGCCGGCCATTCCATACAGCTTGGAGAAGGTGCGCAGCACGATGACGTTCTTGCCTTCCTTCACAAAGTCGAGCGAACGCGGCGCATCGCACAGGTGAATGTAGGCCTCGTCGATCATCACGATCGCGTCTTTGGGCGCGTTGGACACGGCGTACTCGATGTCGCTGCGCGGGGTGCAGGTGCCAGTGGGATTGTTGGGGTTGCAGATGTAGATCACGCCGGCGTTGGGCGAGGCGGCGATCATGGCCTTGATGTCGTGCGGGGCCTCGCCTTTGGGATCGGCCAGCGGCACCTTGATAACGTCCGCGCCGGCAATCTGCGCGGCCCACATGGGCGCTTCATAGCCGGGGTCGGCGATTACCAGCGGCTTGTTCCTGTCGGTGAATGTGAGCACCGTGTAGTGCAGCGGCTCGCTGGAGCCGGCAAAGGCCATCACCGACTGAGGATCGAGGCCTTCGATTCTGGCGAATGTCCCCTCCAGGTCTTCCTCCATCTCCATCAGATAGCGGCCGCCCCTGGGAACGATATCGACCATCGCCTGACGCGCCGCTTCGCACGGGCCCATGGGATTTTCGTTGGCGTCGATGTGAATGCCTTTGTTGGGGTCGGCAAACTTTGGGCGCTGGGCGAGGGCGAGATGCGCTTCGGTGAGGATGGGCATGCTGGCCAGGGCGGAGGCGCCGGCGGCGAAGCGGAAGAAGGTGCGGCGGGAAAGGCCGCTACAACAACCAGCGGGATCTTGAGACGGATGCATGGGCGTGACTCCTTGGGACGAGGATGGGCCGTTCACGACGCAGCAACGGGCGCCGGGGAACCGCGTTGGAAGAAACGAACCGCTGACGGGAAGTGGGGTTTGAGGTCCCCATGTCTCAAGGTAGCCGCCCGGCGCGGAGATGACAAGGGGGAAATGCCCTGGTTGGCAAAACCTCCGCGAAGATCATTGCCGGCCCGGTACTGAAACGTATTTACCGTCCGTTTGGTTTGCCGGCCCTGCGCAGCGAGGAGCAGGGCTTATGATTTGTTTGCATTCAGAAGGGAATTTCAGACATGCCTGTACGCTTCTTTGCCAAATCGCTCCTTCCGGTCTGGTGCGTTCTGCTGGCTATGACCCTTGCCGTGTCTGCTCAGACCGCGCCCATGGCCCGCGAAGAGGCCCACCGCCGCGCCGAGAGGCTGCTGAGGCAGATGACGGTAGAAGAGAAGATTGGTCAGTTGAATCTGGCTGCCGGCATCGAGATACCCGGAGTGGATATGCCCGGAACGGGAAAAGGAAAGCCGGACGGCGCCATCGCGAAGGGCGAAGTTGGCTCTGTCCTATGGCTCACGGACGTCAAGGAATTGAACCGTCTGCAGCACCTTGCTGTCGAAAAATCGCGGCTCCACGTTCCCCTCCTGTTCGGTTTCGACGTGATTCACGGCTACAGAACGGCGTTTCCGGAACCGCTGGCAATGGCGTCGTCGTGGGACCCGAGTGTTGAGGAAAGTGCGCAACACATGGCCTCCGAGGATGCTCGCGCCGCCGGCATCCGGTGGACCTTCACGCCCATGGTGGATATCGCGCGCGATGCACGCTGGGGCCGGATCGTGGAAGGCGCGGGCGAGGATCCTTACCTGGGGGCGGCCATGGCCGCGGCTCAGGTGCGCGGTCTTCAGGGGGAATCCATCGGACCGGACAGTGTCCTGGCCTGCGTCAAGCATTTTGCCGGCTATGGCGCCGCTGACGGTGGACGCGATTACGATTCGTCGTACATCCCGGAGGTTCTCTTCCGCAATGTGTACCTGGTTCCGTTTCACGCGGCAGAGAAGGCCGGAGCGGCCAGCTTCATGAGCGCCTATATGGACCTGAACGATGTGCCGGCCAGTGGCAATCGCTGGTTGCTGCACGACATTCTGCGCCAGGAGTGGGGTTTCAAGGGGTTTGTTGTATCCGACGCATTTGCCGTGTTCAGCCTGCAGGTGCATGGTTACGCGCGCGACTCAGAGGACGCGGCGTTCAAGGGATTCACGGCAGGCGTCAACATGGATATGGCCAGTCAGACCTATATCCATCTCCTTCCGAAACTGATGGCGGCCGGCAAAGTGACCGAAGCGCAACTGGATGCGGCGGCGATGCCAATCCTTGAAGCAAAGTATCTGTTAGGGCTGTTCGATCATCCGTATGTGGACGAGTCAAAAGTAGAAGCGGTGCTCAGCCGCCCGGAGGGCCTGGCGCTGGAACGTAAGCTAGCAGCCCGCTCGATGGTGCTGCTGAAGAACGACAACCACACCCTGCCGCTGGGCAAGGATCTTAAAAGAGTGACCGTGATCGGGATGCTGGCCGACTCTGCCAGGGACATCGAAGGCGGATGGAATGCGGAAGGGGGCTTCGGCGGACCTGACAAGAGCCATCCAGTCACCGTTTTAGCCGGACTCAAGAACAAGCTTGGGCCCGGCGTGGAGGTCAACTATGTGCCCGGTCCGGTCCCCGCACAGGAATACCCCGCGATCATGGACATGGTTCTTGGCATCAAGCCCGTCCCTCCCCCTACGGCTGCGGAAACGGCGGAGTGGCTGGTGAAGGCCAGGGCAGCCGCGGCCGGTTCCGACATTGTGATCGCGGTGCTGGGAGAGAAAGCCACCATGAGCAGCGAAGATGCTTCGCGGGCCACGCTCGATCTGCCCGGCATCCAGGAGCAGATGCTGGAGGCAGCCGCCGCGACCGGAAAGCCGGTAATCCTGATCCTTGAAAACGGACGTCCGCTCGACATCCGCTGGGCAGCCGCGCATGTTCCCGCGATTCTTGAGGCATGGTACCCCGGCACCGAGGGTGGCAATGCCGTAGCCGACGTGCTCTTTGGCGATGTGAACCCCGGCGGAAAGCTGCCGATAAGCTGGCCGCGCGCCGCAGGGCAGGAACCGCTCTATTACAACCACAACCTGACGCACCAACCCGACGATGCGCCGAACTTCACTTCGCGCTACTGGGATATGTCCAGCAAGCCTCTTTATCCCTTCGGCTATGGCCTGAGTTATTCGACCTTCAAGTTCGCCAACCTGCGTCTCAGCAAGGACCGCATCAATGCGGGAGAGACTACCGAAGTGCAGGTGGACGTTACCAATACCGGAGCGGTAGCGGGCGATGCTGTGGCGCAGATCTACATACACCAGAGGGCCGGCTCGGCATCGCGGCCGGTGCGCCAGCTCAAGGGGTTCCGCCGCGTAACTTTGCAGCCGGGCGAGACGCAGACCCTCAAGTTCCAGCTAGGCAAGGACGAATTGAGCTTCTGGAGCCCCCAAACCAAGGCCTGGGGTGTTGAGCCGGGCGGCTTCGACGTCTGGGCCGGCGAAGACTCAACCGCGAGTCTTCACGCGGAACTGACGGTGGTCGAATAGTGAATCCTTCAGCCGCGAATCGGCGCGGCAGATTCTTGCTCCTGACGCTGCTCCCTGCTACGATCCATCTCAGCGTCAAGGGCGCATCCGGTCCGCGGAAAGGGCTTGAAGCCCACCTAGTTATACCCAATTTGCGCGCACCTTCTTTCAGCCCGCACTGCGGACCACGGGCGTAACACCTGAAAGGAGGCCGCTGTGCCGACCCATCCCGACCCATCCCCGCGCCCGCTTCCCGACCATCCCAATCTGCGCCATCTCAGAGACCAGGCTAAAGCACTGCTCAAGGCCGGAGACGCTGCAACGCTTGCGGCCGCGCAGTTCAACATCGCGCGCCAGTACGGCTTTGCAAGCTGGCCGAAGCTCAAGGCTCATGTTGAATCGCTGGAGCAGACGGGCCAACTCAAGCAAGCTATCGACACCAACAACCTTGAAGAAGTGAAACGCCTCATGACGCGCAACCCGGCGCTGCATCGGGCTCCACTGGGCTATGGCAAGAATGGCCCGCTGACGTGGGTGGCTGAGTGCCGCGTTCCCTGGCAGCCGCCGGACTCGGTTCGGCTGGCCATGGCACAGTGGATGATCGACCACGGGTCGGACGTGCACCAGGGCGGCGATGGACCGCTGATGCGTGCCGCGCTGCGGGGCGACCGCATCCCGATGATGGAGCTATTGGTAAAGAATGGCGCCGATGTGAACGCGGAATGGAATGGGCATTTTCCGATTATCTTTGCCCCGTGCGAAACCGTGCAGCCGGCGGCGCTGAAGTGGCTGCTCGATCATGGCGCGAATCCCAACTGCGGCAAGGCGGGTCGCAGGTATCCCGACTCGGCGCTGGATTATGTGATTGGCACCTATAGCCGTTCGAAGGGGCTGGGGGAGTGTATCGATCTTCTCATCGGCGCGGGATGCGCCACGCGCCGCAACGTCCCACACGTGCTGGACCTGCTGCGCGGCCGGCTCGATCTGCTGGAAGCAGCCCTCGATGCGGACACTACCTTAGCGGGAAGACCGTTTCCGGAACTGGATTTCGGCGGAACGGGCTATCGCCGGCTCACCCTGCGCGGCGGAACCCTGCTGCACGTGGCGGCGGAGTATGGCAACCTGGAGGCGGCCAAGCTTCTGGTGGACCGCGGAGCAGATGTAAACGTGCGGGCTACCCTCGACGGGGCCGGCGTTGGAGGCCAGACGCCCATCTTCCACGCCGCGACGCAGTTTTACGACTGGGGTTTGCCGGTTGTTGAGTTTCTGTTGCGCCATGGTGCTGACCTCTCTGTCCGTGTGAAACTACCCGGTCACTACGAACGGCCGGATGAAGTAGTGGAATGCACGCCTTTAGGCTATGCGCTGCTGTTTCCCGGCTCGGATACCAAAGCCGTTGCATTGCTGCGCGAGGCCGGGGCCGGAACATGAAACAAATGCGGCCGCAAGCCAGCGCGGCCGGTTAGGAGGCTTTCCGCCTCGGGGATTCTGTTGCATAGCTGCCTGTCGCGCGGTTCGCGGCGGGCGTCTGCTGCTTTGGGGAATCGGCCTGCTCGACTGCTCGCGCGAGGGCGTTGGAATAGTCGGCGCCGCGGCCAAAGAAGGCAGGCAGCCCGTCTTTGCCCAGGTGGCGCTTCATCCGCGGCCGTTGTACTTGCCTTTTGGTGGTTGACCTTGCCGCCAGCCGCGACGAACCAATGAACAACAGACCCAGCAGGGGCATGGCAACCAAAAAGAACCCAATGAAGGGAAGTTCGGCAAGCAAGGCTTGCCAGTTGTAACTCTGCAGCATGTCTTGCACAGGGCCTCCTCGGCACTTAAACGCTTGCAATCGAGATTCCGGAACCGTTCCTGTCCGCGCTGCACTGGTTGCGGAATGCAAGGGTGCTCCAGTGCGGAGGATCCGGCGATTCAATCGAGATCCGGCGCTTCGTGTGTAGCCTGAATCTATGTCGAATGGAGGAGAGTGGGCAATGCGGCTTTAGCGCCATGCAGATGTCTCTATCGGTAATGATCTTCGGATTACCGGCTTAGCCTGCAGCGAGTTACCTGGAGGCGAATTCCCGCATGTGTTGTCTGCAATTCGTACATAAGTTTTGTCGCGATCGGTTTTGCTTGGTAATAACTGGCTTTACCGGGGGATAAGAGGTTGAGCCACTGGCCCTGGGCTGCCGGCTTACGCGAGCGCCTGCTCCCGTATAGCTGTCCGGACGACGGAGATCACGCTGATGTCGTCTTCCTGGCCAAAGCTCTGCGCGGCGCTGGCGACGGCGGCGGCGCTCACCGGCATGCGCAGCAGTTGGCGCACCCGGTCGAAGCCGAAGAGATGGCCTTCCGGATTCATGGCTTCCAGCACCCCATCCGACATCAATACCAGCCGATCGCCTTCCCTTAACATGAAACGCATTACGGAGATGTCCGCGCGTTCCAGCACGCCCAACGGCAGTGCGCCTTCCATCGCCAAGGCCTCTCCATTCAAATACGGCGGCAAATGCCCGGCATTCGCCACTCGCACGTCGCCGTCCGCGGAGATCCGCATGGCCAGGCAGGTAGCGTAGATTTCATCGCGTCCCATGAGCCGTTTGTTGAGTTCCCGCAGAACGAACTCCGGATCGAAGCGCATATCGGCGGCGGTTCGAATGGCGCCCACCAATAGCGCCACCATCATGCCCGCTTTGAGGCCCTTGCCGGTGACGTCGCCGGCCACGATCAGCAGGCAGCCGTCGGTCTTGCGTGGAATGACCTGGAAGAAGTCGCCTCCGACCTCACGTGCGGGCCGGTACTCGGTCTCGATGGTCAGGCCCGGCAATTCGACACGGCCCTCCGGAAGCATGACCTGCTGTACCTCCTGCGCCTGCTTCACATCCATCGCCATGAGCTTTTGGCGGCGAGTGGCAAGCAGCAACCGGCGCAGCAGCAGCAGGGCCAATGCCGCAGCAACCAGCAGATCGGCCACCTGGTCGAGGTTTACCCTCAGGCCGAAGGCGGACCAGGACGCGGGGACGTGCAGCGCAACCAGTTCGCCCTGAAACATCCCCACCCCGAGCAGCAGCACGGCGGGAAGAGCCAGCCATCCATCGAGCCCCTGCTGGCGAATTCCCTCCAGGACGATCCGCCCCAGCAGAACGAATAGCAGCAGGCGGACCCCGACGGAGAGCAGGCCGGCCAAAACAGCAACCGGGTGCGGAACATACGCAGAGAACACTGGTTCGCCGAGGAGGAGCGAAATCATGTACAGAATGGCGAGCAAGGCAGCGAAGCGAGGTAACTTCGCCGGCTGTGTCCGTCCGAACCACACCCACCACATCATCACCCATCCTGACGAGATCAGCGGGGTGAGAATGCAGTCGCGGAACAGGGCCTCCGCCAGACCGCTCAGGTGCTGCGTCAGGTTCCCGAAGACCACCAGGACGTAGTAGACCGACAGGAGCAGGAAGACAGAGCCCATCCAGATATAGACAAAGTCGGAGCGGTCAAAAAGGATGAGGCCAAACGCCAGGACCGCCAGCAGGCCAAACAGGAGCGCCTCGACCGCGGTCGGCGCGAAACGGCTCACCAGTTGCTGGCGTCGCATCCGGTTGGCCGCCGCCACTGCGCCGGCTACGCCAACCACCGGCGCAGCGTGCAGGCCGCCCGCATCGGGCAGGTAGGCCAGCGTCCCGGGCTGCATCTCCACTTTGAAGGCCAGAACCTGAGTGGTTGAGCCTGAGTTATCGCCTGGTAGTTGCGGCAAGGGAAAGGTCAGCAGCTGGCCGCCGTAGGTGGGCTGCTGCCCGCCAGCGGAGTTGCCGGAACCGCCCAGCTTTACTCCATTCGCGTAGACCTCATAGGAGTCGTCCAGGTCGGATGGCCCGCCCAGGGCCAGCTTTTCACCCGGCCGCGCCTCAAGATGAACGCGGATGCGGTACCAGGCGCGCCCCGAATAGCCCGCATGTCCCCTGGCCGTCCAGCCGGGAACGTGCCCGGTCTGTCCGCTCCATGGGTCCGGCGCCCCGCTGCGCGGCGTCAAGTCCACGGTTTCCCACTGCGAATCGTCAAAGTCCGGCTTTGCCCACAGCGGCTCATGCGTTACGGGATCAAGAGGCGAGTCGCCGGTATGAAACCTCCATGGGCCATAGAGCGGGGCGGTTGCCTGGCCGAGCTTGATCTGCGGGGCGTCGGCCCTTTGCGCGGGCATCCGCTGGGACGGCGAAGGCTTGACCTGCGCCCAGCAGCAACACGGAATCCATAGCGGCACGAGCAGCGCCACGCAGATGCGCCGTACCATGGCTGGGACCGCCTTGCTCAGGGAAGACCTCCTGTTGGCACTATACCCATTCCGAACCACCAGGGGGAATCTCTAAGGTGAATAAGGCGCTTAGGCGAGGGCGGAGTTCGGCACGGCGGTGCGGATCACGGAGGGGAAGCCGGTTTCATCTTCCTGGCCAAGGCGCGGGGCGGCGTCGGCCGCTAGTATTCGCTTCGGACCATCGGGAGTCCGCCTGACGGCTGACCGGGATTCTCTTGAGCGGGCTCGTTTGCATTGCTCAAGGCCGCCGCGTTGGCGCCGGTCAGTTTCATGCGGAAAGTGACTGGCGGGTCGGACAACGTGGCCGGCGGATGTGCCCGGCGGTGGCTCACCTGGAACGTGAGCGTCTCGCCATCGAACTTCGGATTCAAGAGCGGCTCCGGGATCCCGGGCGTCGCGGTTTCCGGCTGCCCTGGAGTGCGGCGCAGCAGATAGAAGAGAATCGCGCCGGACAGGCTGCCGGATTCGTTGGTGACGGTAAGGGTGATCGCGGGCAATCCGTTCATCTGGCCCCTCCAGACACCGACGACGGGCACGCTGTCCGCCGCGGTAGGCTTCAACTGCGATCCGGAGGTTTGAGACGATGCTCCCGCGGCGAAGGTGAAAAGAAGGACGCACAGCAATACACTTCTGATTCTCATGATGAACTCCTTTGGCTTGCGATCAGCCTTGTTGTTTGGCGATGGCCGCGGTGGCCAGCGTGCCGCCCAGGCCCATGGTTTCAATCGCGGAGGACGGCACCAGCACCATGGCGCCCTTTTCGCGGATCGCCTCATAGAGCATGTTCATGCCGCGCAGATGCAGCGCGCCGGGATTGTCGTTGTAGACGCGCGAGGCCTGGGCGAACTGCTCGGAGACCTGTACCTCGGCCTGGCCCAGAATGACGCGTGCCTGCCGCTCGCGCTCGGCCTGCGCCTGCTGCGACATGGCGTCTTCAAGGCTCTGCGGAATGCGCACATCGCGGATCTCGACCGATTGCACGGTGATGCCCCAGGGATTGGTCTTCTCATCGAGAATGCGCTGCAACTCGCGGCCCATCGTCTCGCGTTCGGTAATCATCTGCGCCAGCTCATGCCGGCCGATCGACTCGCGCAGCGCCGTTTGCGCGCTCATGTTGATGGCCTCGATGAAGTCCTCCACTTCGAGAATGGACTTCTCCGCGTTCCACACAAGCCAGAACACGATGGCGTCCACATTGACCGGTACGGTGTCGCGCGTCAGCGTGGATTCAGCTGTCACGCTATGCACGCGCACGCGCTGGTCCACGTGCGGGCTGATGGTCTCGTACACCGGCACGATGAGAAACAAACCCGGTCCGCGCAGGCCCACATAGCGGCCCAGGCGCAGCAGGGCCACTCGCTCCCACGGCTGCATGATCTTGATCGCGAACAGCAGGTAGAAGCCGATGAAGAATCCCGCAACCCGCGGCCAGGGGTTGTGGATCAACGCCTCCAGCGCAAATCCCGCCGCGAAGCATACGATAAACGCCGTTACTGCAACTCTGTTCAACCGGGCAGAATTCATTTTCGTTTGCATCTTTCATCTCCTTCGCGTGGGCTCTGAAGAGAGACCGCGCAATTCTCCAATCAGTTCATCTACTGTGAATCCGGCTGCTCCGGCGCGCGCCACCGCATCGCCAGCGATCTGCGCCAACTGCCGTTCGCGATGCGCATCGCCCCGCTTCATCTTCTGCGCGCTGATAAATGTGCCGGTGCCCTGGTGTGTCTCCAGCAGGCCGCCGAGTTCCAGCTCGCGGTAGGCGCGCACCACGGTGTTGGGATTGATGGCCAGGTCGACCGCCAGCTGGCGCACGGTGGGCAGTTGATCGCCGGCGACGAGAGAGCCCGAGGCGATGCCGCCCTGCACCTGGTCAATAATCTGGCGATAGACCGGCACGCCGGTATGAAGGTCGAGCAGGAAGCGGAAGCGGGTCGATGCTGGGGGTTGGCTCATCACGAAATCAATGTACTATAAGACTAGTACATTATGTCAAGAGGAATCTTCAAATTATTCTGCTGCGTCTCCTGGCGCGGCCGAATTTCTATTATTTGATTGCGATTTTGGAGCCGGGCAGCGGAGTTTCCATCACACTCGGGTTGCTGAAGTGCATGAAGCTGGTGACCTTGCCCGCAGCGTCCCGCATGAACCGTATCTCTTCGGCTTCGCTGCCGTCCTTGCGGACGCGCCGGAAGACGTCGCCGCCCTTGGGCTTGAAAAACTTCATCTCACCGGCGGGATCGTCCGTGGGCAAGCTCATCGCGACCAGGCCGCCGGCCCAGGGCAGCATCACCGATTCCGACTCCCAGGGCTGCTCGCCGTACCGGCCGGCGTAGTCCTCGAGATTGACGCCGGTGGCAGGAAACGGCGCCTTGAAGGCATAGCCCTTGCGCTTGTCGAGGATGGCGAAGACGGCCCTGGCGAAGGCGCCGGGACGCTCCGCGCTGTTGTCCATTACGATGACGGCGGTCTGATCGTCGTTGCGCATGGAGAGGATGGTCTGGTATCCGGGGCAGTCGCCGCCGTGCCCGACGTAGGTATGGTCGTCGTCGTGCCGCACCGCAAAGCCAAGTCCATAACTGGTCTTCCAGTCGGGATCCAGGAACTGCACGCGCTGCATCTCGCGCAGGGTGGGCGCCTTGAGCACGTCGGTCTGCCCAGTGCGCAGCAGGCGGAACTGCCAGGAAGCAAATTTGCCCAGATCCTCGACGGTGGAAGTGTAGCCGGCGGCGGGCGTGATGCCCTTGGTGTTGAAAGGCTTGACGACGTCGCGCGTGCCGTCGCGCTTCAGGGCCCCATAGCCGACGGCCAGGCGCTTTCCGTAGAGGTCCATCGGCATAAAGGTGCGAGTATCCTTGAGGCCGATGGGGTCCAGCACATGGGACTTGGCATACTCCGCATACGGCTCGCCGGAGACGGCTGCCACGGTTTCGCCCACCAGCGTGAGCCCGAGATTGCTGTACTGGAAATAGCGCTCGGCCGGATAGAGCGCCGACTGGGCCGCGATCTTGGCGCGAATCTCCTCGCGTGTGGGGAAAGGGAAGTCGGGCCCAGACCAGTAGGGAAAATCGGACTCGCGCGGCAGGCCGGAGGAATGGGAGAGCATCCCGCGCAGCGTAATGGGCCCGCTGTCCGGCGCCGGCTGGATGGTGGACCAGGGCAGGTAGGTGGTGATGGGGTCGTCCAGGCGAACCTTGCCCACCTCCTCGAGCTGCATCAGCGAGATCGAAGTGAAGAGCTTGGAGATGGAGCATATGGAGTAGATGGTCTGGGGCGTGGCGGCGACCGTGTGGGCGGCGTCGATGGTGCCGTAACCCCTGGACCAGACCAGGTCGTCTCCCACTACCACACCCGCCGAAATGGCGGGAATGTGCTGGTAGGCCTGAACACTGTCGAGCCAGACATCCGCCACGCGCAAAGCCTCAGCCCGCTCGGCTGCGTCTCTGGGCGCTTGCGCGCTCGCGGTTGCGAAGAAAAACGCAAAGCTGCAGACGAGGAAGAGGATCGGTCGCTTCATTCGAGGGCTCCAGTGCGGGGAAGTTCGCGGTGTTGGCGGTGTCCGGAGTATAAACGGGAACTTCCGGTTCAGGTCAACGGGAGGCCCGGCAAGCCATGTATATGGTAGACTTCGTTCGGTAAACGCTTTCTCAGCTGCCTGCTGCCGCTGAACCCGGGCCTTTTCGGTTTCTTCTCAAGGCCGGCCAGCGCCCCAGGAATTTTTTGCATGCGGCGGGTTTTGCCGCTTGACAACCCGCTGAGTAAACCCATTTACTTGACTGCGAACGTCCGAGGGACTTCGCGGGCGAATTCACCCAATTCAGGTGACGCAATGTTCGAAATGGTCCCAGCCTCCATCGCCGCCGCTTTCGGCTCCCTGCCTGCATCTCTGGCTGTCAGCACAGGGCCGCTGGCGCACCTGCGCCCGCTCGATATCGTCGTAATCGCCATCTATTTCGCGATGGTGATCTGGATCGGCTTCTACCTCAAAGGCCGGTCCAATACCAGCGAAGAGTTCTTCATGGCCGGGCGCGAGATGACCGCGTGGATCGCCGGGTTGAGCTTTGTCTCGGCCAACCTGGGCTCGCTGGAGCTGATGGGCTGGGCCGGCTCGGCCTACCAGTACGGCATCCTGGCCACCCACTGGTATTGGATTGGCGCCATCCCCGCCATGCTCTTCCTGGGCCTGGTGATGATGCCCTTCTATTACGTTTGCAAGACCCATTCCGTACCCGGCTACCTGAATCTGCGCTACGGCGAACAGGCCCGCAGCGTGGCAGCCATTGCGTTCGCCGCTGAAATGATCCTGATGAGCGGCGTGAACATGTTCGCCATGGCCGTGGTCATGAAGGTCGTGCTCGGCTGGGACATCAACTTCAGCATCATCGTCAGCTCGGTTGCCGTCGCCGCCTACGTCGGCCTGGGCGGGCTGCGCTCCGCCATCTTCAACGAGGTGCTGCAATTTGTGCTCATCTGGGGCGGGGCGCTGCTGGTACCGATCCTGGGGATGATTCAGGCCGGCGGGGTCGGCGGCCTGAAGACCAAGATCATCGCCAACATGCACTCGGACAGCTATTTCCATCTGTGGCGCGACACCGGCCATTTCGCCGCCAATCCCATGGGCGTGCACTGGACGGGCATCGTCTTCGGCCTCGGCTTCGTGATCAGCTTCGGCTACTGGACGACGGATTTTCTCGTCGTGCAGCGCGTGCTGGCCGCGCACAACCTGCGCGCCGCGCGGATGGCCCCGATCATCGGGTCGTTCTTCAAAATGGCGGTGCCCTTTATCGTCATCCTGCCCGGCCTGCTGGGCCTGGTCCTGTTGCAGAACCCTGACGGCAGCCGCCGCCAGCTCGTGGGCGAAGACGTGGTCGCGGCCTGCGCGCCGGGTTCGACGGGAACTCCGGCCGATGGCGCCTCCTGCTCGGCCGCCATGCAGAAAACCAGCCTGCCCGCCGACTACCAGCAGAGGGTCCTTACCGGCGTGCCTGACGCCGAGCTGCACACTTACAACCAGGCTCTGCCGCTGATGATGGTTCGCTACATGGGCCCCGGTCTTCTCGGCCTCGGCATCACCGCGCTCATCGCCGGATTCATGAGTGGCATGGCCGGCAATGTCAGCGCCTTCTCTACCGTGTGGACCTACGACATCTACAAGCCGCACATCAACCGCAAGGGTTCCGATGCGCATTATGTGCTGGTCGGCCGGCTCTCCATCCTCATCGGCGTAGTCGTGTCCATTGGCGCCGCTTATCTGGTGCAGCAGTTCCACGGCATCATGGATTATGTGCAGGCGCTGTTCAGCATCTTCGTTGCGCCGCTGCTCGCCACCATTCTTTTCGGCATGTTCTGGAAACGCGCTACGGCTTTGGCCGGATTCCTCGGCCTGCTCGGCGGCATCGTCTTCTCTGCCAGCCTATTCATCTGGGTCAAGTTCAACCCGGCGGCGCTGGCCACCGTGGCCCTTTCGCCGGACGCAAAACCGATGGCGGAAAATGTCTTCCGCGCTCTGTGGGCCTTTTGCTTCTCCACCATCGTCATCGTTTTGATCAGCATGTTGACAAAGCCGCGGCCGGTGGCGGAGCTGGAGGGCCTGGTCTACGGCGCCACCAAGCTGCCGGTCGAAGATCCGGTCCCGTTCTATAAGAACGAGTGGATGTGGGCGGCGTTGGTTGTGGCGATCTTTGCGGCGCTCAACATCGCGTTCTGGTAGCGCGAGACTCGCAGCGGTTAGCGAGAGGAAGGAATAAAGACTTATGCATGGTTCCGGAATTCCCATCTGGTTTTTCATCGGCGTGCTGCTGGTCATCTATGGGGCGATGATCTGCGGCTATGGCCTGGTTGAACTGAGCACCGGCAATTATCCGCCTGGCGTGCAGTTGACCAACCTGCACACGCCCATCTGGTGGGGAGGCATTCTAGCGCTCCTCGGGCTGTTTTACGTGGTGAGATTCCGCCCGGGGAAAGCCGCCAAGTAGCAAGCGTAGAGAGAAACGCGCGAGTCCGTCCTTGCGCGAGGAGCGATCTAAAACGATTCCTGCCGCGGAATTTCCGGAACGATGACGGCATTTCCGGTCCCGGCGGGTGCAATGAGACCGCGCAGGCGGAAAGGATTGAAGGAGCACAAAAATGGCAGCTCAACGTACGATGACATTCGGTGTGGTGGTAGGCAATCGCGGGTTTTTCCCCAGCCATTTGGCCAAGACGGGCCGCGATGAAATCATTTCTGTTCTTCAAGCGGCGGGAGCAAAGGCCATTGTGCTGGGCCCGGAAGATTCGGTACACGGCGCGGTGGAGACCTACGCCGAGGCGCAGCGCTGCGCCGAGCTTTTCAAAAAGCACGCGGAAGAGATTGACGGCATCATCGTGACCCTGCCCAACTTCGGCGAGGAGCGCGGCATTGTGGACGCGATCCGGCTCTCCGGGCTCAAGGTTCCGGTGCTGGTGCAGGCCACGCCCGACCGCTCCGACGCCATGACCATCGCCACGCGCCGCGACAGTTTCTGCGGCAAGATGAGCGCCTGTAACAACCTGATGCAGTATGGGATTCCCTACTCGCTGACCACGCTGCACACAGAAAGCCCGAGTTCGGCCGAGTTCACGGCAGATCTGGAGTGGTTTTCTGCTGTCTGCCGCATCGTGAAGGGCCTGAAGAACCTGCGCATCGGCGCCATCGGCGCGCGTCCCACGGCTTTCAACACGGTGCGCTACTCCGAGCGGATTCTCGAAACCAGCGGCATCACCATTGAGACCATCGACCTGTCGGAGATCTTTGGCCGCATCAATAAAATGAAGGACACGGACGACGCCGCCCAGGCCAAGCTGGCCGCCATCAAGAGCTACGTCAGCACCAGCGGCATCTCCGAGGCGGCGCTGCTGAAGATGGCCAAGCTGGGCGCGGTCATCGACGGATGGATGAAGCAGACCTATGTGACCATCAGCGCGGTGCAGTGCTGGACCTCGATGGAAGAATTCTTCGGCGTGGTGCCGTGCACCATCATGAGCATGATGAGCAACAATCTCATCCCCTCGGCCTGCGAGGTGGACGTGCCCGGCACGCTGAGCATGTATATGCTGGCGCTGGCCTCGGGCACGCCGTCGGCGCTGCTGGACTGGAACAACAACTACGGAAGCCATCCCGACAAGTGCGTCTGCTTCCACTGCTCCAACCTGCCCAAACACTTCTTCAAGGACGTGCGCATGGATTACCAGGAGATCATTGCCGGCACGGTGGGCAAGGAGAACACCTTCGGCACCTGCGTGGGCCGTGTGAAGGCCGGCGCCATGTGCTTTGCCCGTTACTCCACCGACGACCGTCGCGGCGTGATTCGCGGCTACACCGGCGCGGGGAAGTTTACCGACGATCCGCTGGAGACCTTTGGCGGCGCCGGCGTGGCGGAGATTCCGCAGTTGCAGAAGCTGTTGAGGTACATCTGCCGCGAGGGCTTTGAGCACCACGTCGCGGCCAACTTCAGCGATGTGTCGAAGGCTGTGCACGAGGCCGCGCGGTACCTGGGCTGGGAGAGCCATTATCATCCCGAGCCGCTGGACTGAAAGAACCAGGGACTAGGGACGTAGGGACTAGGGAACAGGGAACAGGGAACAGAAGGCAGCAGAACACAGAGCTTGGGTGCCCCAAGTCTCGATTTTGGGACCTGGGAGACATTCTCAGCCACCCACAGTTTGGACTCGGAAGCAGAGTCGCTCGGCTTTCTCTGCTCCCTATTCCCTGTTCCCTGCACTCAAGATGGAAAGGCAATCATGAGCAAGAGAATCGGCAAGAGCCTGGTGGCAAATGGCACCACGGTTGTGATGGAAGCCGCGTGGAATGCGGAGTTGGATGCAAAACATGAGCGGCTGGTGGAGTGGATGCAGGGCCAGGGGCTGGCCGGCGTGCTCATCCGCCGTAACGAAAATGTAGCCTGGCTGACGGGCGGCGCTGTGGAACTGCGCGTGCTCACGCCGGGCGAAACCGGCGTTGCTTCGCTGCTGGTGACCGCGGCGGGCAAACGCTACTACCTGACCACGGAGAATGAGGCGCCACGGCTGCACGATGAGGAGTTTGGCGCGCTGGACTTTGAGCCGGTGCTGTTTCCCTGGTATGCCGACAGCACAGCGGATGCGGCGGCGCGCCTGGCCGGCGGCCCGCTGGGATCGGACACGGCCGGCGCGGGATTGATCGCGGTAAATCTCTATCCCTTGCGCGCAGCCCTCAGCGAAACCGAGATGGCGCGCTATCGCTGGCTGGGCGCGGAGGTGGCCGCGGCCACGGTCGAGTCGCTGCACCAGGTTGAGCCGGGATTGAGCGAATACGATTTGGAGGCGATTACCGCAGCGAGCCTGCTGCGGCGCGGCATCCTGCCATCGGTCTATCTCTTTGCCGTGGACGATCGCATCCTGAAATACAAGCACGCCGTGGCGCGGGGAAAGCGGCTCAAGCAGTACGCGATGCTCAACCTGTGCGCGCGCAAATGGGGGCTCGCGGTCTCCATCACGCGCTTTGTGCATTTCGGTGAGTTGCCGGCGGAGCTTGCGGCGCGCTTCAAATCGTCGGCGCAGGTGAATGCTGCTTTGCTGGATGCAACCCGCGTGGGTGCGACCTCGGCGGAGCTGTTCCGGGTGGGCCAGGCTGCCTATGCAGCCGAGGGTTATCCGGGCGAGGAACAGTTCCACCACATCGGCGGCCCCACCGGCTACGGCGAGCGCGAGTGGGTGGCCACGCCGTCAGGCACCGAGACCGTCGTCAACAACCAGGCCTTCGCCTGGAACCCCAGCATTCGCGGCGGCAAGGCCGAGGACACCGTGCTCTTGCGCGACGGGAGAATAGAAAACCTCACGGCGACGCCAGAGTTGCCGGTGATCGATGCGCATGCAAATGGCAACAGCTATCCGGCCGCGGGGGTGCTGGTGAAGTAAGAGCAGGGACTGAGGGACTAGGGAACAGGGAACAGAGCGCAGTGAACAGTGGACGGAACTCGGCGGTTGATGACGGTTTTCAGCAAGTCAGCGGACTCCTGCGTCCATAGTCCCTGGCCCCTATTCCTTCGGCTCCAGCGTGAGTCTTGCTGTCAGCACCACCAGCGCGGCCCACAACACGTCGGCGCCCAGCAGATGCGCGATCTGGAGCCAGACCGGAGCCAGCAGCACCACGTCGAGTATCCCGAGAACATATTGCGCGGCTAGCAGCAACAGCACCAGCGCGGAGAGGCCGCGATTGTCCCAATGCGTCGTCTTCCGCGCGGCGCGGACCAGAAGCCAGATGAGAAAGACGCTGGCCACGAAGGCGACTGTAGGATGACTCCAGCGCCAGCGCACCAGCCAGCCGCTGGTGGCTGAAAAGTCCTCGGCGAAAGCATTGCCGAGCGAACTCGCCGGAAAGAGCGTATCGCCGAGCGCAGCCAGGGAGCCGGTGACGCCGACAATCATCACCGTGACTACAGCGGCAACGGCGCCGAAGGGCGCGACGAGGCGAATGCTGTCGCGCAGGTATCCAGTGCGGCGGCTGAGCAGATGCGCGGTGAGCGTGAGCGCGGCCAGCAGCAGCAGCGTATTGGTGAGGTGTAGCGCCAGGTAGGGTGCGCGCAAGGGCGACTGGCTCTGCGCCGTCAGCCCCAGTTTCACCAGGAACGCGCCCAGAATCGCTTCGACCAATGTGAAGGCGACCGTGGCCACGGCGGCTACGCGCGCCAGGTGGCCGCGCACCGTGCCCATGAATGTCCATACCAGCAGGCCAACCGCCGAAAAGAACGAGAGCCCGCTGGTGATGCGATGCGTGAATTCGATCATGGTGTTCACGCTGGGCGAGTGCTGCATCACCGTGCCGTTGCAGAGCGGCCAGTGATTGCCGCAGCCGGCGCCGGCCCCGGTGGCGCGGACCAGAGAGCCCCACAGAATCACGGCGATGAAATAGACCAGCACCGCCCAGGCAAAGCGGCGAAGTGCGGGCGAAGGCGGGCGCTGCGCACTCACGGGGTGTGTGGCAATCGACATGAAGAATAGCTCCGTACTGAACCTATTTAGTGTAGAACAGGCGCGCCGACTTGATTTTAGAACTGCATCGGGAATATGATTTGTCTTACATAGAGGTAAGACGAGATGACTTTGTCGGCAGTAATGAGCTCGAAAGGCCAGTTGGTGATTCCGGCCAAATTGCGCAAAGAGTTGGGGTTCAAACCCGGGGTGCGCGTGGTCTTCAAAAGACAGGGCAAAGGGCTGCTTATCGAGTCCGGAGCTTACGAGGCCGTGCTGGCGCTGCGCGGAAAGTATGCGGGACTCGGTTTGGAGGAGAGTTTTGCCGAGGATCGCCGCCTGGAAAGAGAGAAAGAAGAAAAGAAACTGAAAGCACTCTATGAAGATTTACGTTCTTGATGCCAGCGCGGCGGTCCGTTATGTGACAGGTGGCGTCGGTGAGGAAAAGGTGGGTGCCTTGATTCGCCGGACAGCTCAGGGTGAAGCGCGCATGCTGATCTCTGTGGTGAATTGGGGAGAGGCGCTTTACTCGCTGGCCAGAGTGGTAGGGTTGGCCAAGGCAACGGCGGACTTGAAGGCAGTGAGCGCGTTCGTTGAGTCTGTGATGGTCGACGAGGCGCTTGCCGAGTTCGCCGCCGGCGTCAGGCTCCATTACAGGCTCGGTTATGCCGATTGCTTTGCAGCGGCGCTGGCAATGCGGATGAAAGCAACTCTGGTTACATCCGATCCGGATTTCTCTAAGTTAGGGAAAGCTCTGAAGGTCATCACTCTTTCCAGGCAACTCCAATAAGGGGCAACCTGTGCTCTTACTATTGCCGGATTCCTTGCAATCTACTCCGTCAGCAGCCTTACTACATGGTTCACGATCATCAGGTCCTCGGCGGGCGGGATCACGCGCACCGTCACCGGCGAATTCTCCGCGGAAATGACCGCGCTGCCGCGGACGTTATTGCGCGCCGCATCGACCACGATGCCCAGTGCGCCCAGCCCGGCGCAGATCTCGGCGCGCGAGGCAATGTCGTTTTCGCCGATGCCGCCGGTGAAGACCAGCATGTCCAGCCCGCCTAACTCGGCCACATAACTGCCAATCCATTTGGCGATGGTCCAGGTAAACTTGTCCACTGCCAGGCGCGCCTTGGCATTTCCTTCGGCAATGGCCTCGCGCAGGTCGCGCATGTCGTTGGAGAGCTCGCTGACGCCCAGCAGGCCCGCCTTCTTGCTGGCCACCGCCTCCAACTGGTCGGCGGCGTCGGACGCGTTCTTGGCAGTCTCGGCGATCTTGCGCAGAATGAAGATGAGCACGCCGGGATCGATGTCGCCGGTGCGCGTGCCGCTGATGATGCCGCCGGTGGGCGTAAGGCCCATCGAAGTGTCGAGGCACTGCCCATGGCGTATCGCGGAGATCGACGCGCCGTTGCCAAGATGGGCGACAATCAGCCGCTCCGGCACGTTGGGCTGCAACTGGTAGACGATCGACTCATAGGAGATTCCGTGATAGCCGTAGCGCCGCACGCCCATGGCGGAATACTCCTCGGGGATGGGCATGTGGGTCACCACCTCAGGCATAGTGCGATGGAAGTACGTATCCAGAACTACGAAGTTAGGCACACCGGGAAACAGGCGCAACGATTCGCGCATGATGTAGACGGCGATGGGCGTATGCAGGGGCGCGAAGGCCGTGTAGCGCTCCATCTCGTCGATCAGCGCGGGCGTGATGAGCTGGTTGTGCTGCACCGTGGGGCCGCCGCAGACCATGCGATGGCCAATCGCCGCGGGTGCAGGGAAGTCGGCGGAGTGGAGCGCGCCGGCCACCAATGCGAAGGCGACCGCGCGGGTGGGCAGAGCCGGAGATTGATCCACCAGCTTTTTGCCCGCGGCGTCCTTGATCCAGAATTTGCCCAGATCGGTGCCGATGCCGTCCACCGCGCCCTCATGCAGCTTGTGCCGTTCGCCGTTGACGGCCTCATAGACGGAAAACTTGATGGAAGAAGAACCGCTGTTCAAAACCAATACGGGCAAAGATGGCATGAAAAAGAGCCTCGGGTTTGGGACTCGAAGAGTCATCGAATCGGTTGAGGAATCCCAGGTCTTCCGCCGTGGCGGACGAGACCTGGGGCACGTAGTTATTCGGCGAGTTAGCTTTCGCTCCAGCGCCAGTTGCGGATCTCCGGCAGGTCCTCGCCGTTTTCGGCGACATACAAACGATGGCGTTGGATGGCCTCGGAATACCATTGCTGCGCAGCGCCGGTTTGCGATGCCAGCCGCGGCACACGCCGGATGACATCGAGCGCGAGCTGGAAGCGGTCAATGTTGTTGAGCACGCACATGTCGAACGGCGTGGTCGTTGTGCCCTCTTCCTTGTAGCCGCGCACGTGGATGTCGTCGTGGTTGTGACGCCGGTAGGTGAGCCGGTGAATCAGCCACGGATAGCCGTGGAATGCAAACACCACCGGCTTCCCGATGGGAAAGATCTGGTCGTATTCTTCGTCCGGCAGCCCATGGGGATGCTCGGAAGTGGGTTGCAGCGCCATCAGGTCCACCACATTCACCACCCGGATACGCAGGCCGGGAACCTGGGCGCGCAGCAGCATGACGGCGGCCAGGGCTTCCATGGTGGGCACGTCGCCGCAGCAGGTTATCACCACGTCGGGATCGCCTTCGTCGTTCGAGGCCCATTTCCATACGCCCAGCCCGGTAGTGCAGTGCGCGACCGCCTCGTCAATGGTGAGCCACTGCGGGGCAGGCTGCTTGCCGGCCACGATCAGGTTGATGTAATGGCGGCTGCGCAGGCAGTGGTCGGCGACCGATAACAGCGTGTTGGCGTCCGGCGGCAGATAGATGCGCACTACGTCGGCCTTCTTGTTCATCAGGTGATCGATGAATCCGGGGTCCTGGTGGGAGAAGCCGTTGTGGTCCTGCCGCCACACCAGCGAAGAGAGCAGGTAGTTGAGCGAGGCGATGGGCTTGCGCCAGGGAATCTCCCGTGTCGTCTTCAGCCACTTGGCGTGCTGGTTCGCCATTGAGTCGATAATGTGGATGAAGGCCTCGTAGCAACTGAAGAATCCGTGGCGGCCGGTCAGCAGGTAACCCTCCAGCCAGCCCTGGCAGAGGTGCTCGCTCAGCACTTCCATCACGCGGCCGGTCTGAGACAGGTTCTCGTCGACCGGCAGGATCTCGGCCATCCATTCCTTGCCGGTTCCAACGATCACATCCTGGAGCCGGTTGGAGGCGGTTTCATCCGGCCCGAAGACGCGGAAGTTCTTCGTGTCCCGGTTGGCCTCCATGACCGCGTGGAGGAGTTTCCCCAGAATGCGTGTGGACTCGGCATCGACCCGGCCTCGTCCTTCAATTTTGAAGGCGAAATCGCGGAAGTTCGGCACCTTCAACGGCACCAGCAGCAGGCCGCCGTTGGCGTGGGGATTCATGCCCATGCGCAGCCGGCCCTTGGGCGGCAGATCGGCCAGATCTTCGCGCAGGTGGCCCTTCTCGTTGAACAGCTCTTCAGGCTTGTAGCTGTGCATCCACTCGTCCAACTGGCGCAGATGCTCAGGATTCTCGCGCAGTCCGTCGAGCGGCACCTGGTGGGCGCGCCAAGTACCCTCAACCGGCTTGCCGTCCACAAACTTGGGCCCCGTCCAGCCCTTGGGCGTGCGCATGATCAGCATCGGCCAGGCCGGGCGTGCCGTGGAACCCTCTTCGCGGGCCGCCTTCTGGATCGCGGCAATGCGGTCCAGCATGGTGTCGAAGATCGCCGCCGCCTGCTGGTGCAATACGAGCGGGTCGTCTCCCTCCAGGGTGAAGGGCTCATAGCCGTAGCCGCGCATCAGTTCCTCGAGCTCGACGTGGGGAATCCGCGCCAGCACCGTGGGGTTGGCGATCTTGTAGCCGTTCAGATGGAGAATGGGCAGCACCGCGCCGTCGGTGGCGGGATTGAGAAACTTGTTGGAGTGCCAGCTGGTGGCCAGGGGTCCGGTTTCGGCCTCGCCATCGCCCACCACGCAGGCCACGATCAGGTCGGGATTATCCAGCGCCGCGCCGTACGCGTGCACCAGCGAGTAGCCCAGCTCGCCGCCCTCATGAATCGACCCCGGCGTCTCCGGCGCTACGTGGCTGGGAATCCCGTAGGGCCAGCTGAACTGCCGGAAGAGCCGCTTGATGCCGTCCTCGTTGCGCTCGATGTGGGGGTAGATCTCGGAATAGGAACCCTCCAGATAGGAGTTGGCCACAATCCCAGGACCGCCGTGCCCCGGCCCGATGATGTAGAGCATGTTCAGGTTGCGCTCGCGGATCAGGCGATTCCATTGGACATAGAGAAAGTTGAGTCCCGGTGTAGTGCCCCAGTGGCCCAGCAGGCGCGGCTTCACGTCGTCCAGGGTGAGCGGACGCTGCAGCAGCGGATTGTCCTTAAGGTAGATCTGTCCGACGGAGAGATAGTTGGCGGCTCGCCAGTAGGCGTCCATTTTTGCCAACAGGTCAGGGCTCAGGGGTCCTTTGCTCGCTGTGTCTTCGCTCATGGCGCACCTCGGAGGGATGGAATTCGTGACATCAGAAGCGTACCAGCCGTATGTTAAGAACAGGGTGACTGAGGTCACAGAAAAACTCGATGCCAGGCTATGTTCCAGGACCTGGCCAGCCACCTGCCATTTTGCCACGGCACGGCAATCTGGCGAGGTACTTGAATGACCTTGACATTTACATCGCTTTCAAGGTTCAATCATCTGCTGCTGCCGGTGATTCGGCGGTTTGCAATCAAAGCCGTTGCGATCTACGCGGGAGGCAAGTCAATACAATGAACGGTCTACTCTGGATAGCGCAGATTTTACTGGCGGCTGTGTTCGTTTTTACCGGGGTCAGCAAGCTGCTGGCCTATGAGGAGCTGGTGAAAGCGCCGGAGTTGCGCGGCAAGGCCAAGCGGGTGGGCATGTCACGGGGACTAGCCGCAGTCGTCGGCCTGCTGGAGATTATTGGAGCCGTGGGCGTGGTGGTGCCGGTCGACCTCTGGCCACCGTATGTCCTGCTGCGGGCCGCTGCGGCGGGGCTGGCGGGCCTGATGGTGATTGCCGGCATCTACCACCTGCGCCGCCAGGAGACGGCTGCGCCCAGCGTGGTTTTGTTCCTGCTGGCGATCTTCGTCATCGTCGGGCGTTGGCCGCGATAGGGGCGTCTACCTGGCCGCATCCGGCAAGGGAACCTCGAAGGATCCCGCGCGCTCCGCATTGAGATCGTGGACCGCGATGCGCAGGGACGCTGGTCCCGCGGGCAGGTCCAGCGCCAGCCGGATAGGAAGCCCGTCCGCCATGATCTTCGGATATTTTTCGGAATTCAGGTTCACCTGAAACCCCTGGTCAAGATAGTTCACTCGCTTCCCTTCCGAGTCGAAAGCCAACAGAGTGGCTTCGATTTTGGCATGGTGCGCGCCGTCCGGCGTGTCTTCATAGACGAGTCCGTGCGCATCTACGTTGAGATCAACAATGATGCGATGGACCGGACCTTTCAGCGTGGCGGTCATTTTCCCAAACGGTCCCGCCGGAATCCTGGCGCCCTGCAGCAGCGGATCGCCGGCGGGAAGCACCCGTGCGCGGAACAGGATCTGGGTCGCCGGCGGGGCCCCGTGCAGGGCCGGAACGACTCCGGTCGCCGCGCGGACGGGGATCAACAGGCCGGCGAACGCGATGCCAGCGATGAGTCGGAGCAGATACATTCAACGATTCCTCGGGTGCGGCCGCGTGCGCCTTGCTTCCATATTGGCTCAATTTGGAGAATGCATGTGTCAAAAGTAGCGCTTCAGCTTGAGAATCTGCGATTCGAACCCATACCAGAGCGCGGTCGCCACTGCCGTAGTAGCCGCCAGCCGGAAGGCCACGACGGCCAGGTTGCCCGCTGTGCCGTAAGGGTCCATGCGCAGATCGAACCAGCCAAAGTAGATGAAGACCATGATGTGGGTCATGTAGAGGCCGTAGCTGATGCGGCCGTAGAAGGCGAGCGGCCCTCGCCGCAGAAGGGCGTTGAGCGGGTTGCGCGCGCCGGTGGAGGCGATCATGGCCAGCACCGAGCCGGCAAAGCCGATGGCCAGCGCGGAGTCGAGGAAGGCCGTTCCGCCGGCGATGGTCGCCGCCGCCCAGAAGCCGGCGACCGCGGCGCCCAGGCCCATCCAGAGCCAGGTGCGCCGGGTGATCGGCAGCGTGTGCAGGCCGAGCGCCAGCAAACTGCCCCAGGCGAGGCCGTCGAGATGGGTCAACGTGTGGGTCGGCGTGATCCAGGCAAAATGGCTCAGGCGCAGCAGCGGCGAGGCCGCCAGCGCCAGCGCGAGAAAGCCAGCCAGAAACCCGGGCCGGCGCAGGAACCGGACCAGCGGAGCCCAGAAGAAGTAGTACTGCTCCTCGATGGCCACCGCCCATGTGGGTCCGATGGCCGCCGGCAGATTGAGGTGAAAAAGGTTCTGCACGAAGAAGATGTACGCCAGCCAGGGCGCTCCCTTGACGGCCTCCCAGGCTCCCGTGCCCACAAACCACTGCGATTGCCAGTAGCAGACCGCCAGCACCAGCGCATACACCGGCCAGATGCGCAACGCCCTGCGCGCATGGAAGTTGTGGAAGTAATGCGGCTGGTCACGGCTGGCCAGCAGGTTTGACGTGATGAGGAAGCCGCTGAGGGAAAAGAAAAGCGTCACCCCCGACCAGCCCCACAGGCTCACGGAGTAGAGCCAGCTGCCTTCGAGGCGCGGATGGCAGTGATAGAGGAAAACAGCCAGAATGGCAAGGCCCCGCGGCCCCTGCAGTTCGGGGATGTAGGAGGGGAGCCAGCTTGGGCGTTGGATTTGCAAAGCGCTTAAACTTGACCTGAGTTGGGGTCCTTGGCGAAGCCTTCCACAATCCAACCGGCGATCCAAAGGAGCAAGCCGGGTGCAGCTGCAATGACGATTTCTCTGATTCCAAAGCCTCCGGCGATTGCAAGGCCGCCCGCGATTCCGTCAGTTCCCGGACGAAACATGGAGCCCATCCGAATACAAAGAAACAGCGCACTCCAACAGGCGGGGACGACAGCTAGCCACACACCCGCGTACCGCATTCGTCTTGCACCTTCTTGAACGTTCATCGCTCCTCCTTGCTGAACGAGTCGATTCCGGTCCCCTAATCCCCTTTCCCTGGTCGCTGCCTTTAACCTGCAGCCAACTGCTTGGCGCGCTCGGTAGCCCGCATCACGGCCTTGATCAGCGTGACCCGCAGCCCGCCCTCCTCCAGTTCCAGAATGCCGTCGATGGTGCAGCCGGCGGGGGTGGTGACCGCATCCTTGAGCAGTGCCGGATGATAGCCGGTTTCGAGCACCATCTTGGCGGCGCCAAAGGTGGTCTGGGCGGCCATTTGCGTTGCCGTGTCGCGAGGCAGGCCTACTTTGACGCCCGCCTCGGCCAGCGCCTCGATGATGATGTAGATATACGCCGGCCCCGATGCCGACAGGCCGGTCACGGCGTCCATGTGCTTCTCGTCCACTACTACGGTGCGGCCCACGGTTTCGAAGATGCGCTGCGCCAGCTCCATCTGCGCGGCGGAGACAAAGCGCCCCCGGCACAACCCCGCCATTCCCGCTCCCAGCGCGGAAGGCGTGTTGGGCATGGCACGGATAACGGCAATCTCAATGCCTGCGGCCTCCTCGATGGAGCGCGTCTTCACCGAAGCCGCAAACGACACCAGCGTCTTGTCCGTGGTCAGCGCGGGGCGAATCTCTTCGATCAGGTCCGGCACCTGGAAAGGCTTGACGCCCAGCAGGATCAGGTCCGATTGCCGTGCGGCGGCCAGGTTGTCGGTGCTCACGTCCACGCCCCACTGCGTGCTCAGCGCCAGGGCGCGCTCGGCGTGAGCCACGGTGGCGTGAATCTGGCCGGGCGCAAAGAGGTTTTGCTTTAGAAACGCCTGCAGCAAAATGCCGCCCATCTTGCCCGCGCCCAGCACGGCCACGCGCACGTGGGGCAGTTGCGCGGGTACTTCGGTGGCCTGTACGGCTATCTCCGCCATGTTTTTCCTTGATTGGGTCGAATTTGGTAGTGCTCCCTTCAAGAATACGCGCCTTCCGGAGCTTGCCCAGCCCCCGCGCATCCCTTACGGCGCCAGTGTGGGAAATTGGCTCGCCCAAGGGTGCGAAGAAGTGTCAAAGTCCCCGCACGAAGCGGCTGCCCCGAAATCCAATCGTCCTTGCTCCGCGGAAACCTCGGCGCAGGCCTGAAATCAGCGGGCTCGGGCTGAATGGATTCCGGCAAGCCCACTTGGACTAAGACTTATCGCTTCCAAATCAGGCGATCGGCGAACTGCGGTTAGTTGATGGCAGGGCGTTCGATGCGCTCGACGGAAGCGGCCTTGTAGGCCTCCTTCGTCACAGCTCTCTTTTATGCTTGAAGAGTAGAAATCGCCGGGGCCCGTTCGACATGTATGTAGAACGGCAATGCAGCTCGAATCAATGACGAGGAGTGAGAGGTATGCGTTTCATGATGATGGTGATCCCGAGAGGATATGAAACGGCGGCCCCGGACACCGTCCCCGACGCGAAGGCGATGGCCAGGATGATGGAGTACAACCGAAGTCTTCAGAAAGCGGGCGCATTGCTCGCGCTCGATGGGCTGCTGCCCCCTTCGACCGGAGCGCGCGTTGCCTACACCGACGGCAAAGCCACGGTTACGGATGGTCCATTCGCCGAGGCCAAAGAAGTCATCGGCGGTTACTGGATCATCCAGGTGCGGTCACGGGAAGAGGCGATCGAATGGGCCAGGCGAGCACCGATGTCCAACCACGAGATCATCGAGGTGCGCCAAATCTTCGAGACGGTCGATTTCCCTTCAGACGTACAGAAGGCAGCGGAGGGCCTCAATAACCTTCCGAACGCGGCAGCCGCCGCAGCCGCCAGGCCATGACCGACATCCACAAAACGATTGAAGCGGTGTGGAAGATCGAGTCTACACGTCTCATCGCCGGCATCGCCCGCGTTACCCGCGACATCGGAATTGCCGAGGAACTCGCTCAGGATGCGCTTGTTGCCGCGCTCGAACAATGGCCAGATCAAGGTATTCCGGAAAAACCTGCCGCGTGGCTTATGACGGCAGCGAAGCGGCGCGCCCTGGACTCTCTGCGCCGCGGGCGGATGCTTGATATAAAGCGCGGAGAGATTGCGCGAGAGCTGGAGTTCCAGCGCTACACTAACAATCTCGCTGGTACAAAAGACAGGGCAGGCCAGTCCTGGCTAGCCCCGACATGGGCGCCCCGACCAGGGGCATGACCGGGGACCTGTCGGGGATTGAAGCGCAGGCCCGCGACATCACCTTCCTGGCCGGCTATGCCGCGACCCTACCGGAAACCGATATGTCGGAGATTGCGGTCGGCGGGTTCAGTTGGGGAGGCATCTCGAATCTGTTCGCGGCGTCGCGCGACAGCCGTATAAAGGCCTTCTTCGCTCTTGACGGTTCCATGCGCTGTTTTCCGGGGCTGATCAAGCACTCGGGATACGCTCGTCCCGACCAGATGCGCATCCCTCTGCTGTTCTTCACGCAGGGAGACTCGCCGCTCGAGGATCAGGAAAAGATGTTGAACGACCCCGATCGCGTGAGCGGCCGCAATGCGCTGAATGCGTGGACCCAGGGCGTCCTGATTACGGTTCGCATGCTCGGCATGACCCACGGAGAGTTCAGTTCCATGTTTCAGCAGGCAAAAAGCAGCGTTTTGTCCGGATTGCCGACCAATCGACCGCAGCTCGCAATACTAGTCCCTGCCGGGCCTGGAAAAGTGAAAGATATAGCCAACAACTGGAAATCGAATCTGCCGAAATGCTGCCTTGCCAGACGCATCGAGAGGTTCAATGGCTTCGAGGGTTGGGGCCAATCAGAGGGCCCGCCGGTTCCGGTCCGAGCCGCAATTTAACAATCCTTTGAAGTGAG
>Ga0326727_10004818_pt1 | contig 39677 bp, 31 predicted proteins | sample MB2enrmetagenome_FD_207643 | JGI IMG/M metagenome (GOLD analysis project Ga0326727, IMG submission 207643) | Lab enriched peat soil microbial communities from McLean, Ithaca, NY, United States - MB29MY | ecosystem: Environmental > Terrestrial > Soil > Wetlands > Peat | place: USA: New York...
GCTGAACATCGAACTCTGCTGATCGTCGTTGCCACGCATACCCTCTGAGTAGCACGCCTCGCTTGTGGATTACGAGTAGTTTTTCAGCAACCTGCTAGATAATCAAGGTATTCAAGGCCAGGATTCCCTTGCTTTTTGAGCAGAACGTTCACAAGATTCGGAACACTCTCGTCTATACTCAGGCGCGCATCCGGTCCGCCCAACTCCGTACGAACCCAGCCTGGAGCCATCAAGACCATCGCACGTCGTGTCCCAGATTGGCGAGCTGCGTAGCTGCGCATGAACTGGTTCAAGGCTGCCTTGCTACCGCGATAGACCTCGCGCATTCCGGTGATGTTGTTTGCGACGCTTCCTTGCCCAGATGACATCACACCGATCAGGCCATTTACGGAGACAAGATCTTGCAGTGACTCGACTACTCGCATCGGACAGAGCGCATTCGTGACCATGACACGCACGAACTCATCCGTCGTCACATTTCCGATTGTTTCCGTTTGGTCGTTGGTCGTGCCGGCGTTCACAAAAAGCATGTCGAAGACCCTCCCCGACAAGCGCTGCCTCAACGCGATGACCTGAGACTGCTCGCAGATATCCAATGTTTCCATTTCAAGCCGTTCCTGAAATTGGTCGGCAAGATCGTGTAGTTTTGTTCGGCCAGATCCCGCTCCAACTCTTCCAACAACATTCCATCCCTTCTTCAGAAATTCTTCCGCCATTGCAAGACCAAGACCGCGCGAGGCAGCAATGAGAAGGATGGTGCGAGCTGTTTGCTTGGAGGGGTTGGATGGCCTGTTATTTCTCCTTCTGGGCTTGGCGAAGCGCGCCTTATTGAACCGGGCGTGAGCCTGTGATGAGGATGTCCACCAGCCTCCTGGCGCTTTGCTGCCAGCCGGGACCGGAGGCTATGTGGGAGACACCGATCAGCGCTCGAAGCAGGTCGAAAGGTTCGAGATCACTGCGGATGTCGCCGCTTATGATCGCGCGATTTACTAACGCATCAATGGCTCCGTGGACCAGCCCGCGAGAACCCTCAAATAGCTTTGAGGGGCCTCCGACGACACTGTTCAGTGCGGGGGCAATGATCTGCTTCGCCGCGATGTGGTCGACGAAGAGCAGCATCCATGTTCGCAGCGCCTCAATCGGGGCCATTGTTTCCGTGAACTTGCGCTCGGCCGCAGCCAGCTTTTCCACTTCACTCCGATAGACCGCTTCGATCAGGGCGTCTCGGGTGGGAAAGTGACGATACAGAGTCCCGGCTCCCACTCCCGCCTGTTTGGCAATGTCGTCCAAGCTGGCGTCCGCGCCGAAACGAGTAAACGCTTCCTTTGCTACTTCCAAAATACGCTCGCGGTTTCGCTGCGCATCCATGCGCGGCTTTCGTTGGGCGGGTTGTGAATTTTTCTCGGACATTTACGAAAATACTTGCATCCGGAGACTGTCTCCGATTATCTATTGATCAGGAGACTGTCTCCGTTTTATTCGAAGCGGCAGTTGTTCGTCAATGCCGCGTCAAATGGAGAAGCCAATCCTGAAACAGGGAGGACGGAATGCGCCATGAAGTAAGTCAAGCTGGCAGCTTCACCCTGCCCGGCAGTTCACTGAGCGTGAACCGCATGGGCTACGGAGCCATGCAACTCGCAGGGAGAGATGGCGACAAGTTGGTCTGGGGCCAGCCGCGAGATGTCGATGGAGCGATCACTCTTTTGCGAGAGGTCGTGGCGAGCGGTGTAACTCATATCGATACCGCCGACTTCTATGGCCCGCACGTCACCAATCAGATCATACGAAAGGCGCTCGCCCCCTATCCAGACGATTTGGTAATCGCCACCAAGGTCAGCGTCCGGCGAGGTGAAGATGGGTCGTGGATTCCGGCTTTCTCACGCGAAGAGCTGACTGGGGCGGTCCACGATAATCTCCGCAATCTCGGCCTGGATGTGCTTGACGTTGTCAACCTGCGCAGCATGTTTAACGTGCATCAACCGGCAGAAGGTTCGATCGAAGCGCCGCTCACTGTCTTGGCCGAGCTTCAGCAAAAAGGCTTGATACGTCATATCGGGCTGAGCAACGTCACGCCCGCACAGATCGCGGAAGGGCGGCGAATCGTACCCATTGTCTGCGTCCAGAATCATTACAACCTGGCACATCGGGCCGACGATGCGCTCATCGCGGAGCTTGCTCGTGACGGCGTCGCCTATGTTCCGTTCTTTCCCCTTGGAGGGTTCACTCCCCTACAGTCGGGCACATTGTCAGCAGTGGCTCAGCACCTCGATGCCACGCCGATGCAGGTTGCACTTGCGTGGCTCCTCCTGCGCTCGAACAACATCCTGGTGATTCCCGGAACATCTTCCCTCAAGCATCTCCGCGAGAATCTCAAGGCGGCGACGCTGCAAATTCCCGCTGAGGTGCTTGCCGATCTCGACGCGATACCCGGACGAGATGTCGAAAGTTCCAATCGCTCGGCATGAGAAGTGATCCAATTTGTGAACGGTCGAATATCTAAAGAACAAGGAGTTCTCGTATGCGTGTTTTCGTCACAGGTGCAACAGGTTTCATCGGCTCGGCCACCGTCCGAGAGCTGGTCGACGCAGGTCATCAGGTGCTCGGCCTTGCGCGCAGCAATGCGGGCGCCAACGCACTTACCGCCGCCGGCGCCGAGGCGCACCGGGGTGATCTCGAAGACCTGGAAAGCCTGCGCACTGGAGCCGAGGCGTCGGATGGCGTCATTCACTGCGCCTTCATTCACGACTTCACGAAATTCAAGGAGAACTGTGAGGTTGATAGGCGCGCAATTGAGACGCTTGGCGACGCGCTCGCGGGCTCAAACCGCCCCTTGATTGTCACCTCCGGGACAGGGGGGCTTGCCCCGGGCCGTGTCGCAACCGAGGATATGGAGGCCATTCTCCACCCGGCGCTGCCTCGCGTTTCCGAACAGACAGGCCTGGCGCAGGTCTCGCGTGGTGTGAACGTGTCGGTGGTGCGGCTTCCGCAAGTACATGACACGGTGAAGCAAGGTCTTGTCACATACGCCATCCAGGTGGCCCGCGAGAAGGGCGTCTCGGCGTACGTCGGCGATGGGCACAATCGCTGGCCGGCGGCGCATGTCCTGGATGTTGCCCATCTCTACAGGCTGGCGTTGGAGAAGCACGAAGCAGGCAGCAGGTACAACGCGGTCGCGGAAGAGGGAGTGTCCCTGCGGGAGATCGCCGAGGTCATCGGCCGAGGTTTGAAGTTGCCGGTGGTCTCCGTCGCACCAGAAGAGGCAGCCGGACATTTTGGCTGGCTCGGAGCGTTCGTTGGATGGGACATTCCGGCCTCCAGCTCGCAAACACGAAAAAAGCTGGGCTGGAACCCCACGGGGCCTTCTCTCCTCGCCGATCTCGATAGCATGAACTATTTCTCAGCCTGAACCATGAAGGAGAAGAGATGATTGTTGTTACTACGCCAACAGGACAAATCGTGTCGCAGGTCGTACAGAACCTTCTTGCCGCAGAAGAGGAAGTGCTTTTCATCGCGCGTGACCCCGCAAAACTCGCCCCGGAGGTCCGTGCCAAGGTGGAGATCGTATAGGGTTCCAGCGACGAGGGGGGCGTCTTGATGCGGCCTGGACAGTGCAGAACCACGAACCGACGAGAACCCGACTCCGACCAGTTTTCGACAGTGGTGTGAGGAGGAGCTGAAGCCTGCATTTCTGAACTCGTAGCGGATAGCCCCGATTCAGAAACAGTAACGTCTCAAAACTGCGGGAACAGGAGCGACTGTGGATCGAGTCCCGCTGCTTAGAAGAACTTTGGTTCGAGTAAGTTCCCGAATGGTTTTGCCGAAGCTTTCTCTCATTTCAATACATCTGATCAAATAGACTAACGGGCCTGCAACGATGAGTACTGATGGATCTGCCGAACTCCACATTGACCCGCGACAGCGGATGGGTGCTGCATCGATAACGATCTCAGAGCCGTATAGGGGTCGTTATGAAGCGTTGTTGCGCGCGACCCACGCAATCGGCGCGTGCGACGATTGCGACAGGGCCGGAGATGTGCTCCTCAAGGCGCTACTCGAAATTGTTCCCTTCGACTACCTGCACCTTGTTGCATTTGAACCAGAAAGCGACATTGTCGAGTGGCATCTGCTCTATTCGAATGGAAGAAAGCTGGATTTACCTCTGGCTGAGGTTGTGGTGGAAAACACTCCAGCCGAGTTGGCGCACAACTCTCAACAAATCCTCGTGACCGAGGACTGGAGAGAAGAGGCCCGCTTTGCGAAATATGGCGAATTTCTCAGTGAACGAGGGATTGTCTCGACCTGCGCTCTGCCGCTGGCGAGAGGCCAGCGCCACCTCGGCGTGTTGAGCATCGGCACTTCGCGGCCCCACGCCTATTCCTCTGACGAGGTCCGGTTCCTATCCCTGGTGGCCGATCAGATTGCATTGGCGATCGACGCAGCGGTGAATTTCTACCTGTCGCGTCAGGCGCGGGATCGGCTGACCATGATCCTTGACCTCACAAATCAAGTTGTCTCTAATCTGGATCTTCACGACCTCCTGCGATCTATCTCAGCCAGCGTTCGCCGGGTGATGCAGTGCGATGCCGCGGCAATTATGCTGCCCGAGCCCAATGGCAGGGAGTTGCGGGTCCATGCTCTCGATTTCCCGGATAGCAAGGGATTTTTCACTGAAACATCCAGGATTCCCATTGAGGGCACAACTCCGGGTCAAATTCTTCGGAGCGGAAAGCCATGGGTTTTGAACCGGCTCGATCCGGCCACCGCGCCGCCAGAGTTCTATGCCAAAGCGGCGGCAGAGGGGATGAGTTCGTTCTGCGATGTGCCTTTGGTGAGCCGGGAGCGCATGCTGGGCGTGCTCGCCGTGGCAAGCCGGCAGGAGAATGCTTTTGGCGTGGAGGAGGTTGCTTTTCTGCTGCAGATCGGAAGACAGGTGGCGATTGCAGTGGAAAATGCGCTGGCATATGGGGAAATCGCCGATCTCAAAGACAAGCTTGCTCAAGAAAAGCTGTATCTGGAAGAAGAAATCCGTGGTGACATGGACTTTGAAGGAATCGTTGGACAAAGTTCGGCGCTCCTCCATGTTTTGAATCTCGTGGACACCGTGGCTCCCAGCGATTCCACGGTACTGCTGCTTGGTGAAACAGGAACCGGAAAAGAGTTGATCGCACGCGCGATCCATGAACGCAGCCGACGCAAAGACCGGACTTTTGTAAAGCTCAACTGCGCTGCCATTCCGACCGGACTGCTTGAAAGTGAGCTGTTTGGACACGAACGCGGCGCTTTCACCGGTGCAATTTCACGGAAGGTTGGCCGATTGGAACTCGCCGACCAGGGATCGCTGTTTCTGGACGAGGTCGGAGACATTCCCCTCGACATCCAGCCTAAATTGCTGCGAGCTTTGCAGGAGCGTGAGTTTGAACGGCTGGGAAGCACTCGAACCCAGAAGGTCGATATACGACTGGTGGCAGCCACCAACCGCGACCTCGAGAGAATGATCGAAGATCGGGAGTTCCGCAGCGACTTGTACTACCGCCTGAACGTGTTTCCCATCCGTATCCCCCCGCTACGCGAACGCCCAGAGGATATTCCGCTGCTGGTCCGCTACTTCACACAGAAGTATGGGCGGCGCATGGAGAAGCAGATCGAATCCATCCCCGCCGCTGCCATGAAGAAGCTCTCGAACTGGCACTGGCCGGGAAATATTCGTGAGCTGGAAAACTTCATCGAGCGTTCCGTGATCCTCACCCACGGTGCGGCGCTGCAAGTTCCGATCAGTGAGCTGGCCGGCAATGGCAGGACCGCTCCGGTGGCGGGCACACGCGATGCCAATGATCGGGATGAGATCGTTCGCATACTGAAGCTCACCCACGGGCGAGTCGCAGGCGCCGACGGCGCCGCAACCCGGATGGGCATCAAACGCACCACACTCATCGCGCGCATGAAAAAGCTCGGCATCGATCCGCGACGAGTATTGTAACTTTCAATAATTTTCGAACTCACCACAAAGTGCCTTAAGCAGGGCCCCTGCGCGTCTTCACACTCATTGAAGTAATGCGAACGCCCTGCTACGACTCGCCATCTTCACCTCTAGTTTTCACCACTCGTTTCCGCGATCATTTTGTCATCTGCTTTGACAGTGTCAATTTTGGCATTGACATTCTTGGACACTATACGAGGGCCGTGTTGCTCCCCGGCAGTGGTTTCATCGCTTTACGAGAACGATTCGGGTGCTCCGCTTCGGCATACGGGTTGCACTATATCAAGCGTTGCAAACACCGATATGTTCAAAATCTCGACGATCGATACCCGATACAAACGCAGGCTGGTAGTGGAAGGACGGCTCATGGCCCCTTGGGTGAATGAGCTCCTTGCCAGCTGGAAAAACGCGAGCCTGAACCTCGAAAGCCGCAAATTAGTGATCGACGTGAGCAGACTTACGCTAATCAGTCGCGAAGGCGAAGACGCAATCCTTAGCCTGATGAAAGACGGAGCAAAGTTTTCCTGCTGTGGCGTCCTCACTCGGTACGTTTTAAAGCGTCTGGCGAGGAATTGCCATGGCAATTCTAAGGATGACGAGATACCGAATTCATTGCACGAATGAACAAGTCAATCACCGCGGAGGTGACTATGCCAGAGACAAAGCGCATCACGAAAACCAATCCCTATGCCACCATCCTCGACTTTCAACGCATCTTCGACGAGGACATGAACAGCCTGTATCTGCTCTCACTCTTGTTGACCGCGGACAGGGAGATGGCCGAGCAGTGCTTCATCGCAGGCTTGGAGGACGCAACCAAAGGGAATCCGGTCTTTAAGGAATGGGCACGCTCCTGGGCCAGGCGAATGATCATACTAAACGCCATGCGGGTCATGAGTCCCCGGCCCATGGAGGGGACCGGCGGTTCGAACTCCGCGTTGCTCAATGCGCTCTCTGAAGAGCAGCAACCGTTTGCCGCGATTCTAGAACTCGAACCGTTTGATCGCTTCGTATACGTGATGTCGGTCTTAGAGCACTATTCCGATCAGCAGTGCGCCCTCTTTTTAGGCTGCGGAAAACACGACGTCATAATCGCTCGGAGCCGTGCACTACAGAATACCGGAAGTGCGGCCTCGCGCTCCAATGTTGAGACAGAAGTAACACCGCACGAACACAGCGACTCCGAAACTGGGCAGTTAGTCACCCCACTCTTGTCGGCTTTGGCGTAAACGAGCGCTTATTCAGCATGAGGATGGCAATGAACAAGACACCAAACACTCGAGGACCACTCTACGGATCGATTCCATCTGCGGCATTGCTGCTGTTGCTGCTCGCGACAGCGGGTTGCAGCAAAAACAATGTCCAGGCCGCGCCGGCAATGCCGATACCTTTGGTGACCGTGGCGAGTGCGACGGCCCAGGATGTCCCTAAGTATCTGGACGAAATTGGCAGAAACGTAGCCTTCGAGTCAGTCACCGTCACACCGCAGCTCGCGGGGCGTATTGTCGAACGGCATTTCAGCGATGGCGAAAATCTCAGAAAAGGGCAACTGCTGTTTGTCATTGATCCTCGCCCCTACAAAGCACAGCTCGACTCCGCGGCGGCGAGCCTTGCGCAGACAAAGGCGGCCCTCGATCTGGCCAAGATTCAATTCGCCCGCGACGAAGAGATCATCGGAACCCGAGCTATCTCCAAGCAAGACTACGACACTAAGAAGAACACGGTCGACGTGGACCAGGCACAGGTAGAAGCTGCGGAAGCAGCCCTTGAAACTGCAAAGCTTAACCTTGAATACTGCTACATTCGCTCTCCAATTGATGGCAGGGCGGGAGCGCGTCTGGTGGATGTGGGCAACGTCGTTCAAGCAAACTCCACGGCTCTGCTCTCGATCCAACGTCTCGATCCCATCTATGCGACGTTCACGGTTACCGAGAGCGATCTTCCTGAAGTTCAACGCCAAATGTCGCGAGGCTTGCTAAGGGCGGCGGTGCGGCTCCCTTCCGACGCGGAGGATGCGGCAAAGTCCGGACGTGTCGAGTTCCTCGATAACGCGGTGCAGAACGGCAGCGGGACGGTCAATCTGCGCGCCACCCTGAGCAACCCAGACCATCGCTTCTGGCCGGGCCAATTTGTAGAAGTAAAACTCGTGCTGAATACAACGAAGCAAGCTGTGCTCATTCCGAATGAAGCGACACAAATCAGTCAGCAAGGGCCATTTGTCTACGTCGTGAAGCAGGACGATACGGCGGAACTCCGGCCCGTGAAGTTAGGCCAGCGCCAAGGCAAGGATGTCGTTGTGACCGATGGACTCGCCCCGAACGAACGCATCGTGCTCGCCGGACAGATGCTGGTTCGCCCTGGTGCGAAAGTACGAGTCGATTCCAATACTCCGGATGGTGCGCCGGCGAACGCGGACAACCCGAGCGGCAGGAAAGCAGGCCAATCATGAATCTCTCGGAAGCCTTTATCCGCCGCCCGGTGATGACGATTGCGCTCACCGTCTCGGTCATTCTATTCGGAGTATGGGCGTACACGCATCTGCCGGTCAGCGATCTGCCATCCGTTGATTACCCGGTGATCCAGGTGCAAGTCAACTATCCAGGAGCCACGCCGGAAACCATGGCCAACAACGTGGCTACGCCGCTCGAACGTCAGTTCATGCAGATTCCTGGTCTGGAGTTGGTCACGTCCAACAATGGTCAGGGACACTCCAGCTTTGTCCTGCAGTTCGATCTGTCCAAGAGCCTCGATGCCGCAGCGACGGATGTGCAGGCCGCCATCACGCGCGCGCAGGGACAGCTCCCCGTAGACCTTCCCAGCCCTCCCACGTTCACCAAGACGAATCCGAACGATCAGCCGATCGAGTATATTGCGCTGGTCAGCGACACGGCGACGGAGGGACAACTCTACGATTACGCCAGCACGCAAGTGGGCGAGCGCATCAGCATCCTGTCGGGCGTCAGCCAGGTTGCCGTTTATGGAACGCAATCGGCTGTTCGGATCAAGGCCGACCCATCGGCGATGGCGGTCCGTAACATCACTCTGGAAGACCTGACTAGCGCGATCAAGAACGGAACTGCCTACACCGGCGCAGGCCAGATCGACGGACCTCACCGCAGTTTCCTGCTGCAGCCGCAAGGACAACTGGCGACTGCCGAGGAGTACAACCAGCTCATCGTCGGCCAGAGCAGCGGCTCACCCGTGTACCTCAAGGATGTTGCCAACGCCAGGCAGTCCGTTCAGGACGAGCGGATCGACATGCGCTTCTGGGTGCGTGGATATCCCCAGCCCGGAGCGACCGTAGTGGTCGCGGTGTTCCGGCGGGCCGGCGCGAACGCAGTTGAGGTGGCCAAGTCGGTGGGAGACTTGCTTCCCACGATTCAGGCGCAGCTTCCATCCTCTGTGCTTCTTGCAACGGCCTATGATCGCTCGCAAACCATTGTGGGCAGCATAAAGGATGTGCAGGCTACGCTCTGGATCGCATTCGTCCTGGTAGTCACGGTCATTTTCATCTTTCTTGGCAGAGCTACCGACACACTGATTCCCGCGGTGGCTCTGCCCTTGTCGCTATTTCTGACGTTCATCGCGATGCGCCTGCTGGGCTACAGCCTGGATAATCTTTCCTTGATGGCTCTTACCCTGGCCATCGGATTTCTAGTGGACGATGCCATCGTGTTCCTCGAAAACACCGTCCGTCTGATGGAGCAAGGGCAGAACGCCTTCGAAGCATCGTTGAACTCGGCCAGGGAGATCAGCTTCACCATCTTGGCCATGACCCTTTCGTTGGCCGCGGTCTTCATCCCTCTAGTTTTCATGAGCGGACTCATGGGCCGCATCTTCCGTGAGTTCTCGATTACCATCGTGATCTCGATTCTGGCCAGCGGAGTGGTCTCCCTTACCCTGACGCCTTTGATGACGTCCAGGCTGCTCGGCCGTCGCGGTGCAGACGTAAAGAAGACCTGGATGGAGCGTGTCTTCGGCGCCTTCGAGCATCGGGTGCTGGACGCTTACGGGCGATCGCTGTGGTTCTTTCTGCGCAATCGCTGGATCTCGGCGCTGACCTGGGTGGTCTGCCTGATCGGAACCTTGTACCTCTTCTCTGTGGTTCCAAAATCGTTCCTGCCGGTCGGCGACAGTTCGTTTATTCGTGGCGTCCTAGTCGCCCAGGAGGGCTCCTCGCCCCAGCAAATGCACGCGTATCAAACGCAGGCGGAAAAGATCATGAAGGCCAATCCTGCGGTGCGTAGCACTTTTACTATGAGCGGGAATGGACAGTTTATGGGATCGAATCAGGCCTTCCTGATCGCGTTTCTGAAACCCCCGTCGCAGCGCCCACCCATTGCGCAAGTCGCGGGGCAGTTGATGGGTGGCATCAGCAACGCTATACCCGGCGCGATTGCTTTTCTGCAGCCCAACCCAGCCCTCGAAATCAGTACCGGCGCCACCGCCAATTCGCAAGGGCAATTCGCCTACGCACTTTCCGGAATTGATGCCAATGAGGTCTACGGCACGGCAGCCAGGATGATGGCGAAGATGCGGGAATACCCCGGATTTCTCTTTGTGAATTCCGATCTCTACAACCACACGCCGAGTCTGCAAGTCGACATTCTTCGCGAGCAGGCCAAGTTATATGGTGTGTCGGAAAGTCGCATCCTCACTCTTCTGCACGATGCTTACTCGCAGAACTACAGCTATTTGATCAAGAAACCAACCGACCAGTACCAAGTGATCCTGGAAGTAGCGGATGATAAACGTTCCGCGCCCGAGGACCTGGGAAAACTCTATATCAAGAGCGATGACGGTCAGCGTATGGTTCCTCTCAATGCGATCACCAGTTGGCATCCCCTTCTCGGACCGCAGGCGGTCAACCATATCAACCAATTCACCAGCGTAACCATGTTCTTCAATCTGAAACCCGGTTACGCCATTGGCCCGGCCACGCAATTCGTAGAAGGTACGGCGAAGCAGATTCTGCCGTCGGGAGTGATTGGAGAGCTGCAGGGCGAGGCGCTCACATTCCGCAACATGGTCAGAGATCTCGCAGTTTTGATGCTCGTCGCGGTATTCGTCATGTACGTGATCCTGGCGATTCTCTACGAGAGTTACCTGCACCCGCTCACGGTACTTTCGTCGTTGCCTGTGGCACTGCTTGGCGGCCTGCTCACGCTATGGCTGTTCAACGAGGAGGCCTCGCTCTATGCGTACATCGGCATGTTCATGCTGATGGGGATCGTGAAGAAGAACGGAATCATGATCGTTGATTTCGCGGAACAGCGAGTGCGTCAGGGGATCGCGGACGAGCAAGCAATTCACGATGCCAGCATGGAACGCTTCCGCCCCATCATGATGACGACGATGGCGGCCGTCCTGGGTGCCATGCCGATTGCGCTGGGCTATGGGGCAGATGGAGCCTCGCGCAGACCACTCGGCTTGGTGGTCGTCGGGGGTCTTGTCGTCTCGCAGTTCATCACGTTATTCGTTACGCCTGCGATCTATCTCTATCTTGAAGAATTTCAGGAGAAGGTGCTGGATCGGATTTCCTTCTTCCGTTCGAAGCGCGAGCTGGCGCCATCTTCAACTCCGGCCTATGGGCTGCAGCAAGGAACAGGCGACTAATCACATGACTCGAAGCTTGAGGCACAATCATTTCCTATCGCTCGCTCTCTGTCTCGGCATGGCCGCGCTTTCCGGCTGCGCGGTTGGCCCAAACTACAAGCGGCCGACAATCGACGTTCCAGACGAATACCGGGCGCCGGCCAGCCTCTCATCTGGAGGACCGGCTTCCCCAACCAGCTCGAAACCGGCAAGCAGCGGCACATCGGCCGCGGACAATCCAGCCGCCTCGTTAGGCGAAGAAGATTGGTCCAAGGTCTTTCAAGACCCCGAACTCCAGGGTCTGATCCGCACCGCTCTCAAGAACAACTTTGACGTTCGCATTGCTGCCGCCCGGGTTTTACAAGCCCAGGCACAACTCGGAATCACGCGCGCCGATCAGTATCCATCTCTAGGAGCGGGCGGCAATATCTCTAGCCAGAATAGTCCCCAGATGGGCCCTATTCCTGCTTACGAAATCACACAGGGACAGCTGACCGCATCCGCCGCATGGAACCTGGATTTTTGGGGAAGGTATCGCCGCGCCACCGAAGCTGCACGGGCAACTCTTCTCGCCAACCAGTGGGCCCAAAGGCAAGTGAGGGCAACTCTCGTAGCGAACCTGGCGACTGCTTATTTTCAGCTCCGTGAATTGGATCTCGAATTGGAGATCTCGGAGAGGACATTCAACTCGCGCACGCAATCCTTGCAACTGACGCAGACCCTTGAGCAGCATGGCATCAACTCGTTGTTGGATGTGCGGCAATCCGAGCAGCTGGTGTACACCGCTGCCACGGAAATTCCGGACTTCCAGCGGCAGATCGCACAGCAGGAAAACGCCATCCGCATTCTGCTGGGAAACAACCCCGGCGATGTTCCCCGCGGACTGAAACTCACCGAGCAACCGCATGCTCCCGAAGTTCCGGTCGGACTTCCTTCGTCTCTGCTGGAGCGACGCGCGGATGTAAGGCAAGCCGAGCAAAACCTGGTAGCCGCCAACGCGCAGGTCGGGGTTGCTCGTGCTGCTTACTTTCCCCAGATCTCGCTGACTGGGGCTGCCGGCTTCGCGAGTCCTGCGCTTACGAACCTCTTTACTGGACCTGCGGGGCTATGGAGCCTGGCCGGATCTTTTACTCAGCCAATATTCGAAGGCGGAAAACTGAGATCCGGGGTGCGCCTTGCCGAGGCGCAACACCAGCAGATGCTTTTGACTTACCAGCAAACCATCCAGGGCGCATTTCGAGATGTCTCGAATGGGCTGGTGGCCTATCGCAAGAACCGTGAGTTCCGGGTTCAGCAGGAACACTTGCTCGCGTCAGCCCAGGATGCTGCGCGGCTCTCAGAAGTGCGTTTCCAAGCCGGAACCACCGACTACTTGGAGGTATTGACCAACGAGACGAATTCCTTCTCCGCTGAGTTAGGTCTTGCACAGGCCCAGACGAATGAACTCATCGCTCTGGTTCAGCTCTACCAAGCCTTAGGTGGCGGCTGGCAATAGCAGGTGCTTGGCAACGAACGTCGAAGTGACTGCAACCCTGAGCGGCGCAAGCCTTCAGATCCATCAGTGACCGATTTAACAGAGAATACAAAGGAGTTTTAGATGGGAAAGTTAACGGGAAAAATCGCATTGATCACGGGCGGAAGCGAAGGCATCGGCTTCAGCACCGCGCAGGAGTTCATCAACGAGGGCGCATTCGTCTTCATCACCGGGCGCAGAAAGCAACAGCTCGAACAGGCCGTAACGAAGTTGGGTGAGAATTCTTTCGGCATTCAGGCCGATGCCGGGAAGCTGCCTGAGCTTGATCGGATGTACGCCGAGATCAAAAGGATAAAGGGCAAGCTCGACATCGTTTTTGCTAACGCAGGTGTTTACGAGCAGAGGCCGCACGACAAGGTGACGGAGGAGTTCTACGATGCCTGCGTGGACATCAATGCCAAGGGTGTCTACTTCACGATTCAAAAGGCACTTCCGCTCATGGACAAGAATGGTTCGATCATCCTGAACGGGTCAGTCGTCGGCAGTAGCGGATTTCCCGGGATGTCAGTCTACGCGGCGACGAAAGCCACGGTTCGCAGCTTTGCGCGGACATTTACCGCCGAACTGAAGGGGACAGGTCCGCGCGTGAACGTTCTCAGCCCTGGCCCGATCCTGACGGCCGGCAGTGCGGCAATGTTTGCAAACGAGGAGGTACACAAGTTCATTACCAGCATGGTTCCGCTCGGCCGTGTCGGCGATGCCAGGGAGATTGCTAGAGTAGCCGTGTTCCTTGCGTCGGAGGACTCGAGCTACGTGGCAGGCGCGGAGTTATTCGTGGACGGTGGTAGTGGAGCTGTTTAACTTCTACAGCGCATTGTCAGAGCCTCGACGGAAAGCGGATTGATACCCCGGTATTTTGGGCGGTTTTCGCAAGGACGGAGCAAATTGAGAACAGAGAAGAACAGTAGCAGTGGAAAGGGCAACACACTGAGTGAAGCCAAACTCGGCGGGCGGTCCACGTTCTCCGGTGGAGGGGAACCTAAACCGCTTCGTTGCTGAGGCGTACGGGCACCTCTTCCTGCTGGGCCGAAACTCGACCGCATGCCCCAGTGCACTCTGGGCAAACCCGAATCACCTCGGCATGTGCCGCAATTGTCTCCGCCGGGAAAGATGAAGGAATCTGGCGGAGCGGATTCCTTCACATGGTAGTTGGACCCTCTCCTGCAAATAACCTCTGTCGAGTGCACCGAACGAGCCCATGATGGCATCAATGTGGGAGTGAGGACATTCGAATGGCGCATGACCGACATAGCAAAGTTGATGGCCTCTACGAGAAAGCTCGAAACATACTCTTGCACGAGATGACAGAGGATGAGCAAAGGCTCGTCGCGGAACTCGCATTCGACAACCATGCCACCCTGTCTGAAGGTAAGCTCACTCGGCGGAAGGAGCTAGCCAGGAGAAAAGGCAACAAATCGGAGTGCGGCCTGACGACAATCCCGCTGGTTTGCACTCCCGGATATTAGAGGTTGACGGTATGTCCCCGCAAAGCGCAAAAACAACGACATCTAGAACAACCAAGTCAAGGCTCTGGTTGTCAGGTTTAGTTCTCTTGGCAACGCTGACCTCATGGGCACAGGTAACTTCGGCCACCACTGAAATCAAATCTCTCGATCTGGACTTGATTCTGCAACGCTTGGAGGACGCCCAACACCAGAACTCCGCTCGCTCTCGATCATATGAAGTGACGCGAGAATACAAAGTATTTCGTGGCTATGATAAGCAACCAGCTTCTGAAGTTATGGCGCAGATCGATTTCGTTCCTCCCGATCTGGAGACATACAAAATTATTCGGGTGAGAGGTAACTCATCGGGAGAAAGAATGGTCCGCGAAATCTTGGACCGGGAAACCGAAGCCGACAAGAAAGCGCAAGATGCCGAGATTAGTCGAAAGAACTATGACTTCATTTTCCTTAGAAGACAGGACTTCGGCGGAGTTCCTGAGTACGTATTGGGGATTTTCCCGAAGCGAAAGGACAAAAACCTTTTACTCGGGCAGATTTGGGTAGATGAGGGCACTTTCCATATCCGTCGAATTGAAGGGGTCCCCGCGAAGAGTCCCTCCTTTTGGCTGAAGAACATTCATATCACCTTGCAATGTGCGGAGCTGGACGGAATGTGGGTACTCGTTTCCATTGACGCCATCGCGACAGTCCGGTTTTTGGGACAATACGCGCTTGCCGGTGTCGATGTCCGATCTTCCAAGTACTTATCCGCTGCGCCGAAATAGCAATGTCGTCATGTCAGTAACTGTCAGCTTTCTTCACATCTAGCTCCCCGGTCGAGGAATTGCCGGTTCCGAGATCCGCAGGTACCGTGCGCATACGCAAATGTGGTGTATCATTTGGGCCGGCACTTCCATCCGTTCATTGCAGTCTGGGTGCGTCTGCGGCGCCCGACGTTCCCTCTCCTCTCTCCGGAGGTTGCATATGTCTCAGATTTCACGCTGTTTTCCATCCCTGTCGTCATTGGCTCGTCCCGCACGCAGGGTTGTGAGGAGCGGTAAGTTCACGGTTGGCTTAGCGCTGTTCCTTCTGATGTTCGCTGAAGGCGCTCGCGCCTTTGCCGCCGCCGGCACTGCGACGACGCTGGCAGTGACGAGCCAGGGCAGCGCGGTGACCACGGTCGCCTCGGGAACGGTGGTGACACTGACGGCAACGGTCACCGCTGGCAGCGCGGCGGTGACGCTGGGCACGGTGAATTTCTGCGACGCCTCGGCGACGTACTGCACGGACATCCGTCTGCTGGGCACGGCGCAATTGACGAAGGCGGGGACGGCAGTGCTGAAGTTCCGTCCGGGGATCGGAAGCCACAGCTGCAAGGCAGTGTTCCTGGGCACCACCAGCGCTGCGGCCAGTTCCTCCACGGCGTCGGTGCTTACTGTGACCGGCAAGTATGCCACCGCGACGACGATCGCAGAGCGGGGTAACGTGGGCAGTTACTGGCTGACGGCTGCGGTCGCGGGCTTTGCAGGCACGGCAAGGAGTGGTTCGCCAAGCGGAAGCGTGGCATTCCTGGATACAAGCAATGGCAACCAGGTGCTGGGAACGGCGACACTGAGTACCGTCACGGCAGGACTGAACTGGGTGAACCCACAGACTGCAGCGGTAGGCAACCGTCCCGAGTCGGTGGCAGTGGGAGATTTCAACGGCGACGGCATCCCGGATCTGGCCATAGCGAACGTCTGCGGCTCGGACCCAAACTGCAACTCGGGGGGCACGGTAACAATTCTGCTGGGCAAGGGAGATGGAACCTTCACGGCCGCGGCGACAAGTCCAAAGACCGGCAACTGTCCGGAAGGCATAGCCGTGGGTGACTTTAACGGGGACGGCAAGGCGGACCTGGCCGTGACCAACGACTGCGCCAACACGGTGACGATTCTGCTGGGCAACGGCGACGGAACGTTTACGGCCACAGCGGCAACCCCGGCGACGGGGGGCAGTCCGGGTCCCATCGTGGCAGGGGACTTCAATGGCGACGGCAATATAGACCTGGCCGTGGTGGACGCTTGCAGCATAAGCGCCTACTGCACCACCCCCGGCGCTTTGACGATTCTGCTAGGCGACGGCCATGGGGGCTTTACCGCGACCGCCACGAGCCCGGCGATAAACGGCTATTCGGATTCCATTGCCGTGGCAGACTTCAACGGGGACGGCATTCCGGACCTGGCCGTGGTAAGCCCTGACTACGCGGTTCCTGGCGACGGCGCGGTGACCATTTTCCGGGGCAACGGGGACGGAACGTTTACCGAGCAGGGAGAAGTGTGGGCTGGACCCTATCCAGTGGGCGTCGTCGTGGGAGACTTCAACGGCGATGGCAAGGTGGATTTGGCTGCGGCGGCGGGTGGCGGCAACGCGGTAACGATCATGCTGGGAAACGGGAACGGAACCTTTCAGTCGGAGGTAACTGCGGCGGCAATCAACGGCCCACGTGCCATGGCGGTGGGCGACTTTAACGGAGATGGTCACCTGGACCTGGCCGTTATCAGCGAAGACGCCACGGTAATCGTTCTGCTGGGCAACGGGAACGGAACGTTTACGGTAGCCGGCAACAGCCCCGCGACAGGAGCCGAGCCCTATTTTCTGGCAACCGGAGACTTTGAGGGGTACGGAGTTTCGGATCTGGCCGTGGTGGACTACGGAGCCAACGCGGTCAGCATCTCGCTGACCGAGCCGCAGACGGCAGCCGCGACGGCGGCCAGCGTTTCGCCCGTGGGCCCTGGTCTGCACGAGGTTGCGGCGAGTTATCCCGGAGACGTCAGCTACAAACCGAGCCTCTCCGGCACCATCGGGCTAATGGGGCCGCCGCCGGTAACCACCACAACCCTGACGTTAACTTCGGCCGGCGTCCCGGTGACGACGGTACGACCGGGAAGCGCGGTGACGCTGACTGCTATGGTGACCAGTGGCGGCGCCGCAGTGACGACCGGGCAGGTGAACTTCTGCGACGCCAGCGCGGAGTACTGCACGGATATCCATCTGCTGGGGACCCAGCAGTTGACGAGTGCGGGAACGGCGGTGCTGAAGTTCGTTCCGGGGATGGGAAGCCACAGCTACAAGGCAGTCTTCCTGGAAACTGCCAGCCACGCGGCCAGTTCCTCCGGCGCGTTGGCGCTGACCGTGACTGGCAAGTATGCGACCGCGACGACAATTTCGCAGCCGGGCCATTACACGCTGACGGCGACGGTGGATGGATCGGTTTATGAAGTCGGGATGTCCTGGCCGACCGGAAAGGTGTCGTTCCTGGACAGCAACCATGAAAACGCGCTGCTGGGAACGGCGACGCTGGGCGATGGCACATCGGCTCTGAACTGGCTGAACCCGCAGTCCCCGGCGGGGGGCAACTTCCCCGTCGCTGTCGCCGTCGGAGACTTCAACGGAGATGGCATTCCCGACTTGGCCGCAGCGGACGAACTTGGCAGCACGGTGACCATCCTGCTGGGCAACGGGGATGGAACGTTCCGGGAAGTGGCAAGCCCGACGACAGGCAGTGATCCCTATGCGGTGGTTGTCGCGGATTTCAACGGGGACGGCATACCGGACCTGGCCGTGGTGAACGCCGACGACGTCGGCTCGGTGACGATTCTGCTGGGCAACGGGGACGGAACGTTTACGGCGGCGGCCAGCCCGGCGGTCGGCAGCTACCCTTATTCCCTGGTGGTGGGAGACTTCAACGGGGACGGGGTTCCGGATTTGGCGGTGGCGAATGGCTGCGGTGGCGACCCAACTTGCAACTCCGTCGGTTCGGTAACCATTCTGCTGGGCAAGGGCGATGGAACATTTACGGCGGCAGCGGCCAGCCCGGCGACAGGACATTACCCCTCCGCCATCGCGGTGGGCGGCTTCAACGGCGACGGCAAGGCGGATTTGGCGGTAGCGAACTCCAACGATGACACGGTGACCATTCTGCTGGGCAAGGGCGATGGAACATTTACGGCGGCAGCGGCCAGTCCGGCAACGGGAAGCTACCCTTACTCCATGGCGGTCGGGGACTTCAACGGCGACGGGAAAGCGGACCTCGCTGTGGTCAATCAGAACGCCAACACGGTGACGATTCTCTTGGGAACGGGTCATGGGACGTTCACCGCAGCGTCCACCCCGGCGACCGGCAGCCGTCCCTCGGGAGTGGCTGTGGGGGACTTTAACGGAGACGGCATTCCGGACCTGGCCATACCGAGCGTATACGGCGAATCGGTGACCATCCTGCTGGGCAAGGGAAACGGAACGTTTACAGCAACAGCCAGCCCGGCGGTCAGCGGCGCACCGAATGCGGTGGCGGTAGGAGAGTTCAACCGCGACGGCGTTCCAGGCCTTGCGGTCACCACGGGCATCAACACGGTGGCAATTCTGCTGGCGAACTTGACTCAGACGGCGACCGCGATGGCAAGTGAGATCTCGCCGGTGGGCGCTGGGCCGCACCTGGTTGAGGCAAGTTATCCCGGAGACAGCAACTACAGTTCGAGCGTCTCCGGTGCGGCCATGCTGTTCAGCGAGCCGCCGCCGACTGGTACGACGCTGGCGGTAACGGCGGGTGGCAACCTGGTGACCTCGGTCGTTCTGGGCACCGAAGTCACGCTCACTGCAACCGTGGGAAACTACGGCGCGGTAGTGACAACCGGGCAAGTCAACTTCTGCGACGCCACGGCGACGCATTGCACCGACATCCATCTGCTAGGGACGGAGCAATTGACGAGCGCAGGGACGGCGGTGCTGAAGCTGCGTCCGGGGCTTGGAAGCCACCGCTATAAGGCGGTTTTCCTGGGTACCACCAGCACCGTGGCGAGCACCTCCAGCACAGTGGCGCTGACCGTAACCGCAGTGGGAAAGTTTCCGACGGGAACGGCACTCATGCAGGGCGGCAGTGTGGGTGACTACACATTGACCGCGACCGTGGCAGGCACCGGGGGAGCAACCGCGCCGACCGGGACAGTGTCTTTCCTGGATACGAGCGATGGCAACGCGCTGCTGGGATCCGCGGCATTGGTGGTGGGCGCGTCAGGCAAGGGCTGGGTGGACTTCCTGAGCCCTCTAAGCGGCAGAAGTCCCGTCACCGTGGCAAGCGGGGACTTTAATGGCGACGGCATTCCGGACTTGGCCATTGGCTACGGCAACTCCGAAGAGGTGACGATCCTGCTGGGCAATGGGGACGGAACGTTTACGACGGCGCCAATTTCGGCGAATCAGCCCAACCTTTCCAATTTCATTGCGGTGGGAGACTTCAACAGCGACGGCATTCCGGACCTGGCGGTGGCGACCGAAGGCTACACCGGCAACGGTCCCACCCCCGGCTCGGTAACGATTTGGCTGGGCAACGGGGATGGAACATTTACGCAGAAGGCAAACCCGATCACGGGCATTTACCCCCAGTGCGTGGCGGTAGGGGACTTCAACGGCGACGGCATTCCGGACCTGGCCGTGACCAACTACAACAGCAACACCTTGACGATCCTCTTGGGCAAGGGAGATGGAACGTTTACGGCAACCGCCGTGAGCCCGGCAACGGGAAGCTTGCCTTATTTCGTGGCGGTGGGAGACTTCAACCGGGACGGTAAGGCGGACCTGGCCGTGGACAACTCCGGCGACAGTTCGTTGACGATTCTGCTGGGCAACGGGGATGGGACATTCAGGGCGGCGCCGAGCCCGGTGACAGGCAAGGGACCGGCGGCCGTTGTGGTCGGAGACTTCAATGGCGACGGCATCCCGGACCTGGCCGTGCCGAACTACAACGACAGCTCGTTGACGATTCTGCTGGGCAAAGGGGACGGAACCTTCACCTCGACAACGACCAGACCGGCAACGCTTTCCGGTCCCGAATACATAGTGGAAGGGGACTTCAACGGGGACGGCATCCTCGATCTGGCCGTGTCGAACCTTGACACCAGCACGGTGACGATCCTGCAGGGCAACGGGAACGGGACGTTCACAGTTTCGGCGAACCCTCCAGCAGGCGAGTATCCTCAAGCACTGGCGGTGGGAGACTTTAATGGCGACGGCAAGGTGGACGTGGCTGTGGTGGACTTTGGCAACGCCAACGGTTCCGGCAACAGCACGCTGACCGTGCTTCTGGCAAACGAGCAGGCTTCCGTAGCGACGGTGAGCGGTATTTCGCCCGCGGGTTCGGGCACGCACCTAGTTGAGGCGAGCTATTCCGGGAGCAACAGCTATGCCCCCAGCGTCTCGGCCGCAGTCGGGCTGGCCGCGGGCGTGGCATTGCCGGTATTTAACCCTCCCGCGGGGACGTATTTTTCCGCGCAAAGCGTGACGATCACGGACGCGACCGCCGGGTCAACGATCTACTACGCCATCAACCAAACCCCGACAACCTCATCGACCATTTACAGCGGGCCCATCACGGTTAGGTCGAGTGAGACTCTGGAAGCCATCGCGGTGGCGGCCAGCGCCTCGGAGTCTCCCTTGGCGACCGCCTACTATGCGATTTTGGGACCGCTGCTGGGTTCGCTGTCTTCCACCGGCGCGACCGCCGGTGGCGCGGGTTTCACGCTGACGGTGAACGGCGCGAACTTTGGGTTCAGTTCGATGGTGCTGTGGAATGGCGCGGTGCGGAAGACTACCTACGTCAGCAGCACGGAGTTGACGGCAGCGATCACCGCAGCGGACCTTGCAAAAGAAAGGACGAACCTGGTGACGGTTGCCAATCCTGCTCCGAATCCAGGGACGTCTTCGGCACTACCATTTGTAGTGATCAGCGCGACGCCAGTGGCGGCGATCTCCGGCGGCTCGATCGCCGTGGCAGCTGGCAGCAGCGGCAGTCACGTGTTGACCTTAACCGGCACGGACTTTGTTACGAGCTCGACGGTCGAGTGGAATGGCGCGAGCTTAACGACGACCTACGTGAGCCCGTGGCAGATCTCGGCGGTGATCACGGCATCAGACTACAACTCGCTGCCAGCCAAGGTGACGGTGAAGAATCCGGCAGGCATATCGCCCATCTTCGAGTTGCCATGAGGACTGCGGCGGAGAACAGTGCTTCAAGGAGCCATATGCGCCCGCTGAACTTGGCTACGCGGCAGAGTTTGCAGGAATTGCGCAGTTTCTACCCAGCATGAGCCAAACGGAAGCGGGCTGCCAGGCAGGTCGCCACCCACACCTGGAGCACCAGTGCCAACGGCACGGCGATGACCTTTGCCGCCACCAGGAACGGCATCACCATGCTCACCGAACGGATGCGTATTGACAACACCGGCAACGTGGGCACCGGCACTACCGCGCCGGCCTATGCGCTGCCGGTCAATGGCGGTGGTGCAGAAGCGTGTCAGGAGCACTTGCGCGGTGGGCGAGGGGTGACGATCCAGTGAACGACGGGGTCTCGACGACGGCGCTGGCGATGGCCAACTACAACTTGGTGACGGTGTGCGGCTCCTCGGTGGTCACGCCGGTGCGGGTGAAGAGCGGGCAGACGATCAGCGCCTGCGGGCAGAGTTACGGCTCAGGCGCGGCCCCGACCGGTGGCAGCTACATCTCCTACGTGCCGGTGGAGCAGTTGAAAAATGGAACTCAGGCTACCGTAATAGGGTTTCATTTCTGACACTCTCAGTCTTGCCCCAGTTACTTCAGGCCGCGCTCACAAACGCGGCCTTATTTCCCTGATAAAAGTACGCTGGAACTGGTCCGATTGGTTGTTGCGCGGTTGGGCGAAGCAAGCTGGGAAACAGGTGAGTAGTAAGCAGGAGTGTAGCGCGCGGTAGAGGGACGGAAAGACGTCGATCACGGATAAGCCATAGTAAGCGCTTGAATCTGTAGAACTCGATTCAGTGGAGATTTCCTGCCGCCAACTTACCCGCTCTGCCGAAGTTCAATTCGCAGAAATTCCTCCCGTCAGCACGCCTAGCGAAGTATTCTTCGGAGCTTTTCGCCGAATTACAACGAGTTACGGTTGGCAACCTGCTTGCATAGTTCTCGATAACGCAGGGTGCGGCGGCCGACAATGAGCCCGCCTGTCAAGGAGGCAAGCATGCACGACGTGGATCGCACGCAGTTGGAATACGGTTCGGAGCTTTCCGAATACGGAGAGTTTCCCGGATACTCTTCCGGACAATTGGAATTCGGTGAGTCCGGAACGGTTCTGGAGGCCGTCACCGGAGAAAGTGAGGGGAGCAACTGGGAGGCAGGCTATGAGTACGGAGAGTCCTCCATGGGCGAAGTCATGGAAGACGAACTGGCTTCGGAATTGCTTGAGATCAGCAATGAAGCGGAACTGGACCATTTCCTCGGCAGCCTGATCAGCAAGGCCGCCAAAGGGGTCGGCAAGTTCATAAGCTCACCAGCCGGCAACGCGCTCGGCGGCATCCTCAAACAACTCGCCAAGAAAGTCCTTCCCATCGCCGGCGGTGCTCTCGGAACTTTTGTCGGAGGCCCCGCTGGTGCCGCACTCGGAGGCAAGTTGGCCTCCATGGCTGGCGACGCCTTTGGACTCGAGGCAGAGGGTCTCAGTTCGGAAGATCGCGATTTCGAAGTTGCCAAACGATATGTTCGTTTTGCGCACGATGCAGCCCGAAGAGTAGCCGCCGCGCCTCCTCGCGTCAATCCATCCGCGGCGGCGAAACAGGCGGTGGTTGAGTCCGCGAAAAGGCATGCTCCGGGGCTGCTGGCTCCTGCAGCAGGCGGCGCGCCCACGCATCTTCCAAGGCATCCCGTGGGCGGCGTCATGCCGTTTGACCAGGGTCAGCCCTCATGTCCCGGCTGCGCCTCGGCGCAGGGACAAGCGCAGGGACACCGCAGCCGGCAAGGCAGATGGATTCGACGCGGACGGCACATCGTTCTTCTCGGAGTGTAAGCCTTCATGACTACCCAAGAGCTAGGCCGGTGGTTCTTTGAGCAGGAAGCTCGTTCTTTGGTGACGCGTCTGTCGGGCCTGAAGCCATTCGCGTTGCTCACGCCTATGGTGCCGGCGGCAACACTTCCACCGGCGGCGCAAGCGGCGATCGAGAACCACCTGATTGAAGGACGGCAAAGATTGCGGGGAAGGATCGGCGATTTCCTGCAGTGGTTGCGAGGCCCAGGTCGCTATGCAACCCTCGCCGAAGCGCAGAAGAGGATCGTGTTCTTGCGACTCAGGTTCAATGCCGTGATTTCCCAGTTCTACATCTTCGCTGACGTTCTGACACAACGCAGCGAACACGGTACTGGAGTGTGGATCGCGGGACTCGATGACTTCGCTGCCGATGCTGTTGCGCTTCCCGGCTACTATCAGGCACCGCCCGTGGTTTGCTATGTAAGCCGGGGCCATGGCGGCGCCATCCGCCGCGCCAGGACGCGGTTGCCTGGAGGCGATCCCAGTCCGGTTGCTGTGATTCGTATTCCGCATGAGCGGCTGATCGGGGCCGGAATCGCATCCTCACTGGTTCATGAAACAGGTCATCAGGCGGCGCAGTTGCTCGATCTTATTAACCCGTTGCGGTGGGCCCTCCAGGCGAAACAGAGAGAGCACGTGGCGGCGGCAATGGCATGGACCCTATGGGAGCGCTGGATTTCGGAAATTGTTGCCGATTTCTGGGGCGTTGCGAAGGTGGGAGTGGCTTCCACTCTCGGCTTGATCAGCCTGGTCAGTCTTCCGCGGGCATTCGTTTTCAGAATTGACACCCAGGACCCACACCCTGCGCCGTGGATACGAGTCAAGCTGAGTTGCACCCTGGCGCGCGCCCTCTATCCTCATCCGCAGTGGGACGCGCTAAGCAAACTTTGGGAGTCTCTTTATCCCTTGCAGGAAGCCAGCCCGGAGGCTCGAACGATTTTCACGTTGCTTGAGACGACCCTCCCGGAGTTCGTTGCCTTGTTGATCAACTTTCGTCCTCGAGCATTGCGCGGCAAATCGCTGAAGGAAGTCATGCCCTTGGCGGAGCGTCAACCAGCGCGATTGGCAGCGTACTACCAGAGGTGGCAGGGATCGTCCGAGCGGATGCGGGAAACACCGCCGTCCCTTGCTTTTGCGGTAATTGGTCAGGCGAAGGCAGACGGAAAAATTTCTCCGGAAGCAGAAAGTCGCCTTTTGACTGATCTGCTCAGTTATTGGGCGCTGCGCAGCGCTCTCGACACTACAACAATTTGTGCAACGCAGCCAAGAGTACGGCTAGAACAGCCGTCATCGCTTGCAAGTGAATCGACAGCAATTTTGCAATGAGGAGAAATGAAATGGCGGCAACAAATAAGGAGAAGAAGTTAGCCAGCAAGGTTCTATCCGACCAGGCAAATGTCAAAGCCGATCTCAATGCGGGTGACCTCGAGTCGGCGGTGCAGGATGCTGCGAAGGTTGCCCGCGAAGCAACCAGACTCGCGAAGATGGTCTCCGCGCCCGGCACTCAGGGTGGAGGCCCCGCTAGCTCCAGCACTACAGCGCTTGCGCTCGCGATCACTCCGCCGAGCCCCTACCAAGGCCAGGAAGTGGTGTTCAGTGTTTTGAATTGGACGCCCATTGCAGGGGCAGTCTGCACCATTCAGATGTCGCCAGGCCCGGGCGGTCAGTCCTATACGGCTCCACAAGACACCTCTAATCCCAAGAACTTCCTATGGGACACCACCTCGGTCGATCCCGGCCCGTACAGCGTGCAAATTTCTGCGCCAACGCCAAGTCAGCCTAGTCCGCCGTTCCCTCTGGTTGTCTCCGGGACGATAACGGTAGCGTTGCGTCCGATATCGAGTGGCGATGTGCTGCCGGTCGAGTTGATGCGTGGCGCCGAGGAGCCAACTTCTGACAAGGCACTCTGGGTGGTGATTCGGCAGAGCACAAACGCACTGTCGTTTCAAAGCTACGTCAACTTCGTTGACACGATCATGTGCTGTCCGGGCAATCTCGACGCAATCTGCTCCCCCCAGACTAAAGAGCCCTGCGCACTGCCTCCGCTTAGCCAGCGGCGATTTCTGCCCTTTCCCAACATGGACGCCTACCGGGTGCTGAAAGTAGCTACGGAGTGCTTCCTGATGATGAACTGTGGTGTCTATCTGAATCCAGGCAAATTGGCGGCACTCATGGCCTCGTCCAGTTACGACAGAACTGACGACGCCTCCCGCCTCAATTTGGGTCAGACAAACCTCCCTACTCAGATTCTGGAATGGTGGGGCCAATACCTGGCGGATGGGAATATGTATCTGGAAACCAACGACCCCAAGAACATTATTCTTCCCTATCTCGCCCTGGTCCGGTCCAGATTGCCGGAGCTGCAACTACAACCCTATGGCAACGGCTTCCAATGCTACGGCATTCTGCAACGTAAGCTTACGAACCCTTGCCTGATTGAGTTGATCTGGTCGTACTGGATGGAAGAAGGGATGTTGGCCCAGGCGCTCAACATCATCAGCCGCCGCTTTCAAAATCTGCGCGGAAATGGCGAACACGATCCTCTCATGCGGCTTGATCTCGACCCGTTGCGCAGTTTAAACAGCCTGCTTTGGGGCTATGTTCAGGACGAACAGCACCGTCTGAGCGTAGTCCGGCGCGCCTACGAATATAACCATGAGTATGGTCTTGGTCTTGAGGGAAAGGCAGTGCGAGCGCTCAAACCCTCCGACAGCCGCTCCAAGTTCCTTGAAGCTTTTCACAATCTGCTCTACCTCTGCTCAATCTTCTACAAAGAGGACGACGACACAACTGTAATAGCGGATGGCTTCCCCGTACTGAATGCCCTGAAAGAGATCCACTACATTCTGGCGGCGGGAGCTTCGAATCAGTTCGGCGACCTGCCCGCGACTGCCCGCCAGGAAATGCTGATGCAACAGTGGCTACTGGCCCGTCCCGAGATGCGGGAGTTTCTCGGCGGCAAGATCATGGTGCCCTATCCCGAGGGTTGGATGGATCGCGTGGACACGATTAAGAGCATGAAAGGGTGGACCGACGTTAGCGTCATCTACTTCCGCGACCTTGCCGTTTATGGTGAACAGATCGTGCTTTCGATACGTTATGGAGCCTGGAGCATCACCAACAATCCGGCACAGGCGGCAAACTGGGCGCGCTATTGGCGGCCCGAGGTACAGGCGTACATGCACGCCTATCGTGCGGCGACGGGCATTGACCTCACGCTGGAACCGGTGAACTCGACGCTGCCGTCAGTGTTGCTTTTGAAGAGGCTGGCCAGCCAGCGCCCAACTCTCAGCCGTTAAGGATTGGTATGGCATGCTCGACTTCACTTCGTCGTTGTATCTGGGGCTGCAGCATCCAAGTTGGTCGCTTCGGCCCTGGGCGCAATTCACCACCGGAGCGCCGGCTGCCCTGTATTCGCCGGCCAATGCAAGGACTGCGGCGCAAAGCATTGCCTCTCTCCAGGGATGTGAAGCCGGAGTCCTGGGGACTTCGACCCTGCACCTGTTTTGGGACCTCTTCGGAATCCTGGCTAAGCAGCGAATTGCCGTTTACCTGGATGCCGGGGCTTACCCGATTGCGCGGTGGGGAACTGAACGGGCGGCCGCACACGGAATCGCCGTCCGGGATTTTCCTCACCACGACGCCGATGCGTTGCAAAGGCTCTTGAATAGCGACGCACGCAAGGGCATGCGTCCGGTGGTTGTGACCGACGGATTCTGCCCAGGATGCGGCCAACCGGCTCCGCTCGCCTCATATTTAGAGAATGTGCGAGCTTTCGGCGGCCGGCTCGTGATCGATGATACGCAAGCTCTCGGGATATTCGGCAGTTCACCGCGCCCCGGAGCGCCTTACGGCACAGGAGGAGGAGGAATGCTAGCCTGGAGCAACATTGGCGGACCTGACGTGCTGGTGGTCAGCTCACTCGCGAAGGCCTTCGGTGTTCCGGTCGCAGTGTTGGCAGGCAGCCAGACCTCCGTCCGGAGCTTCGAGGAAAAGAGCGAAACGCGAGTCCATTGCAGTCCGCCGTCCACTGCCACGATTCACGCACTCGAGCATGCATTGGAGGCGAACTCCCGATCAGGAGATGCCGTTAGGTTGCATCTCGCCGCATTGATCAAGCATTTTCGAAAGGCAATGGCAGCCGCCGGATTCAATTTTTCAGGTGAATTGTTCCCGGTGCAAACGCTCGAGTACCCGCGGGGCCGCGCTGCGGCTGTGCTCTACGAGCGACTGCGGCGCGCACACATCTTCACCGTCCTCGGCTCCACCCATAATCGGAGTGGTGTGATCAGGCTTCTCATCACAGCTAAACATGCCGCGCGTGACTTTGATTACACCGCGGAAAAGTTGCTGGAAGCCAACAAGCCACAAGCACTCGCTAACATCGCAGGAGAAATACATGAGACAACATATGTTTGAACCGGACTCCTTCGAAGTCAATTGGGAAGGCCCCTCCTCCAGCCAGTCCGTATGGGATGAATCGATCTGGGGAATACCGATTGCAATGGCAATCGCCGATGGCGAGCGCGACGAGAATCGCTTGACGGATCAGGTATTCAATATGGGCCACCCGGAGCTGCGGGGACGTCGCTTGCTACCCAGCGAGAAAAGCTTGATAAAAGAATGGCTTGACATTCGGGACCGCCTGGTTCGGCCTCGTCTACGAGCCATTCCGGTAGCCCAGGCTAAGCCTGCACCCAGCCGTCCGTTCGTCTGGTACAGCTCTCCACTTCCAGCTACGGAGACCGCACGCTTCACCAGCGCTCTGGAAAATCTCGAGGCCATGGTAAACGCCAGCAACGACGCGCGGAAGTGGCGATATCAGTGCTGGATCGGGAAGCTCAAGAGCACCGGGGCCGACGACCGTGTCATCCGATGGCATGGGATCTGCCCGACAACCGGAGTTGCACCCTTTTACATCTGGCCCTGCGATATTTCGATGGGATTTCCCATTGAGGAGCAAAAGATTGAGAATGCCATACGGTCTGTGGCGGACTTGGACACTGCCGGTCAGTCGCTCGGACTCTTTACTTACCTGAAGTCCGACATTGTGGTATCCGCGGAGATGACTAGCCTTCCTTTAGAGAATCTGCGCATGTTGCATGACGATGTCATACAGGCAATCGACAAACTTGATAAGTGGGCAAACTCACCGCTCGGAGGAAGTTCGTCCATGCCTAGGGCATACGTTGCCATGCATGACTGGATTGCCGCTCGGATGTCGGATCCAAACAGCGTTTATAGCTGTCGCTGATTGCCACTGCATTTTGCAGTCACTGAACACGGTTACATTAAGCCGAAAAATGAAATCGCCCGGAAATAGTCGGAGGTAGCATGAAGAGCCAATTTGTTGGGGAGCCGGAGGTAAATGCAGCCGACCGGCAAGGCAATGGTTTCGGTCAGCAAGGAATGTGGTTCCGGCAAGGCGACCGAATCGTTGTGATATTCGACGAGTTTCCGTTGAGCGAACAAGAACTGGGAGAAGCGCCTGGTGACGGTACCGCGATTCAACAGGCTATACGCAACGGCACTCGCGACGAGAATCAGCTCACCGACGCAATATTTAATGCGCGCCACCCCGAGCGCCGCGGACAGCATTTGCAGATGAACGAGCGACAACTGATACGGGAGTGGTTGGACATCCGGGACAACATAGTGCGCCCTGCACTTCGCGTATCTTCCGCCGGAGTTGCTCCCGCCGCACCCGCGAATGCCCAGCCAGCAGCACAGGCTCCGTCGACTACCTCAGGGGTCGAGGCCGCCGAAAATACGACACGTATCCTCCAATGCATCCTCGGGTTGCAGGACCAGGGGCGCGCGATCAGCTTCGTCCAGCGCTACTTGAGAAACCTGACACGTGCCGAAGCAACTGCTTTGTCCAATGCGGGGCTTCAAATCGTGAGTTGTTATGAATACGGCGACCCGACAAACATGGCTTACTTTACGAGGGCTCAAGGCCTGCGCGATGGGAGACTTGGTTTCACCCAGGCTCAGGCAGTGGGGCAGACCTCTGGAACGCCGATTTACTTCGCAGTGGACACTGACCCCGGCGTTGCACAACGCCAAGCCATTCTCGACTACTTCCAGGGCGTACAGGAAGGTTACACTCAATACCTTATCGACATGCGAGGGCAAAACCGGCCGGCCATCCCTTACGCAGCAGGCGTCTATGGCAGCGGCTGCGTGCTCGACTGGTGCCGGACACAGGGCATTGCAACCTGGTTCTGGCAGGCATTCGCGCCCGGGTGGTGCAACAATCGCCACGTCTGGGACGGCGCAAATATTCACACCTCGGGTAGGGATGAACCGAAAAGATGCGGCTGGCGCCTTGGTCGTTTGGAAGGCTGGGGCAACGAAGGCGGCTGGACCTTGCAAGCCGCGCAGCAACCGGAGCTGCGCTCCATGGATCTGTTGTGATCATCGACTGCCACTGTCATGCCGGAAAGGGAGACGGGCTCACCGGGCCTTGGGATACATCAGCGCCTTTGTCCAAATATCTTCGACGCGCGACAAGGGCCGGGATCGATAGAACGGTACTGTTTTCCGCCTTTCATTCCAACTACTCGATTGCCAACCGCGCCGTGGCGCGCATAGTGGCCAGCCGTCCCGGGCGATTCTACGGCTTCGCCTTCGTGCATCCTCAGCGCGATCGTGGACGCGTATTTGAAATGGTAAAAGAGGCGGTGCGGCGATACCGGTTTTCAGGGATCAAAGTACACCGGTATGACGGACGTATCACACGGGAAATCTGCGAGGTTGCGCGCGCCTTCTCGCTCCCCGTGCTGTATGACGTAATGGGTGAAGTTTCGGTGGTTGAACTGCTCTCCCGAGAGTACCCGGACGTTAATTTCATCATCCCTCACCTGGGAAGCTTTGCCGACGACTGGCGTGCCCAGCTATTCATGATCGATCATCTCGTCCGGCATCCGAACATTTACACGGATACAGCTGGCATTCGCCGCTTCGATCTGTTGCAGGAAGCGGTGCAACGCGCCGGGGCAAAGAAGATACTGTTCGGTAGCGATGGACCGTGGCTGCATCCTGCGGTCGAACTGGTGAAAATTCGAGTGCTGAATCTGCCTCCCTACGAGGAAGAATTGATCCTGGGTGGAAATTTCCTCAGGCTCATCGCTGGCGTGCACTCGAGACCGGCTTCCTATACCATGGCCGTTGCGGCGGCGTGGGCGCAGTCAGAGTTCCTGGACCCGTGGTCCGATAAGAATGTCCCGGTGGCCTGACCAGAAATCAGCTTGCGATGGGCGGCTTGTTCTTCAGACGATAACGCGCGGATGCGAATGGCCCGGCGTGGCCCGTCTGCTGTGTTTTAGCGGCGCGGCGAAGTTGCAATGCACGATCCGTAACTCCCAACACCTGCGCGGCGCGTTGCAGATTGCCATTTGCCTCCGATACCGCAAGGTTGACCGCAACACGTTCGGCGGTGGCCCCGATTGCTTTCAATCCAATGCCCAGTTCCAAAGCCCTCCGGATGGAGTGTTCAAAGTGTTCGTCATTCCAGCTATTCCGGTCTAAAGGAAGCCTCGGTCTCTCATCCTCGGGAATATCGCCCGCTGTTATTGGCCCCTTGCCAACGTGACGATAGGCAATTCGTGTAACCATCTGCTTCAACTCACGCACATTGCCTGGGTATTCGCGCCAGCACAGGAAATCGCGCACTTCGTCGCTTAGCTGCGGCGCTTCCATCTCTGAAGAATGCTGCCGGAGAAAGTGGTGGGTCAGCTGTAAAATATCGTCTCGGCGTTCCCGAAGCGGCGGGGCTCGAAGGTTGAAGACTGCGACACGATAAAAGAGATCCGACCGGAACTTACCGCAGGCTAATTCTTCGCTTAAGTTCCTGTTCGTGGCACAGACCAGACGAAAGTTTGTCTTGAGCCACTCATTGCCTCCGACCCGTTTGTAGAGGTGTTCCTGGATTACGCGCAAAAGCTGAGCCTGCAACCCAAGAGGCAATTCTCCGAGTTCATCCAGAAAAAGCGTGCCCCCATCTGCAAGTGCAAAGGCGCCATCGCGCGCAGAGACCGCCCCGGTGAATGCACCTCGCTCATGACCGAAGAACTCACTACCAGAAAGCTCCGGAACCACCGTCGTGCAGTCCAGTACCACCAAGTCCCGCTTGTCCGAGCGGCAATCCAAGGTGTGAATGAGCCGGGCCAGAAGCTCTTTGCCCGTACCGCTTTCACCGGTGATCAAGACTGCGCTATCGGTGAACATTGCCACTTCAATGCATTGACGTACCACCTGCATCCATGCCCGACTGCTGCCAACAAGGTTGTCCTTGACCACCGCCGACGAAAGCAGTTGATCAACCACTTGCCACCTTTCCAGGCGATCCGCGATGTCCCGCGATGGAGACTTCAACTCGTCCCAAGCCATCACGTCAGTCGCGCCGGCCTGCAGCAGTCTCCAGACTTCTTCCCTGTTCAGCAGCGAACTCCTGGGCACAATTGCCAGTATCTGTCTGCGCCCATGATCGCTGGCTTCATTCAAAAACTGATGCGCCTCATCCGTGATCTCTTCGAGCAGAGTGACACCCGGTGCATTGACTTCGTGAGCGTCACAAAGCTCGGTCCTCACTCCGGCTTTGCGAAGACTCTCAAGCACGGTTGCGTCGCAGAACCGGTAACGCCCCCTGCATATGTAATACCAGAAGCTCTCCATCCAACTGTTCCACTCACCCCACACGGTGAGACTCACTCGAGCCGTCCTCTTATATCTTGAAGGGCTTGGAGCAGTCAAGTCCCGACTGGAATTAATTAGTTGCCGAATGCAGATCTCGAGTTGCTCACTCTTCACGCTGGCAAGCCCGGCAATTGTCCATCTTGAGTCAAGGCCCGGCCACAAATGGGGTTCTTTAAGTGAGTTCAATTGGAAATTTGTCCATCTACTATCCGTTACCGTTTAACAGGACCGCTGCCCTTTTATTCAGAGTGGCTATTCCTGAGTGTCTTGAATTGCGCAATCATTCGACGCGACCAGAAGCCCGGATTGAAGAAGTTAGAAGTTCCGATTGGCAATTGCGTCAGCTTCCGGGAGGATGACGGGCCATGGGTCAGTTACCGCTTGTGTGCAACCCACACGGTTGTGGCGCGGAGGCAGTGCTGGGCTTCGGGACAGTGTCGGGCAGAACAAGAATCTGAATATCGGCCGTGCCTTCTGCTCGTTACAGTTTCTTCCCGGATCACTCCTCGAAAGTCGGCATTGCGTCAGCATCTCGCCAGAGAAGACAAGGGCGTCTGCAGTACCAGTAGAGGAGGGGCCGAGCGCGCGCCAGTATTGAGGTTTTCTTGCAAGTTTGGGGCAACTAAAACCGTCTAAGCCTCTCTCCTTCTATCTAGTTCCACGTGACGCAAGTTACCTTGTGATCTACAGGTAGTTATGGTATGCCATGCATACCATGTCCCGCTTGCTGACCGTTACTGCTCTCCTTCTGATCTCGGACATGTTGTTCGAACCGTCCAAACGCGGGGAGATTCGAGCGGCAGCTCCATAATCGCGGGCCGCGTCCAACGTAATCGACAAAATTTAGGCCGGAACTGAGCGCAATGCTCTTCCGGCCCTTTTGTCGTTTGTGGCGTTGACCACTGGGAGCCATCACTAGAGGATCGTTAGGTCAGTGATTTTACAACTTGAACTCGCCACCTGGCTGTGGATGAATCCCATATCAAAATTCTTAACAACCTTCTTGGATTCAGGCTCGACGACTTGATATATCGTCCGGGTGTTAGAATCAATCACGGTTCCCCTTGGCGAATAGTGGCTACACCTGATCTCAGAATCCTTGAACCGATACGCGGTCGGGTTGTTCAAGGTGAAATCGGCCTTCATAATGTCGTCGAACCCTTCCTTTCTCCACTTGAAATCGAGCTTCACGTTTTGGATGAGAAGCTCCTTTGCGTCAACGGTTGGTGTTGGCAAACTTGTGGCCGAACTCGAATCCGTGCTGCTAGATTTGGAGGAATGGTCGCCAAACATCCAGCCCAAGACTGCAAGCCCGATAACAACCAAAATGAATTTCGTGAATGCACTTGTAAACTTATAGCCACATTTCGGGCAACTTTCCGCATTGCTCGCACACTCATTCCCGCATTTGCAGGTCTTCATAAGTCCCCTAGGTTGGAAAGCCCCAGAGGATTCTGCATGTTTCTGGTAAGATGTTTTTCGCGATGTGCTGCATAATCAATATCCATGGGCTTTTGGGCGCATTTTCGAGGGGCTCCAACTTCTTAAATTTGGACCTTTTTGGGTTCCGGCTATGCCGGGTTAGGTTATGGCAGCCCATCACACGCCGAATCATAGCCTTAGATGAGAAGAGGGGCGGCAAACATGGGTGGGGAGCATCGCGTTCTAACCAGCACCTATTTTGCCGCTGCCCACCGGCTCCAGACTGCGGCTACGGCACCTGCCAACGCCCCAGTCGATCATCTACTCGGACGCCGAGAATCCAGCCCTTTGCCTAGGCGATGCTGCGCTCCTCGGGACCGACACGCGGGATTTCTGCAATCTTTTTACCGACGCTCTTTGGAGAGCCCTCTTACAGCTGTTGAGCGCTCTACCGCTATGCCAAGCCTACGCATCTTGTTCCGGAGCGTCGTTCGCTTAAGGCCGAGTCGCTCGGCGGCGCCGTCCTTGCCAGAGATTTTTCCCTTAGCAGCTTTCAAAGCAGTAATGATCGCGTTTCGTTCACTGTCGCGAAAAGTCAAAACCGGTGTGGCTCGTATCCTGGAAGATACCAACTCCGCGAGAGGAGCGTTCAACCTGTCTCCAGGACTGAGAATCACGGCGCGCTCAATGAAATTTTCCAGTTCGCGTACATTGCCTGGCCAATCCCAGGCCTTGAGGGCGTCCATGGTTTCGCGGGGAATGCTGGTGATCGACTTCTGCATTCGGCGACACAACCGTGTGACGAAATGCTGGACGAGGAGCGGAATGTCTTCGCGGCGCTCGCGCAAAGGTGGCACCTCGATTGGAAAGACATTGAGCCGATAGAACAGGTCCTCGCGAAACGTTCCCTCGCGAATCATCTCGTGCAAGTCCTTATGTGTAGCCGCGATCAAACGAACGTTGACATGAATGGTGCGAGTGCTGCCGAGCCGCTCAAATTCGTGTTCTTGAATGGCACGTAAGAGTTTCGGCTGGAGGTCGATGCTGATGTCGCCGACCTCGTCGAGAAGGAGAGTTCCATGATCGGCCAGTTCGAATCGGCCACGCCTCTGCGTAAGGGCTCCTGTAAATGCGCCCTTTTCATGCCCAAACAGTTCGCTTTCCAGAAGTCCGGAGGGGATGGCCGCGCAGTTCAAACGAACAAACGTGTTACTTGAACGAGAGCTGCGCCTGTGAATCGCACGCGCGATCAACTCTTTTCCCGTTCCGGTTTCTCCATGAATGATGACTGTGGAGTCTGTGCGGGCCACGATGGCTACCTGATCCAGCGCTTTGTGCAGTGCCGGGCTGTTGCCAATGGTGTCCTCGAAACCGGATTCGGAGACGATTTCTGATTCGAGATATACACGTTGATCTTCGAGATGATTGCGTGAGGCGCTGAGACGCTCATAGGCGAGCGCATTGTCCAGCGCCAGGGCGATCTGGCTCGCAACTTGCATCAATAGATCCAGATCGTTCTGCGAAAATGCATTCGCGCGTCGGCTTCCGAGGGTCATGGCAGCGATTGGACCTCGGGGCGCAACCAGCGGAACATGGGCAAAACTGACAATCGATTCACCTTTAAGCGGCGCAAAAATCGCAGCTGGGAATTGGCGTTCGATATCGGCCATCGTCTCGATCACAGGCGTGCGCGAACGCAGCTTCTCCATCAGCTGTTCGGTCACGTCTGGAATGTCAAATCTGGATAGCGCGTTACGGCTGGAGGGAAAATCGAGTACGGCGCAGTTCAATTGTCTTGATTGCTGGTTCAGAAGCCAAAAGCCCGTGAAATCATTACCCAGAAATTTTCGTATCGAGGCCGAAGCAGCCCGGAAGAAATCATCGATCTCGAGCTGTGACATTACATGGTTATTGATCTCGAGTAACAGCTTCAGCCGATCGCGTTCGTGCACGAGCGCGCGATAGTACTCGCCGGCAGATTCGAACGCCAGATTGCTATCCAGTGCGACAGACAGATGGGACGCCACAGAGCCCATCAGTTCGACATCATCCCTGCTGAAAGGGACGACGTATGTGGCCACAATAAGCACCCCGAGTCTTCTGCGTGAGGTCGAGACAGGAAAAACGTAGAAACTGCGAATGGGTTCGTTTTTCAGGCGGGCTGCGACTTCCGGAAACCTGCTTATCTCTGTTTGTGCGTCTTCGACCAGAATCGGTTTTTGTTGATCAATGGCCAGCCAAATGGCGCTGCCTTTGAGAAAAAGCTCCGTACCAATATCGACTGGAGGATGTTCCGAACCCGTCTTAAGGAAGTGCAACCTAGTCACATCGCACTTTTCGTCCAGCAGCAGTAAGGCAATTAAGCCAGGTGGAACAAGCCTGGACAGTAGTTCAAATGTCCTCTCCAGCACGCGCTGCAGATTCGGTTCGGAAGCGGTGGCGATGGACAAATCGAGCAGAGCGCGATACCTGGCTTCCCCTCGTGACCCTGAACTCGAAACGCTGGTCGGCGATTTTCTCATCGCTGGCCATATTAGGTCAGGTGGCCAAATAGTGCCAGACAAATATATGCATTAGCCGCCTCGATTCCAACAAACCACCTTATTTCAATATCTTGCAGCCTCCAACGGTTTGGATCGTCTCGTGCTATATCCACAGTATGTTGCGAATCACAGTAAGTGCGAGAGATGAAACAGTCGGCCTGAAACTCGAAGGCCGTCTGGCGGGGCCGTGGGTGGACGAATTGATAAAGACTGTATTGCAGTCAAACGGTCGGTCCCAGTCTTTGGGGATCGATGTCTCAGATCTCATATCTGCGGACCGGGACGGTGAGAACGTTCTGTTTTGGCTTCACAGGAGGGGCGCCCGCTTCGAAGGTAGAGGTCCCTTTCCGGAATATCTGTTCGCGCGCTTGGAAATCCCCCTTTTTCATCAGGCGTCAGTCGATGACGTTCATAAAACGCTCGCCGAGTTCGTCGCACCTGTCATGCCTCAGAAGCCGACTCGGCCGAGGCGAAAACGGTAAGCGCGTCAAGCCACCACTCCGACTCTTGTCGGTGTAGTGGCTTGACGCAAAAGATCAAACTTAGCTGGGGGCTTGTGGATACGACTATGAGGATTATGAAGGTATCGAACCAATCGCGTGTTTGCATTGGCAGAAGCGCGCCGATCATGAAGTTGCTGGCAGGCAGGCGGGCAGATAGATCGCCACTCTTTGCCTGTATTCTGTTCACTATTTCCATGCTTGCACTCGCTGGGTGCAACCGTAGCCAAGCCGCGTTCAAGATGCCGGATCCTGAGGTCCTGGTTGCGTCTCCCATTCAGAAAGATGTTGCGGTCCACAACGAATGGGTGGCAATACTGGACGGATATGTCAACGCCGAGATTCGTCCTCAGGTGTCAGGCTACATCATCAAGCAGAACTACAAAGAAGGTTCGGCCGTCCGCGAAGGTCAAGTGCTGTTCGAAATTGATCCGAGGCCATTCCAGGCAGCGCTTGACCGCGCCAAGGCCGAGCTTGCCCAGGCGGAAGCGCAACTGGGCAAGAGCACGATCGATGTTGAACGTGACACGCCTCTCGCGGAGAAAAAGGCAGTTCCAAGGGAGAAACTGGACAACGAGATCCAATCCAAACGGGCTGCCGAAGCGGCAGTCGCTTCGGGCAGGGCTGTGGTGGAACGGGCTGAACTCGATCTCGGTTGGACCAGGGTCACCTCGCTTATCGATGGCGTTGCGGGAATCACCGAAGTCCAGATGGGCAACCTGGTGGGCCCCATGGCTCGGCTGACTTCCGTTTCGCAGGTTGATCCCATCAAGGTGTACTTCCCTGTAAGCGAACAGGAGTATCTGCGCGCAAAGCACGTCACCTCCAACGCGCAGCCAATGGAATTGTTCAACAGTACACCGGAGCTGATCCTGGCTGATGGCACTGTGTATCCGCGCCGAGGCAAGGTTCTGCTGACGGATCGCCAGGTAGACGCCAACACCGGCACGATTCGCCTCATAGCCGCATTCCCGAATCCCGGCAATGTTCTGCGTCCGGGCCAGTACGGGCGCGTGCGAATTCAGACCAGCGTCAGGAAGAGCGCATTGCTGGTGCCGCAGAGTGCGGTCAAAGAAATTCAGGGAGGTTATCAGGTCATGGTTGTGGGCGCCGACAACAAGGCGAGTATTCGCACAGTCAAAGCCGGCGAAAAGGTCGGGACGATGTGGGTGATTGAGTCCGGCCTGAATGCTGATGACCATGTGGTCGTTGAGGGCATCGGGAATCAATTCCTGAAAGATGGCACGGTCGTTGTGCCTAAGCCCGCAAAGGTCGCGGCGGAGGGGCGTTAAGTTATGTCGAATTTCTTTATCCGACGACCGATTGTAGCAATCGTCATCTCCATCCTGATGGTCATTGTCGGCGCAATCACCATTACCAAACTTCCGGTTGCGCAATTCCCGGATATTGCTCCGCCTGAAGTACGAGTCTTTGCCATGTACCCAGGAGCCGATGCAGAGACGATGGAGCAAGCGGTAGCCACGCCGATCGAGCAGCAAGTCAGCGGCGTAGACAACATGGACTACATGTACTCGCTGAACTCCACCGGCAACTCGAGTACGGCTTTGATGGTCGATTTTGACCTCAAGACTAATCCTAACGACGACCTGCTCCTTACCCAGTCGCGCCAGCAACTGGCAAACGGCCAGCTGCCGCCCGTGGTCCAATCGATCGGCATCGATGTCAAGAAATCCTTGACCTCGCCCATGATGCTGGTCGCCCTTTACTCGCCCAAGGGCACTCTCGACACGAAGTTTCTGGCCAACTACGCCTACATCAATCTGAACGATCCCCTCGGACGCTCGTACGGAATAGGTCTGACGCAGATCTACGCCGGGCAGTACGCGATGCGCATCTGGCTGAAACCTGACCGACTCGCAAAGTTGGGCGTCACCGTCAGCGAGGTTTTTCTTGCGGTGCAGTCGCAGAATACGGTGAACCCGGCAGGCCAGGTTGGAGGCGAACCAGCTTTCAAAGGCCAGCCCTTCACTTATGCCGTACGCGCTCAAAGCCGGCTCAAGACGCCGGAAGAGTTCGGCGACATTGTGATCCGCGAAAATCCTGAAGGCGGCGTAGTGCGCGTGAAGGATGTTGCCACCGTCGAATTGGGTTCGCAGGATTACAACGTGGTCACCCGCCTCGACGGCAAGCCCACGGCGGTGATTGGCATCTACCAATTGCCTGGTTCCAATGCTGTGGAGGCCGCGAAGGGCGTCCGGAAGCTCATGGCCAAGATGAAGGAGAGCTTCCCCGCTGATTTGGATTACGAGATAACGCTGGACACGACGGATGCGGTCAGGGCAGGCATGCACGAGATCGCCCTCACTTTGGTCATTGCCTTCGTGCTGGTGCTCATCGTCGTGTATCTCTTCCTGCAAGACTGGCGTGCCACGATCATTCCAATGCTGGCGGTGCCTGTTTCGCTGGTGGGCACGTTCGTTGTCTTCCCGTTCTTCGGTTTTTCCGTCAACACACTTTCACTGTTCGGCCTGGTGCTGGCCATCGGATTGGTGGTGGACGATGCCATTGTTGTAGTCGAGGGTATTCAACGGCATATCGAAGAGGGGCTGGCTCCGAAGGATGCGGCTCGAAAGGCCATGGAAGAACTGACCGGTCCCGTGGTCGGCATTGCACTGGTGCTCTCGGCGGTGTTCGTGCCGACGGTCTTCGTCCCGGGCATCACCGGCAGACTCTATCAGCAGTTTGCGATCACCATCGCCATCTCGGTGGTCGTATCGGCGTTCAACGCGTTGACACTAAGCCCGGCGCTGGGAGCACTGTTGCTCCGTCCCAAGAAAGAAAGCCATGGGCCGCTTGCGAAATTCTTCGGCTGGTTCAACCGTACGTTTGAGCGCGGCACGAATTTCTATCTGCGGACTTCCGGCCATCTGATTCGCAAGAGTGCCCTGGCCGTGGTGGCACTCGCGGGGTTTGCTGTCGCCAGTCTCTTCTGCATAAAAGCTCTGCCGACGAGCTTCCTGCCCGACGAGGACCAGGGATATATGTACATTCAAATGCAACTGCCCGAAGCCTCTTCCATTCAGGCCACGGCAGATGCCGCCCGGGCCGTGGAAGATGTGCTGAGGAACACCAAGGGG